>JAABUW010000589.1_pt1 | contig 69528 bp, 7 predicted proteins | sample 5560081 | NCBI WGS metagenome assembly JAABUW01 (sample SAMN10711882, study PRJNA513363) | rock metagenome | isolation source: Antarctica rocks | place: Antarctica: Victoria Land, Knobhead sud | reverse complement strand
TCTATATAAAAATAGATTTATATAATATACTAGTTATATTAAATATATATAAACTATATATATATTTATTAAAAGTATCTAGGAAGATTAAATTCAAATTTTCTCTTATATTTTTAAATCTTTCTTATTTTTTATTATAAACGTTATATAGTATTAAGTCTACCTAGTAGAAGGGTAGAATAAATATCGGTAGTAAAACTATTTACTACGATCGGAGAGTAAGTAGAATAAGTAAATTACTACTTATTATACTTACTAAATAAATAGGGTAAATATACTACTCTTAGTATAGTTTCTTTCTATTATATAAATAGTATATTTCCTAGTAGATAGGAGTTTCGTATTTAACTTCCTTTAAGACTTTTAATTATAAATTCTAAATATAGACGTTTATTAAATTATTAATTAAGTTTATTAAATTTATTTAATTTTATTTTATATTAATACGAAGTTTATTATCCTTTAATCTTTAATACTCCTCTTAACGAGTACTAACTTAGGTCCTATCGATATTATATTAAAATATCGAACGGAGAGTTTTAATACTTTAAGTATCTTTAAAATAAATATTTTAAAATTAATAAAGGCCTTAGCTCTAAATACCTAAAATAATATTAAAAGATATAATATTATAAAAGAAAGGGATCGTATTAAGGTCGCTCGCCTAGACTATTACTATAAAGAGCGCGAGAAGTTTAATAATTAGTTATTATAACTTTAGTTATTCTTTATATTTAATAAAAATACTATACTAACTATTAAATAAATAATCTTTATAATAATTTATATAAGAGGTAATATATAGAAATAGGTTAAACTATTCCTAAAGCGTTATATAGAAATAGTAAATAATACCGATAACTTATTAATAAAGCTTTAAATAGAGAATTTCTCTAGGTTTAAAATTAAGATTCGCTATATATTTAAACTATCCAACGAAAGTAGTATAATAGTTCGCGTTATTTAATATTTAATATAACGAAGGTCTATATCCGATTACTCGACGCAATTCTAATATTATATAATATTAATAAACTAGGACGATATTATATTTATAATAATATATCGACGAGGTCTAAAAGATAATATAAAAGACGAATTTATACGCGGAGGAGCTAGTATAAAGGACCTCGATATATTTATAAAATAAATAATTAAGATTAACGATAAGTTATACGAATATATAATAGAGAAATACTATAACGGAGGAGTTAAAGGACAAAGATATTTAGGAGTTTATAATAACGGATATAATTCGGCTAGTCGTTACTACTATAAGAAACTTAACCCGTATAATTATATATTAATAAAACTCGATTTTATTAAAAAGGGACTTATAAATACACTTCGGATTAATATAGAGTAGGGTAAAGATCGAGGTATAATCCCTACCCTAATTTAGTATAGGGATTTATTAATATAGAGTTTAAAGTAAAATAAAATAGAATAGGGATTTATTAAGGGATCCCTATTATGTTAAAACGGATTTCTAATAATTATTATAATAACCGTTTTAGTAATAAAGTTATAGAATAGAAATAAAAGAATATTTTATTCTTTAACGGTAATAAAAGTTATTAAAAGATAAAATAATACGAAAGTTATACCTACCACCTACTCCCTTCCTTATTATACTCTACTCTTATTAGGTATTACGATATTAAGTACTAGAAATATTAATATTAATTTATATCCCTTTATAGAATGAATTTATAGCCTTTAATTATCTATGTTAATTAAATATCTTTATTTTAACTAGTTATATACTTAGCGTGGATTACGTAGAGGTTAGTATCTTATATTATTAATATAAATAACGAAAGATTAGGATAAAATTTACTCTTAAATAATATTATTAATATCGCTTCCGTTACTTCTTATATAGTTATAATTATAAACGATTACTAGCGTATATTTAACGACTCCGACGTGGCCGAGGATATTACTTTATATATAAACCGTTGAAAAGGGAGCTTAGGAATAAGTAATTCGGTAGTTTTCTAATAACGTTTAATTTCGCGTAGAGCGACGGCTAAATTATTTAGATTAATTTTAATTATTATAATAGTTATTAGAATTTAATTTACTACCCTTCTTCTATACTTTATATTTACGTATTTATCTAGTTATACTATATAGAGTTAAGGTACTAGGAATAATCTTCCTCGTTTTAATTATTAGTAATTTTCTAGGGGCCTTCCCCCCCGTAGTGTTTCTAACTTTTTATATAAGTCTAGCTCTACCTCTATAAATACGCGCTATATTAAATTACTTAAGAAGTAGTATTTTAGTTAGTTAAGAAATAGTGTTTTAATTAATTAAGAAACGGTGTTTATAATAACCTAAAACGACGAAGAAACTAGTAACGATAGTGAAATTAGTAATAATAGTAATAGTTACGAGGTTAAAGTTACTAGTATCGATAATTATTAATTTATAAACGATAGAATTCACCTAAATTATATAAGAGTATAATTATTATTATCTACTTTATTTATTTTATTTAGGATATTTATTTATTCTACCTTAATAAACTTAGAATATTACGAACTAGGTATAATTCAATCTAGCGTAAAAAGTAAAATACTCGGGTATTTAACTAATTATTATTATAGATTAATTATAATAATCTTTCTAATAGTCGTATAATTAAGTAAGATTTTTAATAGGTTTTAGGGTCTACGTTAAATACGGGAGCGAGTACTCTTTTAAATATAACGTCTTATTTCCCGTAACTAAATCTTTAGCGTTAACGAAGTCTTCGGCGATTTTTTCTTTACTTTTATCGCTTTATTTATAGTTAATAACTATTTCGTAAAGTATACTTTAATCTTCTTTAATATTTATTATTTAATAACTAAAGCGCTTATTATCGCCGCTAGGCTATATTAACTTTATATATATTAAAAAGTTAGAATTCTTACTATATCGAAACGAATTAATTCTTTCGTAGATTAACCGCGTAGTAAATCTATTTAGTAATAAATTATTAGAAAGATATTTATAATTCCCGTTTCCTAGTTAAAAAAGACCCCGAGATTAAAACCGAGTAGATATTATATAACTTAACGAATTTCCTATATAATACCGAAATCATTATTAAATAGTATAGATTTAGTATTAATAACGATAATAATATTAATAATCTAATTATTATACCTCGTTAGTTATAAGGACGGCCGAAGAGACCTTAAAGACTTAAGAAATAATTAAAAGAGTACTCGACTAATATATTAATAATAAAGGTAAGGGCTCGTTTTACCTAAACTTTATTATTCGAAAAATAATACGTAAATTATTAAAGAAATAATATAACTACGGTATTAATAGTATAGAAGAAACTCCGTATTATTAAGGAGTTCTAAAAAGTATTAAAGGCCTACTAGGTTATTATTTTAATTTAAACGAAGTAAGAGATCCTTTTAAAAAGATATAATCTAGGTTATTTATTATTTTAATAATTATTATAATAATTATTTTCCGATTAGAACTACCTAAATTAATAGTATTATATATTTCGTAAAGAAAACTAGTATAACCTTACGAGGTTAAGATATATTAATTTAGAATAACGGTAATATTATATAAAAGGATTTAAGCGAGTTAGAGGTATACTAAAATAATATTTAGGTTCTAATTATTAAGAAATTATATTAATAATAACTTAATCTAGACCTAACTTAAATCGTATTTTAATAAATCGTAGATAAGGAGACCGAAGGGCCATTACTAATTATTAATTAATATACTCTAATCTAGGAAGCGCAGAAAAGAGTAGATATAATAGTATATATTATTAAAATTAATGAATTCCGTTTTAGGCGGGTTATATAGCGTAAACTTATTCAAAGTTTACTTCGTAAAATTAATTATCTTAGGCGTTACGACCTAGGGACGTATAAATATATTATTTTCGCCTAGTATAATTACCTTAATTAAAATACGGTATAGATTTCTAATAATTATTCTAATAATTAGGCTAGCTAACTATTATTAGGGTTTATTAATTTTATAAATAAAGCTATACTAGTATTTCACGAAGAAAGAGATCGTTACGTAGCGGAATATAGTTTCCTACTTTTAGGTAGAGGAGGAGGACGAGTAAATTTCTTTACCGGGACTTATTTAATAGTAGGAGGGGTATAATCTATTTTATTATAATTAAATCCCGGATAAAGATTTTAGAAATAATAAAAAGGCGTTTATTTTAGTTTCTAAAGAGTTTAATATAGAGTTACCTCCTAATTAAAAACGTATTACGCCGTCGTTAATATATTTATATATATTCGACGAGGAGTTATCGAATTTCCTAGCGCCTAATTTCTAGCTTCTTAATATGATTATATACTTCGATATTAACTAGTCTCCCTTTGTGATTATTAGAATAATTATTATAAATATACTTATTATCGGATATAAATGAATTAAAATATATTCTTGTATCTAAAATCGCGTAGAAATTTAAAATTCTTTAGAAGTATCGTTATTTATTTATAATAATAAACTACTAGCTAAAGAACTAGATAATATTAATAATAGTTTATAGAATAATATACTATAATTTTACGTTTAAACTTTAATATTAAATAAGTTTCTATCGCCTCTTAAAGAGTAGTTATTATAATAGATTAAATATATCTAGAAAACCCGATATTTATATAAAACTCTTTAATTACTCGATAAAAGGTAAACTTCGGAAATAAGAGTTCGATTAATTTCTAGTACTTCTTAATTTACTTTAAAGTTATTATTATTTTTTATTAGTTAGAGGCTTCGACTTATTATTAATTAAAAAATAATTTACTATTACGCTTGAATTTATAATATTTAGGATTTTTTAGAATTAGGTCCGAGGTGTTAAGTACCTTCCTAGGCGCCTTCTAGGCCTTTATTTTTCGAGGTATTTTTATTCTTTTCGATAGTAAACCTTCTAAAAGATAATAATATACGTAGGATTATTAAATACTATAGGGAAAGAGTAGAGAATAACTATAATAATAAATATAATATTTTAGTATATAATCTCGCCGCTCGGATATATAATCGTCCGAGTTAAAATTAAGTTTAAAGTATTTTAGTAGATAATCTCGCCGCTCGCCGCTCGGATATATAATCGTCCGAGTTAATTTTAAGCCTAGAGTTAGATTATAAGTAGGTTTTATTAAAGGTATAATTTAATTTAATTATATTATATTAAGCGGACTCTTAATATACTCTAGAATTTAGAGTATAATCCTTTTCGATATTTATTACGAGATTAATTTTATTTATTATTACGTTTTAATATTAACGTTCTCCTGCGATTATCCTACTACTTTTTAAGAATATATCGATTCGATATCGGTAAAGAGTAAAGTATGAATATATATATATATAGAAATATTAGATCTTAATTCTAATAATCTTTTTAATAATTAGTTATTTATTATATAATATTAGTTAAACTCCTTATTATATCCTTTAGAACCTATATTAAATTAATTAAATAAAGATAGTTTAGATAGTATCTTCGATAATATATCTTCTTTTAGTATTAGAAATTTTATAAATTATTACTTTAAACTACCTCTAAATATTATAATAAAAGGAAAACGATATAGATATTATATCTTCTTTAATATTAAAAAGGATATATTCTTAAATTAATAAAAATAAACTATATAGTATAAGTATCCCGATAATAAGAATTAGTATAAGAAGATTAATTTTAGTAAAATATAATCCCGAAAGTCTAAAATATAAACGTCTTTTAAAGAAAGAGTAATAGTAGGCTCCGGAAAGTTATCGATAGTTTATCTACGATATAACGATATATTAACTTATCTCTATATAAATTAAGGTACTAGGTTAAGGATAAATTATTTAAAAAAGAAAAGTTATAAAGACTCGGCGAGTATACGTAATATAATTTAATTAATCCTTAAAGAAATTATCCCTGCGTAGGTAAGAGTCTAGATTATTATAATAATTATTAGAATTCCCTAGCTAATTCGAACGTAGCGCCGCGAAGTTAAAAGTACTAAAGTTAAAATTAATAATCTTATATCTTAATGATTAGACTTTAAAGATATATTCCTATAGATAATTATTATAGTAGAAATATTATATAACTCTTTTAATAACGTTCTAGTTTAATATCCGTTTCTTTATTTAAACCCTACCGCTATATTACCGAGTCCTTTAACGATTAAAAATAAACTCTTATAACGATTTAAGAAGATTAAAGAGAAATTATTAAATACTTTACCCGACGATAAATTAAAGGTATCTTTTACTTTAGATAAATAATTACTTTACGATATATCTTTATATATAGTTATTATTACCTACTTTATTAACGCCGAGTAGAAATATTATAAAGTTATTATTAACTTTAAATATATTAAAGGGAAATATACCGATGAAAGACTAGCGGATATTTTAACTAAGGTCGTCCGTAAATACGGGATCGAGTATCGGATCTACGTTATTATAAACGATAATACTAATAATATATAAATAATATTCGATAGTATTATTTTTATATTTATATAGAGGAATAAAAAGGTTAAACGGATATTTATTAAATAATCGTTTAAATATATATTGTATCTTATATATATAATTTAACTTGCCGTTAAGGTATTATTAAATACGATTTATTTTTCACTTATAAACGAATAACTTTAAAGGGGTTAAGATAAATAATAAAACTCTCGCGATTTCTAGACTAGCGCGTAAAAGAGTTTACCGTTAATACTAGTTAAAGTAAAAGAATTTTAATAATCCTTATAATAATTTAATCTTATTAAATACGGAATATCGGCAAGTCCGGAAACCCCGATTTTTACGTATTTTATACCGAAATTATATAAAATACAGGAAATGCGTATCTGCTTATGTCCCGTATTCTAAGTATATTATGTACCGATTAAGTAGCGATATGGTACCGATTTAGCAACTTTTTTTTTTTGTTTTGAACTTTAACTTTTTATAGTATTTAGACTAGGGCCCCTACATAGGAATATAAATATCTTACTAAATCTATTTTTAGCCTAGATTCCGAATTTTTAATTAGATTTTTACTAGCGTTGCCCTATAGGGCTATAAAGCTACTTTTAGGATTAAGTTTAGCGCTCCCGCGCAGACCTTAACTCTAACTTAAAAATCTTGGCGCTAAGATTTACCAAGGCTACAAAATGCGCATTTTATACCGATTAAGTAGCGATTTTGTAGAACGGTTTTTCCGGACTTGCCGATGAAGACTACGGTATTTATTAATATAAATAACTAGCGTAGAACCTAGTTCCGAGATATTTAATAGAAGAGACTTGATATTATAGAGAAAAGTATACCGAATAAAGTTAGTAGATTTACTAAATTAAAGTTAATAAAATTTATTCAGGATATTAAAACGCGATAGGACTCGATATATTATATAATAATCCGCGTATTTAAACTACGTTATAATATTGAAAATTATTTTATATAGGCTGAGATTTCTTATCTTAAACTAAGAATAAAAGAATAGAATTATATTACTTATTTAATTAATATTATAAAGAAGTTCGCGAAAATAACGAACGTTATCGGTATAACGAAGACTATTATTAACTACCGTACTTTTATAATCTATAATAAACTCTTTAATTATCTAGAAAAGATTATAAAATAACTCTATTTTAAACGAGTACCGTAGAAGCTTAAAATAAAAACTATATTATATTAAACGACCGAAAAGTTAAACTAGTATTATATTAAAATTAAAGGCGGTCTAGGGTATTTTTATAATAAAGCGGCCTTATTAAACTCTATAGAAGGTGGGAAGATATTCGAGACCTCGGAGTAAAAGACTAATATTAGGTAACCGTTATAGTTATTAATTTATTAATCCGCTTTCGAGGAAGAGTATAAGGAATATTAAACGAATATATTAATTTCGAGTAGGCGATCTAATTTTATACGAAATTATAAATACGATCTAAATAATAGGCTCGCTTAAATACTAGACGTAGATTCTAGTAATAAAGACGGAGAAAACGATAAATTCTAGAAGTATAAGAATACTAGTAAATTCTAATAATCTTTTTAATAATTAATTCCGTTAATCTCTTTAATATCGTTCTCTAATTAATTTATAGAATAGAATATTCTAGTATTATAAAAGTAACTCGCCCCTCGGTTTCTAATTTTCAGTATAATTACTCGTAATATATTAGTCGTATCGATTACGAGTATTAACGTAGAGTATTTATTCTCTATCGCTATAAGGGTATATAATATTCAGAAATTATAATTACTAGTAACTTTCTAAGTTATAGTTATTCTATATAAATACGATAGAAGAATAAAAGAAGACCGGTCTTAAGATATCCTATTTTATTTATTTAACGATTAAATAGAGAATCTTTCCTAGGAAGATATAAAATAGGAAGAAATCGTTCGTAAAGAGGACTTAAAGAAAAAGTAATAATATAACAATAAATAAGAAGTATTTAATAACGATAACGAAGATAAACCTACTTATATAAATTTTAATTAAGATTATAATTATAATAATTATATTAATAATTAATCTCTAGCCGTTAGAAATATAGAAGAAATATTCGTATTAATAATATAGTTCTATAATCGATACCTAAAATTTAACTCGGAAAAAGAGTAATTATATAAAAATCGGTTCGGAGGTAAATAAATATAATAGTATTATAATATAGTTTTACCTACTTTAGCCTAGCCTAACTTATCTTAGATTCAATTTCAATTTAAATTAGTTTCCCTATTTCTATCCTAATATAGTCGGGATAGGAAATAAGTAAATACTCTATATATTAGTTTTTATTTAGATAGTAGTTAACCCTACCCTAGTTTTCGTTCTTTATCTTTTATTTTAGCTTACTCCTATATTATAACTAGGCCATAGTTTAATAAACTTAATTATTAATTTAATAAATCTTTAGATACTAATCCCGTCCCTTAATATTATAAAAGATTAATTATTTAGTTAGTACTCCCTAGTACTAGGATGATTATTATAAGGGCTTAACCCCTTAACCCCGAAAACCACGTATAATAATTCCTCGCCGAAATTTAGAATAACCCTACTAGCTTCCTAAATACCTTCGATTATTTATATATTTAAGTCGAGAGTAATTCCTTATTCGATATTTTATCCTCGTTTACGTCTCTTCCTCCTCCTATATATAATACCTAAGGCCGCTGGCGTAGAGCTAGCGGCTTAGTAATAGTATAAAAGACGTAAAGTAATTACGGGGTTCATTATTAGGTAGTTTTTAAATCCTAGATTTAATAATAGAATTAATCTCTAAAGATTCTAATAAAACGGGGGAATACTAACTCGATATAGGATTATTAAGAATTAGAACCCCGCGATACTAAGGCTAGAACCCCGTATCGATAAATAATAATATTATAGAGGTAGCGGGGCGTAGGCGTATATAATATATTAACGCCTTTAACGGGGCGTAGGTATATATAATATACTACCGCTTTATAATTACCTCCCCCTTTAGGCCTTGGTCCCTAGGTGCCCAAATACTTTAGTTAAGAGATACTTATTAAAAAACCTTTAAACCCTTTAAGAGAAATAAGGGAAAAGAGTTATCTAATATAACGGCGTTATTATACGGTAACCTAAATATAAGGCTACGTACCTAATCCTTTAGTACTTATAGTACTAATTACGGAATAGTACTTAGCTAATTAGTCGAAGCTCGTTAAAAAAACTTTTAAAACCCCCTAAGAGAAATAAAGGAAAAGAGTCTTCCAATTTATACTATCGGTCCTATAGCGCTAATATATAGTACTAGTCGCGGAGCGACACGAAACTATTTCTTATAGTACTATTATATAGTACTAATAGCGGAAGAGTAATACTACTAAACTACCTCTATTATATAGTAGTATTAGTAGTAAATAAATAGTATGTTTATAAAGCTGTCCCTATAGCGCTAATATATAGTAATAGTAATTAAATAAGTAATATTTCTTTCGTCCCTATAGTACTATTATATATAATAGTAACGGAGCGAAATAGTATACGCTATTATTCCTACAGCGCTTGTAGTACTTATAGTAAATACAGTATATTAAATCATTCCTATAGTACCCATGGTACTAGTAGCGGAATAGTAGTAGCCACCCTTACTATATACTCCTACTATACTATAATAAATACTAGTAGTAAAGTATTATACATAAGCGGTGTAGTCCTAATATTATACCGGGAGATTAGTAATAATATAACTACTATAGTAACGGTTATATCTATTAATAAAAGCGAGGTAGCGGAGCGGAGGCGCGTATCGACGTACTATAACGATAAGGTACTTAGCGCGACGGTCTATTATATAAATAAACTCGCCCGCCTATTATTTTCTCTCTTCGTAACTCCTTTAGCCTCTCTTATATATTATTACTCTAGCTCTATAATAGCGTTCTAGTATTATAATTAATATATAAATAGTACTCTCGTTATATATAGTTTTCTTCTAACTCTATAAATAGCTCCTATTCACCGATAGTATTAGTTTATTTATACTAATTTGTTTTAGTTATAAATATACTAATAAGTATAACTAGTCCGCTATTAGCGCGACTACGTAATATTAATTATAGTAGTAGTTTACTACGCTTCGTAGCTCCCTTACCGGGTCTACTTCTACTAGTTTAATAATAATTATATTCGAGGTACGTCCCCTCCTTGTACGCTCTATTATATTAATCGCTACGGAATCGACCGTTATATAAAGGTAAATCATAACCGTAAGCTTTAAGACGGTATATACTAATAATAATAAATCCCTAAACCTTTCCGAAGGAAGGTAAAGAGGTTTATATATTAATATACCCGTATCGGTAATAAGACTCCTAAAGAAGAACGTAAATATAATTTAATAAATAAGGAAATCACCTAGTAGCGTAAAGTATATAGTAAAATAATAGTAACTAGTAGGTAAGCCTCTACTATAATCGCTAACCTATAGAATTAATTAACGACGGCGAACTAGCGTATTAAGGAATTAAAGGCGATGAATAAAGTTCTTGAAAAAGAGGTTAAAAGTTTCCGTTAATATAAACGGGACCTAGAGAGTCCCGAGGAAAATAATATCCTTAAGAACTATATTAGGGAGACTATGTTTTCTTCTAATAATTCCGATAGTGACTAAATCTTTCGTACGATATAGTAGTGATATCGAATTCTTTTTTTCTTAAATCGGCGCTAGCTAAGCTTACCTAGATATATTATTTAATAATATATTCTAGGCGTCTATATAAACTATACCTAAAGTAAAAGTATTCTTATAAATACGATATCTTATCGCTATCGTATATAAATAGTTTAAATTAAATTTAGTTACACCCTAAAACCGTATAATAAGATTATAAGTATAGAGGAGAATGTCCGTTATATAAATACTAATATAGAAGTAGTAATATTTACTTTTAATATCGGCTCCGTTTACTCCGTCTTATTATTTTATACGGCTAGGTAACCTCTTTAGTTATATTTATATATTTATATTTACTACCCGCCTATTTAAAGACTTTAGTTAGTTTACTAGTATTAATAAACTCTTTATTTAATAATTATTAATTATATTCTTCGCGCTAACTAGTTTATTTAATTTTATACTAGATACCTTCCTTATTCTTAATTTTATTAATTACCTCTTCTACCTCCTATAGCTTATTATTATTAATAAGTTCGGGGGTTTATATAAAAGATTCCGCCGTATTAACGTAGTCGCGAAGATAATATAACTTAAGTAACGATATATAAAAGATATTATAAATTCTATATATAGAAGGTAGTAGTAGGCGGTAAGTTTATACTCCTATTTTATTAATAATCCTAAAGGGCTCTATAAACTTATAGGATAATTTCTTACTTAGGCGCTTTTACTTTAGGTTCTTAATTATTAATATAATTAAATCGCTAACCTTATAACTTTATAGTTTATACGTTTTATTATACTATTTAACTTAGTATTCGGTAGCGCTTTAAGGGCGCTTTATAATTTTATTCTTTAAAGCTTATAATTATCGTATTTTATTATTTATAACTAGTACTCTTCTTTTTTTAGAATCGTCCTCGACCTCCTAGCGGATTTTAAGATAATAACCGTATATATAAAAGAACGGCGTCGTTCCGACGGCGGCACTTTAATTATTATTTATTAAGAATTCTACTAAAGGTAATAATCTAGCTTAATTAATTTATTTATTATTAATAAATATACGTAAATAATACTCTAGTATTTAATTTAAGCGCTTTATCTACTTATCCGTTTAAGAGTAAAAGATAGTACTTAAGCGTCGTTTTATTTTCGAATAAAAATATATAGCCGACTAGAAGGCGCTCGTAAAAATAGAGCCTCTATCGTTAACGATATCATTAGGTATACTATAGCGGTAAATAATTTTAAAGTAGAATACTTCCGCTAGTTAAATAGTATCGATTTTAATAATTATAGGTATATACCTAGTCATTTTAGTAAATCGATCTACTACGATAAAAATAGCGTTATAGACGGTACCTCTATATTTACTAGGCGGTAAACTAATTATAAAATTTATAAAAATTTCCTTCTATAATTAAATACTAATAGGAAGCGAATTTAATTCATTATACGGGCGATATCGCGGCGCCTTTATCCGTTAATATATATCGTAAGTTTTAATATAGTCCGTAACTTACTTTAGGCTACCCTCCTAGAAAAATTTTCGGGTAAATAATTTATACGACTTCGTAGCGCTAAAATAACCTATTAGAGGATTATTATAATATCTCTTTATAAACTCTTCCTTTAGAGCTTTATCCCTTAATATATAAAGGCGACTATTATATTTTAATAATCCCTCGGAGTTTATAGCCCATACCTTATTCTTTATATAACGGCGGTTCTTTAATATATTCGCTCTAGTTCGAAAAAAGTTTACCCAATTATTATAGGTTTATAATTCCCGAATTAGTATTTTAATAGGCCTTTTAGAATTATTATATATAATTTTAGGTACTACTATAGTATCCCGCTTTAGAATTACTACTCTTAACTTTATAATCTAAAAAGTAGGGGTTATAATTATTTTTATTTCCTTATCTCTTTCCGATAATTAACCGCTAGTCTAAAGAGTAAATTTATTCTAAAGCGTTAATAATAATTTAATATTTAACGGCGATACTCCCTTATAATTAAGGCGCCGCGACGGTATATCGGTAGGATTTAATTTCCCAGCCCGATAAAAGATCTTAAAGTTATAAATAGTTAACCTAAATACCTAGCGGGCCTATTTAAAGTTCAGCTCCTTCTATTTTATAAAACCCTTTAAGTTATTATAATTAGTTTAGACTTTAATATAATAGGGGCTATCTTTTAGGTAGTGTCGCTATTATTTTATTACTACTATAACGGCGAGTAATTCTTAATTATAAGTCTTATAGTTTTATTCCGGGGGATTTAATTTCCGTAATTAGAATATTATAAGGCGTTAATAATTATCCTTATCTTATTATAATAGTATAGAGTTAAGGCTAAAGTTAAAAGTATCCGTCTTTATATATAATTATTTAGTTAGATCGTAATAGCGTAGAAAAGACGCGTTTACGAATATATCTCGTAAGATCTAAAACGCTTCCGTAGTATTATTTATTTATTTAAACGGACCTACTTTCTTACCTACTTTACTACTCTTAAATAGGCTAGTAAACGGCGTAATTATATTAGAATAACTATAAATAAACCGCTTATAGAAGTTAGCGAAGCCTAAAAAGACTTATACCTCCCGATATATTTTTGGTTAAGGTTATTTCTTAATAGTCTTAACGCGTTCCGGGTTTATAGTTACTCTATTAATAAATACTATAAAACCTAAGAACTCGACCGTTTCGGTACTAAATCGGTATTTCTTAAAGTTAATAAATAACTAGAACTAATATAATTATTTAAATATTTACTTAATATACCGTTAATACTCCGCCGGCTTAATACTATAAATTAGGATATTATCTAGATATACTACGTACGTTATATCTATTAAATTTATAAACGCACGGTTAATATAAACTTAAAACGTTACCGGTACGTTAACGAGCCTAAAAGGTATAACCAAATATTCGAAGTAACTATAGCGAGTTCGGAAAATAATTTTCTATTTATCGCTTTCCTTAATCTAGATCTTATAATAGGTATCCTTAAGGTTTAACTTCGTAAAGATTTTAGAACCGTATAGGCGGTCTAATATCTCGGTAATTAAGAGTAGTAGGTATCGATTCTTAATAATTACTATATTTAAGCCTCGGTAATCTACGTAAAAATATAGCCTACTATCCTTTTTAGGTATAAAAAGAATAAGTACTCCGGTTAATAAAATTAAATAACGGATCTAGCTTTTATAAAATAAAGATTTAAATAACGCCGTAACTCCGATAATTTAGTTTAAGATAAATTATAAAGAGGCCTATAAAGCGGTTCTTTATTAATCTTTATCTCGATAGCGTAATCCCCCTATTTAAAAATAGGTAGGGTACTCGTCTTCTCGTTAAAAAAAATATTATAAAACCCTATAAGTTCCTTAGGAACTTTTAGGTTAGGAAGTTCTTCCTATTCGCCTCGCGATACCGTAGCGTATACGACCGCGAATATATTCGGTTTATTTTTAAGATTACTAGTAAACTTGGCCGGTTCCTTAATTTATAAATTACTAGAATTAATTTTAAACCGCTATTAATCCGCCTTAGGATTAATTAATATCTTTAATTAATATAATTTAGGTATACCTAGAATAACGTCTAAACCTTTAAAGTTTATAGTATAGAATAAAATACTATATTTACGCCCTTAACCCTAACTATCGATTATTTAATAGTCTAATTAATACGCGCTATAATAATATATACTTTACCCGCTAATTACTTTAGCTAGCGGTAAAGTAGTATTATAAAGTTCTAAATTATTTTTAATAATAAACCGTTATAAAATTAAATTAATTTACGCTCTTAAATTAATTAAGGTAATAAACTACCTAACTTTATCCTAAAGAGTAATCTAACCTTTAGAAAGAATAGAAGGGTATATCTCTATTAATCGTTTTTCTTACCCTTCTTCCGAGGCGTAAATTAGGCTTAATCGTTTTTTACCGATATTATACCGACGTTTATAACTAGTTTATCTATATCGGGATATTTAGACTTAATATAGCCTTCTACTCTATAATAATAATAGATAATCTTATCGTACGAAGAATTAGTAGTATTAGTTTTATATTTATTACCCTTCTCCTTTAAATACGCCTATTTAGCGTTATCGCCGGTATTAAATTTAGTAATTCGGTCTATTATAAGTTTTCCTTTATTAGGGTTCTTTAATTAGGAACCCGAATTAAAATTAGAGCCGCTTATTAACCGTATATACTCTAGATTCTTTTCTTATATAATAGCCTAGGTAAGAATTTCTTCCCTTTAAATAAATATACTACCGGTATTAAGGATCTTATTTTTAAATTTAGATTTAAATTTAACTAAAAAGAAATTTACCTTATACTCCTCCGAAAACGGGGGTAACTAGGCCTTTATTTCTTTAAGGTAGGCCTTAAATAATAATACCTTTTAATAAAATTATTATTTAGTTTCCTCCTACTTCTCGTAAACGAGGAGACGGCGGTTAACTAGATCCGTTATTAAATTAAAAAGAAACTTCTTAAAAAAGCTAAACGTAATACTAGCTAAACTATATAAATCGTAGTACTTATACTATTATATTAAAGGGTCACCCTTTAACGAGTCTATATAATATACGATCCTTAAATAATCGGTAGTGAAATATTTAGGACTAATTAAAAATTTAATGTTTACGTCGCGAAACTAGCGTAAATATTTACCTTCGCTTATACCTTTATAAGAACGTGTTTTATTAGGGCGTAGCGTTTTCGCCCTAATAAAGATATCCTTATTAAGCGTGATTAAACTTATTATTATTCTACCGGTAGGTGTAATGATTAGGGGACCTTTACTATAAATAATAAATTCTACTAGCGTTCCGCTAGCGGGCGTAGAAGTAGTAGGATTATATAGTTTTTAATTTTAAGTTTATAATACCCCTAACTCTTATTATTATTTAAGGCGACGGTTTTCTTCTTTAATAGCTTTAAGCTATACGTCTAAAATCTCTTCGGGGGTAGTAATACCTTCGAATTCGCTACCGTCTTTATAGCGGGGGTCGTCGGAGGGGGTTTAATTAATATTATTATCGCTAAGTTCTTCTAGACGTCCCGAGGTTAAACCCGATATCGTAATAACGATAGGTCTTTTCCTTAGAAAGGTTTAAGAGATTAGAATTATAATATTTAAGGCCGCTAGCGTAGAGCTAGCGGCTTAGTAATAATATAAAAGACGTAAAGTAGTTACGGGGTTTATTACTAGGTAGTTTTTAAATCCTAGATTTAATAATAGAACTAATCTCTAAGGATTCTAATAAAACGGGGGAACGTTAACTCGATATAGGATTATTAAGAGTTAAAACCCCGCGATATTAAGGCTAAAACCCCGTATCGATAAATAATAATATTATAAAGGTGGCGGGGCGTAGGCGTATATAATATACTAACGCCTTTAGCGGGGCGCAGGTGTATACAATATACTACTACTTTATACTACGTTAAATACGTAATCCCTAGTTTATATTATTATTTAGGTAATAACCTAGGCCGTATTTATTATAACTTAAACTATACCTTAGCCCCCGCCCTAGATATTCGATAAGAATACTCTTAATATTATTATTATTATAGGTTTATACTCGTTTTCTCTTTTAAGTACCTAACTTACCTCTTTATAATCTCGAATACCTCCTAAATCCGAAAAGCTCCTAGATATCTCGGAATATAAAGAGGACTAAAATAAATTAGATATTTAAGAATAAACGTTAATATAGCGGATATATATTAATTATAACCGCTACCCTATCGATAGTAATAAAATCGTTTATATAGAGCTTAAGTTAATTATCGGTAAGAAAACCTCTAATTTAATAAATCGTTATTAAAAGGAGGGTCTTTATACCTTAACTAACTTTATTAATTAACGAAAGAAACTACGGGAAATATATAATAACCCGTTTAAATAAAAGGATACTCGGAACTATATCCGGGAATTTAAATAAGGCTTTATATTTTTTAACGAGTATTTTAACCTCGTTATTTAAAAGAAGGAACATTCTCGAATAAAAAACGAATTCTTAATTAATATTATAAAATATAATATTAGTTATACTACCTAATAAGCCTTTATCTCTTAGAGGAAAATTAATAACTAACGACTATATACCTTCGATAAATACGTCCGTATATACTCCGAAATCGACTAAGAACTCTAGTAGATTAAGTATTATCTACCTCGTTAGAGTACTACTCCTATTAGATTAGAATAAACCTCGAGGAGGTTTATTATATCTTTACTAGCTTCTACTTTTATAGCCCGCTTTATTATAATAAGTACTTTTATCCCCGTTACCGTAGTTTTAACCCTTTTATTTAGGGAGTTAATAGACCTCGATTCTATTTAAGTTATTATTAAAGGTAAATTAACGAGAACCCTGGTTATTAAAATTATTTATAAGAAGTAGAGGCTTTACTTCTATTATAAATCGCCTAGGTATAATATAAGAGTCTATTTAATTAAACTAGCCAGCCTCCGATCTAGTATTACGATTATCGTCGACGACGACGAGAGTATTATAAGAGGAGTTACTTTAAACGTAGGAAAAGAATAATCCCGGTATAAAATCGCGTACTAGGACTATAAGTACCTAGAACCCTATATATACTTTTTTATTTATCGGTTATATCGTTTAATTTACCTTCGTTATTAATTAAGCTTTCGTTTAAATTTATTATATAACTTTTTAAAACCGACCCTACTTTTCGTAATAAATATATAATTATTTCTTATTAACTACGGAATAACTAGTCCCGAATTTAAATTAAAATCTTAATTAATATTAATATATCCGGCTACCTTTTTATCGATTATAATTTTATATATATTTAATATCTACCCTTTCGCCTTTTTTATTATCCTTGTATCGTCCGACCCTTTAATAATATATCTACCGTTATAGGACGTATTATTTATATCGTAGAAACGATTTTAAATATTTATAGTTATTAGGAACGAATAGTTTTTTTCGTTATTAAGTTTAATTAATACCCCGTCGTAATCGGCCTATTATACCTCCACCGTTATAAAGTTATTACCGATTTCTTAGATAATTCCTTAACCTTCGTTTTATATTTTTATTTAAGAAATTATACCTTAAATTTTATAAAAGTCTTCGTAGAAAATAAATTCTTTTTTATACCCTAAAAAAGTTTTTAGATTTAAGAATCCTAGTTTTTAACTTTATTCGATACTTACGTAGAATAAACCCCGATTTAAAAGGAGTCGTTAGTATATAAAAAGCCGTTATTATTTATAGACGATAATATTATTATTAAATAATTAATTCCGATTTAAGAGAAGTTACTTTAGCTTTAAACTTATTAGTAGTATATTTAGTCCTAGGTTTATAAAAAGTAAATTTTAATTTAAGAAGAATTAATTTAATCTTAGGCTTATTAATAGTATACTTAGTCCTAGGTTTATAAGAAGTAAACCTCGACTTAAGAAGAGTTAATTTAGTTTTAGGTTTACTAGAAGTAAATTTAATTCCTAGTTTAATCTAATACTCGTATAGAGTAATTTAGAATTTAAGAAGAGTTACCCTAGTTCTAAATTTATTAATAATAACTCTAGATTTAAGAGGAGTTTTCCCTACCCTAGTTTTAATTACTTATTCCTATAGGAACTAGTTATAATAACGAGTATAATCGTATCGTTATTACCGTAAAGTAAGGAAAGACGCTTAAAATTAAATATTATAACCTAGTCTCGCTTCGTTTTAAGTTTTAATATTAAGAATAACGAACCTAGTACCTAGTTACTCTTAATATATACGAGATAAGATCTCGATTATTTACCCGGCTCGTTAGGCCTAACGAGTAAACCGCGTTTAGTCTATTATTTATAGAAATCGATCGATTTTTAGGTATTTTAGAAGAAATCTCGACCTTAAATACCTAGTTTTATTAAGAATTTAAATACTATAAATTTAAGCCCCGTCTTAGTTAAAATTTTAAATTAAATATTTATAATTAAGCCTAGAACCGAGTTATATTTAAAATAAATAAGAAACTCTACCTCGTCTCCGCCGTTATTTAAGAAGAGCTTTAAGCCTACCGAGATAATAAGAATATTAACTTAATTATGATTTTACCTACGCGGTATTATGAATTCTTAAACGTTTTTTTAAGAAAAGACGTTAATACCTTACCCCCGTATCGGTTATATAATTATATTATTAAGTTTAAAGAAGGGCTATAATCTCTATTATTTAGTTTATACGGTATAAATTATAACGAGATCTTAGAGCTCCGCCGTTACCTAGATAAAAACTTTAATAAAGATTTTATTCGAGTTAATCGGTTTTATACCGCGTTCTTTATTCTATTCGTAAAGAAACCTAACGGAGGTCTATATTTCTACGTTAATTACCGAGGGCTGAATATTATTATTATAAAGAATAAATACTCTTTAACCCTAATATTAGAAACCTTAAATCGATTAAGTCGTACTAAGGTATTTTCTAAATTAAATATTATATCTATTTTTAATCGCCTCCGTATTAAGGAGGGCGACGAAGAATTTATTATATTCTATACCCGATTCGGTTTATTCGAATATCTTATTATATTATTTAGATTATATAATAACCCTACCTCGTTCTAATACTATATTAATAATATATTTTATAAATTTTTCGATAAGACCTATACCGTATATCTCGACGATATTCTAATTTATAACGATATCGAGGAAGAGTATAAAATCTACGTTAAACGTATTCTTTAAAAGCTCCGTAAGGCGGGGCTCTAAATAAATATTACTAAATACGATTTCTACGTTAAGAAAATTATATATCTAAAACTAATTATTATTATTTAAAGGATTAAAATAAATTTAAAGAAAATCGATACGATCCTAAATTAACTATAACTAGTTAATATTAAAAATATTTAAAGTTTCTTAGGGTTCGCTAACTTCTATCGGTACTTTATTTATAAATTTAATAAACTCGTTATATTATTTATAATTTTAATTAAAAAAGGTATTATCTTTAAATAAAGTACTTGATATTAAATAACTTTTAATACTTTAAAGAAGGTTTTTACCTTTAATAATTATCTTAATTTATTTCGACCCCGACCGTAAGATTATAATAGAAATAAATATATCCGATTATATACCTAGGGGGGTCCTATCCTAGTATAACGATTAAGATATCCTTCGTCTTATTATTTATTTTTTAAAGAAGTATAACCCTACCGAGTATAATTACAAAATCTATAATAAAGAGTTTATAATAATTGTTTATATATTCGAGGAATAGCGCCTTAAACTAGAGGGATCTACTCTCTTTATCGAGGTAATATTTAATTATAAAACTCTTGAATATTTTATTTTATCTAAAGTATTATCTTGTCGTTAAGCGAGGTAGAGCGAGTTTTTATCCCGTTTTAATTATAAGATTACCTACCGGCCTAGTAAAGAAGGTAGTAAATCTAATATATTAATATATCGGTTAAGAGACCTCTTTAAAGAGAGGGATAAATTAGACCCTAGATATTAATATTAATATTAGATAATATTAAAAAGAAAAAACCTAGCCCTAAAAGTCCTCGAGGATTATATTTATAATATATCGTTAAATATAGCGACCCTAGCCTTAGTTTTAATTACTTTAATTATATTAATAATAGATCTAAAGATTCTCGTCTAGCTTTTTTAGTTATACCTCGTATTAATTTATACGACCCCGATAAAGATCGATATAAATATTAATTTAGAATTTTAAACCCTGCCTACGTCCTACGAGCCTAAACTAGATAAAGACTAGCCTATTAATTTAAATAAAAACTTATATAATACCCCGATTTATTAATTATAGGATATAATTAATTAAGCCGATTAATTCGCCTTTAAAGTCCTAGAAATACTACGTTCTAGAACGCGTTATTATAGTAGAATTCCCCTCGTTAAATACGAAGATAAGGATAAAGTTCTTTACTTCCGAGGAAAGAGATATATTCCGAATTCTAGTAAATTACGCCTTCGTCTAATTTAATTAGTTTATAATAATATCGCGGGTAATTACCTAGGTTGTATTAAATATTACGAATTAATTAATCGGGCCTATTAATGGCCTAACGTCTATACTACTATCTAACGATTCGTTAAGAATTATTATATATACCGAAGAATTAAGCCTTCCCGTTAGTATATTTAAAAATAACTACGCTTATTACCGCCCCCGTAACGATATTAGAGAGATATCTCGATAAACTATATAGATCCCCTACCGTCTTATACCTTTATAGGAATTATTTATCGGTATATCCTAGTTTTCGTAGACCGTTTAATTAAGATATAGTACTTAATATTAATTACGTCGATAGAAGTAAACGAAGCCTACGACGCTTTCTACTAAAATATATAAAAGCTCTATAAACTACTAGATATTTTTATTTCGGATCGAGGATCTTAGTTTATATCGGAGTTCTAGGAGGCCTTATATAAATGTTTTAAAATCGATTAATATATATCTACTAAGTATTATCCTTAGACGGATAACTAAACCGAGTAGTTTAATATTATAATAAAATACTACCTCCGTATATACGTTAATTATATATAGGATAATTAGGTAAAATGGCTCCTTAGAGCGGAGTTTTCTAATAATAATACCGATTCTTTTAATACTCTAGCCTCGCCTTTCTTAACTAATTATAATTAATATTTATATATTAGTTTCGAGCCTACCGAATCTTTACCCTAAAATCTTACTACCTAAGCCCGTACCTATTTAATCGCTACCGATAAATTCGTAATATAAATAAAAGCCTTAAACGATTACCTCCGTAATAAGATATTTATTATTTAAATTATCTTTAAATCCTCGGCCAATTAACGAAGGCGCCTATATTTAATATATTTAATAAACGACTAAATATAACTAAATATTAAGAATTTAAATATTATATACTCTTTAGTTAAGCTCGACGATTATAATATCGGCTCTTTCCGAATTTTTAAGGTTTTCGATAATCCTCTCGTAGTCTAGCTAGACTTTTTATATTCTATAAAAATTTACCCCGTTTTCTATACTAGCCTATTATAATTAATAGTTAATAACTCTTTACCTAAATAAATTTAGTTTATCCGAGAACCTATAATTACCGAAGATAATTAATATAAATAGTATATTAACGGTATCTTGAATTCTAAATATAATCGCCGCTATAGTCTACCTTTATTAAAGTATTACGTTAATTAGGAAGGTTACGTCGTTATATAGGAACCCTTCTAGTACTTTACCTATTATTAATAGTTTATTAATAAATATTATATCTCGAACTCTAGCGCCGCTAGTCTTTACGAATTACTATATATTATTTAGAGATACTAGTATAAGGAACCTCTATTATCTTCGTTTTAATCCGATTTTTAAGAAGTTAACCCCCGTCTATACTTTAGTTTATTCCTTATCCGTTATTATTCCCTCGGTTATCGTTCCGTATCGGCTTCGACCGATACTTCGTACTATTATATAAAGAGATAATACCCTATAACCTAGCCCCGCCGTTATTATTTATAAACTATAACGTTAACGCCTAGCTTTATTCGTATACCGCCGCTTATTCCCCGTTTTATTCTTTATTTATTATTATCGACTATTTATCTCGTAGGAGCTCGACCTTAAAGAGGGGGTTATTATTATAATATAATTTTATTTATTTTAACCTAGCCTAACTTATCTTAAATCTAATTTAGGTTTAAACTAGTTTCCTTATTTCTATTTTAATATAGTCGGGATAGGAAATAAATAAATACTCTATACACTAACTCCTATTTAGATAGTGGTTAGCCCTACTTTAATTTTCGTTCTTTATCTTTTATTTTAATCTACTCTTATACTATAGCTAAGTTATAGTTTAATGAACCTAGCCGTTAATTTAATAAACCTCTAGATACTAATCCCGTCCCTTAATAAATAGAGATTATAAATAATTTAAATTTAGTCTACCTAGTTATTCGGCTAGAGTAAAAGAGAGTATTTATAATAATTAATAACCTACGAGCCTAGCTTCTTAGTTAGGATTAAAAAAAGATAGTTATAAAATTTAAATAAATAGGAATATTATTTTCTAGTACGAATTAAAATCTTCTTATTATAAGTTATTTTCTAAAATCCTATTATATCGAGTATATTCCTAAAGTTAACTAATTATATATTTATTACTAGGGATTTTTAAAGGATCTCTACCCTACCCTACCCTAATTTAGAGTAGGGATCGAATCGCGATCTCTATTCTACGCCCTACCCTATTTTACCCTACGTTAATATTCTCTTTAAGGATCTCTACGCTAATCCGAAGTATATTTATAAGAGGATTTTAAAAAAGAGGTAAATAGTAATAAGGGGGTAAAAAAGTAATAAATTACTATAATTATAATAAACCGGGTTATATCGCTAGGAACTATCGTTCGAAAAATATAATAAATCGATAATAGTTAAATATATTTAAGAAAGAGATACCGGATAGCGTAGCCGGGTCCCTTAAGAATCTAGTATAAAATAATACTATATTTAACGATCTATTAAAGAAATAGGGGAATATTAAAGAAGAGATTACCTAAAGAATTCGAGAGCTCGAAGAACTAGATAATAATAATAATAAAACTCTAAAGGAAGATTTAAAGGAAGGATAAAAATAAGAATAAAATATAATAAATTCTAAAGAATAACTTTAGGTAATAAACTATCTCGATAACTTTAAAATTTAATCTATTATATTAGAAGAGAAACCCGAAGAAAAGAAGAAGGAGAAAAAATAACCTATTAAAATTAATTATATTTATAATAAGTATTACCCACGATATAAGGAAATATACTAGTTAATATACGTAAACGAATATTATAAATACTATTATAATAATTTAGGAGAGCGAAAGTATATCGTAAAACTAGGATATAATTATAGTTAATAGAATAACTATATTAAAGATAATTACTCGTAGTACCTAGTTAAGAAAAGAGAGGATTAAATCTTCCCGGGCCACGATAAGGAATAATAATTATAGTTACGAAACTAAATAGGATATAATAAAAAAACGAAATACTATAACTAGAACGAATAATACTACTATTTAATCGAAGATTACGAAAGGTACTTCGAATCTAAAGAGTATTATAAATTCTTATCTTTATTAAAAAAAGACTAGTCCCTCGTATTAAAGAGAAATACGAGGAGATTAATATATTAACTTTAAAATAATATCTATACTTAGTTTAATACGGTATATATATACGGATACCGGTAAGAGTTAACAGATATAAAGTCGTTATAATAATAGATTTAAAAGTAACTAATAACTTTATATCCCGAATAATAACTTAGGTAACTAACCTACTAACTTAAAAAAAAAAGAATAATATAAACTTTAATTAACCGACGGGTCGAAACTATTAATAAGAAGAGTAAATAAAGAAACGTTCCCGCTATTAATTATTATTTAACGTTATTATAAGGAAATTATCTTCGATATAGTAGGAATAACTATTTATTATATTATTCTAGGGATACCTTAATTAAAGAAATATAATCTAATAATCGATTAAAAGAGAGGAGTATTTATATTTCCGCGTATTAAAGACGTCGCTAGTATAATACTTCCTTTTAAAGTAACGAACTAGCTCGAATCGAAACCGACGCTTTAGATTTAATAATAAATACTTATATACTTTAATAGAGAGATAATAAATAATACCCTATCGTATATTATTCTAGGAAAATATCATTAATAGAATAAAACTATAATATCTACGATAAGGAATTACTAGTAGTAGTATCTTTACTAAAATAATAGAGGGTATACGTAGAGAGTTACTCGGATCTTACTATTTTTATAAATTATAAAAATCTTCTTAACTTTACGATAATAAAGTAGTTAAATCGAAGATAAATTAAATAGTTAAAACTATTAGGATAATATAAGTTTAAGATCTTCTATATTTTAAGAAAAGATAACGGACGCGCCGACGTATTTAATAAACGAGAAGACTATATAGAGGAAAAAGATATAGTTATATAACTAGTCCTTATTTAATAATAGGATAGATCGCTAGTCCTAGTAAAATAACTAGTAGCGATATTATATATCTTTATTCCCGGAATTATTAATAATATTTAAAAGAACTATAAGAACGATACTTTAACTAAAATACTAAGAAGTTAATAACTATAAACTAAACTATTAGAATATAATAAGAAAACGTATCTTCCTAAGAGATATCTTAAGGAAATTATCCGAGATTATTATAATAATCTAGCCTAAGAATATCCTAGAGTTATTAAGATTATAGAATTTATTTATAAAGAATACGACGCGCTAGGACTAAGGTTACACGTCGAGAAATATATTAAGGAATATATTAAATATTAATAGAATAAATCTACGAGATATATTAAATATAGTTAAATCTAATTCGCCCCGGTACTAGAGATATTATAGGACGACGTTACGATAAATTTTATTATTAAATTATTAAGATTAAAGGACCTTATTACCGTAGAGGTCTTTAACTTTATTATAATAATTTATAATAAATTTAATAAATATACTATAATAATATTAATTAAGGAAATTTATAAAGTAGAATAAATCGCCTTCGTATTATTAAATTAATTAATTAAGAATTATAGTATCCCTAAATTAATTACCTCTAATAGAGATAAATAGTTCATATCTAACTACTAGAAAATACTAGTTAGTGGAATTAAAACTAAGTTACGAATATCGACCGTATATTATCTATAGATAAATAAATAAATAGAGCGGACTAACTAAATAATAGAAATATATTTACGATATTACGTTAATAAAAAATAAAACGATTAGGTAAGACTTTTACCTATAGTTTAATTAATATTTAATAATAACTAATCTAATATAATAAAACTTACGCTATTCTTCGTCAATTATAATAAATATATTAATATATTCCTCGAACCTAAAGAAGGACCAAATATATAGAAGGCCTTAATTTATATAATTAATATAAAGGTATTATATAAGGATATATAAACCTAGATTAATCTAACGAATACTCGGACTAAAAAGATAATAGATAAATATCGAAAAGAGTATCTTTAATTAAAGGAGGGGGATAAAGTATATTTCTTAATAAAAAATATAAAGAGTAAAAGACTAAATAAGAAACTAGACTATATTAAAATCGGACTATTTTCGATTAAAAAAATTAAAGGACTAGTTAATTACGAACTAAATCTTTTAACCGACGTTAAAGTATATTTAATATTCTATATCTCTTTACTAAAGTAAATAAACTTTAATATACCTTTATAAAATACTTTTTATTTCTAAATTAAAGAGAAAACGGAGTTCGAGGTAAAAAGAATTCTAGATAATAAAGATTAAAACTACCTCGTTAAATAAAAAGAATATAACGAAGTAGAAAATATATAGGAATTAAATACGAACCTTAGGAACTACCTAAATCTCCTATAAAAATTCTATTTAAAACGAAGGGTACGGTCGATTAATCGAACTCGTCCTCGAGTTATAATTATTTTAAGGATATATTAAATAAAAAGTCGTTAAGCCTAGGATTAATATATTCGACTTCTTTATTCTTTTTTAATTTAATAATATTTTCTAGCTCGCCTTTAACGAGTTACTTTTTTTTTTTTTTTAATAACTCGACTTTAACCTAAAGACGAGTCTATTTCGTTAATATTATTTTAACTTCTTTTAATTTCTTTTTTCTTAACCTTCGGAGACGAGCCTATTTAGTAGGCGAAAAGAATATTAGGTCGTATTCCCGCCTAACGCGAATATATTTTATATATTTATCCGAACGAACCCTAATTTTATATTTCTCGGGGTATCGTTTCTTAATATACTATTAATAAAAACGTATAACTAACTTTAAATTAAAAAGAGATTTATAAAGTTACCGTTTATAATAATAAAATAACGAAGAAACAGAGCTAGATATTTATTATAATTAATAATTTATTTTCGAGATAAAAGTTTCGGGAGGGGAACCTAATATTACGAATATTATATAATATTAAATCTACCTAGTAGAAAGATAGAATAAATACCGGTAGTAAAATTATTTACTACGATCGGAGAGTAAATAGGGTAAATAAATCGTTATTTATTATATTTATTAAATAAATAGGGTAAGTACACTACTCTTAATACGGTTTCCTTCTATTATATAAATAGTGTATTTCCTAGTAAATAAGAGCTTCGTATTTAACTTCCCTTAAAACTTTTAATTATAAATTATAAATATAGACGTTTATTAAACTATTAATTAAGTTTATTAAATTTATCTAGTTTTATCTTATATTAATACGAAGCCTATTATCCTTTAATCTTTAATACTCCTTTTAACGAGTATTAATTTAGGTTCTATCGACGTTATATTAAAATATCGAACGGAGAGCTTTAATACTTTTAAAAGAGAATTTATATAAATAAAAACTATATTTATAACTTAACTAACTAGTTATCTATAAATAAATATATAAGATATATTGAATATCTATATATAAAAGATATAAATACTTATAACGCCTAATATTAATAAAAAAAACTACTCTTCCTCGCTATCTTCGCCGTTATCGGGTATAATACCCTAGTTTTTTAAAAGAAGAATCCTTCTAAAAACCCCATTAAATAACCTATTACGTTTTTTCGTAATAATATCCCCCGCTATAAAGAAAATCGACTCGGAAGGACCTAAAGTAGTTAGTATAACTAGATATCTTCGAGCTAGAATAACTAAAATAGAATAATCTAGAACTCTAGCCTTCTAATATTCGAGAGGATTAATCTATATATATATAGTTAATATAATATAATAAAAAAATAGTAAATAATAGGGAATTATTACCTTTCCTAATAAAGGATCTTCGGAAAAATATCTTTCTAATTCCGATCTTTTACTATTAGAGTTAGATAGTCTAGTAGGTAAAATTCGAAATTCGTCGTTAAATTCATCGTTACTATCTAAATCTAGATTTTCTGAATCTAGACTAGTAGTAGCCTCTTTACTAATTATTTCGTCTCGGGTTCTAATAATAAAATTAGTTTTTTAATTAATAAAAAAATAATTATTAATAATAAACTTACTTTTTAAAAAGGCTTCGAAACTTAGCTAGTATAGCTTAAATATCCTAATTTAAAATACCGAAATTTTTAAAAGCCTCAGCTTTAAATGTTAGGTCGAGAATAGTAGCGAAAAAGATATTAATATAAGTAGCTTTCCAGCTACGAATACTAAATTCTAGAAACTATTTTTCAAGCTTTTTAAGCCCGTTGGCGTAGGAATTTCAATGAATCTAAAGCTATTTTTTATTAGTATATTTATTAATAATTAATCTATTTATTAATAATTAATAAAAATAATTAATTTACTAGATTGGGATTATCTCTCTTCGCTTTTAACTTTCGTTTTATCTGGTGAATATAAAAATAAACTAGGTTAAGAGTAGGATACTTTTCGCTCTAAAGTATAACTGAGGGTTTAGTAAAGATTTTAAATATATCGAGAGTTTCTCGAATATAAATAAGTTCTTTACTCTTTAGAAGATAATCCTCTCGACTAGGAAAATTTCTAGAAATTTGAATAATATTTTCTATAGCCGGCTAAAGCCTAAGAAAGGTCTCTAGTAACTGAAAAGTATTATTCTAACGGACGTCGGTATCTAATAAATTTATTAGTAAATAGTTATTTAAAAGAACTAATTAATTTTAAAAAAATAAAAAAACTATGAAAATTAGAAAAACCTACTACTTTTCAGCTTTATAGATCCTTTTATATTTAAAACCTCGATTTGATTTTCTAAGGTTTTAGAATATTCGTACTGATTTTTAAAAATTGAGGCTAGTTTTCGAATTTTTCGAATAGGATGTTTGGCTATAGAATAATTAGTTGAAAAAATAAATAGAAAAAATAACTAAAAATTAATAACGGAATTAATAATAGAATAAATAAATAAATAAGAAAATAAAAGAGTTAATTAAAATTTTAATAGAAAAACTAATAGAAAAACTAATAATAAAATTAATAATAAAATTGAAAAAACTAACTTGAAATAAGCTCGCGATTTTCTTCTTCTTCCTCCTCTTCTAGTTATTCTGAATTAATAGCGTTAACTACTAATTCCTTATCTTTTTTCGTTAGTAGTAGCTAATTTAAAACGTCTCCTACGACGTTATTAAAAGTATGAGCTATACAACCTAAAGAGAATATAGTGGTATTATATTTCTCTTTATAGGACTTCTTAAAAGTCTTTAATAGGGCTAGATTTTCGGAAGCTTTATCTATTATCAATCTATTAAAAAATTATTTAATTAAAAAACTAGTTAAAAAATATAAAATATTAACGAGAGAATTTTATCCTCTATACCCTAAATAGCTAGACTCTCGTTAAGAATTCCTAATAAATAGGTAGCTTCTTTTTGATCGTCTATAGGAGTTATTTCTAGAAGTCGAGAAATAAGCTCCTAGTCTTTATTCATATAATAAATAGTAATAACCATATATTCGGCTTAGTTCGAGGCTGTCCAAGAGTCGAAAGTAAAAGAAAAATAATTTCTATAAATAGAACTTATAGTGTCGACTTCCGATTAAATTTTTTCGGAGTTAATTCGAAAGAGTAATTAAAGTTCCGAGCGAATTTTCTCGTAATAGAGCTTCGGAATATTACTATTAAAAAAAATTAGTATATATATATCTAAAAATAGATATATAACCTACTCTCGGGTATACTCTAGTAGATTTCGAAAAGATTTACTAGAAATTACTTTCTGAGAAATATTATTCTCGAGAAAGAATTTAAGTACTTTTCGTACTAGACCCTCTTAGGTATAGTATTAATTTAGACCTATATCCGAAGGTCTTTTTCGAAGGCTAGGAAAAAGCCGTTAGAGTAGACTAAGTTGAAGGACCTAACTCGAATTCTAAAAGGAATTAATAAAGAAATAAAAGAAAATCGATTATTATAGTAATAAATACCTTCCGTCTGAACTTCAGGCCTTATAAGAGTAGTCCTATTTATAGGAGTATTCTTATGAGAATTCGAATAATGAGCGAATAGGTTACTGGTTGGAAAAGGTACTTTTTCGATTTTCGAATATCGATAGTTTCGAGCTAAACAGCGAATAGTAACCTATTAATAAAAATTAATTATATATAGCTAAATATAGCTATTATATATACCTTTCTAGGCTAATCTTCGGAATAAGCGAGTAGAGTCTAACTAAAGAATTTATCTTTAAAGAGATAAGACTGATTTTCGATAAAAGGAAGTTCGTAATTAAAGCCGTATTTTAGTCTAGAAGAGGCCATTCTAATAAGCCTTTAAGGGAATCTATAAATGGATCTACCCCGTATCTAATTTTTGAATTTGGGTTATTTTGGACGAATATTAAAGAAGTAAAGAGTAGAAGAAGAAGTAGAATATTCTTCTATCTACTAGCTCCGTAGATCCCGCTTTAGTATTACTTAGTTATAACCTTAAATCTAAAATATATATATATATTCTTTAGGCTATTTTAATAACTTTTAGTTAAAGAATTCTTATTAAATACTTAATAATAAATTAGATATCTTATAAATAAAATTAAATATACTCTTTTTAAATATATATTTATATTAATAGTAATTAAATATAGTTATATACTATAAATATAGATAGTTTTAAGTTATATCTATATATAGATCTATTAATTTTTTAGTTTACTAAGCGGATATACTAGTAAATATATAATTTAAGTGAAAATTTTAAATTTCTATCTATAATAGTCGAATACTAGTCGAATTAACGTTAAAAGTAAATTATTCTAATATAATTATACCCTTATTAATTTTTATAATCGAGTAGTGAGTAGCACCCTCACTACTCTACTCGAGTAGCGAGTAGCGGTTATACTACTCGATTAGTCGAGTATTTACCACAGAGACTTGATGTAAGCTTGAAATTCAAGCTTACATCAAGTTGAAAGCTTGGCGCCATAGGCAATCGGACCGTCGGACCGTCGGGTAACGAGACGACGTTATTGGTCTAGTAGATCTCATCGAACTAATATTAGCTTTCGCACTATCCCCAAAACAATATCCTCATAAAAACCCATCATCGGCGCAAATATATCCCGACCCTAAAGGCAAATTCCTCAAATCCGCCGAGAACATTGAAAAAGTTCTTGTGTTCAGTCCGCAAAATGTGCGTTGTGCTGGTTCGGGAAGAATTGTCCCTCATGATGATGGTCGCAATTTGTCGGGCGTGGGTTGTACCGCTTCAAATGTGCTGCTGTATCAACCTAGATTGGCCTATGAGACCTTATACAAAAAGAGGCTGCCACACTTTGTACAGAGAATCATCAATCCTACAGCTGAGCAAATATCCTCGAGCATTCTTTCAAATACTTCGCAATGTGCGGCCTCCAACTTTTCATGCCGATCTTCGGCATCCTGCTCGCATCTACCAATTCATTGCCCGCTCTGGCTGACTCGAGCGCTCGAGTACTTCCTCTAAACTCCGACGACACCTTCGCTTTCGAAATCCTGCGCGTCCTGGCTCACGCTCGTTATGGCGGCTCAGACGTTGCTGAAGTCCTCACCGCAGCCAACGGGATCGTACCGGGTAACTTCACAAGTTTCAGCTCAGCATTCCATGCTCTCGCCAATCGAGTCCGCTCCCGCGCGGACGGGCTGGACGCCACGAGATATCCGGTCAGTGTGCGCGACGACCTTTTTGCCGCCTCCAATTACTATCGTGCCGCCGATTTCTTCGTGCACGGCGACTGGGAGGACCCGGAGATCAAAGACCTATGGGTTCAGCAGACCGCTTGCTTCGACAAAGCCCTGTCCTTGCTACCGATTCCCGGGCGGCGTGTGACGTTGAAAGGCGACGGTTTCGATATTCCGGCAATCTTCTATGCCGTGGACCCTCCTAGTGGTGGAAAGAAGATCAAGCGTCCCACTCTGATCGTCGGCAATGGGTACGACGGCTCCCAGGAAGAGTTGCTTCATGTTTCCGGGTTTGCGGCGTTGGAGCGCGGTTGGAACGTCATTACGTATGAAGGGCCGGGCCAGCCGACAGTCCGCCGTGACCAGGACCTGGGTTTCATCGTCGAATGGGAGAAGGTAGTCACGCCTGTTGTTGACCATCTCTCAACGCTACCAGAAGTCGATATGTCGCGGGTGGCCCTCTACGGCTACTCATTGGGTGGATGGCTCGCAACACGAGCCGCTGCTTTTGAGCATCGCATCAGTGCGGTCGTGGCCGTTGATGGCGTTTACAGCGCCGGCGACGCTTTTTTGGACCAGCTTCCACCAGCTCTGATGTCCCTGTACAAGTCGGGAAACAAGTCCGCCTTTGACACAACGGTGACTGCGGCTTTGGCGGGCGGGAAAGCGCCTACATCGCTACGGTGGGGTGTTGAGCAGGGACTCTGGAGTTTCAAAGTCAGGTCTGGTTATGATTTCCTCCACGTGGCAGCAAAGATGACAAGATCAAGGTTCCAGTCTTCGTGGGAGCCGCGGAGAATGAGCAGATCTTCAAAGGGCAGCCGGAGCGGTTGAAGGCGTCGCTCGGAAATCGGGCAACGTATTTCCCATTCCGGGCGGCGGATGGGGCGGGGGAGCACTGTCAGGTCGGTGCTGCAGTGTGGTTGAATCAGGTTGTCTTTGGCTGGCTTGACGGTGTGCTTGAAGCGGGAAAATGATGGGAGATAGCTGGGGGGTAACGTCGCAGATGGAAAATGTATATGAGCATTGAGACTTGAGTTGCCAGTTTTTGTTCAGATAATAGACCTTAGCTCCAGAATCAATCCACCCGATTTTCGCTGATTATCCAAGCCATGGCCGCAGAAGCGACGGCTTTTCATATCGTCAATAGCTCATGGAATTAATAGACTGTCCGAATAGACGAGCATTTGACCGAAAACATCTCCCGTAGGCGAGCCGGCTCCGTCCAGAAGTAAGTGAAACATGTCACTGCGAGCCAAAAGGGAGTGTGTAGAGTACGCTTTGACTCGATAATTGACCACTTCGGTGAGGCAGACATGACCGCAACTCTCTACCAGTATCGACCCTGACTATCCCTCCAACACACTTCCAGCAAGCCGATCGAGGCACACTCGAGACCGACCCCGTGCAACCATGCGCAGTCACCGCCACCGGCATCCAGGCTTCCAGATCAACATGGTAGGCCGGACCACGTGCGGTCTTTGCAGTATGACGAAGGATCTCTGAAACATAATCTTGGAGCGGGCTTATCCGCTCTTCGAGACTTCTTCTCCAGAGTTCGAGTCGTAATCTGTCGCCATGTGGTATTTTACGATGCCATACCGCTGAATTATTTGATCTACAAGTGCGGCTCCGCGAAAGAATTCAATGAGGTGAAACTACAGTCTTCTATAATTAAGTGTGTGTAAACCTGTGGCAGTCAGGCAAAAAAAGCACATTGAAAGCATGCTTTTAAGAGAAGCACTAGATTTCAACAATAGGCTCAAAGGGATCATCGTCGGGCTTGCACATGGACAAACTCTACCAGATATCCAATAACATGCAATTTCAAACATCGACTTTCGAAATTGAACCTCCCGAGTATGAAATTCCGGGATGTCCTGGGAGCGCACATTTGGGGGGAGCGCACAGTTCGCTTAGATAGGAGCGCACGTTCCGGTACTTAGATTTATATGGGGCTTACACCAAGATCCAAGTAGCTATCTATACCCCACCATCGCCGCTATTACTAACCGCCAATTGCCCCGAATACATACTCGTTTTCAACCTCCTACCTCTATCCTTCCTACACCTCACTATCGCCCTCACTATCGCCCTCACTGTCGCCCTTACTATCGCCCTTACTATCGCCCTCACTGTCGCCCTTACTGTCGCCCTTACTATTACCCTCATCCCACTATCGCTAGCCCGCCCCGCCATATCTCTATGGGTACCTTATCCCGACCTCGATCCCGAAAATATATTAAGAGTTTAAAGAGTAATAGACGGGATATTTTAATAATACCTCTCGCCCCCTATAAAGAACGAGACCTTTAATATTCTAAATTAAATATAGGATTATTTATAGGATTAAACTTTTAACTAAAGATTTATTATTATTATTAATTATTATAATAAAGATAGAAAAAACTTTAATTATATTTATTATAAAAAGAATACTATAAATATAAAGAAACTCTTTAATTATAAAAGTAAAATAAATCTAGAAAATAACAAAACTAGGAAATAAGAAATAACGAAGATTAAAGTAAAGAGTTATAAATAGCGCTATTATATTGTATAGAAATTTATTATCCGTAGTAGTAAAGTAAAAACCTAGGTTATAGGCGTTATTAAATAAAAGTATATTTATAATTTAATACTAAATCCGCTTTCCTATTAAATATATCTCGATAGGAATAAAGATTATATTAAAGTTTTAAACTTTTCTAGAATAAATCTACAAGTAAAGCTCCTATATATTTAATTAGAATAAATATTAAAGTATACTCTAAAGGACGTCGGTAAATCGAAAACTAGTTTTAACGACTCGGGGTTATTAAATAAGTTGCCTCGAGCGCCTAAAATAGGCTCGGGGCGCCTAAACGGCCTTAAACGCCCGTCGAGCGCCCGCCGAGTACCCTTCGAGCCTCTATGATAAATACTCAAATAATCAAGTAATAAAATCGTTATTCGCTACTTGAGTAGAGTATTAAGGGTAATACTCAATACTCGAGTATTTTAGGCCTATAATACTCGAATAATTAAGTATTATTCGAGTATTATAGGTTAAAAATTGAAACTTTTCGTCTAAACCTTATATTTACTAGTAAATTCGCTTAGTAAACTAAAAAATTAATAAATCTATATATAGATATAACTAAATACTATCTATAAGTATATTATATAACTATATCTAGTTACTATTAATATAATATATATTTAAAAAGAGTATTTTTAATTTTATTATTAAGATATTTAACTTTTTTTTAGGAATTTAATTAGAGTTCTTTAATAAAAAATTATTAGAATAACCTAATAGATATATGTATAAATTTTAGATTTAAGGTTATTACTAAACGACGCTAACTTAGGAGTTACGCTAGTAAATAAAAGAATCTTCTACTTCGTCTTCTATATTTTACTTTTTTAATATTCGACTAAAATAGCCTAAATTCAAAAATTAAATAAGGGGTAGATCTATTTATAGACTCCCCTATAGGCTTATTAAAATAGCCTCTTCTAAACTAAAATACGGCTCTAATTACGAACTTCCTTCTATCGAAAATTAGTTTTATCTCTTTAAGGATAGATTCTTTAATTAGACTCTACTCGCTTATTCCGAAGATTAGCCGAGAAAGGTATATATAATATCTATTTTTAATTATTTATAACTAATTTTATTAATAGGTTACTATTCGCTATTTAGCTCGAAATTATAAATATTCGAAAATCGAAAAACTACCTTTCTCAACCAGTAACCTATTCGCTCACTATTCATATTCTCATAAGAGTATTCCTATAAATAGGAATACTTTTCTAAGGCCTGAAATTTAGACGGAAGGTATTTATTTTTATAAATATTTATTTATTTCTATATCTTAAGTTATTAATTCTTTATAGATTCGAATTCTAGTCCTTTAACTTAATCTACACTAAAGACCTATCCTAGTCTTTGAAAAAGACCTTCGGATATAGGTCTAAATTAATACTATACCTAAGAGGGTTTAGTTCGAAAAGTACTAAAATTCTTTCTTAAAAATAATCTTTCTCAGAAAACTCTCTCTAGTAAATCTTTTCGAGATTTATTAAACTATACTCGAGAGTAAGTTCTATATCTATTTTTAGATATATATATATTAATTTTTTTTAATAGTAATATTCCGAAGCTCTATTACGAGAAAGTTCGCTCGGAACTTTAATTACTCTTTCGAATTAACTCCGAAAAAATTTAATCGGAAGTCGACACTATAAGTTCTATTTATAGAAATTATTTTTCTCTTACTTTCGACTTTTAGACAGCCTCGAACTAAGTCGAATATATAGCTATTATTATTCACTATATGAATAAAGACTAGGAGTTTATTTCTCGACTTTTAGAAATAACTCCCATAGACGATCGAAAAGAAGCTACCTATTTATTAGGGATTCTTAACGAGAGTCTAACTACTTAGGGTATAGAGGATAAAATTCTCTAGTATTTTTATTTTTTAATTAGTTTTTTAATTAACTAATTTATTAATAGACTAATAACGAATAAAGCTTCCGAAAATCTAGCTCTATTAAGGACTTTTAAGAAGTCCTATAAAGAGAAATATAATACCACTATATTCTCTTTAGGTTATATAGTTTATATTTTTAATAACGTCGTAGGAGACGTATTAAACTGGCTACTACCTACGAAAAAAGATAAGGAATTAATAGTTAACGCTATTAATTCAGAATAACTAGAAGAGGAGGAAGAAGAAGAAAGTCGAGAGCTTATTTCAGGTTAGTTTTTTATATTTATTTATTGATTTTTTTATTAGTTTTTCTATTAAATTTTTAATTAACTCTTTTATTTTCTTTTTTTCTTATTTATTTTCTTATTAATTCCTTTTTTAATTTTTCTACTAAATTCTCTACTAAGTTTGAAAATAATTATTCTATTAACTTTTTATTATGTTTCTATCTAATATTTTTTAACTAATTATTCTATAGTCAAATATCTTATTCGAAAAATTCGGAAACTAGCCTTAATTTTTTAAAAATTAGTACGAATATTCTAGAACCTTAGAAAATCAAATCGAGGTTCTGAATATAAAAGGATCTACGAAGCTGAAAATTAGTAGGTTTTTCTAATTTTCTTAATTTTTTTCAATTTTTTCAGTTTTTTCAATTTTTTCAAATAGATATTTACTAAAAAATCTAGTAGATACCGACGTCCGCTGGAATAATACTTTTCAGCTACTAGAGACCTTTCTTAGGCTCTGGCCGGCTATAGAAAATACTATTCAAATTTCTAGAAATTTTCCTAGTCGAGAGGATTATCTTCTAAAGAGTAAAGAACTTATTTATATTCGAAAGACTCTCGATATATTTAAAACCTTCACTAAACCCTTAGCTATATTTTAGGGCGAGAAGTATCCTACTCTTAGCCTAGCTTATCCTTATATTTACTAAATAAAACGAAAGTTAAAAGCGAAGAGAGATAATCCTGATCTAGTAAATTAATTATTCTTATTAATTATTAATAAATATACTCATAAAAAATAGCCTTAGATTGATCGAAATTCCTGCGCTAACGGGCTTAAAAAACTTGAAAAATAGCTTCCAGAATTTAATATTCGTAGCTAGAAAGTTACTTATATTAATATCTTTTTCGCTACTATTCTCGACCCAAGATTTAAAGCTCAGGCTTTTAGAAATTTCGGTATATTAAATCAGGATACTTAAGCTATACTAGCTGAATTTCGAAGTTTTTTTAAAAAGTAAGTTTATTATTAGTAGTTATTATTTTATCAATTAAAAAGTTAATTTTATTATTAGAACACGAGACGAAATAATTAGTTAAGAGGCTACTACTAGTCTAGATTTAGAAAATCTAGATCTAGATAATAAAGATAAATCTAATAACGAATTTCGAATTCTATTTACTAGACTATCTAATTCTAGTAGTAAAAGATCGGAATTAGAAAAATATCTTTCCGAAGATCCTTTATTAAGAAAGGTAATAATTCCCTATTATTTACTAATTTTTTTATAATATTATACTAATTATATATATATAGATTAATCTTCTCGAATATTAGAAAACTAAAGTTTTAGATTATCCTATAGTATTCTAGTTATTCTAGCTCGAAGATATCTAGCTATATTAACTACTTTAGGTCCTTCCGAGTCAATTTTCTCTATAACGGGGGATATTATTACGAAAAAAAGTAATAGGTTATCTAATAAGGTTTTTAAAAAGATTCTTCTCTTAAAAAACTAGGGTATTATACCCGATAATAACGAAGATAGCGAGGAAGAGTAGGTTTTTAACTAGTATAAAGCGTTATAGGCGTTTATATCTCATATATAAAGATATTCAATATATCTTATATATTTATATATAGATAACTAGTTAGTTAAACTATAAATATAGTCTTTACCTATATAGATTTCTATTAAAAATAAGAAATAGTAGAGAATATAAGGAAAAGACTATAATCTAACCTCCTAATAAACTATATATATATATATAAATCTAAACTATTTATAACTTATTAATATAGTATATATATTATATAAGTCTTTATCTATATAGATTTTATTCTAAATTTAAAAAATAGTAATTAATATAAGAGAAAACCTTTAGTTATATCTTTCTAAATTGTATATAAAAGTATATATAGTTATTTATAGTTATTTAATATATGATATATATTATATAAATCTATATCTATATAGAATATTTTCTAACTTTAAGAAATACTAATTAATATAAAAGAAAATCTTTAATTATAGTTTTTAAAATTATATAAATATATAATTATTAATAGATATATATAGATATTTAATATAATATATATTAAATAAGTCTATTTTTTAGTTTTAAAAGTCTAAAATATTATTAGAAAATCTTAAATACTAGTAGAAAACTAATTTTATTAAATATTTACTTTATCTAGTAAAATACTTAAGTATTATTCGAGTATTATTCGAGTATTATTCGAGTATTTAATTAAATACTCAATACTTAAGTAATAAAGGCGATACTCAATACTTAATTAAATACTCGAATAATACTCGAATAATACTCGAGTTTGAGTATTTTTTTTGACACAGAGCTTCGAGCGTTAAATTACTCGACGGGCGCTCGACGGGCGCCCGAGGCCGTTATAAGATACGCGTCGGGCTCCTAACGAGCGTAATTTAAACCCGGAGCTTCAGGGGCCCTGGCCTTAGAAAATCACGTGATTTACTACCTAAAATTTTGATGTTCTGTAATCGCCCTTATCGACGGCAGCGACCCCCCGGAACGACCCCTAACGCCAGCAAATTTTGATCCCAGGAATCGATCGATTCAGGCGAAATCCTCGCGGGGGTTATGCGCAGGCCATGCGCCAGAGCATGCGCCAGGGGTTTAGGGGTGCGACAGTGACAGTTATAGGGGTACGACAGCGACAGGACCATGGCCATGAATTTCCCTTTCACCCTGCCGGAGCGACAGTCCTCGCTTGGGCCCCCGGTCTAGCGTCGGGGCCAAGCCGCCACCGAGCTTGGCACCGCCCGCGTAAACGCGAACCACGAGAAAGACGTGCGTATACTATTAAACCACCGGTAAATATAACGAAATAGAGGTAATACCCTGAGGAAAGATTTAAATATTATACGTAAAGATAATAAAGTAATAATTCTATAGTAGCTTCTATAAATTATAAATATAATAATAATATAATACGATTAAGGCCCTTAATTATCGCTATTTATACTATAGGAGCTTTATATTATCGTAGAAAATAATAATCTTAAAGAGAATCCTCGGTAAAATCTAAAGGTTAATTTTTCGATAAAATAAACTAAATATTTAGACTAGCGGGTTCTTTTTAAATTATCGCTTTATATTCGCGAAGTTAGTTTCTTTTCTACGGGGGAACTCTTATAATAATCTTTATAATTATTTTCTTAAACGTAGAGCGACAGTCTAAAGACTTAGAAAAATCGGCCGTAGGCCGAGCGAAATTTTTATAGTATAATTATTAATCTAGGCTATAATCGTCGGTTTTTAAAATAATTTAAATAGAAAATCCTTATAGATTACTTTTCTCGAAAGACCGTGATTTAAGTACGAATATAGATAGGATATTATAAAAAATATAATTAAGATAGAGGTCTTAATTAAAGATTTATCTAAGTATCTTTTATTTCTATTAAATTTTCTATAAGATTATTTAAATTCTTATCCTATATTATTAGTCGCCGCTATAATTATCGATATTTACGCGTAATATCTAGGGACTTCGTTATTATCTTTATTTTACTACTCTTTATATATAAGAAATATATCGTCTATTACTCGTTCTAATACTTTAGTCTCGTTTTCCTAGTATTTTCCTCGTTAAATACTTTTCGTTTTTTACGGATCGTCTTAATTAGCTCGGTCTAAATTCGTTGACGATTCGTTTTTTTTTAGTATTAAAGACGGTATACGACGCCTAGAAAGTATCTTTATTTACGAAGTTTTAAAGATCTTATATAATCGTCTAAATATATCATTATTATTAATATTCGATAGAAGTATTATTTAGAATAATATACTTTTTATTCCTAAAAGGATTTTTTTAAAACGTCCTATACTATAGGGTAATACTTATAGTATAATTATTCTAGGTAATATAAAGGCACCGGTATACCCTTTAATAAAAACTAGTTTAAATTATCTTATTATCGAAATAAAAGAGGAATATCCTTTAAAAAACTCGCTACTTTTAGATTAAAAAAAAGATCGTCGTTAATAAATTCGACTTTAATACTATTAAGGATAATCTATCGTTTTTAAAAATAATCTTATTAGGGAGTAGTCGATAAAGACGACCTTAAAGGCTCTAATTATCTAGGAACTCCGGTAGCTCTAGTAGTAACTAATTAAACGACTTTATAAATAACGTATTTAACGCTAGAGCCAGACTTTTTATAAAATAAGAAGATATAATAATATTCGTAGCGATTCTCGATAATAATACTATTCTTCTCTAGTTTTAACGGTATAGTAGGATTCGATAGGGAGGTATTATTTATAGTAAAATAATAGAATTATAGTATTAAAGTCGTTAATAGAGGAGAGAAGAGTTTATTATCCGCGAGGATTTATTTAAATAGAGGTTTATAATATAAAGATATTAATCTCTTTTAAGGTAGAATAAATTATTATATTAAGTTTTACCTTAATACTTAAGGAGTTTAAAAAGATTAAGCGATTTCTTTAGAGGTTCTCTTTTTAATAGTTTAATATTCGTCCGTTTAAATTAATAATATATTTCGTTCCTCTAGAAGTCGCCGATCTAAAAGAGAAGCGGCGTTATTAACGAAATATTATTAAATAAATATCGTAGATTAAGTTTATTATCGTCTTTAATTAATCTTCTATCTTTTCGAGGCTAGTAGTATAATAATTATAATATAAATAATTATAAGAAACGAGGATAACTCTAAATATTTTTAGAAAATTACGGTTAATTAAATACCTCCGCCTATCCGTCTATATAGATTATTTATTATTCGTATCTATTATATACTTTCTTAATCTTATTTAAAAACGATAGATATAGCCGATAGTATGGTTTCTAATACCTTCCGCTAGATTATAAAATCTTAATCTAACTAGATCGTTAATAATAAAGACCTTACTAAACTTAAATCGTTCGATATTAAAAAGGATATATAAGATTATAAAATAGAATTCGAAGTAATAAAGGATACTATAAAAGATACCTCGAAAAATATATATATAAAGAGAATTTAGGATAATTATCGAGGGTATTCTACTATATTAATTCGCTGAGTTTTATCGGTAATAACGATAGAATATAAATAGATCGCTCTATTTAAAGACTTCCTCTATCGTTATATCCTTACCGATAAAAAGATCGAAAATCCTAATACCCGAATCCCCGAATATATCGCTCTTTAGATATATAAAGCCTATAAAAAGCCTAATCTAAACTCGAAATCAGAGGAACTTCGTAAAGCGAAGAATTAAAGCTTTTCCTATATTTATAAAATATATATTATAACTAGTTATTACTACGGTAATATCCTTAAACGAGGATCCGAGCCTTTTTATAGAGAGAAAGATAATACTTATAATAGGAATCCCTTATTATTATAGTAGATATTACGATATATAAAAAGCCTTTAACGTCGTAAAGTATATTAATACTAGTTTAATCCCTTATATAAAACGATAACTTTATTAATATTTTCTAGATATAATCTAGTAAGATCTTATAAAGTATATAGGTAATAACTAAACCTCTCCTTTAACGATTATATCTTTATAATAAATCGATTCTAAAGATATAAGTCCTTTAATCTATAAAGAAAGACGAGAATAAACTAAAAATCTAGGGTAGGTATAATTAGCGTATTATAATATAAATTATTTATATAATCTCGTTTTTATATCTTCTTCACTTTAACGAAATCTTAAAAATCGAGTATTATTATATTAAAGTCCTTAAAGAACGCGGTGTAATCGAGTTAATTTTACCGTTCCGAAAGATATATTAATTAGGGGGTAAATCGTTAAATTATCGATATTTTTAACGATTTACTAATAAATTTTTAGAGATTAAGTCTTTTATATTATATTTTAATTATAAAAACTCTTATTTTAATTATATTCACTTACTACTCCGCTAGATTATAGTATCTCGGATTTTAAACGGATTTCTCTTTCGACTCTTTAATACCTACGATAATCTATCTATATATAATTATAAACTATTAGTAAGTACTAAAGCTAGTTATTTTTATTATTTTTAATAATAATCTTATAGGTACCTAGCGTTTTCCTCGAGAGTTTTCGAAATAATTTTCTTAATATCGGCGTTTCTCCTAAACTATATAGGATTTATTCTTTTCGAAGAGGGGGGGTCTAATATTTATCGAGTAAAAGACGATAGAATCTTTAAAAACTATATAATTAGGGGGGCTAGAGCGTCGCTTTTAATTCATTAACGATTATATATTATCTAATCGGTTAAAACGATAAACTAATAAGAAAACGAGAGGATTTTATAAATCTTAACACTTAGAAAGGACGCGTATACTTTAGGTACGGGCGAAGTTACGATTATATATAGTAATTTAGGTAGAATTATTATATAAAGCGATAATATTTAGGTGAATTACGATTTAGAACGAGGGTTTTATATTAATATAGATAATTTTAATATTATATAATAATAAATATATATAGAAAATCGAATTAAGTAGATTCTATAAATATAAGGAATAATTATAAATAAATTTAATTAATAAATTTAGTTAATAGATTTAAGAAATTATATTAATAAATTTAATAAATAGAACTACTAAATAAATCTAATTAATACCTAGGATTAATAAATAAATTTAATAAATAAATTTAATAAATAATTTACGTAGAATAAGTCAAATAAATTAAATAAATAAATTAATTAAATAAATTACGTAAAATGAATTAAGTAACTAAATCAAATAAACTAATTAAAGAAATAAATAAACTAAATAATTAAAATAATTAAATTAAATAAATAAATAAATTAAATTAAATAAATAAATTAAATAAATAAATTACGTAAAATGAATTAAATAAATAAATTAAATAAATAAATAGACTAAATAGATAAATTTAATAAATAAATTTAATAAAGAGATACAATAAATAAATATAATAAATAAATATAATAAATAAGTTTAATAAATAAAAAAATCTAATTTATAAATTTAGTAGATAAACTTATTAAATTAATATTATAAATTTACTTTAATTAAATTAATATAGAAAATTAAAGAATTAAATAATAATCAAAGTTTATAAATATAACTTTATAGAATTTATTTATTCAAATGGATTTAATAATTCGTTTTTAAAAATAAATATAGAAGATTAATATCTATAAATCTAATAACTAGATTTAATAACTATATTTAGAGAAGTAAATTTAATAAATTTAATAATCTATATAGAAGATTATTCAATAAATATAATATAATATCAAATATATTTAATAAATAAATTTAGGAATTAAAGATAAATTTAATAAATTTAATAAATAATATTAATAAATAAATTCAAAGAATAAAATTAAATAATTAGATAAATAGATTATATATATATAATTAGAGAAGTAAATCATAGAGGTTTAATAATTAAATTTAAGAGATCTAAATATATAAATTACAAGTATATATAAAATTAATAAATATTATAATTAAATTTAATAAATAAATTTTGAAGATAAAATTAGATATTAGATAATTTTAATAAATAAATCTAGTTATTAAATTTATAATTAGATTTAAAGAATTAGATTAAATACATTTAATAAATAATATTTATATATATATTAGGAATTTAAATATATAGATTTAATACTTAAATTATAGAAATAAAATTAAATAGATTTAATAAATATCTTTATATAATAAAATTAAATATAAAAAGATCTATAAAGTAAAATTATTAAATTAAGTTAGTGAATTAATATATATATAGGATCTATATATCTAATTTATATATATATAAATCGAATATCTATAAATCGAATATCTATAAATCTTTATATAAATCTAATATATATAAAGGAATATATTTTTATAAATCGAAGATATATAATTAAATATATATATATATATAAATCGAATATATCGAAAATGTCGATTCAGTAAATTTATTTATAGATTTATAATTTTTAACTAAAAATTTGAGAAGGAAAAAGGAGTTTAATTTAGATTATTAGTATTATTAATTTATTCTAGTAGAATATATCGATATAATCGACCTCTCCTAGAATATACTATCTAAGATACTCTCGCTATTATTAATAATTATTTTATCGATCCTCGCTTTTAGTAATTTAAATCCTCGTTATAATCGACGATTTTATACCGTTTTATTAATATCTACGAGCTTCTTAGCCTTATTAGCGCGAACGCGGGAGTTCGTTATTTTATTAAATATTTATACTAGTAAAATATAACGATTTAGTATTAAATTATCGATAAAAATAATCGAAGAAAAAGAGGATTAGATATACGACCGAACTAGAACTCGAAGAGTTTAAAGATCGTAAGGGAGTATTAGTTAAAAGTAGTATTACCGGATTCGTTATTCGGCTAGATTAAAACGAGGATTAGTAATAATATTATTATTAAATAAAATAATTAATATACCCCTTTTAAAATACCCTCTTTCTTTCCGAAATATATTTTAAATATAGTACCCTTTAAACTCGAGGATTAAAAACTAAATTATTATAAATAACGAGGATATCCAACCTTATAATTATAACTATAAGGTAAAAGATCTTCGTTATCCTCCCTAGAAATTACGTTATTCCCCTTCGGTATATTCTAATTATCGTTTTTAACTAGGATTCTAGGGAAGATTACTATTTTTTACTTTATTACCTTTAATATAAATATAATAATAAAGTAATTTTCCTTGAATATAGAAAAATTATATATTAAAAATTATCGTTAAAAACGATAATTTAGAGATAAATTATAATATTTAATAAGCCTTCTCCTCCTTATTAATTATATTTCCGGTAGGTTTAATATTAACGCCCTAGCGATTAAGATAGGCCTTACGACGACGAATTCTTAAAAAATAAGGATTAGCTAATTAATTATAAATAAAAATAGTAAAGAAAAATCGATATTTTTTATACAATCCTCGAGAAAAACGGGGATTACGATAATTAAAACCTTACTTTAAGCTTATTAAATTCAATAAAATTAATTAAAATTAATTAATTCAACCTAGATAACGACGATTTAAAACCTTACTTTAAACTTATTAAATTTAATAAATTAATTAAAATCAATTAATTTAACGTAGATAACGACGATTTAAAACCTTACTTTAAACTTATTAAATTTAATAAATTAATCAAAATCAATTAATTTAATACAGATAACGACGATTTAAAACCTCACTTTAAATTTATTAAATTTAATAAATCAATTAAAATCAATTAATTTAACGTAGATAACGACGATTTAAAATCTTACTTTAAACTTATTATTTACTTATATACCTCGTCTTTTTCTCCTTTATAACGACGAATCGTAGTTTCCTAACTAAGTATAACGAGGATTAAGATAAGAATTAAGATTATTTAAAAAGATTTAGAAGAGGAAAAATAGAAATATCGTCGAATATATTAACGAATTTAACGACTAAAAGATTTAACAGTTATTATATAAGGGTAGAAATTTTTGGTAGCGGAAAACCTAAAGTACCCGCTCGGGCGCTAGTAGTCTACGCTAAGCTATAAACGGTAAAGCGGCTATTTCTGCCCGCCGGTCCTCGCTTAGAACTGTCGCTCTGCACCGAGAATGGAATACGCCATGACTATGAATGGAATGGGGCCATGGACGGGGGTCAAAGTTAGTGGCGCACCCCTAATTTAGCTCCCGTTAGGGGTGGTTTTAGGCTGGCTCGGTATGCGCCCGAGTGGCTCTAGGCCCCTTGGCTGCATGCCTCGGGCATCTATCGAGTCGGTAGATAAGTATCGCGTTTAAGGCTCCCGAGGCGCTCGTCGAGCGCCCTAAGCCACGATCGAGCCACTTTTCGCTTTGCCGACGGAGTTTAATTAGGTATTTATTATCCCCTAGAAGAAATATTATAACCTAGTATCGTTAACGACTCGTTCGTAAAAGGATATATTAAAGGGGTTTTTTAAAATAATAAATAATAAATAATTTAAAACTAAATACCGATATAGTTATTTAAAGAATAGTACTACTAGTACTTTTATAATAAGGATCCTCTAGTAGATTATTATTATTAATAATTATTAACGCCGCCTACTAAAATACTTTTATAGTAATTTTATAATTTAGAGCGATACTACTTTTAATATTAATACTACTAAACTACTACTCTTTATAGCGGTTAGAATTATAAATATAAATATAACTTTCCTAACTATATTATTATTCGCTATTTAAGAATCCGAAGAAGTATATAATTTCTTCTTTTATATTTTAAATAATAAACTTTAGAATAATTATCTACCCCCTCGCTTTATTCTCGCGGATTAAGATAAAGACTTTATTATAATACTCCCGCTATAACTTCCTAACTACTAGCTCTAGTTATATAACCAGTATATAGTTTAAAATATTAAAGTTAAAGTTAGTTATTTTAAAACGAATTATCCGAAAGATAAAAGAGATAAAATTTACGATACTACTTAGTCCTAGATAAAAAGTAACTCTATTTTATTTAACGAGAATCGGGAGGTATTAATAACTCTACTATAATTTAATATAAAGATTTATTTTTTAGAAAATTAGGTTCTTAAAGAGTTATTAATTCTATAATATTTAATATAAAATTATTATAATCTTGGAGTAAATTCTATATAAAGAAATAAGGGGATTTATTTTATTCTTTATATTATTATAAATCTTTAAATCCTTATCGAAAATATTATTAAAGTTATAGTAGTAGAGTTACGATTATTCTACCGTAAACTACGTTTAGAAGAGGATCGATCGCGTATCGACGTTTTAAAAATAATTAATTATAAGACTTTTAGTATCGTTATCGGGAAAGTATTTATTTATATTATCGAGAAAACGAATTTTAAATAAATAATTATAAAAGCTCTTATTATTAAAATTAAATAAAAGAACGAGGTTAAAGATTCTTCCCTTAATCTAGAATCTTTATATAACTATAAATTATATATCTAGTTCGCGCTACTATATCGCTACTATTTTCTACGGGTTTATATTAAGGGATTTTTAATCCCGTTATCTCTTTTCTACCCCCGTTAATAATTAATAAATACTCTAGTACCTTAAAAGTAAAAACCGCGATATTATAATTAAATACTTCTATAGGATAAAAAGAATATAATTAGATTTCGCGATTCTAGTAAAAATACATTCTTTATAATAATAGCGGGTCTTTAATAATTATATAAAACTCTTTTTAAATAATTAACTAATAAACTAATTATTTAGTTTCAAAATTTCTCTATTAATATTACTAAGACTTATAAAGTATATAAAAAGTAGATATATAATAATTTAATTAAATTTCTTACCCCCTCGCCTATTAAGAAAGTATAGTAAGTGACTTTATAAAAGAAGAAGAAATACGATAAAGTTATAACTCGTAAATTAATTATTTTCGAGGCCTTTAAAAGGGAAATTAAGAACCGCGAATAAATAGTAACTAGGCGAGAATACGAAGAATATATATAAAAGTAAGAGTAAGAGTAGAGTAATAATAATACTATTAATAACCTACTCGAAATTTTACTCTTATTTATTTAATAATAATCTCCGTTTTTTTAAATAAAACTATACCGCCTCTATAATAAAAAGACCCTAATATAATTATATAAACTCGTTTTTAATTAAGAAAATTCTTTTATATCCTCCGCTCTATTAATATTTAGGCGGCGATAACCTAAACCTATTTAAGTATAAAAGTAAATTAAAAGCGAGTCGTAGCCTCGTTAGGTAAAAGTAAAGAGTTTTATATTAGAGGCGGAGGATAAAACTAAGCCTTTTACCTCTATAAAGAAGCGATCTAAAAATAACCTTATCGCCGCTATAAATATTAACAAGCGGGAGTCGCAGGAGTAAATAATTATTAACGCGGCGTTTTTAAATAAATTCAGCTAGTAGTATAGGGCGGAATACTAGGGTAGAAGAGCGACAGCGACGTTTATAAGTAATAAATAGGGTGGAAAACGATAGCTATATATACAACAACGATATACCGCGCTTAGTATTCATGGTAGCGACGGTAATATAGTCGATAGATAGCTACTTAGATCTTGGTATGAACCCTATACAAATCTAAGTGGCTTGGCATCCCGAATCGTGCGCTGGCACCTTAGCGAACTGTGCGCTCCCCCCAAATGTGCGCTCCCAGGACATCCCGATGAAATTCCAACTCACTTACTGCGCGTCCCCACCAGTTGTACTGACATATACACTCTCTCTATCCAACAGGGTCCGCCCAAACCGGCATGCCGATGACCTTGCAAGCGCGGTGGAATTGCGCTTCCCGCCAGCACCACTCAAGAACTTCCATGCGGGCTCACGAAGTCACAGGCACCGAGAGCATCCGCGATAAACAAACCTTCTGTGGCGCCAAAGGTGAAATCGTCGCCGTACGGACTAGACATTACGATCGATTTAACCCTAAATATGACTATATTATATTGCTTTCATCGAGCTTCCAAGGGTTGGGAAGGTAAATGGCGCAGCAGGCCGGCCTTGTGTTGAGCCCGACGGGGAAATTTCGTCCGCCTCGGAGCTAGAACACGCGGCCTATTGCACAGAGTTGCAGCAGCTATAAGGTTTTAAACCATCCAAGGCACCTTCATATATGAGTCAACCAAAAGGCATTGCGAAAACTTGAATTTCAAAGCATAAACGATCTACCATTTTTCCTATTCACAGGGGTTTAAAAGCGACCTACCGCTTTTGCTCGCATGTCTGAACTCACAACTTACCTCATCACTGGCGCTAGCCGAGGTAAGCACACGACTTGTACTGTCTATCGCGGCTTGAGCAATGAGGCTGATGTCTGTGCTTCGAGCTTGATAGGTCTTGGCAAAGGACTTTTGGAAGAACTTCTTTCTACGCCCAAAAGTCATCATCATTGCCGCTCTCAGGGACCCTTCGAGCTCTGGCGAACTTCTTCACAAACTTGGCGTCGGAGAGGGAAGCAAACTCATCGTTATCAAGATCGACAGCATCTCGGAGCGTGATGCGGAATCCGCAATCAGACTGCTGAAGACCGAGCACAACATTTCCAAGCTTGATGTGGTGATTGCCAATTCCGGTATTGCCAAACATGTCGGTTCCGTTCTGGACACGCCCGTCTCAGAAATGCGAGACCATTTCGAAGTCAATACTATCGGACCTTTGACCTTGTTCCAGGCAGCGTGGCCACTTCTGAACAACGCTTCACGCCCGAAATTTGTTGTCATCTCCTCCCACGCTGGTAGTATTGGGGATATGGAACATGAACCTTTTGAGATGTTAGCGTATGGTGTGTCGAAGACTGCAGTAAACTTCCTCGTTCGGAGGATTCATCTATCTTATCCATCACTGATCGCTTTTCCGATCCATCCTGGGTACGATCATCTCTGACTGCTCCAAGACTGCTGCGCCGTCTTCTGACCTCCTCTTATTGTCCTTTACAGATGGGTAAAGACGGATCTGGGCAATGCAGGAGCGGCAGAGCTTGGTATGCAGGAAGCAGCTGTGTCAGTACACGATAGTGTGGCAGGAATACTTTCGGAGGTAATTTCTGAGCTTCTGATATTGTCAGTGTTGCACGCTGATGGGTTTTGGTACGCACAGATCGACTCGGCGACTAGGAGCCAGACATCTGGAACCTTTCGAACCTTTGATGGTAATACCCTCCCGTGGTAGGTACGGGTAAGAAACAAGGTATCTCTGGATGAATTCAATTACGTAGGGATAGACCAGAGGAGGAAGCTTGTAGAAGAGTGTATAAGAAACGTACGGGTTGTTAGAATCACCCTTTCCACAGATTCAATACACGAGCGTAGTTGATCTCCTTTTCTTAGCTGAGCACGCTTCTCGACTTTAGTGCCATCCAGGATATTCGTGTATTTTTAGAGCCTTTCGCACGAGCTCTCTAGAGAAATTCTGTAGGCTACCTTTTCTTTAGTATTGCGAACGATAAAAGGATCAGCGATAGTAGTGATGGATGAGTAGGAAGAAGCAAGAGGGAGTGATAGGGAGAATGGAACTAAGACGTTGAAAGAGTAAGTAAGGTGTGCTGTGAGACCATTGGTAGACCAATGGGACTGCCGTAGATAGACAGGAAGGTAGAACAAGTCAGTCAACCAGCTTCAGTATCCCAGCTAAGAGAAGTACTCAATTTCTAAATATGAATAGTGTCCTGATGGGTTTCCTACCGATGCTGACGACCTGATTGTTGGCTGTATCCAAATATCGTCTCGGTAGGACTCATTCTCAAGCCTTACGAGTACGTCTGACGTGGATTAAGAGAATGAAACAAATGGGACGTCCGCCTTTGGCTGTGACGATCTTGTTTCACTCAAAGGAGCTTAAACACACGGAACAAGCAGCCTTGAAAGATGCAACGTTCACGATTTGATGAATGACTCCCAGACCGCTCACTGAATATATACTGCCATTCCTCCTGAGAGCCCTCCACACGAAACTTGACATCTAATCATCTACAATCTACAGAAGCACCTTTCCTTCCCGAACGATCCCCCTTTTCCACAGGCACGATGCATATTCCAAACCTTATGCTGGCAGCGCTGACCGCTAGCTTCGCTCTCTCCCTCTCCACCACCAGCGAAACCAACGCCAATAATACTCCCCCCCTCACCAAACGTCGGCTCTTAGATCCACCTGCTGAAGACGATCCGGACGGCTATGGCGTAATTCAATTCCTCCGGACCGCCTACACATAATCCAGACTAACGATACCCTCTAGATGATGGGCACCTACGCCGACTCTACCTGTCAGTCAGGATTCAAAGCAATCGGCTGGATCGACAACCCCAACTGTGAAAACATCAACCCAAAAACCGATAACCTTCGTATCTGCTGGGGTAGAGGAGGTAAGTCATCTTTTCTATAAGCCGATGCAATGTTAGTACTAATTTCAACTCTTCTATTAGATGGACAGGAGGAAATCCATTGCGGAATCGATTTCTGGTTTACGACCGGATGCAAGGGCAATCCTGCCACCTCTACATTCACGAAGCCGAGTGGGACCGATGATAGCTGTTTGAGTATGCAAGCGAATGGTGGAAGGCCCAATTATCTGAGTTATATGGTTCATCCGTGTTTCAATTAAAGGCGTGGTGGATGAGAGGGAGTGAGTGGTGTGGAATCGTCGCTGCGTGTTTTGCTTTTGTGCTCTTTTGCAGGACGGGTGTAATGGTTTGTCTGTCCTTACTGAGCGAGCGTCCATGAAATATCGAAGTAGTTGCCAAGGCCTTTGTCCCCACGTGGCTTGCGATAGTATCCAATCTAGATCGGGTAGTGCATATCGCTAGCCATCCGCTTTCCCGCCACCCCGATCACAACTCCCACAGTCCCAACATCTCTTTGAGACTATATATGGTGTGGGGGTTATGCCAGCGTCGAATTCGGTGTTTTGTCTGATATTTGGGGAGGATAAGCCATCATGCTTGTTGAATGGACGAGGAATTGTAGTTGAGGGACGTATCAAGATGAACAATGCGGTAGATAAGATCGAAGATAAATACAATACCATCGAGGGTTTCATACTGTGAGAGTTTCGTAGACATCGAGCATCGCTATTCCCACGTGGCTAGGCTACATTCTGTCTTATAGTAGGTTTGCGCTAAATATGTTCCGTTCGCGATGATGTTGAAGCTGGAAGGCCGCACGGGTTGGGCCTGTTCATCTATGCAAAAGCGGTCCGCTATATGCGCAATCGGGATATGTGGGACGTTCCACGTCGCATGGCGAAGAGGATTCTAATAAAATCTTCGATAGAATAGATATTGTACGTAGATTCCTACGATATCATGAGATAGATGTGTATTGTTAAGTAAAAAGATGAACGAGTTAGCGAACAGGTATCACACGTCACTCACTCCCTACTCGCTCTTCAAACAGAATCATCATCCGACAGTCTCCTCTCGTTCATCTTGATAATCTCCTCATGACTTTCCGACTGCTCATCAGCACCCTTGTTGCTGAAGCTATTCAGCATTTGAGAATACCACCCCTTTGGCTTCTTCTGCCTGCCGTCCCCGCCTGGATTAGCATCCCCGTTACCAACATTAGCGACTACAAGATTGGTGCCACCTTTCTCGCCCGAGGGCTCCGAGCATTCGCTGCTGCCGGCTCCGCTAAATTTGGAGCACATGCGACGGAAGAGCGGTAGTAGAGTGGGCAGGCAGGCGCAGACGATGCCGATCTTGGTTTCGACGTGTATCCAGATACCAGCGGGTACGACGGACCATGGTAGATCGGTAAAGTCTATCGCAACTAGAAAAGGTATTCGAACAGCTCCAGCGACGCATACCCTAGGTAAGAATTCAGTTATTAGTCGACGCTCTTACCTCATCGAGTATCTCTGGAGTCGGCTGACTTACAGAGCACCAGTCAGAAACAAAGCGATAAGACTCAAACGCTGCCCAAACGACTTCTTCAATCCCCACAGGGGAAAGATCGGGATAGCAAAGATGACCACGTCCATGATGAGGCTGACACCGGTGATCAGGTAGCTTGAGAGGTTTTCGCTAATGCATTGACCATGTGGAATTGTCTTGTCCCAGAAATAGGCCAAGGGTCTGCAAGAGACCATAACGGAGACGAATTGTGCGATGAACCATGCAATATTGAAGCAGCCAGCGAGAATTAAAGCAATGTTAATTTGCCGTCCGGTGAAGATTCGGCGGTAGAATAGGAGGATGGACATCTTCAGTGCTGTCATCGAAAAGGCGAAGAGAACTTGGGTTATCCAGAAGGTCTGGCGGAACTAAAGTTAGTTGCAATTTAGAGGATGATTAAAGGAAAGGAGAAAGGAGAATGGACCTTGATGAAAGCGGTTATGTGAGGAGCGCTCATAGTTACCATATGCTTGCCAAGTCCCACATGGGAGCCTGTCGTTGCAATATGATTAGTCTCCCAGCTCTGTCACATCAATGATGCGGCGGAAGCAGTCGTCGACGACTTACTGACGAGCATATTGGCTGTTTCACCTAAGCTGACAAACTAGGATCATGTCATTAAGAAGTCCAAGCTGGGAAAGGAATCTGAAGCTTACCATCACGAAAAGAATTAGATAATCGTCCCACCAGAACTTGACATGACCGATCTTCCTCGAAACTACTCGAAAGATCACGGATGCAAGTGCCAATACCGTGATGACAATCATGACGGAAACCACCTCTGGCGTCCGGTTTTCTTTCAGCACGGGACAGAGTTGCTTGGCGAGACTTTGCGTTGCTGTAGAAATACCTCGATGAGCGACCATTTTTATCTCAATATCTTCTGAGTTGAGTCTGTCCATACTAGAGAAATTCAATTACATACTCTGCATCTCAGCCGATGTGCAGTTTGTAGTCATCCCGGCCAACAGTAGCAGTCGGAAGGTTTTGTCTTCACAGAAACATGATGGATCAGAAGGACAGCCACTGCCAATGATGCCTTTGATCGCATCGGGTTGCTATACTCGGTGTTAGCTAAGTTACCTTCGCTGTTGACGGGTCACTGGTACACGCACAATGCACTGCGGCCATTGATATATGTGTTGGGCAGCCTGCTCGATAAGTTGAGGAGTAGCCATCGTTCCCTTTCTTCAGCAGTGGCCAGACACTCAATCAGTTTGCAATGCTTCTAGAAGGAAAATCGAAGGATAGTGCAGATTTACTTTGTAAAGGATTGATGTCTAGACATATGTAGCCATCACAGGCCCGACAGGGTCCTTTTGAGGCCTTTGCGCTGTCAAGATAAACATACTGACCACCACACATGGCGAAGAATCAAGGACCGTTGAACAGCGATCCAGCAAGAAGTGCAGCCAGCAACGAATAGCAGAACGCCCGCCAGGTTCCAATCCTCGGGTAGACGGTGCTAATATGGCGTTCGAGACTAAACATTGTTACCCATTGACGCCACGTTCATTCTCCGCAAAATTCTGTCAGTCTAGCCAGGTCCCGTTCGGCATGTGGGGTGCGCTATGGGCATGACAGGAGTGTGTTTGCCAGAGTCCAGATTCATTTTGAGCAGCATCGCCAACGAGCTGATCGGATCGAGACCCGATCTTCTTCGAGGAAATAAACGAGCTCAATCTGTCTTCTTTGTTCACCAAATAATGCATGCACTACGAGTAATGCGATGTTTGCTGCATGCACCTCTCTAGGAAGCGGGCTGCGGGGGGGAACGAAATGAGGGTCCGGGGTGGTTTAATGGGGAGCCGTTGGGGGCAGCGCTATGTTCAGGCGCTCCAATAAAGTGCTTCGATCGCAACGCAATGCCTTCGGCTTCTTCATCTCAGTCGCTAATCAATTCATTCTTTCCATAGTAGTGGTGTCAGATACGAGACATGGGGACCTCAGGATGGTGTAGACAGGCAAACGCTTCAAGGACTTGGAGGGATAGGATGGTGGGCAATTCTCATACAATAGACCTACTGTAGTACTGGGCCTTTCCTTCTTACCCAAAATACTTTTTCATATGATATGATCACTCAGCAGCGAAGTCCCATGTTGACTGAAAAAGTGCGAGCGAGGGGAGTTGCGGTACCTTCTGTCCTCGAGCGGCACTACTGTAGCTAAGGTAGTACTAGATTACCAATATAACCCCCGTCCGGTGATCTCCGCTCCCTAGTACTATTCTATAGTAGTAGAAATCAGAGACGCGAGGAGTAAATAAATAAACTAATCTTCTAAGTTTAGTTAAAAATAAAATATTACGACCGTTATATTCCTATCTTTTTATATATATCGTCGTCGCTAGTTTCTACACCTTCTACCTCCCTCTTTATATATTAATATAGTTATTATTAATACTACCGACGTTATTATCGTTATAAAGTTCTTTTATAAATTTAACAATATTATTATCGCCCCCGTTATTATCGTCTTTATTATAAATTACGCTCGGTTAATAAAACGCGCTCGTATTAATAAAAACTTTATTTCTTTATTTATTATTTTTTAAATATTTAACGATATCGCCGTTTAACGATAATATCTCTTTTTTTATTATTATTAAATTTATCGAGTAAAGCCGGGCGGAATTCCTTATATACTAGTTATATATTAATAATATATAATATAAATACTCGCGTTATAAGAATTATAAAGAGTATATTTTAATAAAGTATTATTAATATTTACTAGCGCTTTTTACTTTAAAAGAGAATAAGAGTTAAAGACTCCGTAATAAATAAATTTATATATAAAGTATTTATTAAATTAAATTAAAACTAATTAAATACTACGATTTATATTTATATAATTTAGAACTTTTTTTATATTATATTTAAATAGCGCTTTATAGGTCTAAAGGTAACGATATTTATAAAGAATATAATTATACTCTCGCTCTTTTAAATTCCGTTAAAATTAATATTATTATTTTAAATATTATTATAAAAGAAATAATACGGGGCTATAAAGTCTATACTATTAAAAATAATCTAATAAATATAAAATATATAATTAATTATTAGATTCTCTTTAATTTTAACGGCGTTTATATTATATTAAAATATATTTATAATATTAATACTAGTTAGAAGAGGGTAAATCCCGATATTAAAATTCGAGGAAGTAAAGTTAAATAGATATAATAATAATAAAAGTATTTATATAAAAGATAATAAACTAGTAATAAAGTTATTAATATTATTACTAGTTATAAATATAATAATAAAATATCTTTTACTACTATTTAAATAAATCTAAATAAAAATCATATTTTACTTTTTAATTACTATCGATACTAATTCTTTTAAAATATTTATAGACTCTAGCGCGCCGAGGTTACTTTATTATTATAGATTTTATTTATAAAATAAATAAATTAAACTAGTATTTATTTACGATTATAATACGCGACGAGGGTAATTTATAAATTTTATATATTAATTTCTTAAATAAATATAAAGACGATAATATTATAATTATTATTTTAAAATAAATTAAAGAATAGTATTATCTTTATAGAGATTAGAATTTATATTATTTCATTATCGACGATTTAGTAATTAAATAGCGCGCTATTAAATTTATTTTCTAAAGTTTTATCGACGACGAGATAAAGGTATTTTATTTCCTTTATTATATTTATTTAAAATATATTCTTCGGCGAAGTCTAAATTTTAAAAAATATTTTATTAATTTCAGTTACCTCTATAAAATCTTATATATATATTATATTAAAATAAATTATAAAGACGAGATTAAAGCGGTTTTTCGCGTTATATTATTAAAAAAATAAAGATATATTAAAAAATAATAATAAGATATATATAAAAAATAAATATATTACGCCCGCTAGTACTCTTATTTTCTTTTATAATATATATCGACGAACGGGGTTAAATTATAATATAACTTTTTTAAAAAATATATTAAAAGTATTTAATTTAAATTTAGCCTTACTAGAATCGTAAATTATATCGTTATTATTATTTAATAATAAGTAATATATACATAGAGTTAATTTAATAAAATATATTAAAATATTTAATATTTAACCCTATAATATTACGATTCTTAGGTCGTGATAGGTATTACGCCTACTACGGTATTAATAAATATATTTACTATATTTATAATAGCGAGTATAGCGAGTATAGTATATTTACTATATTTAAAGTAGTAAGTATAGCGAGTAAATACGATTTTCTTCTATTATATAAATAGTATATTTCCTAGTAGATAAGAGCTTCGTACTTAACTTCCCTTAAGACTTTTAATTATAGATTCTAAATATAGACGTTTATTAAACTATTAATTAAGTTTATTAAAATTATTTAGTTTTATTTTATATTAATACGAAGCCTATTATCCTTTAATCCTTAATACTTCTTTCTACGAGTATTAACCTAGGTCTTATCGATATTATATTAAAGTATTAAACGGAGAGCCTTAATACTTTAAATACCCTTAGGATAAATATTTTAGGATTAATAAAGACTTTAACCCTAAATATCTAAAACGGTACTAGACAACGTAATATTATAGAAAATAAAAATTATATTAAAGTTACTCGTCTAGACTATTATTATAAAGAGCGCGAGAAGTTTAACGACTAGTTATTATAATTTTAGTTATTCTTTATATTTAATAAAAATATTATACTAGTTATTAAATAAATAACCTTTATAATAATCTATATAAAAAGTAATATTTAGAAATAAGTTAAACTATTCCTAAAGCGTTATATAGAAATAGTATATAATAGCGATTATTTATTAATAAAACTTTGGATAGAGAACTTCTCTAGGTTTAAAACCGAGATTTATCGCGTACTTAAACTATCTAACGAAAGTAATATAATAATTCGTATTATTTAATATTTAATATAACGAAGGTCTACGTCCGATTACTCGGTATAATTTTAATATTATATAATATTTATAGACTAGGACGATATTACTTTTATAATAATATATCGACGAGGATTAAAAGATAATATAAAAGACGAATTTATATAAATAAAAGCCGTTATAAAGGACCTCGATATATTTATAAAATAAGTAATTAAAATTAATAATAAATTATACGAATATATAATAGAGAAACGTTATAACGGAGAAGTTAACGGATAAGGACGTTTAGGAGTTTATAATATCGGATATAATTCGATTAACCGTTATCGCTAGGAGAGGCCTAACCCATATAATTATATACCGATAAAACTCGATTTTACTAAAAAAGAACTTATGAAAGAATTTTAGAAGAGGGGTAAATAGTAATAAAAGGGTAAAAAAATAATAAATTATTATAATTATAATAAGCCGGGTCATATCGCTAGGAACTATTATTCGAAAAATATAATAAATCGATAATAGTTAAATATATTTAAGAAGGAGATACTAGATAATATAACCGAGTTCTTTAAAAATCTAGTATAAAACGATATTATATTTAATAATATATTTAAGAAATAAAGAGAGATTAAAAAAGAGATCGCCTAAAGAATTCGAGAATTTAAAGAATTAAATAATAATAACGATAAAACTTTAAAGGAAGACCTAAAGGAAGGATAGAAATAAAAATAAAATATAATAAACTTTAAAGAATAACTTTAAATAATAGATTATATCGATAATTTTAAAACTTAATTTATTATATTAAAAAAGAAACCTAAAGAAAAGAAGAAAGAAAAGAGATAACTCTTTAGAATTAATTATACCTATAATAAATATTACCTACGATATAAGGAGATATACTAGTTAATATATATAAACGAATACTATAAATATTATTACGATAATTCTAGAGAACGGAAGTATATCGCGAGACTAGGATATAGATATAGTTAGTAGAATAATTATATTAAAGATAATTACCCGTAGTATCTAGTTAAGAAAAGGGAAAACCAAGTCTTCCTAGGTTACGATAAAGAATAATAATTATAATTACGGAATTAGGAAGGGTATAGTAAGAAGATAAAATATTATAATTAAAACGAATAATACTATTATTTAACCGAAGACTACGAAAGGTACTTTAAATTTAAAGAGTACTACGGATTTTTATTTTCGTCGGGAAAAGACTAGTCCCTTATATTAAAAGAAAATATAAAGAGATTAATATATTAACCCTAGAATAATATCTATATTTAGTTTAGTACGGTATATATATACGAATACTAATAAAAGTTAACGGATATAAAGTTATTATAATAATAGATTTAGGAGTAATTAATAACTTTATATCTCGAATAATAATTTAGGTAACTAACGTACTAACTTAAAAAATAATAATAATATAAACTTTAGTTAACCGACGGGTCGAAGTTATTAATAAAAAGAGTAAATAAAGAAATATTCCCGTTACTAATTATTATTTAACGCTACTATAAGGAAATTACTTTCGATATAATAAAAATATTTATTTATTATATTATTCTAGGAATACCTTAATTAAAGAAATATAATCTAATAATAAATTAGACGAGAGGAGTATTTATATTTCCGCGTATTAAAGACGTCGCTAGTATAATATTTATACGTTTATAAAGGATAGTTATAAATAAAAAGTTAAACCGTAGCCCGGTCGAAGTCTATAGTACTTTATTTTCGTATAAAGATAATTTTATATAAGAATCCGATTTAATACGTATTAATTAAAGAGGTTAATAGGGCGAATAAATTAAAATTTCTAAAGATAAAAACGAACCTTTTAATATCTCTAAAGAGTATTAACGATAGAAATATCTTTTTTAGGAAAAAATAATTATAAAAGTATTATTTAAATATTAGTTATAAGATTATAAAATCGAACTCGAATTTAATAAAATACCGATATTTAAACCTATTTACACTTTATTAGAAAAAGAACTCGGAGTATTTCGCGGGTATTAAGTCATAGTACCTAGGGTATTTATAGTAATATAAAAGTAAATATAAAGCCTTAGTGGGAAAATAATCTCTATATTCAAAAAATAGAATTAATCTCTAAAGAGTTAGAGCGAGGGCTCCGAGCCTCCTATTTCTAAGGGGGCTCCGGAGTACCGGAAACTATAATATAATACTATAATATAAATAGCGTAACTACGCCGTATACTCCCTATATAGGATCTATATATTATATTTAATAGCTATTATAAAGTTGGTTTTAGTATAATATAATAATTACCTCCCCTTCTAGGGGTTTCGCCCTCGAAATTAATAAATATTAATTTAATATTTTAATACTCCGACGAAGGAGTATAATATAGGAGAATCTAAATTAAATAAAGTATACGCGTAACGCCTACGCCTTTTATCTAATTCTATTAATCTCTTATCTTTATAGTAGTAATATATTAAGAAAAACCTTTAAACCTAGTAGGAAAAAGGGAGGGAAATAAATTATATCTTAAAGTTTAATAATACGTCGTATATAATTCGTAATCGGCGTAGTTATATAGTCGTAGATTATACTAGGTATTTAAGAAAAACCTCTAAACCTAAAGAGAAAAGTAAGGGAAAGAATATTATAATTATTATCGAAAATTATAAACCTTTATTACTAGTAGGGCTTTAACGATATCGGCGGTAGAGTAAATTATTCTACTTTATTATTTAGGAAGAACTTTAGTTATAGGAGTAAATACGTACGGGTAACGGTCTTAGCGTAGGTACGAAGCCTTCGCCGACCTTTTAACTTTTCTTCTTCTATAATATCCTATTATCTTCTATATATATAAACTCCTATATACTACTATCGATAACTATATTATATTTAAACTTTTACTAATTTATAATAATCTCGGTCGTATCTTTAAGCTCTTTCTTTAAGGTTATAAATATTATATATATATTCCGTAGGTAAGGCTAGAGCTAATATATTATAATTTAAATAAATCTTTTTTTTTTTTCTTCTTTTAAATTCTTTCTTTAAACTTATAATTATTAAAGTAAATAAATAATTTATTCTATCTTTAAATAAGGTGTTTATTTATATTTTAAAAGAATTAATATTATCGTAATATTTATTTTATTTTTAAATTATTAGTTTTATACTTTATTTTATTAGTAATACGTATATAACTAGATTACTTTAATATTTAATATATTAATTTAATCTTTATAGTATATAATATTAACGATAATATTTAGATATTTAATATATTTTTAACCCTCGCTCCCTATAAAATAACTACCCGCTTTACTCTTACCCCGCGTTTATCTATACTTTTATACCTCCGTTACTTTAAACGGATAAACCTAAATAATTATATCCTATATAATAAGATATTATATATAAAATATATTTATTATATAAAGAATAAGTATTTATATAATCCTATATATTATTAATATTCTAAAACCGAATTATATTAACGTATCTAGATTCCGTCTAAATTTTATACTCTTATAAATTTTCTTCTTAATTATTTAAAACGTCGAGGCCTTAATAAATATCTTCGTAAACGGGTCGTTAAGTATACGAAAGATATTATAGCCTTCCTTTAGGAGATTAAACCTAAAAGCGGCGATATTAAAAGAGAGAAGAATATATTATAATTAATATCTCGATTTACTACGAGCGTCGAGGGTATAAGTAATACTTTTTATACTTTAATAAATTAATATAATTTAGATATAATTTATATATTAATAATCTTTTAGGGAGGGATTATTACCTAGGATACGGGTACGCCTTAAAGTAAGATTATATAATATTAATTTAATAATCTTCTCGAATCGACGGACGAAAATAAAGTCGATAATAAAAACGAAGACGATACTTATACTCGTCGTATATAAGACGCCTTTAAATACGATTCTTCTCCCGGCCTTAATCCCGTTACCGATTAATTTAAAATATTTATTATTAACGATCTCGATATTATCGATCTTATTTTATTCTTTAGCGGTATATAAAGAGTTATAATATTTAGTTGTAAAACTTTTTTAGTTAAAAATATTATAAAGCCTCGCTCTTAATACGCCGGTATAAAGGGTACGAGTTATTATATTTTAGATAAATTAATATCTTCTTATAAGGTTTTTAAGGAAGAAATTAAAGATAAAATTAATAATTTTAATCTTAGTTTTATTTCTACTCTTTATTTTTTAGTTTAATTTCCCGGCCCCGGCCTTATTTATAAATAACCAAGTTTTAATATTAAGAAAACTAGCCGTTATAAATATAAACCTACCTACGAGCGCCCCGTTAACTATAAAGATATATCTCGCTCGAAGTCTACTAGTAAAAAGTAGTTAATAATAATTAATAATTAATAACGCTTTCTTTTCCTACTCTTTATTTTCTATATCTTTTTTATTTTTATATTCTCTTCGAATATTTCTCGTAGTTCTAGCGCGTTATCTAAAGTATCTATATTAATTTATTTATTAAAGATCTTTAATTATCTTAATTATTTTATAAAGTAAAGTACCTCGCCCTTTATCTTTTTCTTTTTTAATACCCTTTCTACTTCTTATTTATTCGTATTATTTATTAATTCCGGTAGAGGTATATTAAAAATCGAAATATCGCCCTACCGTTAATAATACGGCTCTAGAAGCGATATATAAAAAATATTATAAATATAATAACTAGTTAATAATCCTAGGCGGTACGCTTATATTCCGATAATATCTAAAATCTTAAATAATTTAATTACTTTATAAGAGAGTTTCTTATTTAGTTATTTTTATATTAAGTTTTTAATTAATAATAATATAAGGTTATTTATATTAAATGATTTCGGTTTATACCTTTTATTATAGCTACGCTTCTACGCTTCGACTACGATAATCTACACTTTTATTAAATACTCTTTTAAAATATTTAATTTTTTAATTCTTTTTTATACCGACGGTATTTCTCCCCCGTATATCTCGCCCTCGAGACGCGGTTTAAGAGAAGGATTATAACTATATATAATTATAAATAATATTTATTTTATTATCGTATACTATATACTATAATATACTTATTCTATTATAAATAAGAGTATTATCTAGTTATTTTACTCGCTTAAATAGAAGGTTCTTAAATAATATTCTAGGGTTTAATTCTAACGTTTTATCTAGTTATCCGTCTATAGATAAAATACGGTACTTAGGCGCCTTTTAATTTTTATTAAATAATATACTTTTAATTAAAACGTATTTATAAAAATAAAACCTCTATTAAAAATAATCTTATTAGGAACTCTAAACTTTAAGATAATTTTTTCGAATATTAACTTTATTAACTCCGTAGAGTCGATTATTTTAATAATTAAAATATATCGTAATATCTTTATATACTTATTTATAATTATAAAGACCGTATTATAAACGCGCCTATATCGCTTATTTAAAAATAAGTTAGTAATAAAATTTATTATAATTTCTTTCTACGACCCCGTAGGATATAATAGGGAACTAATCTCGTTATAAAGGCGGTATCGATATACCTTAACCCGCTAGTATATATCGTATATATCGATATATTCTTATACGTCAGCCTTAAGAGTACTCTAGAAATATTTTTTAATAAATAACTCCGTTATCTTCTTAACGTTAAAGTACCCCGTTAATATATTATTATAATATCGTTCTAGTAGCTCTTCGCGGACTAATTCTTCTTTAAATATATAAATCTTATTATTATATTTAAGAATTAATATAAAATCTAAAGTCTATACTCCGGCGGAACGCTAGTAATCCGTTTATATAATTTCGGCGATTCTTATTTACGAGAAGGAATTATCCTTTTATAAAGCGCGAATTATTTTAATTATTAATAAACTTTTAGCGTTATAAATTATTTCATAAAATATTATTAATTTAATAATAATATATAGAATAAATAGTCTATAGTTTATAATTCTAGCGATAAAATTAAATAATTTCTTTATTATATTATAATCGATTTAAATAAATATCTCGTTTAAACTTCTTAGAATTTCCCGTTTAAGTATTAACTCCTTAGGCCTAGATAAATATATTACCGAAAAATATACCTTTTTTACGATAAACCTTAAAGACCCTAGTAACGTAAATTTTACGCGTATTAAATTTTACACGACGCCTACGGATCTATTATTTAATACCGGCGAAATATTATTTACTTCTAGATTTTCTATATTTACGAACGTATCTTATATTATAACGAAAATAAGGCCTTAACTAGTACCTTTTAAATTTAATAACTTTTATTATAATATAAATAATATATTATTTAAAAAGTTATTTTAATCTTTATAATTAAGACGACGTAAAGAGTTATCGGCTAGGTTACTCTTTTTAGAATAATACGAAATTAAGAAATTAAAAGATAAGAATCTTATTACCTAGCGCGCCTAACGATTATTTAATTATTTAATATTTATAAAACCCCTTAGATTATTATAATTGGTTAAGATTTCTACTTTATATAAACTACCCTCGAGGTAATATCGTTATTATTTAAATATCGTAACGATTACGAGGAGCTCTTTATTATAAATCTCGTATCGAATTTCTAAACCCTATATCTTACGGGATTAAAAAGTAATAGGATATTATTCGTTATTATTTTATAATTACGTTAAAATTATAATTATAATAAAATTAGAAGTATTTATTTTAATCCGAATTTTTAATTCTAGATTAAAGTATATTAGAATAAGTATATACGAGAATAAATCGCGAAGTAGGTAAAACACTTACTTTACCTCTTCAGGCTATTTAAATAAAGTAAATTTTTTATTATTTTAATTACCTTTTAATAAACCCGTTAATAGGCCTATTATTTATAAATAATAATAAATAAATCGACGATAAAAATTAATAAAGCCTAAAAATACTTATATATTATAAAAGGACTTTGGTTTTAACTAGGACTAAATCGTATTAATCCTATATTCGTTTATCGAGATATCTTCGGTATTTATAATAAACCTTAGAAATTTAATTAACCGAGTAAAGAACTCGTATTTCTTAAGATTTACGAATAAAGAATATTTTCGTAGGCGTTCGAGTACTTATTATATATAATTAATATACTCCTCTTTTAAATTTAAATAAATTAAGATATTATTTAAATAAACGACGTAAAATATATTTATTAAGCCCGCTAACGATTTATTAATATAGGTTTAAAAAGTAGTAAGTATATTCGTTAAATTAAATAGTATTATTATATATTCGAAAAGATTATACCGCGTACGAAATATTATCTTCTATTTATCGCCTTCCTTAATTCTTATTTAATAATAAATATCTTTTAAATTAAACTTCGTAAATTATATAATATTATTTAGGCGGTTTAACGTCTTATTAATTAAGAGTAACGGGTAGCGATTCTTAATAATAATTTTATTAAGACCTCGGTAGTCGATATATAATTATAGTTTATTATCTTTCTTTAGAATAAAAAGGATAAAAACCCCGGCGGGGTTTACGGAGTATTTAATTTAACCCTTCGTTAAAGCGTTATTTAGGTATCTCTTTAACTTTATTAATTCTAAATTTAATAAATTATAAAGAGGCCCGTATAACGGGTTACCCTTTATATTAATTATATAGTCGCTATCTTTATACGACGGTAATCGACCTACTTCTTTTTTTAAAAAGATATCGTTAAAATTTATAAATTTATTAGGAAGCGTAGGCGGTACGATAACGGAATTATTAAAAAATATTATATTAACGGTGGTATCGCCTTTCCTAACTTTATTTTTATTAATAAGATCTTAATTAAAGGGACTAGCCTTAATATAAATTAATATATATATAACTAGTTACGTTCTTAATGATTTCGTAAAATCCTTAAATAATTTTAACGTATACGTATTTAACGCGATACCGAACCGTTAGGTACGTATATTATAGTCGGTTTAAATCTTTTCCTTTTTTATAACTAGTATATTTATAATAATAAACGAGCCTTTCTTATTAATAAAGTAAAAGGTATTATTATACTCTTTAATTTATCCTTATAAATCGGTTAGCCGGTAGACGATATTATAAATATTATAATAATAAATAGATTACCCGCTTATTTATTTAGGAGTCGGTAACGGCTCGCTCTTAAAACGCTCTAGGTTATACTATTATATAAATATCTCGTTAATAATATTTATCTCCGCTCCTAGATCTTTATTCATTTTAATACGAATGATTTTTATATTAATATTAATTAGGTTCGTAATAACTTCGTTATTAATATTTATACTCGGTCGGGTTTTTATTTCCCTTTATTCCCTCGGGATAAAGACTTCCTTAAAGATTTATCGTTTTTTAACTCGGCGGTATAATCGCCGATATAATTAATAGTCTTTATTTTCTTCTCCGGATATTTATTAGAGTAGTAACCGAGTTTATAATAATTAAAATACTTAATATCCTTAAGATTCTTATCGCTCGCGCGAATTATATATATTTTATTTATATTTCTACGATTACCCTTATTAGAACCTTATCCCCTTATATTAAATTTATCTTTATTATCTCTACTCTTTAACTTTTTTTTATACCTCTTCCGAGGTCTTAATTAATTATTTTAATTATTATTTTATATTTTAAAGTCTCGACTAAAATTACGTTCGTAACGCGCCGTAAATAATATAAATTCGGTTCGTTTAATAGGAATACTTTAGGCCCGGTTAATTTCTTTTAAAATATTAAATCTTAAGTAAATTATTAGATAAATTATTTATTACTCTTTTTTATAAAGAGGTAGTTCGGTTTCTAAAGTATTAAAGTAGGTATCGAAATCTCGTACCGATTAATTATTCCTTTAACGTATATATTAATATTTAAGATTCGTATTTATAACTCGGTTTAAAGGGTCCTTAATTACGTTAAATAAATAGGCCGTAAATACGCTGCGGAATAGGGAAAGGAATCGGTCTTTTTAACTTTATTCCCTTCCCTTCTTTAGGGAAGGGAATTTTTTTTATATTAATATTTATTTTAATTTTTTGAATTCCCTTCCTCGATTTTCGAAAAAGTTAAAATTCTCTTCCCTATTCCGTAGCGTAGCCGTAAAGAACTTTTATATTAATATATTTATTAGATAAAGTTCCTTATATTTATTTTATAATTTCTTAATTTACCCCTTTAAGTAAAGTATTATATATAAAATCTTTTTTTCGTTTATTCGAAAGTTTACGGGTATTAAACGGAACGCGGTCTCTATATCGTAGATTTATTTTTAATAATCTTACGGATTCTTCGTATAAAAATCCCGTAGTTTTAATAACCGTAAATTACTTTAATTTATATTATAACCGATTTAATTACGATTTATTATCGGGTCGTTTTCGTCTTTTATATTTAGTTTTTAAAGATTATTTTTAATTTCCTTATCTCCTTTACCTACGATAATACGTCGTAAATTTTTAATATTCTTTTAAATCGTAATAATAAAGGCCTCTTTCTCGAGGGCTTTTTATTTACGTTTTAATTTTATAAATTATTAATTTACTATAAAATTAATATTCTCTAGTAAATCTTTTATATTTTTATCTAGAGTATTAATCCCGTATATCTCGCCTTCGGGACGATTATTTTTAAAGAGATTTTTTATATTTTTAACGGATTATTACCTAAAAAGGTTAAGAAAGATTAAAACTATTAAGTTATAATACCTAGGGTATTTATAATAATATAAAAATAAATATAAAGCCTTAGTAGGAAAATAATCTTTATATTTAAAAAATAGAATTAATTTTTAAAGAGTTAGAGCGAGGGCTCCGAGCCTCTTATTTCTAAAGAGGCTCCGGAGTACCGGAAACTATAATATAATACTATAATATAAATAGCGTAACTACGCCGTATACTCTTTATATAGGATCTATATACTATATTTAATAACTACTATAAAACTAGTCTTAATATAGTATAATAAAATCGTAATAAATATTACGCCTACTATAGTATTAATAAATATATTTACTATATTTATAGTAGCGAGTATAGCGAGTATAGTATACTTATTATATTTAGGGTAGTAAATATAGCGAGTAAATATAATTTCCTTCTATTATATAAATAGTATATTTCCTAGTAGATAGGAGCTTCGTATTTAACTTCCCTTAAGACTTTTAATTATAAATTCTAAATATAAATATTTATTAAACTATTAATTAAGTTTATTAAAATTATTTAGTTTTATTTTATATTAATACGAAGCCTATTATCCTTTAATCCTTAATACTCTTTTCTACGAGTATTAATCTAGGTCCTATCGACGTTATACTAAAGTATTGAACGGAGAGTCTTAATATATAAATTAACCGAATAAATATAAATAAACTACTTTTTTTAAAATTAATTAAATAATTCTTTTCTTTTATTCTAATAAGTTATAAACCTAGGTTTAACGGCGACTTCTTTATATAATACTACTTTATATTATATTTAAATACGAGTTACGGGGTCGACGTTTATTACTATTATAAAATAAACTTTAATAAAAATATTATTATAAATATTTATTAAAACGGCGGGTTAAACCCTACCGTTAACTTTATCGGGATTAAGATAATACTAGGATTTTAATATATTAAAACTAAATCCTCTATAAAATAATTAATATCTTTTATATTATATATTATTATATTAACTCTTTATTAAATAATAGTAATAGTAATATTAATATAGAACTATACCTCTTCTATATTAATAAGAATAATTATACTAGTTATAAATAGTAAAATAATTTCTAAAATAGTTAATATACTCTTTATTAATTACTATATTTAAAATAATTTACTTTATATCGATAACGAGTTTTATTTATATTATATTTATTTAATATTTCCGTACCGTACTCTACTACTTTAAATAAATACTTTTAAACTCTTTATTAAATTATTAAAATAACCTATTTAATACTCTTTTTATTTAGGATATTTATAATAAATATTAAATTAAATATTTAGAACGTCTCTTTATTTATTTCTTTTTTATTAATATAGTTATTTATTTTAATAAATTATCTATTAAATAAATATCTAGTTTAGTAAATATATTATTAATTATATCTTTTACGTTTCCGCTATAAAAAAAGAATATTAAAATATTAGTTTTTTAATACTACTTTTATTATTCGCCTAGTATTATTATTTTTAATATTTATTATTAATTATTATTTTAGTTATTATTCTAGAAGAAATTTTATTAAACTTTATTATAATTAATATCTACAAAAGTGTAAGCGACTCTAAGAATCCTGGTTTACTCGGAGCGTTTAGGCCCGCTCGCGAGCGCTAAAATAACTTAAAGTTAGGTAAGAATTCTCAGGCCCGCTTAGGCCCGCTCAGGCTCGCTCAGGCTCGCTCAGGATTATTTACCGGCTTAATATTCTCAGGGCCGCTCAGGGCCGCTCAGGGCCGCTCAGGATTATTTGTTTACATGGCCATTACTACTACTATAGATATACGCGCATACATGGCCATTACTGCTGCCATAGATACG
>JAABUW010000586.1_pt1 | contig 69661 bp, 125 predicted proteins | sample 5560081 | NCBI WGS metagenome assembly JAABUW01 (sample SAMN10711882, study PRJNA513363) | rock metagenome | isolation source: Antarctica rocks | place: Antarctica: Victoria Land, Knobhead sud | reverse complement strand
GCTATGTTGTGCCCCAGTGGTCTGCTTATCGCCTTCCAGCCTTCGCTATCGCCATGCAGCATCAATCGCTACCCCTATTCGTGTCCATGCATCGATGGGCCTGGGATGTAATGTCGAGAAAAGCAAGGTCTGGGCTGCAAGCGGCGGCCACGCGCCCAGCGTGCAGCCCGCGCGCTTGTTCGGTGGGTGACCCCGCTGCGGACGGGCGGGGCCAAAGTGCTGCGATTCAGGGCCGCACCTTTCGGTTCGACGCGGCCGCGGCAGCCGGGACCGATGGTTCCGAACGGGGAGGAACGGGTGGCCTTTCGTGTGGCCGCCCGTAAGAAAGCTTGCTAATAGAAGGGTCTAGCGACGCCCCCTGTGAGAAAGCTATCAATAATAAGGATGCAGTGACGACTCTCTTACAGGGACGTCACTGGCCCTTTTTATACATAGTTTTCTTACCAGTGAGTGCGCCCCTGGTAAGAAAGCTTGCTATTAGAAGGGTCTAGCGACGCCCCCTGTAAGAAAGCTATCAATAAAAAGGATGCAGCGACGCCTCTCTTACAGGGACGTCACTGTAACCTTTTTATATATAGCTTTCTTACCAGTGGGTGCGCCCCTAGTAAGAAAGCTTGCAATAAATAGGATCCCAGTGACGCCGCTGTAAGAAAGCTTGCAATTAGAAGGGTCCAGCGACGACTCTCTTACAGGGACGTCACTGGGCCCTTTTTATACATAGTTTTCTTACCAGTGAGCGGCCCCTGGTAAGAAAGCTTGCTATTAGAAGGGCCTAGCGACGCCTCTCTTACAGGGACGTCACTGTAGCCTTCTTGTCGACAGCTTTCTTACAATTGAGTTCGAGGACGCATCTTGCATTTATTACTACTAGAGGTGCACCTCGAAGTGCACCTGTGGCAGTGACGTTCCAGATTTATAACACCTTCGAGAGCAGCATGGCAGTAGAGATGTCAAACATAAAGCTATGGATGAATAGCAATGCATCTGCTCTTACGGCTGTCACGCCACCCCCTTTGGCTGCAGATGGCACGGTCCTTGAGCAACAGGTACAATTGATGACCTGGTACAGCTTCGCAATGTAAAACAACAGACGGCTATTACTTGGTCGAGCGTCGCGTTGCAGGGCTGCTATTCATTCCAGATCAGTTCTTCCAGTTTCATGGTTGCAATGTGCTGAATCACCTTGGGCTGGTTCCCCGCCTCGTCCTTGAGCAGCAGGTACATGATGACCTGGTCCAGCGTCGCGTTGCGGTCGCCGTGCAGGTGCGTGTCGCGGCTCAGGAAGGGCTGCATGACCCGCGGCCGCTTGAACACCTTCTGCGCCTGCCTGAAGAAGGCGCGCGTCCACGGCGTGTTCTTCATGAGCAGTACGCCCGTGTCGTGCTCTGAAGGGACAGGTGCCGGCGTCAGGCCACCGCAGGTCGGCCGCACACCAATGCCAGATAGTGACGCTGATCACGGTGGTGAGTGCCTGTGCTGCAGTTGTCCCTCGCGGCGCCGTGCATGCAATGCCGCGACAGCACCGACATCCCTTGTCGTCCCGTAACAATGTTGTGCTCCTCGAATTGTAAATGCTGACGAAACAGGGTCAAAAGCAACAAGTCATGGGCAGTGTGGGCCCAAGGCGCACGCCAGGAGGCGCCGCTCAGGACGCCCTCCAGCTGCCACTCAGCGAGCTTCAACACGCATATCCAGCATGGAGGGGAGGGCCTCAGAGGCAGGAACGCTGTGCCAAAAACGCACTCCAGGAGTCGCCGCTGAGGACGCCCTCGCGGCTGCCGAAGAGCACCAGCTCCGCGCCGACCGCCTCATAGTCCTTTATGAGCGGGAATGCAAAGGCGGCGTTGCTGATCATCGCGCGCACGCCCGCCTGCAACAACAGGCATCTTTCTCGATTGGCGCAAACGCGAATGGTGACACTGCAAGCTGCAGGTTCAGTGCGCTGTTGCACGGCGTTCAAGGTGTTCATTGGTGTGTGGCACTGCATCCCGGTGGCTCTCGAAAAAGCATATTTTGCTGATGAGAACATGCACGTACCCACAGGAGCCACTCCGCGTCTGTGTTGCCCGCCTCCTCCTCCAGGATGCGGCTGATTACGTCCACATTTCGTGTCCGCAGGTCCTGCGCAGGACCAAGTGGCACAGGTCGGATGGTTGGGGGGTTGCCGCACTCGCCTGGCCACATGCGCTGCTGTTCCAGAGGTTGGTGCCCCCTAGTGGTATCGAGGATATGAAGCACAGAGAAGCTGTGCATGTGTCAAGCGTCCGGGGCGAAATCTGATCTCCTGTGCTAGATATGTGTTGACCTGAGACCGGCGATGCCGCCATGCCAAGAGCGATCTCGACATTGCTTATGCCATCAGCATCGCGCCCAGCATGGGCGGCGCACCCAGATGGCGGTGAAGTGGAGGGTGGTGCCGTGCAGGCGCGCCCAGTCCATCTTGTTCTGGAAGGACAGCCAGCTGAGGTGGTTGGCCCACTGGTGCTCCTCCTCGCCCCAGTCGCCGCGCGCACACCGCTGCAGCGCCGTGGCCACTATCACGTTTGGCGGCCGCACGTACAGCTCGCCTGCACATCGAGAGTCATGAGTTATGAGTCTTTCTTTCTTTCGTGTGTCTTTTGCGAAGCGTGGAGCCGCAGCGCAGACCTCAAGCATCGCAGCAGAGGGAGCGTCTGGGGGTGACTGTGCTCATCGATTTGGTCATCAGCGCATGCCTTCTGTATCTGGAAATTTTCGTCGCTGAACTTAGACTCCAAGATTGCTTCAAGAGTCATAGAAACCCAGGGAATGAGAACATGGCTCACGCTTGACGTAGCCCGTCGCGAAGCTGCGGAAGCGCGCGGCGTCGTGCGTGCTCTCCATGTCTGCAGGGTCCACCGGCTGCACCGGCAGCACCGGCAGCTGCAGCAGCTTGCAGCCGTGCCAGGCCACCCATGTCTGCGACTGCTGGTCGAAGCACGACTGCTTGCTGCTGTCCTTGCACCAGAACCAGGCGTTGCACTGGTCGTGCGCCCTGCACACAGCGCAAGCAACGTCATGGATCCCAGACCCACAGTATGAGCGGAGCTGGAGCAGATGTGCTAGAGCGGCAGCGCAAGTGACTGAAGGGTGGTGACTGACGGGATGTGACTGCGGCTCAATGACTGACGAGCACCGCGACTGGTGGCGACGACCATGAACCGACATGCAGCGCATTGCACCTGAGGCCTGAAAGTGAAAAGAGAGCTCACTTGCAGGCCCTGGCGCAGTCGCGCGCCGATGGCTGCCTGTTGCCGTCGCCCCAGTCCACCACCTGCGCGACGCCGCTGGTGTTGTAGGGGCACAGGAACTCGCTGCCGTCTGACGGCTCCTCCCAGTACTTCCAGGCGCCCGCCTCGGCCGACTGCCCGAGCGCGCCGCCATTGAAAGTGACCGCCGCCGTCTCATTTTCGTCCAGCGGCAGGTCCGCAAAGTACTGCGGCGGCGCCGCAACCGCCAACACTCCCGCCGCCGCGGCCCCTGCCGCCACTAATCCATCCGCTTCCGGCTCGGCCGCCGCACCACTGCCGTCAAATGTCGCGCCATTGCTGGGCCGCGGCAGCGGCGCCTCGCGCGCGCGCAGGCTGGCGGGCTCCTCCACCAGGTCTGCCATGCGGAAGCCCAGGCTGTACACCTGAGCATGTGCAAGCGTGGTTTCGAGCTGACGGGTCAGATCTGGGCTGCGGACTGCGCCATGTGGCAGCAGGCGAGGTGTGTGCGGGCGCAGCGACTTGCACATCCTGCCTCCGGTCACGACAGTGCAGATGAACCGCAACCGTTTGGACCTGTTCTTCTGGCGGGCCGAGCGGGATGAGGGGGTTGCCGCCGCCGCCGCCGCCCTTGTCGGCAGACGCCAGCTCCTCTGGCGAGAAACCCGCGTCTAGGACCGACCATGTGTCGCGCCCCGCAGTCGCATGGCGCACCAGCGCGCACAGGAGGGCGCATGTGAACACGCAGACGCATTGCCGGCTACCTGCCCGCCGCCGCGGCACCATGCGGCAGCTGGGCCCTCGTGCCGTCAGGTCCGCAGACTCGGCCCAAACCTAACGCTATTCCAGGCTAGATGATGCTTCGTAGGTGTTACGCTGAACTCTGCCGAGTGTCCTCTCTCAAGCCTCATGCAGCACAGCGATCTGGTCTGCAGGAGTCACAATGGGCCCCCGTCGCGGCGCTATATGCATAAAACGGATCGGGGTGTCCAAGTCACGTGTATAGAGGTCAGCGCGACTGATTTGCCCTCTCAAGGTCCGCCGAACAACTCAAACTTCCAAAAGACAACTGACATGAAAGGCGAAATGGAGGCTACCTGAAGCAAGTGGGGCTACGAGGAGAAAAGACGCACTGATCAGCTGCCCATAACGTAAATGGCTGCTCGGTGCTTGCCTTGGCACCGACTGCAACAGGCCAGCGGGTGTGCACTGCGATGGAGCACTAATTAACCGCTTGCCGACCCCCCCATGACGATACGTCACTTGCAGCAGGTGCAGTTGCCACACGAAGTGCTGTTCATCGATTTGCGCATGTCAGAGCAGTTTTTGAGTGTTTGGGATTCATCAGTGACCGTGCCGCCCCATCCGAAATAATTTGCACTGACTGCATATTAGCAGGGGCATCGCGCCACTTGGGGCCTGCACGTCTTTGCAGGCATCGATAGGCATGACATTTGCACCCGGCACGTGGTAGAAATGCCAATATAGAGCTACACACGCCTGCGAGTTTGCTCGATTCACTTTGGCTGCCGCAGCACCAGGCCATCTTCGAGAACGTGCGCTGGCAGAGTCGGACTGCGTTAGTCTCAAAGAGTCGCGCATCAACCTTGTATTGCAACCAATAGACAGTGGCGATTCTATAGTGTATCGACACTTCGTGTCGAAGGTCTACCAGGGATTGTCGGCCCAGCCTTCCGACACCAGCGAAGCCAGCGCCGCGCATGCAGACCTTGCGCGTGGCGTCCGCTGCGCACAGCCGCTGGCAGGTGCTGCAGCTGACAGCGGAAGCATGCGGCTTCGCTGCTGGCAGCGGCCGCGGCGGTGGCCCGGCAGTGCTGTGCGCTCGCGGCTTTGCGTCTGACTCTGCGTCAGGCAGCGGCAGCGGCGGCGCTGGCGAGTCGTTCGGCACGCGGCTATGGAGACGGTGGGATGTGCACCTGACGCCTGACGAATGTTGTCTGATATGCCGTCAAGACTGCATTCCGCATTCTGCCAGAGCCGGTACATGAGCGGCCTGACGCTGTGGCGGCGCAACCCACCAGAACTGCCCTTGCTCATGACTGCAGCATGCGTGGCGAGGGTGCCAGTGCTACTGCGGACAGCAGTGCAGCGCAGGCCGTGGAGAATCGCCTGGTGTCCAACTCCACAGAGGCGCGCTTCCGCGAGGTATGGCTGCACTCCTGCTGTCACCAGAAAACCCACAAGAAAATACGACAACAATGATTGTTCCAATTCTTGGAGCATGAATAAAAGGTCCATTTGGTTGATCTGGTCAATGGTGCAGGTGCTGGCGGTGTCGCTGCCGAGGCGGCCGCTGTTCCCAGGCGGCCTCATGCCGGTTACCGTGCACAACGACAAGCTCATACAGGAGCTCATACAGCTGAAGAAGGGCGGGTGAGCCTCAGTGGACAGCTGGCATTCTCCTGCCTGTCGCTAGCAGTGTTCCGACGCCGAATGCTACTCATGCCCGTTGGTGCCACATGCAGAGCCTCTTCAACCATGCCTCATAGACAGTCGAGTAGCTTGGTTGCGAGCCTGCAAGTTCTGGCTGCTGCCGCAGGGCACAAGCATATGTGGGGGCGTTCCTGCGGCGCACGCCAGAGGCTGATGCCACCTCAGACTCGGCCACAGACTCTGGCCTGGCTGCGATGTCGGCAATGCTCGATGGTACAGAAGGAGCGTCAGGCAGCGGCAGCGATGATGCGGCAGATGTGGCAGATGCGGCAGACCACCTGCACACCATCGGCACCTTTGCTCAGGTAAGCGCTGGTTGCCCTCTCGTATTCGCAGCTGGCTGCACGCCGGCAGCCTGCCACCTCTTGTTCAGTACCTCTTCATGGCATACACACACCTGAACTCACGCCACTTGACTGATTTCACTCCTGTTCAAAGCATAATCTTTTCCTGGTTCCAGGTCCACACCATTGCACCGACAGAAAGCGGCGCACAGCTCCTGCTGCTGGGTCACCGGCGACTGCTGCGCACATCCACGGTGAGTCGTCTGTGTGGGTGTCATGCACCAGCTACCATTTGCCGTACCTTACGATTTGGTGTTGGACACCAGGTTAGTCATGGGCGTGCAAGCCTGTGGACCTCACACATTTCCTATTTTGGGCAACCTCACACTCTGCTCGTGGCATGCGCAGACGTCAAACGACCCGCTGAAGGTGGCGGTCCAGCACCTGAAGGATGAGACCTACAACGCGAATGACGATGTGCTGAAGGTGACAGCTTGAGCAGCAGGACGGCCGCTTTTGCCATTGCTCGTCTGCAGTCACAGTCCAGCGCCACCGGCCGCGCAGCTGAACAATCAACTTGACTGCGATGCAAGCCCAGATGCGCAGCCTGAAAGGACACACAGGATCGAGCACAATGCTTACCGCACCGGGCTTAGTTTGTGCAACCTAATCGCACAACCCAATTGCAGGCGACGACGATGGAGCTGGTGTCGACGCTCAAGGAGCTGCTGCACCTGCACCCGCTATACAACGAGCAGCTCAAGAGCTTTGCGGCCTTCGGCGGCGACTTCCACGACGCGAGCCGCCTCGTGGACATGGGCGCCAGCATCACCTCCGCCTCCGACGCGCAGCTGCAGGCCATCATCGAGCAGCTGTCCATCCCTGAAAGGTGCGGCCTGTCTTCAAACTGTAAAGACTACGAATTCAGAAATCTTTTGAAGTTTTCAACAACGTGGTCACCTCCGCCTCCGATGCGCAGCTGCAGGCCATCATCGAGCAGCTGTCCATCCTTGAGCGGTGCGGACCGCTTTCTGCACCCCTGAAAAGCGGTTCTCCACCTGCCCAATGCCTCGCAGACAGTCCAAAGCTGCTGACACCCAGCCCATCGTGCGGGATCGTGCTCGAGTTTCGATTTCTACTTGTTCATCCAACCACACCCTGAATTACGTCGTGTGCGCAGGGCGAGCGCGGTGCTGGAGCTGCTTAAACAGGAGGTGGAGCTGTGCCGGTTGCACCTGTTATTGTTTATCAGATTCCTCATGGGTTTCAAACGAAATTTCCGCCTGCGTGTGTGCGCAGGGCCAGCGCGGTGCTGGAGCTGCTGAAGAAGGAGGTGGAGCTGTGCCGGCTGCAGGCAGACATCGGGAAGCAGGTGGAGGAAAAGATCAGCAAGGACCAGCGCCGCTACTTCCTGCAGGTGCCTGCCGCCTAGATGTGAAACGGTCAAGAGTCCCGCTGTGATCTCCCTGCCTCTGCCGCTCTGGCGGTTCAGCCAGCAGCAGCTGAAGGGTCTCCAGAAAGATTTCGTCAGGGCAGCTGTGCATGTGGCGGGACAGGAGGGTTGGGGACAGACAGCCAAAGTTTTTGGGCTGCTCGCAGTTCCCCGGTTTTGCGCTGAAACATGGCATTTTCAATTCGTTCTGCAGGAGCAGCTGCGGTCCATCAAGAAGGAGCTGGGGCTGGAGAAAGACGACAAGTCGGCCCTCATCCAGAAGTGCGCCTTTTGCTTATCTCGTCTGCTCTGATGCCATCGTACCATCATCTCACAACTGCGCCACATGTGCACTGGATCCCTACCAGCTGGTCGTGGAGATGCACAGGAAGCCGCATAACAGATGGCCTAATCGGAGTCTGCCAACAGTCCTCCAAACCGCCTCGCCAACGCAACTGCAGGTTCCAGGAGCGGCTGGAGGTGTACGGCGACAGCATACCGGAGGAGGCGCGCCGCGTCATTGACGACAGTTCACATATCATGAAACGAGTCCAACAGTTCATGGTTTTGATTGCAGGTTCCAGGAGCGGCTGGAGGTGTATGGCGATGGCATACCGGAGGAGGCGCGCCGCGTCATCGACGAGGAGCTGGCCAAGCTGGGCAGCCTGGAGCCGTCCTCCTCCGAGTTCAACGTCACCCGCAACTACCTGGACTGGCTGTCCAGCATCCCCTGGGGCGTCGCCTCCGCTGAGCGCCTGGATATCGCACACGCGCAGACGGTGCGCTATTGCAGTATGCGTGACGAGATGCCAGCTCTGCAGCCCAGGATGCCAATACCCAATGCGCAGTGCAGGATGAGCAACAAATCTCACGACGGGGGCTGCGGCTGCAAGGCTGCATCACAAGCTCGCAACACAGCAGTGCTGCCTTCCAGGCTGCCATATGCATCGACTCCCTGTTGCCTTTCAGCACAAGGCAAAGACTGACCTCACCGACCTGCAGGTGCCGGAGGAGGACCACCACCGGCTGGTGAATGTAATTTAGAGTAGGGGCACTAGCCGTTGCTGTGGCAGGAGTTCAGATGTAACTGCCAACACCGCCCTGCAGGTGCTGGACGAGGACCACTATGGGCTGGCAGACGTGAAGGATCGCATCCTGGAGTTCATCGCGGTCGGCCGCCTGCGCGGGTCCACGCAGGGCAAGATCCTGTGCCTCGTCGGCCCCCCTGGTGCGGGACCTTGCTTTGCTGAGTTTGCCAAGGCACGTTTGACAGCAGGACTGCGCATCTTTTTGAGCTCTGGGGTTGGGTGCCCAAGGAGGAACCTCAGCGCAGCTGGTGACATTCAAGCTGCGTTTGCCAATTGAATAATCGAACGTCCCAGCAGTTTTGGACCTGCACCGTCTCAAATCTCCAGCATTTGGACCTGCACCGTCTCAAATCTCCGCCTTCGCCTTGCTGACACGGCCTCCCCGCGACAATCCAGAGCGTCTTCTCCTGCAATGCAGGCGTGGGCAAGACGTCCATCGGGCGGTCGGTGGCGCGCGCCCTGGAGCGAAAGTACTACCGCTTCTCTGTCGGCGGCCTGTCGGACGTGGCGGAGATCAAGGGCCACCGCCGCACCTACGTTGGCGCGATGCCCGGCAAGGTGGTGCAGTGCCTCAAGGCCACTGCCACCAGCAACCCGCTCATCCTCATCGACGAGATCGACAAGCTCGGCCGCGGTGCGCTTCTTGCCATTGCTCCGGCACTGCACAGCAGATCCTTCACACTGCGGGCACACATCGCTCAATCTGGTCATTCCCATCGAGCGCCGTTCCCTTAGATATGGCCTGGCGGGCGTGGGCCTGTTCTGCTCGACACCTGCTTAGGCGCCTTCAAGATCGGGGCAGGGATTCCCACAAACATGACGGCCAGCCCTGATGTGTGCAGGCTACCAGGGCGACCCGGCGTCGGCGCTGCTGGAGCTGCTGGACCCGGAGCAGAACTCCGGCTTCGTGGATCACTACCTAGATGTGCCGGTCGACCTGTCCAAGGTGCAGCTGTGCACTGACGACTCTGTTTCAGCGCTTGCAGCATCTGTTATTGCAATGTCGGCTTCGTGTTCCTTGTGCCTGGACATGCCTGTGGACCTGTCCAAGGCGCTGCTGTACTGGCTGCACACTTCCAGTCACTTTCGGCTGCACACTTGTCGCGATCTGTTGTGAACACTGTGACACACAACACAGGCGATCACAACACAGTGTCGATCAACCATATATGCAACGCAATCATGTTCTTTGTCTCTCCCGGCCGCAGGTGCTGTTCATGTGCACCGCCAACACGCTGGACACCATCCCGCAGCCGCTGCTGGACCGCATGGAGGTCATCCGCCTGTCCGGCTACATTGCCGACGAGAAGGCGCGCCCGAGATACACCAATAAGTCTGAATCAGTACATTTCGGATCTGAGAAACCCTACTCGTTTAGCTGACCACTGCCGCGCAGCTCCGAATTGGGCTCGCTGCACTCGGCGACGTGCTGCAAATGCATTGCAGGGCGTTTGCAACGTCAAATGCCCAACATTGTATCCAACCGAGTAATTGACTTTGATAGGGCCTGACCCCTGGCCTACTCATGTGTGGCAGGTGGCTATTGCGCGTCGGTACCTGGAGCCGCAGGCGCAGGCGGACGCCGGCGTTCCGGCAGGCGCCACCCGCGTCACCGACCCCGCCATGCTGGAGCTCATCACTGAGTACGCCAGGTAACTACAGCCTTTCAACATTTGACATGGGATAGCTTTCCATAGCTCCCCCCCGCATCACAGTCACCGATCCCGCCCTGCTGCAGCTCTCTACTGTGTTTTGAGGAGCACAGCCATTCCTGCTGACGCATCGCTGTTTCCCCTCATGTTTGAGAACTGTCATTGAACACACTTTGGCCATTTGCACCCACATTTGCACCTGTCATCCACACAGGGAAGCCGGTGTGCGGTCACTGAAGAAGCTGCTGGAAAAGATCTACCGCAAGTCGGCGCTGGCGCTGGTGCGGCGCGGCGATGCCGGCCTGCCGGGCGCGGACGCCGCCACTTCCACTGCTTCTGCCGCTTCCAGCAGCACGGCAGCGCCTGGCGACACAGCAATCGCGCCGGCAGACGCCGCAGCCTCAGACAGCGCAGCCGCCTCAGACAGCACCGCGGCAGCCACCGTGGCGGCAGACGAGGCCGCCAGCGGCGCCGCCGACAGTGGCGCCGCCGCAGAGGGCGACGCGGCGCCCGACACTGAGGTGGCGGTGCCGTCTCCAGGCGGTGCAGACTCTCAGGAGTCCGGCGGCCTGCCGGTTGCGCCGGCCGAGGGCTCAGTGGTCAGCGCAACGGACGGTGCCGCGGACGGCGCGCCGGCGGATGGCGCTCCTGCGGCGGACAGCGAGGCCATCCCTGAGTGGAAGGGCGAGCCCATCGTGGTGGACGCGAAGGACCTGACCGACTACGTGGGGCAGCCGCCGTTCACCAGCGACCGCATCTACCAGCGCACCCCCGCCGGTGAGAGGCCCCTCGATCAGCGCCGCAGTCTGCTGGTCTCGCCTGGAAATGCCAAGGAACTCGCTCAGCCTTCTGCAAGGCAGTCAGCTTGGGCGACCGCGCCGATGCCAGCCGCAGATGCAGTCCCAAGGTGCTGTCAGGAGACAAGCCAGTGATGGACATGCAGTTCCTGACGATGCTCAGTGAGGCTGCACAGACAGCCATGCCTGTTGCTGCTGCAGGCGTGGTGATGGGGCTGGCGTGGACGTCGCTGGGCGGCAACGCGCTGTACATCGAGGCCGCGGTGGTCGAGAAGGGCGACGGCAAGGGCGGCCTGCGTACCACCGGTGAGCCTCCTATCTTCGCTGTCGCCTCCGCTGCGCTCGCGTGGTCCGGATGCGCCTGCCATGCGCCCGCAGCTCAGGGCTGGCCTGCATGCCAGTCACTGGTGGCTGCAGCGAGGTGGAACATCCTTCTGTTTTGCTTTAGTGACTTGCCAGTCCCTTGCGATTTTTTAAGGCTTAGTGCCCGCTCCCTCCTGAGTCGAAATCAGTGCTGCCTCGCTGACAGCAATGCTGTCTGACGTCTCGTACATCACGCTTTGAACTGTAGGACAGCTGGGCGATGTCTTGAAGGAGAGCGCCAGCATCGCGCACGCCTTCGCACGGAGCCCTTATTAGGGATCATTCACGTTCAAAACCTCCAAACCGCTGACGCCTCCGCACGTCACACTTGACCCGCAGGGCAGCTGGGCGACGTGATGAAGGAGAGCGCCAGCATCGCGCACACCTTCACGCGCAGCTTCCTGGTGAAGCGCGCTCCCCAGCTGGCCGCCAACTACTTTGGCGAGCACTCCATCCACATGCACGTGCCCGCTGGCGCCACGCCCAAGGACGGTGCGGCTTCCCGACTGTTGTCTTGGCTCCCGGCTAACAACCACCAATGCGGCCTGATTTTGCCACACATCTCGTCGTGTTTGCCCTGCATCGACTGAGTCGGAAATTTTGCCTCTTAGATTAGCATTAACGAAACTTCAGTCAGAGAGCAACACGCCTGTTCAGCAGTTGCTGAATGAGTCGGCTCGTGGCGTGTACCATAATGCTGCAGGGCCGTCAGCGGGGTGCGCCATCATCACGGCGATCACGTCGCTGGCGCTGGACCGGCCCGTGCGGCCGGACCTCGCCATGACCGGTGCGATCACATTCAGTATCAATGCAGCATCATAATTCTCTCATCAGAGATCATCCAGCAAGATGCAGCAGCCTTCCCTTGCCCTTTGCTGCGTGGATGGCCACAGCATGTCTGGGCGTCTGCAGCATTCGCAGTTGCAGCAAGCATGCGCTGCCTCGCAATTCCCAGGCGCTGAGCTTCACAACGATGAAGTGCACCGCACGAATCCACTTCGTACAGCCTCCATCGCGTGCAGGCGAGGTGACGCTCACGGGGCGGGTGCTGCCGATCGGCGGCGTGAAGGAGAAGACGCTCGCGGCGCGGCGCTCCGGGGTGTCCACCCTCATCTTCCCCGCCGGCAACCGCAAGGACTGGGCCGAACTCGCCGGTGCGTGCGCGCCTGATGGTTGCACAATGCCCCGAGATATCTGCCCCTTTGCATGGACTTGTTTTTTGCCTGGCATCTCTGTCAGGCTTTGCTATGCTACTGCAATGCTCGCCGCTCCACTCTCCGAATGATTGTGCGTGGTGTTGTGCAATGGTTGTGCGTGGTGATGTGTGTGATCACCTTGCTGCACTTTCAAAACGCATTTTTTTTGCTTGCCGCAGACGAGGTGAGGGAAGGGCTTGACGTGCACTTTGCGGAGACGTACGACGACGTGTACACCATCGCGTTCGAGTACGATGATGATGCCGCGGCGGTACAGGTCGAGCCCCACAGCGAGCAGCGGCTGGCGGAGACGGCGCCCGCGGCTTGAGGGGGCCGCATGTTCTCAGCCGATGCCGCCAGACTGTGGCTCCAGACTCAGCAAGCAGAAGCGGCTCCGGAAACAAGGGGCAGCATTTGATGCATAGCAGATTATTGGCTCCTCCAGTCATGTGGCGCCAGAGTGCGCAATCGCTCTCAGGGAGGTGCAGGTGTCGCAGCCGGCGTCGACGAACCCACATCTCAGCACACGATTGTAAGGCCTTGTGCAGACATCTTATCCTCCGGTGCATTCTATGCCCCTGACCAAAATGCAAGGGCAGTTGCAAAATACACTTGTGAGGGCTTCCAGCTTCCAGCAACCTCACCATCACCGGGGGGAATAGCAAACGCACGACCACAGCGCGAACTGATGTGCGCTCTGCAGGCAGTTTTCTGACTTGCAGGCTCTCCCAAAAAGGCTCATCGGTAGCGATCGTGCTGGCCAGCTTTGCCAAGATGAAGGGTCGCACCAAGTGCATGATCGGTCTGGTGGTACTGCTGTGCCTTGTTGGTACGCTCGCTGAGGCCAAGAAGGCTGATACGAAAGTGACACACAAGGTGAGGTGCTTGCTTGTGCAGGCGGTCGTATGCGGAACTGCTTACAAACAGGCCAGCAGCGTCAGTTGAAGGTCATCATGGCAGCACATGCATTGACCGTGCGAACAGCCCGTAAGCGCATGGGTCCTGGGTCATGCAGGTGTTCTTTGACATTGAAATCGATGGCAAGCCGGAGGGTGATCGATGCTTGCTGGCGCCCAATGCACACCAGATCATGACGCCATTCACGGTTGTGCCACCACCTGGTACCTGCGAGGAACAACAACACACTCGCTACCATCGCAGGACGCATCACCATGGGGCTGTATGGCAACGTCGTGCCGAAGACTGCTGAGAATTTCCGCGCACTGTGTACTGGCGAGAAGGGAATGGGCAAGAGCGGCAAGAAGCTGACATACGAGGGCAGCATCTTCCACAGAGTCATCCCGCAGGTACGCGACACAACCTGAGGCACCACGATTGCGACTACACCCGCTCAAGCTGAACCGATTCGTGCCGCACCTGGGCGCTGCATAACACTTGCGCTGCATCCATGGCTTGCAGTTCATGCTGCAAGGCGGTGATTTCACTCATAACCGCGGCACCGGTGGCGAGTCCATCTACGGCGAGAAGTTTGAGGACGAGAACTTCACCCTGAAGCACACCAAGCCCGGGGTGCGCGGGACGTCTTGTGGCACGATTACAACACGATGCATCAAGTTGCTCTGGTTTTGTTGGTGGTGCCTGAGCGGTTGCTGTTGAAACAACATGCCTCCATGTAATGTGCATTACGTGCTGGTTTCTTCAGGTGCTGTCCATGGCCAACGCCGGCCCCGGCACCAATGGCTCTCAGGTGCACTTTCGGACTCCTTCGCAGCGTCGGCGGCAATCATGTCCTGTTCAACTGGCTGCAGCACTGTCAATCACAAATACAAACGTACCAGATCGACGACGAGAGTTTTGCCATGCAGTTCTTCATCACCACGGTCGTCACCTCCTGGCTGGACGGCCGACACGTCGTCTTTGGCCGCGTGCTCGATGGTGCGCCTTCCTGCTCCGATTCACAAGAGTGTCTGTCACGATCAGAAGCTAATTTGGCAGCAGGCTGACCGATTGCATCCATAAAGTTATAGACAAACTCGTGGCACATCACCTAGCAAAGGTGCTTGCCGAAGTGCATCTCAATGCGTTCAATACTTGGGAACCACCTAGGGAATTTGTTGGACCTGCAGGGATGGACCTGGTGTACAAGATTGAGGGGGTGGGCTCGCCGAGCGGCACGCCAAAGAAGACCATCAAGATTGTCAAGTCGGGCGAGCTCGACGCCTAGAGTTCTGCCAAACTGTCATCCTGGATGTTGTGTGATTGACCGACAGGATTGGCGCGCACCTGCCTGTCGGCATCATAAGTGTTGGAACCAATGGAGCAATTTCGTGACATGGAGGAACGCAAAGTTAAACCTGGCACCATACAAAAGTTTCTTCACTGGCGTAAACGTAGCCATATATAGTTGATGATCAATATAACTAAGTTCATAAGTTATACATCAACACTCGACTAGTCATCGAGATTTTCTTCGTTTTTTAACCAACCCCCCCCCCCCCCCCCCCCTCTTTTAATATGGAATGGGCACGTATTGTCACGTATTACATATCCACACGCACAGATTCCACACGCATACTACGCAGTCCAGATGTCTGTGCGTGGCACTTCAGGCGAACTCACCAGCAGGTCAAAGAGTTCCCCATGCTCCACAAGCTTGAACCCCTCGAACAACTTGTCGGTTCAAGGTGGTATTCCTCTATATATATACTAAACTTGCAAACTGCACGCCACCACTTCCGGCCTCGAACACCATCAAGTGTACATTACTGCAACAGATACCCTTGGTAGCGCCCCTTGGGGACACCCAGTAGCCAATTGATGCCTCTTCAGTCGTCAAGCCAATGAGGTGCTCAAGTCACAGGCACCCCCTTCAGTTGATCATGCCGGGCCCAAACCAGAATGCTGGATGCCCCTCCGGCGGCCAGTCGCCGTGCATGGCGGCGTCCTGCCCAGAATTCGCACGGAAGATGCGTCAGGGGCGGACACAGACTCAAACATATTCAACCAACGCCATCGACGTATGCCAGATCAACATTGCACGGCGACACACAGGTTGTCGGGTTTAGCGTGTCGCATTCTGCCGCGCGGCTCCTCATTATCGTGCTCAGAAGCTCGACAATGAAAGGCAGAATTCGAAAGACAGAGAGGCTTATCCAAAGGAAGCACCGCGTCATCCTCTTCCCACATGCCATCCTCGTCGTCCTGCTCGTCGTGCATGGCGTCTACATCCACGTCTTCATCGTCGTCTTCATCCTCGTCGTCGTCGTGGTCGTGGGGGTGCGGCACGAGGCCATTGGGGCCGAACAGCATGTCCTCGTCGTGCGGCCCCAACTCGTGCGCGCCCAAGTAGCCGTGCGCGCCCGCCATGCCAAAGGGATCCACCGCAAAACCACCTGAAGCAAGAAGGAAACAAGAATGCTTCAAAACGGGTTGTCAATAATGCGACTGGATCAAAGCAGCCATGCGCGCCCGTCATGCCAAAACGATCCACCGCAAAACCACCTGAAAGCAGGGAATCAAGAAGATGAAATTCCAAGAAGATGCAAACACTGGAACGAAGTAGCCGTGCGCACCCGCCATGCCAAAGGGTTCCATCGCAAGACCACCTGAAGCAAGACATAAACAAGATGATTCAGCAAGTTGTTCCCCCAATGCGACTGGGACAAAGTAGCCAGGCGCGCTGCGGTCATGACACAAGGGGTCTACCGCAAAACCACCTGAGAGCAGCGAGCCCCAACCAGTCAATGGTACGGAAGTGCAAAAGCCAATAGGCCAAGGCAGGGCTGCGCTGCTCTGACGCTCCGCCGGGGTCGAAGGTGCACCTCCTCCACCACACCCAGCCGCGCAAATGCGGGCTGTGTTTTGATGCCCACAGCAGCATGTGCGAGGCAGTTCACGTTCTGCCAAAGCGCACCGCCGCCATCGAGGTGCAGGTGCATTTTCACCACCGCAAACAACCCCGAAACGTCAACAGATATACGAAAGACAAGTCGAAGAAAAGGGCGCTGCCGCGACGCACCACCGCCGTCGAGGTGCAGGTGCATCTCCTCCACCGCGCCCAGACGCGCAAAGGCGGAGCGCCTCTCGCCGTCCTCCGGCAGCGCCGCCTGCCCCGACGGCGCCGGCAGCTTTGCCGCGCTCGCCCGCGCCTGCGACCAGGGTGTGTTGATGCGTTGGAAGGCTCTTTTGGAGGGGCTCATGCTCGTTGCAGACGCAGGCAGAGCTCTTGGCAACTAGGCACACGTGAAGCAAAGCTTCAAGCAGGTTTCGGCAGTCGCAGGCCTTGTGCAAGGTTCGCCAACCCCACAGGCGTGGCGGCGCCCAGAGCACATATGGTGATTTTTGCACATCTTGTGGATGTTTGCACACCTGGCGGCTGGCAATGAACCTGGCCTCGAAGGCGCCCAGGCGCATGACGCTGGCCGCGTTGCTCATCGTGCTGCGGTGGGCCTCATCCCGCATCAGCGCCACCTGACAGGTCAGGCCGAAAGTTTCCAGTGCACAAAATCCTGTACGCTTTCTTTTTCTGGGTCATCTGGGTTGTTTGGGCATAGCCTTTGCATTGTCGCGCTGGTGCATGGCGCCGTCCCTGACATGTTCATGTGCTGCGGGCAGGCCACATCTCCCGCTCCGGGATACAAGCTCCTTGGGCATGTGGACCCTCGAGGGATCACCTCGCCTTGTACGCCTTGAAAGCCTTGCAACACGGCAATGAAACAGCACACAAACACCTCCCTAAGGAGCAGCAGTTTCAGTAATGGCAGTGGGTCGTGTCACAGCGGCGGCAGCGGCTCGTGCTGTTGACAAGTAGAAAAGCTTGCCTTGCCTTACACAAGTTGCTCCAGGAGAAATCGCATACTCACCTCCTGCAGGCGCGGCAGCTCGAGCAGCGGCTCCAGCCGCTGCAATCTCTCGTGCTGTTAGTTCATGGACAATTTGTCCTTGCGACATTACAAACAGGGATCCAACCACACTCACCTCCTGCAGGCGGGGCAGCTCGAACAGCGACTCTTGAGGGCGGCAGTGGCGCGTGTTGCTGCCAAAGCACTGAACCATGCAATACTGTTATGGTAGGGCTCACCTCCTGCAGGAGTGGCAGCTCCAGCAGCGGCTCCAGCGGCGGCAGCACGCGGGCGGTGTCGTCCAAAAAGCGCAGCCGTGTGAGCGACGTCAACGCCAGCAGCCCCGGCGGCAGCCGCATGTACCTAAAAGGCGGCAGGAAGTAAAAAGCGACGTCAACGCCAACAGAGAATGAAGTAGAGAGGCCTTGCGATGCAGTTGTTCGTCCTGCGATATCCGTCAGCGCCAGCAGCCCCGGCGGCAACCACGTGTACCTGCATGGCAGCAGGAAGGTGCTCAGATGCGGCCGCTGTTTTCTCATTGATTTGTGCCGACATGGCATGCCCCGGCGGCAGCTGCATGTACCTGCATGGGAGCGGATGTTCAGACGATGTCCTAAACTCGTATCGCCATCGAAGCCTGAGTAATCTGACGTCCGCCACCATCAACAGCCTCAATGGCAGCCCCGTGTACCTGGTGTCGGCAGCAGGGTGTTGGATCAGGAGGGACCAGGAGGATTCCATTGATGCGAGCAGATTTCTCAGACACACTTAGCAGCCACGGGAGCAGCCGCTAGGCAGCTGCTGGACCCAGTGCTGGCGTCGCGCAAATCAATCAGCTGCAGCTGCACGCACCCATTGAAGGAGACGTCCAGAGTCTTCAGCAGCGGCAGCGCCGGCAGCGGCGCATCCCGCCCGTCTGCAGCAGCAGAGGTAGCCTTAATTTCTGCCCTGCCCAGCAATGTGCCCTCTGCCGTTACCAAGGCAGCACAACGATGCAGACTGTCAACCATGTCAGTTATCACGAAACTATCACCATGCTGCAGGACGTCATCACACCATTCACAACCTCTGGCACTAACACCTTCTTCCACACACACCGAATGCGTTATTTTGCTCAGACCGGCAGCCCACCTGCGCCGAGCATGTTGTTCTGCAGGTGCAGCGCTGCGAGCGAGCGCAGGTCCGACAGGTCCGGCGGCAGCGACGTGACACAGCAGCGCTGCACCGTGAGGCTGCTCAGTGCCGTCAGCGCCGCCGAGGCGCCGGCTGGCCACCAGCTGTGCCCCGGCTCCGCCGCTGCCGCCGCTTCCTGCTGCCCGCCGCCGGGCGGCGGCGGCGGAGCGCCGCGGCCGGGGAAAGCCGCGCCGCGGCCCCTGCCGCGCCCGAGCGGGTGGTTCAGCGGGTTCCACAGCGGCATCGCGCCCCAGGCCGCCCCGCGGGCCAGGCCCCCAAGGGGCGGCGCCGGGTGCAGCTCCGGGGCGATCTGCGCGTTGGGCGGATGCGCCGGGTGCGCCCCGGGGGCGCCGCCGCCGCGGCCAACGGCGCTGGGCGCCGCCGGTGGCGCGGCCGGCGCCCCGCAGCGATGCAGGTCCTGACCGGACAGCACCAATTCTTCCAGCCGCCGCATGCCCAGCACCTGACGTTGGGCCACATGACACCTCAATTCACGAGCGTATCGGTGCTTGTTAAAGCACACTGGTTTGCGCAGTGCCAAAAGGCACTAGCTCCTCCAGCCACCGCATGCCCAGCACCTGGCGCCAGGGCACGACACATGGCACGACAGAGACGCTTCCAAGCGTTCTGAAGATTGCCCCAGCGGATCAGCGCACGCACTGTGCGCCTGCGCAGCGCCTCCATTTGCTGCTGGTGCAGGGCTGCGTGCTGGAGACAAGATGTGCTGAACACATGGCGGCGCCTGGCGGCGGCGGCCGGTTGCCATGGAAGCCAAGGGCGTCAAAGTCGCCCCCTTAAAGGTTCACGACATCCTGCAGCCCTTGAACATGCTCCGCACCCACCTCGGCGGGAACGGCGCCCAGGCCGCAGGCGGTGAGCGACAGGCGCGTGAGGCGGGTCAGCGGCGCCAGCGCACGGCACAGGCGCTCCTCGTCCACCGCCGCCGCCGGCGCCCGCGGCTGCCGCCTGGCGAGCCCCACCGACAGCTCCTGCGGCAGGACACACAACCCATTAGCTGTATCGAGATGTGCGTTGACTGACTATGTCAAAAACTCATGACATGTGCTGTAGGTGGGAGGGGGGCTCGGGATGCAACATGGCTAGCAAGTTCAGACGATGACGGCAGACTAGAGAGGAAAGGGTGAGGTCGGCAGCACGCCCGCTGGCGGCGCCGCAGCACAGGGAGGGCACTCCGCAGCTTCTTTGATATGAGCGCGCGACCCGATGCTGCCAGTCCGGGACACCGGCGGTTCCACACATGTAGAAAGAAGGGTGTTGACGATGAGAGAGGAAGGTGACCATCCTACGATGGCTGGCAGCCCTTGCGAGTTGTTGCGCGCCTGAAGGCCGCCGAGCGAAGCCAGCATGTCCAGGTCGGAGGCGCCGTCGGCACTGAGGTTGTTTAGTCACCCGTACACAACCAAGATTACATCCTTGTGACTTCGCTGTGAACCTTTCAGGGATCAGATGTGGCGCGCCTGCAGGCCGGCGAGCGATGACAGGGCGTCAGGGTTAAAGGCTGCGCCGGCGGTGACGTCCAGGACACGCAGCTCGCGCAGCGCCGAGGCCTCCTGCGGCAGCCCCTCGCTGTTGGCGTGCAGGTCCAGCTGCACGGGAAACAAACTCGTTGATAACCGTATTGAAGGAACAACATGGGGTTTGTTTGGGAGGTCCAGGCTGCGCAGCTCACGCAGCGCCCAAGCCTCCGGCAGCAGCCCCTCACTGCCATAGAGGAGTCTAGGTGAAGATTCAGGGGCATGGTAGCATTGCGGAGTCAGCGCGCCCGTGCGACTGGATCAGAGGAGGAGGAAGTGCGCCACCCACCACCCCCCTCCATCAGCTACGGCCCGCACCGCAGCCCCGCAGCGGAGGGTGCTGCAGCAAAACAGCCGCAAAGAGCACGTGGTCATTTGCCGAGCGGCTGCGCACTGCGATCCATTTCGGACACAATCGTCGATTACAGCGCGCAGGGGGCAGGTGCAAGGAAGAGCTGCAGGCCCTCACCCGCAGCGTGCGCAGACTTGCCAGCCGGCTTATGACCGATGGCACGTTCACCAGTCAGGAATCACTGGGGCTGTTGCTTCGTCAACTATTGACAGTTTGATTGCGTTTCAGACCTCACCCGCAGCGTGCGCAACCTCGCCAGCCGGCTGATGGCGGCAGCAACGGTCACAAGGCAGGGCGCGCGGCTGTGCGCGATGGCGGGAATCGCCGTCACCTCCAGCCGCGTGAGTCCCGTCAGCGCGCACAGCCGCGGGAATCGGGCCTCCGCGCCCGCCATGTTGGTCTGAGCAACACGGAACAGAACAAATTGGTTTCTGGATCGCAGAGCCGCCGCGGCGTTTGGGCCGCAGGAGTCGCTGCGGCAGGGTTGGTGCAGTGCAGCCGTCTCCGGCAGCCAGACGTTCGTGTCTGTCTGGCGAGCTGCTCACTTCTCCCCTGCCACGGAGCATCGCCTCGGGATCGCATAGCCATGAAGTCGTGCGACACACAGCCAGAAGGCAGGCTTTGGTTCCGGGAGGGCGGAGCCGCACATCGAAGCGGACATCGCGCATCGCGGCCACCAGCCACGGCTGTGTGGAGTCCGTCAGCAGGTCGAAGGAGCGGTGCTCGAAGGTGGCGCCGCTCAGTCGCACCTCCACATGCTGCAGCCACGCCGACAGCATGCCCAGTATTCTCGCCTGCGCGCAGGCAGGCACAGGCTCGCTCACAGGAGCAATGCCAGCGGTGGTGGCAGCCATCCACATCTGGTACCAGAAGGCACCAGAACTGCCGACAGGCGATCTCCACAGCCAGGCAGTCAGAGGCTGGGCAAGGCGCGGCGCAACTCACCAGGCTGAACTCGGCAAAGTGGCGGCTGGTGGTGAGGCGGTAGGGCATGCTGCCGCCGGGCGGCAGTGCCATGCCAGGCGGTGCGAGGATGTTCATGTGCGGCGGCGCCGAGGGCGTGCCGGCAAAGACGCGCAGCCCCGCGACGCCCGCCGCGCGGAGCGCCAGCCACTCCAGCTGCGGGCTGCGGACGCTGTCGTGCAGCCGCATCAGGTTGAGCGGCAGCGTGCCCCACACGCCGGAGCCCTGGCGCAGTAGGTGAAGCAGCAAGTACATAAGTGGTTGCTACGTGGAGCAGTGTTGCAACGTGATGCAAGACAGGGCCGCAGGCAACAGGTTGACACAGCTCGGAAGTGCGAAAGATGTTCATGACACACCTGCGGCGGGTACGTCAGCAGCTGGTACCAGCGCTTGCACACGCGCAGGACGGCATTCTTGCTGGCGAAGTCCACGTGGCTCAGGATGTGGCACAGCGCCTCCTCTGCGGCACGCGCATGTGCGCGTCAACATGGTGCCACGCCACGCATTTTTTACAACCAATGTTTGGTCAGCTGCAGACGCTGCACAGGCTGTTTCCGATGTCGTGTTCGACTCCAGTCTGTAACCGTGCTGCAAGCTGCAACTTGCCATTGTTCGATGAACTTCAACGGCGCAACCGTCCAGGCGCCACTGCAGGACTTTGGTGTAACAACGCATCCAGGACTGGTTACCAACCTGGAAGGTCGTTGATGCCGAAGCCCATGACGACCATCTCAGCTAAGCTGGTTATTCCCTTGTACAGGCGCGAGTGCGGTCTTTCAGTCCTTCAGATCACATCCGACCAGAGAGCTGCAGAGCACGTCACATCCGTACGCCGACGCGCTACAATTCGGGTGTTGTTTTCTCTGATTCGACTGCGCAGGCTGTGCAATTGGTTCTCCTGCCAGCTCCTGTCGTCCTGTGCAAGCGCAGATCTTGGAGTCCCATCGGCCATCACGGGACTCTCACCACAGGAAGCTGCCCCAGCAGAGGCCGCGTTGTCATAGGTTGTTCGATGGATGCTCGATTGGCACCAGTTTAGTCATGATGTGAGCATGTTATGCGCTTGCTTTCCAATACAGCAGAAGCTCAGCAAGCTCAAGCAAAGTTCATTCCAAGTCAATTACAGGCAGTCACAATATCGATAGCAAGTATCAACACTGAACAGCAGGCACTCAGCAGAGCTCAGCAACCAGTCAGCAGCAGCCAGGCAACAAAAACCAAGGAATGGTCGGAATCTTTTCATCAGCACGCCGCAAGGGAGGCGGCGAATTGGTCCAGAAGGTCAGGCAGACGACGCAGGCCACAGAAAGTTCTGGCATAGGGGGAGCCACCCAATTCATCTCAGCAGCCAGCGACCAAGTCCCAGCGCGCAGTCTGCCGGCAGCCGGTCGCGAGGATGCGCCAAACGTGTCCACATCGGGCGTCGTCTACCAGGCATCTCAGCCGTGCGCAGACGCCTTCGTATCGGAGGTAGGATCCTTTGCAGACACTCGCGAAAAGGTCATTCGATGACGTCGTTTGACCGAACCTGGTGTGGCCGGGTCATAGGGACTTATGCTGTGTTGCATCCGATCGTACATCGAAACTGCAGCCACATTTGATGCGCCTGCTTGCGGCGCTCTGCTGCTCTCGCTGGGGCCATTTTGGCTACCCGGACGTGTCGTGCTACGGAGTCAAACTGGCGGCAGCCGCAATCCGGATCAGGCTGCAAGACGCGCCCCGATCACCTGCACGCCGTCCAGCATGCATCTCAAAGTTCCTCCTAGCCTACTGGCGGCCGGCAGCATGCAGTAGCCTTGCAGCTGCTGTTGGGTCGGAAGCGCTCCTCCTGGAGCATAGCACGACTAGTATGAGTCTCCATTAACAAACCTGGTGCAACTGGTGCAGAGCGTGACCAGCGGCGCGCGGCCGCACGTGTTCGCTGCGACGATGACCAGCGAGCCCAAGGCGCACGGGGCGGACTTTCTGCGGCGCAACCTGCACAGGGAGCTGCAGGCGCAGATCACCGCCTGCAAGGGCGATGTGCTCACGGCCTTCAAGTGAGTCTCCAGCCCTGAGCCTGGATCGTTCGCTCTCCTTGGCCGTCTCTAGCTCCTTGATGCATGCACTGCCTCGTCGATCGATACCAGGACCCTGTTCATCTTGTCGAAGGTGGCGCACCACTGTTACTGAGCGGTGGTTGACCACCAAGGCAGTCAAGTCCTGCAGCGTCACTTTGTGGGCATTCCACAGGACGTTGGAATACTTTCCTCTGAGGGTCCAGCATCTGACGTTTCACCTGCACTGCCCTGCTGCAGGGCGACGCTCGCACAGCTGGACCTGAAATTCCGGGCGCTGCACATCTACAACAGCCACGTGCTGGACGGCACGTACATCGCGGCGGCGTACGTGGACTTCGCCGGTAGCACGCTGTACCTGGCCAGCAACGGCGGCTGCCGCGCCGTCGTCGCCACCCGCGATGCGCTCGGCCGCTCCGAGGTCGCCCTCGAGCTTGGGCGGCCGTCGGCGGCGGACGCCTCGGCCGGCAAAGCAGCAGCGCAGCAGCAGCGGCCGGCGCCTCCGTCGGTCGCGCGGCCGGCGGGCGCCGCGGGCCTGCACGCCAGTGGCGGCCGCCTCGGCGATGAGGGCCTCGCCAGCATGCCGCTGAACGGCGACGTCGAGTCGATCATCCTCGGCAGCGCCGGCCTGTGGCGCGAGCTGCCGGCGGCGCAGGCGGCGCTGCGCGTCGCGACTGCCGCCAGCTTCTCGCCGCACACGATGGGCGGCAACGCCGCGGCGCTGCTGGCGCAGACGGCGCTGCAAAACGTCGCCACGCGCGTGTCCAAGACCTCCGACCCGCGCATGGCCGTCCTCAAGGTGTGTTTTTGAATCACGCTTATATTCAAGTTTTGCTGACTCTCAATGTCTTGCTGACCCTCAATTCCTGTTGTCTCTCCTTCCAGGGTCCTCCTAGTTTGTGGTTCTTGTATCGGAGGCCAACCTATTTGAAGATGTAAACAGTTTCTGACGTTTCGCTTCATCACCTGCGCAGGATGCGGCCACGCTGCAGCAGCTGTGGACGGGCAGCAAGCGCAACTACAAGTGGGGCGGCCGGCAGCCGCTGCGACGCCGCCGCGGGGACGTGCACGGCGACCTGACCACCGTCGTCATCCGCTTCGACTGGGCAGGTGCGTAGAAAGCCCCCTGCGCTTCACCACCGGAGTGGCAAGTGGGCCCTGACGTCTGTGCTTGTGTGTACGTCACCTGATGTTCCGTCTCTCCTAGTCACTGGTGCTGACATGGTGCTGACATCCCACCCATTGATCTGTCGCAGGCAAGACGACGCTGCCGCGCAGCAGCCTGGTGTGCAAGAAGCAGGCGTGCGCCGGCTCCACCGTACCTCGCTCCGCTTCCGGCGCCTCCATCGCCTCAGCGGCCTCCTTCGGCAGCTTGCGCGTCGCGGGGCGCGCATCCCACTGGGACGCCGTGCGGGCACACTTCCTGTACCGGCGGGCGGCCTCGGCGGCGGCCCGCGACGCCTGGTACGCCGCCGTCGAGGCGGCGCAGGCGGCCGCCGCGCAGCTGCGTGCGGCCGCCGCGGCCGAGGCCACGCAGCAGCGGGCACAGCCTGCGCAGCAGGCAGCGACCCAGCCCGCTGTGCCCGCGCCCGTCGATAGCGGCAAGGCGGCGGGCGACGCTTCCATCGCCATCCGCGTGGTCGCCAGCGCGGCGGCCGCACCGAGCGCGCCGTCAGCTGCCGCCGCAGCGGACGCGTTGGCGACCGCAGCGGAAGACAAGGCGGCCCGGCGGCGGGCGCTGGCGACGACCAGCTACCGGCGGCTGACGCCCTCCAGCGCCAAGCAGATCCCTAAGGACGGCGGGATCTTTGCCTCGATGCGCGGCACGCTGCAGCAGATGTCAGTACACTGATGGGCGCAGCGCGGACAATGAACCAAAAAAGAGGTGGTGCTAGTGGTTTGTAGAGGGCAATATGCCAGCCCCGCAGCGATAGCGCACACAACGCAAAGTCAGTGAGGAATCTCTGGGCTGGGTAGGAAATTACAGTCGGCGGAATCCTCTTCCACACGGGTAGGCACTCCGCTGTCGCGGGGTGTTCAGTGGCCGTATTTATCGGTGGGTGCGCTAGGCCGGTGATTGATTTGACAGAAACACCAAGGCATGTGATCCGGCCTGGCTGGCTGAAGTGCACGTACATATTGAAGAAGTTGCTGTGGAGCGAGCGGGGCCGATTTTTGACGGGGTAGACATTGATTGTGCTGTAGGCGTTGTAGGCTCAATGGTGCCCAAGTCGATTCCGTCAGAAAAAAATCTCGGGAATCCCCCAGTTTTGAATGTGATTGGCAAGCGATTGACCTGTTTTCTTCTCGCCATCAACTTGCCCCTGCCACCTCTAAAAAAATCTCGGGAATCCCCCAGTTTTGAATGTGATTGGCAAGCGATTGACCTGTTTTCTTCTCGCCATCAACTTGCCCCTGCCACCTCTACCGCCATACGCGTGCGCACTGCCTTTCATTGATGCCCTACACTGTTCCTTCTTCATGACCCTGCGCTGCTGCTTCCTATCTGCATCTGCACATCAGCTTCCTGCAGTTGCAAATGGACACACAAAGCGCCCTGCCCACCAAGGCTGCAAACTGTCTGCAGTTTCGGTCGCGCGACCTCGTCGATGTCTTTTGACACCTGCAAGGGTTTTGCGTGGCATCTGTCATCTCGTCTGCTGTCGTACCTCCCACACCGCCGTCTGCGACCGTCGCTGTAGCACCACTGTGCATCAAGACATTCAGTAAGACAAGCGCGGGGCTCTGCGCACTCTCCGGTCAGATCCGTTGCACGACAGGCTTACTCACGAGTCGAGGCAGGTTCCGGCTCAGCCTAGCGTCGCAACGAGACTCTTGTGGGGCAGCAGCTGTGTCCCACATGCGGTTCTGAGACTCTCGAAGTAGAGCGCGTGTGTAGCAGCCTGCTTCACGATCAAAGGCGGAGTTTGCGGGCCCGATCCGCAAGACGCAGGCCCTGCCTCAAGTTTGCTGTCGGAGCAAGCTGGCGGGAGACGGCAGGATCTGCCGTCGCTCAACTGACACAGGTGCATGGCTTTTCCGGCCATGTCTTCCCCTGACGCGTTGGCGGTCACCGCGACACGCAGTCCGTCCAGCCGTTGGAGCTCCGCGGCCTGCGGTGGCGGAGACCCTTCGGGCCTGCGTGCGCCGCAACGTCCGCCATCCTCGACATGTTGTCTGCTCGGGTCTTGCATGTGCATGCTTGCCACGGCAGCCGTTGAAAGTGGGCGACTCGGCTTTTTCAGTGCATGCACCGCAAAGCTAGTTACAAGTCACACGTAGCGCACGAGCACTGTCTGCAGCTTCTGCTGGCTGCGAGCGAGCTCGCAATGCTGAGATACGTGGCAGGGAGCCGCGTGCAGCGGTGCAAGCCGGCGGCACTGTCAGCCGCGCGGGCATCATGCATGCGGAATCCCGCCTGAGCAGGTGTGCCAAACATGATGCCTGCAAGCCACGGCCAGACTCGCAGACTTGCATTGACGTGCTGCAGGGCATGGAGGAAAGCCCGACAAAGCTCGCGGCCCGGCGGCAGGCGCGCGGCGACATTGAGTCGGCGGTGCGCGACACAAACTGCGCCGACTCGTGCAGCAGCCTGGACGGCTATGGCAAGCCCCCATACGGCAGCAGCGGCAGCGACGACGGCGGCGGCAGTCCCGGCGTGCTGGACTGGAAGTCGGACGCCAATGAGGCGGGAGAGGGTTTACAACCTTCAGATTCCGCCGGCGACCGGCGCGGCTGCTGGTGCAGCGGCGGCACGTCAGTCGCCCTCATCTGCCTGCTGCTCACGCTGAGCTCCTTCGTGGTGCCCAAGTCGAACGAGCACGTCGGCGCCGTCATAGGCCACGCGCAGCGCCTGGGCAGCCGTGCGAAGCAGCTCGGCGACCGTGCGCGGGAGGACGCCTCCTTCCAGAAGTCGGCGCTCATTGCGAAGATGCAGGGCAAGCGCCACTGCCGCGCGCCGCCGCGCACGCTCCGCGACGGCACCGTACAGAGGGTGCGCGTAGCTGGTGTCTCTATGGCCAGCCGCTTCATGAACACCCAGCCAGCCAGCCAGCTGGGGAGGGGGCCGCTGTGGCTTGTGCTATGTGGTGGACTCCTTCGGGTTTCGTCAAGATCGGTTCACTGGCCCACTGACTCTGATTTGACACTACAGCAAACTCGCCCTGCACACGCTTTGCCTGCAGCTACATGTGGCGGGCCTGGAGGAGAAGTATGTGATGGACCCGCCGAAGAACAGGGGGCAGTGGCTGGTGTCGGCGCGCTTTGACGGGCTGCTGACCATCATGACGCCCATCTACCCGGACGAGAAGAACCTGGCGCTGCTGCTCAACCAGGTGCATTCTCTTGCTTCTCCACATGCTGCAGCAGCAGCAGCAGCATGGCTGTGTTTGCGATGTGTTCCTCCTCAGGCGTGCTGTGGGCGCCAGGGGCTCAAGACCAGCTTTGTTGCTGGCTTGGCTCTCTTTACATCTCCTGCTGGGGACCGGGCCAGGCACATGACGCCAACCGCTCACCGGCGCTGCAGACAACGCTGTCTGCCACCAGCTTCCGTTGTCATGTGACAGATGATGCCGTGCCAAGGATGCCTCCCAAAACCCGGCAGCTGACGCCTGCGCTGACCCTGCGCAGCTGCGGAGCGCCAATCAGTTCCTCAACATGGACAGCATCAAGGAGTGGATCTTTGTGGCACCCAAGAAGACGGTGCCGCGTCTGGTCAACCTCCTGGAGGAGGAGCTCGTCGCCCTGCCGTGTGTGCTGGCGCGCAAGGTGAGCGATCTTGATCCCCAATCCCACTTTGTTCAACCTTGGTGGAGTCTCAGAAGGCGGTGCCGCGGCTGATCTACCTCCTGGAGGAGGAGCTCGTCGCTCTGCTCTGCGTGCTGGCGCGCAGAGCTGCCTCTTATGGTAGGGTGAGTCATCGACTTGAGAGGTTCGACGTGCATCTGGTTGATCCCGCTGCACAGCGGAGGCACTGGTGCAGGCTGGCAGGTGGGCGCTGCTGCCCTGGCGCGCAAGACAGTTGCCTGCTTCTGTTCCGCCGCAACCCCCCTGTGGCATACTTCGGGGGGCGGCCTCTCCGCATCTGAGACGAAAGCGATACCTGCTGATGGCTTCTGCGCGCAGATGCGGGTGGTTGCGGACGAGGCCTGCGCGCCAGAGCTGCGCCCGTGGGCGCTGAGAAAGATCGCCGGCAACGAGGCGGGCGCCATTGACGGCTGGTACAAGCAGCAGCTCATCAAGTTGTCCTGCAGCTTCACGGTCCAGGTGCTGCGCCAACAAAGGAGGAAACCGCCTCTTCAATTCCCCTTGACGCCTTCCCTTTGGCGCTGCCATGGCAGCAGCCACTGAGCATCCGCAGGCGTGTGCAAGTGCTGAGACGCCCTGGGGTGACTCGCGCGCATGGCGCGCCCCTCCATGTGGCTGGTCACGACCTGGCTTTTGTCTTGAGAAGTTTCTGACCTGCGCGATCCCATCTGCGACTGAAGCGTCTCTCCATCAGGCAGTGAGGAACTGGCTCGCCCTCCCTGTATTACGCACACAGACGCCTTTTGCGCTGCATCGGTGGTCAGGTCGCTCGTGTCATCGCATCTTTCACGAGGAACAGCAAGGGCTTGTTTGACCGCGCCTGCCTCAAGCTCTCTGACCAGCAGACTCACTGCGAACAATGTCAGCACATCGTTCAAATTCTGCGCAGACGCCGTACTTCCTGATCACGGACACGGACACCTTCTTCCTGCGCGATTTCGAGGCGCTGGACCTGATGCACCAGGAGGAGGGCTGCAACGCGACCGCCGGCGTGTGCGACCTGCAGAAGCAGGTCAGCCCCTCTTCCTTGTACTCGAATGTAAGTTCGTATGCACAGCGACATGGCAGCGGGCGTGGCAGCCATGGAGAGGGGGCACGCCAGCCAAGGTTCCGTCTGCCTGGTCGGTGATGCCACGCAGCATGGAGCCGTCGCCACAGGTGCTGCCGCAGGGTGGGTGGCCGCCAGCATCCCAGCAGGACCATGACCATGAAGACGAGCCGAGCCAAGCGGGTGTCGTTATGGGCAGTTTTGGTCTGACAGGGCCCAGATGCCTGCAGGCTCGCAGCAGCCTCCTCTGAGCGCCACCCAGATCTCCAGCAGGCTACCAGAGCAGGCAATACCCATGCCGCCCCGCCCTCCCCTGCAGGTGCACTTCCGGGCGCGCAACGAGATGGCCAACATGCAGGTGGCGCACGAGCAGGAGCAGGTCGAGTGGATCTCGCGGAGCGCGCGCGTCCTCAATGTGAGTGCCTGCCAATGCTGCCTGCAGCATCTGGTCGCTTTCCCACCCATCTGCTGGCCCAGTCCCCTTGTTCCCCCTTGCATCACTTGCACATCTTGGCACTGCAGCGGTTGGCCAGCCACTGAACCTGGGGCTTGGAGATTGGTGCGCTTGGAGCTGCTGTGAAGGGGGCTTCCTATGCTGGGGGGCGACATGAAAACACCATGAGCATCGCCTAGCCAATGCTATCTGATGCGTCTTCACCAGAAGTGAAGGAAGGACCTGAACGAGACGCTCTTTCCGACAGAACGAGACGTTCTTCCTCCTCTTTCCTATCATAGCTGGAGGCTTCACACAACATGCTCCTTCTGCGGATATTGGTGTCGCTACCGGAGGCTGGCATGGACGCGATGGGCGTGACGCCGCAGATGACTGAACTCTTGCATTGACGGTTTCTCTCCTCCTTCTTGCAGATTACGGTGACGATACCGGAGGGCGGCATGGACACGATGGGCGTGACGCCGCAGATCATGAGCCGCGCGGTGCTGGACCCGCTGGCCGCGCACATCGAAAAGAACATGGCGCGGCCTAAGGAGACGTGGCGCGCCTACCTGCTGCGCGTGCATGTCGAGGGGCTGCGGGACCCGGAGAAGAAGACTCACGCCAGCTGGACGGTGCGCCACACTTTGAGTTCAGGACACACTGCCGGCTGTTTGGTGCACTTGAGGGTTCAGGGCACGCTGCCGGCTGTTCAGATCGCACGCAACACCCATCACCTGATCGAGCTGTTGTGCAAGTGCAGCCTCCTTGGCCTCGTGTTGTCCTTTGCTGCATTGCACCGGCCCAACGCCTCCAATCCTGCCTGCTGGCTGTTACACCATCTGTACGATGCAGGCATCCAGATGGTCAGCATCAGCCAGCCTGAGGTTTTGCTCCGATCAGAGCTGTGCACGCTGATGGGTGATTGCTGGCACAGGAGTATGACCTGTACTGGACGTTTGCGGCGCATAACAGTGAGTCACCGCTGCCCTGCGCACACAAATGCATACTGCCTTTCCTGCGCTGCTGCGGCCCCTAGTGTGTTCCGAAAATGCTCCGACTTGCCAGGCTCGTTTTCGCTCACGCGGGCACTGCATTCCTGCACTCCAAACAACAATATACAGTGCCTTCCTCCAGCGGCCCTCGTGCACACCAACCGCAAATGACGGTCTTTACGCCGCGCTCGCAGAGCTGTGGAGCAAGTACCACGAGCACGGCATCCTGCAGCGCACGGAGGCCAACCTGTGGTGGGAGGAGCAGTACGCGGAGTGGGACCCGTGCAAGAAATTTGACGACATGGAGCTGGACCGCGGCTACTGGGCAGTGGTGCAGAGCAGATTGAACATCTCCGCAGACCAAATCTGGACCAAATTAAAGCCGTGCATGCAACATTCGATCATGTCCGCCAGGCCGCTTAATGGCACAGAGGAGGCGGCGCCGGTATGACGGGGCAGCAGCCGCGGCGTGCCAAAGCCGCGTGCTGCAGGATGAGCGGCAGAGATGAGGGGTGTAGCATAGGGGCGGGTCAGCATCGTGATGCGGAGAGGACGCTCCACGTGCAAGTCGTGAGACGACGTAGCCCTCATCAGCAATTGACGAATTCTTACATGACTTCTAGGTAGGGTATTGCTGTTTGCGGTGTGCCGTGAACGCCCGGCCCGGGGACAGGCAGCAAGCGGCCACCGCGCGCCCGCATGCACGTGATCTGACTCTGCGTCGTCACCGAAACATTGATGTGGGATCTGTATGGCAGCAGCGCTGAGAGACAGCGACTGCTTTGTACCAAGTAACCGTCACTAGCCATGAACCGACTGCCCTTTCAGGCTGACAGGCGATGCCGATCAACGAATCAGGGATTTTCAGCACCCGCCCTGAGGCAATATAGCGACATGGCCGGTCTTGCAACAGAGGTTTCAAAAACGATTTGTATACATACAGTTCTTGATACATACAGAAAAGACGCTTGTGCAACGATGTCCTGCAGTCTTTCAGTGCACGAGGCTACACCATTTTGAGCTTGAAATTGTGGTTACCGACCGAGCAACGCTGAGTACGAGCATGCTGCAGCAGACGCAGGCCTGCAAGCTGGCTTCCTACTGCTAGGAATGATGCCGTTCTGCTGATTAGGGCTTGCAAGCACCCGTCGCCGCTGGCATATCGCTGCAAATCTTGCCACAGCCACGAGTTGTGCAGGCCCACAGGTGTGACGCTGTTCCCTCAGCCGCTGTGAGATGATCCTTGTCGCTATTCGAATGCATGTGCAGGCTCCGGTTGCAACTTTGGAGGAACATACCACCGCAGGACTTGCATGCAAAGGTTTTGTGCCCGATATGCGTTGTGCGCCTCACGCAAATGCATGAAGATACTTCAGCCACCTGTACACACTCTGGACCAGCCATAGACCAGCCTGACATGATCCTTCTGTTACGTCGTGCCAGGGCATGGCGGACAGCCAGCCCAAACACAGGCATGCATATGCGGACATCGAGTCGGCGGCGCGGGACGCCGCGTTCGCCGACTCCTGCAGCAGCCTTGATGAGTTCGGCAGGCCGTACGGCGGCAGCAACGGCGGCGGCACCAGCGCCAGGCCCTATGGCGGCGACGGCGGCGACGACGATGGCGGCGGCGGCGTGCTGGACTGGGAGCCAGTCGGGGCCGAACCCCCATCATCGACCCAGCAGCGTAGCCGCTGGCGGTGTCGCGGCGGCGCCTCCTCAATTGCAATCATCTGCCTGCTGCTGACGATGGGCTCCTTCATGGTGCCGGAATCAGAGGACGGCATCGGCGCCGTCGTAAAGCAAGTAAAGAAGATGCACGCCAACGCCGTCGAAGACGCGCAGTACCATGGCAAGGTGTTCATCGCGAAGCTGCGGGGGCAACGGCACTGCCGCACGCCGCCGCACGTGCTGCGGAAGAACGCCACCCAGCGGGTGAGCCGCCCTGCACCCATGGGTGCTCCTGTGGGTTTCTGATGAGTGCACAACATCGTGGTGGTCACCGGCAATGCTCCAGCAGCGCTTGTACAGCTTCAGCAGCTGCTTGTACAGCAGTGCACGAGACCGGCGATGCATTGCGCCCCTTTGTGTCCATGCTCGTTGCCGTCCTGTGGCGACGCCTCTGAGACGGCCCGACCGGCCGGCCGCTTCGTGCACCCAATGCAACATTTCTGTGCGGCCGCAGGTGCACATAGCGGGGCTGCACGAGGCGTATCGGATGGAGCCGCCGAGGGACCGAGGGCAGTGGCTGGTGCCGGCGCGCAAGGACGGACTGCTGACCATCATGACGCCGGTCTACCCAGACAACGAGACCATGGCGCTGCTGTTCAACCAGGTGCGTCTTTCTTGAGAAAACGAGACATTTCAGCGAGACTATGATAGTGAGTGTGTGGCTATCACTAAAAGTGCATTGCCCACGAAGGAGAGCATGGCGCTGTTGTTCAAGCCAGGTGCTCGTGGACTTAAACGCTGGCTGCAGACCTGTTTTGAAGCTGTGAGATGAGGGTGAATGCGGTGCGGACTCTGTTCTTGCTATGATTCCAGAGAATAATTCTATCAGCTTGACATTTTCACGAACTAAAACTGTGAGACGATACTGAGGACAATGACCTCCCAAGCCGTGCCAGCTTAGATGCCGGCTCTGAGCATGTGCCATGCATGTGCAGCTGCGGAGCGCCAACAAGTACTTGCGCATGAGCAGCATCAAGGAGTGGGTGTTTGTCGCGCCGGAGGACAAGGTGCCAGTGCTGGTGGAGTTTCTGGAGCTGAAACTGGCGCACCTGCCCTGCGTGCTCACGCGCAAGGTGTGTCCTTCATAAAGGCTGAGAGAGTTTTAATGTGGATCCTGATATGGACTGAGATGGGAGCAGGCAGGCCAGCAACCACCGCTGGCGCCTGGCTTCCATTTCCTTGGCGTGTACGCGTGTCTGCGCCAGTCGGCAGAATCAGCTGCCACGCTGCTCCTGCTGGTGCCTCGGACAGGGCTGGCGTGTCACCTGCCACAAGGTGCTCTGGCGTTTGCACAGAACGAAGTCACGGTCGGATTTGCAACAGCAGCATGCATTGTGGTGCAGCTGGGGGTGGTGGTGGACGAGGCCTGCATGCCAGAACTGCGGCCGGCGGAGCTTGATCGCATGATTGAATTTGCACAAAATAACATCTTTACACTATGTGTCACATTGCAGATTGTGATTGTCTTGTTGCAGCTGCGGGTGGTGGCGGATGAGGCGTGCGTGCCGGAGCTGCGGCCGGCGGAGATGAAGCGCATCGCGGGCGACAAGGCCGGCGCCATCAGCGGCTGGATGAAGCAGCAGCTCATCAAGCTCGGCTGCAGCCTCACTGTCAAGGTACGCATTCTGGGACCTGCAGGGCTTGCTGCGGCAGTCCTTGCCCTTGCAACCCGTGCCAATGCTGCGGACGGAATGAGACATGGCAGCAGAGGGATGTGACCTGGCAGCAAATCATCGGCGCACCAGCTGCCACCCTACAGATGCCTGCGCCTTGACACCTTGACTCACGGACCCCTTCTTGCTGCGCCTTGACAGGCCCATGGCACCATCAAGCAAGCGCATGTGCGTTGCATGGCGCAGATGCCATAGTTGCTGAAACGAACTCACGTGCCATTTTGATGACGTGCGCACCTTCGCCTTCTAATCCTTACTGCAATTGTTGTGCAGACGCCCTACTTCCTGATCACGGACTCGGACACCTTCTTCATCGCCGAGTGGCAGGCGCTGGACCTCATGCACCAGAAGGAGTGCAACGCCACCGCTGGCGTGTGCGACCTGCAGAAGAAGGTGTGCCGTCATGAACCACATGAACAACTTGCGTGAGAGGCTGTAGTTCCCTGAGGCATTCTGGCGTCGGCCACAGACCCAGGGCTGCGGTGAAGAGTACAGGCATCGATCGTATGGCTGTTCGCTGACTGATTGCCTGTCGGCGCATGGGTCCCTTCCCGCTGCTCCTCAGGCGATTTCGTAGTCACATTCCCACTCGATAGGGGATGGAACAGGCAACTCCGGCAGGTCCTCGCCGAGTCTTTCCGTGCGCGAACGCTGCTGTGCATGCAATGCGCAGGTGCAGTTCCGGGCGCGCAACGAGCTGCAGCCGCCGATCCAGTCGGAGGACCAGCGGGAGTGGATCTCCTCCAGCGCCCACGTCCTCAATGTGCGCTGTGACAACGACGCCACACCTGCGCCTGCTGCAGACGGGCTGCTGCTTAGTTCCATTGCATCCACTTGCAACATGCGCACCAATGCCGTCGCAGCTTGCACCTGCCGCAGACGCTGTCCGCAATCGCGTCCATTCCCTATTTGCAGCCTCGGCCACGGCAGGCGCCGTCAAACTGCCCCAATGGCCGCTTCCGCATTGTCATTACCTGACGAGCACTGAGGTGTTGACACGGTGCGTTCCAGATCTCGGCGCCTGCGAGCAACGAGATGACCATGGGCGTGACGCCTCAGGTGAGCTGCTGCAATGACCTTGATATGTGAACTCGGTGAGTGGGTTGCCGTCTGCGGCTGGACGACTACATGTTCCGTTCATGCACCGAAACATATTTCTGAAATCCGCGCGATCACCGTGAGATTACCACAGTACCTCCGAAACGATGCTGACATCAGCACCTCTGTCTTTGTTTCATTGTGGCATTTGAGCAGCCTTCTCGCCCGACCGCACAGATGAGCAGGGCGGTGCTGGACCCCATGGGCTGCACTTTGAAGATTGCTTCCAATCCACCCATGCTTGTACGCCAGCATGATGCTGTTGTGTCATCTTGTTCCCGAATTCACAGAACATGAGCCGCGCGGTGCCGGAGCCCATGGCGCTGTGCATTGACAACTTCCTTTCTTTTTATGTTCTCATGTTTATATTGGTTTCATTTTCCCCTTGTCTTCGCAGATCATGAGCCGCGTGGTGCTGGACTCCATGGCGCTGTACATCGAGGCTCTCTTCTTCGATGGATCGTGGTTTCTCCTATCTGACAGTGTTGCCTACCGCGCAGATCATGAGCCGCGCGGTACTGGACCCCATGGCGCTGTACATCGAGGCCAGTGTGGCGCGGCCCAACGAGACGTGGCGCGCCTACCTGCTGCGCGCCGAGGCGGAGCGGCTGCTCGACCCCGTCAAGAAGGACCTGCCCGCCTGGACGGTGCGCACGATCGTGCCAGAGTAAGAATGAAATGTAAACAATCAGCAGCGCCCGCGCCGCAACCTGTTCGTCTCACTGCCGTCTCCTCTGACGGCACTGGCCGCAGCGCACATCCCGCCTGAAGTCGAGCCAACGGGAAGCTGCAGCGCCATGTGGCACTGACCAGCCTCTGAGCGCTTTCCAAACAAGTCATCAGGCGATCACGAGCCAGCCTTGCGCCCACCGCCTCCGAGTCTCTGCCCGTTCCCTCGTTGCACGATGCCGCCGCTGCTGCTCACAAGCCGCTGACGTCATTTCCTCACCGCTGTCCGCTGTGCGCCGCAGGAGTATGACGTCTACTGGGAGTTTGCACGGCATGCAGGTGCGTCACCGTTTGTTTCTGCCTGCCAGCAGCTGCCCTCATCCAGACAGATAGTCTCCATGTGGAAACCTTCATGTGTGGGGGCCCTGACACCCGCTCAGAGCTATCTCCTCTGTTTCCCGCCAGCGGCGCTCGCCGCCAGCACCTTGCCAGACACTGGCTAGCCCTCTGCTGCCACGCACACGCTGAGACCGCCGCGCCAGGCAGTCGCACACCCTTTTTATGGTGAGATCAGCTTGACACACAGGCATCTGGCGCAAGTACCACACGCACGCGATCCTGCAGCGGGCGGACGCCAACCTGTGGAGCATCGACCAGTATGACGTGTGGGACCCCTGCGACTATGTGTCCATGGAGCGGCATCAGGGCTACTGGGCGGTGCGCCCTTTTTGCCTCAGTGAGGAGTCAGCTCTGGAGAATTTCTGGGCTTCAGAGAAAAGACGCGATGGTGCTGTCGCCTGGGTGCACTGCTCTGCTGTTGTCGGTTTTACGGGACTGCACTTGGCAGCGGAAAGGGTTGCAGTTATGACGCTGCCGATCGTTAGACGCTCAGAGCACCCACCAGCCTGCCAGCTGCGCTGCGGCTGGTGGATGCTGTAGATTCCTGGCGCCCTTGACACGATGCGCCTTGCGCTCCAATGATGCAGCTGGTGTAGATGAAAACAACTGCACTGTCTTCGGGCAAGGCTCTAGAAACTTTCCTGCATCAATGACGCAGGTGGTCCAGAGCACACTGCACCTGGGCGCGGACCTCATCTGGAAGAAGGTAATGGAGAGACGATTTTCTCAATGTCTGCATTCTCAATGTCTGCAGCGATTGCATTGCTGTGCATTGATGCGCTGGTGCAGAGCGGGCTGATCATGGTTCTGTGCATCGAGCAGCTATTGCAGAGCAGGCTGATCATGTGTCTGTGCATTGGACAGCTGTTGCAGAGCAGGCTGATCGTGTGTTCGTGTATCGGACGGCTTGTGCAGCACAGGCTGATTTTGTGTCTTTGCACTGGATAGCTGGCGCCCTGCATGGACCACACGTAGCCCGCGGCGGCGCCTGGATGCGGGGCGCGGCAGAGGCAGCAACGACTGGAGGGGATCAGTGGCTGGGCCGCTTGCTGCGAATGGCAGCGATAGCTACCTGTGGGATCAGGACAAGGTGCCGAGTGGGGTGCCGACCCGCCGCGAATCGGCGTGCGGTGCAGGGTCATGCTAATGAAAACGCTTGCGTTGCGTTGAGTGGCGCGTTCGACAGAGCAGTATACTGACATTCTTTCCGAAGCACCTGCGATGGTTCTGTGTGGTGATCTGAGGTCGATTGAGGTTTTAAATCTGCCTGAGCACTGGAGTGCGGTGCCTGCCGCACAAGAAATGTTCAATTCCGGCGCGCGGCACTCTGTTCCACCGCAGCAGCCACTACCAGCAAGGGGCCCAACTGCTGCTTGTTCACACCAGAACCCCGTGCACTATCTATTTTGCATCATACCTTCGTTTGTGTGAGTACAGTTTTTGCATCGTGCATCCAGGTGTCGAAGCAAAAGTGGGTGTCAAACCCCCGTAGCTTCGTTGCTGGCTACCCAGCAGTTGCGAAATGCACGCAATGTCGAGATAATATGTGCAGACGTGTGTGATTTCAGCATTTGCGTAGTCGGAGTGATTCGGAATAGATAGCGACGCTGGCCATCCAGCTCGACGCGACACTTTGTGAGACAAGGCTTCTGTCGGTCCAACCTCGAACACATCACTCATAGCTCAGCCTGTTAAGTTTGCGATCAGTAGGCGTTTCAAAACACTCGGAAAAATGTCATCAAAGTCAAGCGACCAGAAGCGCAAGGCGGACGGGCCGGAGACCCTGAAGGATGCGACATTTGTGAAGTTGGCGGGCGGCGGCATTGGACTTCTTACAGGTGCCGATCCTATGATACGAGATTAGACACGGCGTGGCAATGTTGTCTACTTCACATCACCTGACATTCGTTGTGTGCCCGTTGCTAGATTGAATCGTGGCAGTTGCGATTAAAAAGCTCACTTGCTGCAACTGGTTTGCAGGCTGCCGCATACCCAAGAGCTACTTCATCTGCCATGGATTTGGCGAGACCGACGCCGGCGGCGGCGTCGACCCCTGGGAGACAGGCAGCTACGATCTGGCTCTCGAGGCTGCCGGCATCCAGGATTTCAATGTGCGCGTCACCCCGCAGCTGCATCAGCCGTGCCTGACGATGCAAACATGCACTCATGCAGCCTGACGCACATGCCTGCCGTATATCATCAGCTGGTCTTTCCTTACAGCCTGGACGTGAGCCACGACTGTGTTTGACTCCTGCAGATCATGCCATACACGAGCGTCATGCCGCCAGAGAGCCACGAGATCTCCACCAACGGTGCGGCGCGGGCCTTGCAATTCACATGGCCAATGCGCGGACATCACCATAGACGAAATGATGTTCGAAACCCCCTGCCTTAATGCATCATCACGTTGATAGATCCTCGCGCGCTGCCGCAGAGGCGCAGGCGCACTACAGCCACGGCGCAGTCCTGGAGGTCATCATGAGCGTCATCCATGGCGTGGAGGTGAGACTGCAAATTCCCAAGTTCTGGGGGAATAAACCATCTTGACTGTGCGCAGAGTTTGCCAGCTGGCGAGGTCATTCCCGTCATAGTGTAGAAACACGGAGTGTAGAGGTTGCGTGTGATGCCGGAGAGGGGCGCCGTCAGTTGTGACAGTGCATGCCGGCGCGCCAATTCCCACCGTGTGCATGCCCTTCTGCTGACAATCATGATTTACGTGATGTTGGTGTACGTCTCAACTGCAGTTTATGTTGTCTGCCAGGGCGACAGATTGTCTGCCGGCGTCGCCAACGCGCAGGTCCGGCGAAAGTCTGATGGATTCATCGTCGGCGGCTACGCAGCAGAGTACAAAGGTGGGCACACTGTCTGCTGCATGGTTTATATGCCATGGCACAATTGTGCTTGTGCTTTGATGTGTGCTCTTGGCAAGGGTAGCGGACGCAGGCTGATGCCGGAAGTGAGCTAGGCGTGGCATTCCGTGTTGACGCTATGCAGTCCCACTTGGACAGTATGCACCACGCTGACCGCCCTCTGTTGTGTACATTGCAGGGCATGCCGTGGAGAAGAAGGTATGTGACCAGCCTTCTTGACATATCATGTTTCGCACAGCTCAGCACAGAGTGTTGCGAGGCAGGCTGATCTTCTCAGGTACCCTGAACGGATGCAATATACCCTTGGTATATGGGTTTCAAGCTTCTGAGGCTTCCGCGGTGCTTGGACAGGTGCAGGAGACGCTGCAGGCGGACCTCAGTCACATCTTCGAGCGGCGCTACAAGGCAGAGGAATATGAACTGCTGCCGCCGCGGTTCACCATCATCGTGCAGGATGTGGAGAAGGCCTTCGGAACGGCGCTGGCATCCATCTGCTTCACCTCGTACGTTCTCACTTTGACGAAATATGTTTCTTCTCGCAACAAACCTGACAAGCTACCTGAAAATGAATTAAAACAAACTGTTGACATGGAAAATTTGTCAACAACCGCAGGTACATCAACCCAATCATCCCCATCTCCGGTGAGTTGGCATTCGGATTTCATGTCTGGGCAGCTGCGCAGCTGCCCAGTACTTGTTTTGTATTGCGGCACTGGTCAACAAGTCACACTTGCATGTGCTGATTTCCAGAGCTCAATGCACACATTCTGCTGACGCACAGGCGAGGCTGATGACAAGAGCCAGCTGGAGAAGGGCGGCACGCACGTGGGCAAGGCCAAGAAGGCGAAGCACTGACCGATGCACCAGTGCTGCTTCTGCGAGCAGCTGTGAGCGATGGCTGCTGGATTTGCCAGGCGCAATTGGGGTTTGGGTGAATTGGCATGGCGGTTTCGTGGACGGGCTACACAACCCATCGACGTACTCGAACACTGATCGTGGAGTGCGGACAGGGCCGAGGTCCTGGCTGACACGCTGACCTGTGGGAACTGCAGTTCGTTGTGCACGGACGCGCTATTGCTGCGTCATTGTTTTAAGCCCCCTAGCCTGCCCTCTGGCGGTGACTCACAGATTGATTGCGAATGCGTAAAAGCCAACTTTGAGGCATCGATCCAAGAAGGCAAGACGCAATAGAAGGGCCCTGCCAAACCGCGGGCTGACGTAATTCACGTTGACGACCTGGCTTCCGGGCAGACCAGGTTCATTCTGACCGCCCAACTCTTTCATTGAAGCATGATGCTCATGCTGCAAGTGAGTTTTACTGACATATCGGGCAGGAATCGCCATTGTTTCGCTAAGAGTTTCAGCACTGCAGTTGGGGTCGTGGTCAGCGGACAGGGTGATTGCGTTGGCCTCTGAGCATTGCACCTATGCCGCTTGTTGATGTTGAATAAGTAACAGGGTTGAAGTCCTGTGCATCCCAGGATTCCACTTGAAACGAACAAATTTGCCTGGCAATGTGTCGGAAATGTGGCGAGCTTCTTGTTTCAGCTGCTAATTGAGCGGTGAGAGCGGTCGAACACATGGCGCCTGCCAGCTCAACCTGGCCTAGGTGGCCGGACAATGTCAAGGGTAAACAGCTGGTTCATGTCAGCGTGGCGCGGGATGTGGACGCGCTGTTCAAGACACTCTTCGGCACGGCATCTCCCTTTGTGGTGAGTTCAATCATTTCTGTGTTACAGCTTGTTTCTGCAACTTCACAACACACGCGCCATGCTCGCCATATTTGACGAACTTGACGGGCTCAGCGAATTCATGGCGCCGCAAATCTCCTATCACGATAGGGGGCAACCATTTGCAGCGAATGCTTCCGCAGGTCAAGTCGCACGAGGCGCGCGGCAACAAGGAGGTGTGCGAGACGCCGTGGCTGCCCAATGAGGCTGCGCTTCAGGACATCGACATGCAGCCGGTTGGCGAGTTGGACGGGATGGGGCGGAATGGCAAAACGGGCGGCGGCGTGCCGCAGGGCTGCGCCCGCCGCGTCGGCTTCAGCGCCGCCGGCATGGGCATGAAGGTGGGCGCTGCAATTTGTGGCGAGCATACTGCATGTTCCAGCTGCGACATCTCTGCAAGATATGCTGATGCAACATGACCTAACATCAAGTACTCAGGCGGATGCAACTCTGTCAACCCCTGCAGTACAAGACGGAGGAGCTGCAGCGGCTGCTGGTGGCGCAGCCGGGCAAGTTCTACACCCTGGAGGGCTGCGTGTCCACCACAGCCACCTACGGCGACACCTTTCGCGTCATCACCCGTAGCAGGTGGGAGCCTCTAGACTTTTGCTCGTAGGTTCTCGTTGACAGAGGGTGCCGCATGGGCTGAGCAGCTAAGAAGATGGTGCTGCCGCGGGCTGCGATCTGTTGTGTCTAATGCTCTACCTGCGCTGCTGCCGGTTGCGCATTGCCGTTAGCAGCATCAGCAGCATCCCGGCAGGCGAAGCCGGCACCTGGCAGTACGAGCCAAGTGTTCTGACCCATCTAAACAGACTGACCCAGGCATCATGTGACCCGCGCTGCAGGCTGATGGCGCAGGACGATGGCGCCTCCTGCGAGCAGACCATCGAGTCGGGCACTGGTGTGTTTTTCAATACTGAAAACTATTGCGAAGTCCGAGGCTGTTGGCTGTGGCGCAGGCTGACGGCGCAGGACGACGGCGCCTCCTGCGAGCTGACCATCGAGTCGACGATCGTGTACCTGTCGAGCGTCAACAAGTTTGTGCGCTCGTGCATCGAGCGCGGCGCCGACTCCGGGCTCGCCAGGAACTTCGCGCAGTACATGGAGCTGCTGGGCAAGGAGGCGGCGGTGACAGATCTCACCAAAGTGCGGCGCGTCACCAGCAACCCCGCGCTGCAGGTGTGTTCTTGGGCTTTCAAGTGGTGTTTTATAGTGTTGTCAGGGTGGATGCGGGGTGGATGATTGGCGCCAAGCCTGCCGAGAGGCGCACCGCACAGCCGCCGCACGCGCGCGCGCGCTGCTCCTGTTCAGCAAACAATGCAGAGACCGTCCTCCAGCGTCCCTTCTGGACAGCTTGCTGCAGAATTGCCACATGCAACTACATGCCCCTCAAACCTAATCAACCTGGGGGACGAGAGGCGCAGGTGAGGGAGGCGCCCGCCGCCAGGACCGCCTCCGGCGCAGCGCGGCCCCCCGCTGCGCTGTGGGGCGGCCTGCTGGCTGCGGAGCTTGCGGCGCAGCTGGAGCCCGCTGCTTCCTGCATCCGCGCCTGGCTGCCAGGTGACAGCCCAAACAGAAGGATGCACGCGCAAATGACAAGAAGCTGCTCCGGCAATGTATAGCCGGCTGACTATGCCGTGGGGAGAGAGCTGTTTTTCGCTGTCGTGCATGAGGATGGCGCCAGTCAGGCAACATCGTTTACAGGCTCCATGCAATGTCGGCCCGCAGGTACAGGCGAGGCAGCAAGTGCTGGCCGGCCGAGCGGGCTGGCGCAGGCGCTCGCCGCGGCACTGCTGCTGTTGGCGACGCACCTGGCCACGCGGCCGCTGTGGCGGCTGTCCGGCTGCTGCGACGCGGCGCTAGGTCAGCCGCATTCGGAGCTCACAGATGATGTCATGGATCTTTTTTTGGCGCCGCTCAAAGCCAATCGTGCCCCTGGGGCATGGCGCCATCTGCACGAGCCGAGTTCCGCAAACCGGTCGCCCTCCGCCTGCGCGAAGGAATCAACCTTCTGCGTGTAAGGGTTCAGAAGTGCAGCAACTTGCAGGTGGATCCAGAACCAAAAAGCTGACGTCTATGAAAAGCTGATGACTGGTGAACAGTGTGGGCACATGGCGCAGGCTGGGCGGGATCGGCATGCCGCCGGGCGCTGGCTGCGGCGCAGCTGCCGACGGCGACGACGACAGTGCTGGCGGGCTTCCTGCTGGTCGTCATGCTACAGACGGCACTGGCATATGCCCTGGCCCTGCTCCCGCCCATTGTCAAGGTGCGCTGTACAACAATTGCATGTACGGCCAGGGCTGCTTTCATGAGCCGAGCATCAGGAGGAACGAGCTGGATGAGAGTCGTGGCAGCGACCTAAAGCTGCAACACGTGCTTTCTCGCAGGCAGTCCGCGACCACCAGGCGGCAAGGCGCGCGACGGCCGCCGAGACGGCGGCGGCAGCGGCGGCAGGGGCGGAACCGGGAACGCCAGTTGCGGGGGAGACATCGCCGGAGGAGGCGCCCCGCAAGGGCGTCCGCTTCGAGGGCTTCGACATGGCCTTCACCAACGGCGTTTCCACGGCGCAGCCCGACCCGACGCCAGCAACGGAGTCGCCGCTCCAGCAGACCGTGCGGGTGCGCCGCGAAACAAGCCAGCTCTCAACAGTCTCCCAATCCCTGAACCCTGTTGCTGGTGCAGCTCTTGCCAAACGTCTTGGCCAACTCCAGCAGACCGTGCGGGTGCGACGCGCCGCGATGCACGCCCCTGCACCAGCTGCAGTGCAGGGCACAGGAGCTGGCCCGATGACGCGCAATGCTTCGTCGCAGCTCCATCGCCTGGGACATGCACTCGTCCCTGGCACACGTCGACAAGCCTCAGGCTCGCAATGAGCTCAGCTGAGGGCTGCTCTGCATTATATTTTTCATTGCATTTTGTCATCACGTCTTCGTTATCATGCAGGCGATGGGGGTGGTGCGAGACATGTGGCACGACTCCTTCTCAGCCATTTTGTCACCGCGGGCGGCGAGCGCTGCTACCGCTGCGTTCGCCGCGGACGACTCAGCCAAGCAGGTCAGTCTGCACATGGCTTTTCGGTTCAAATCTGCGCTTGAACGACGCAGCAGCATGGTGTGGCGCCTGACTGCCGCGCTTCATTGAAAACCGCATCATGCCTGCTCCGGCGCGGCTGGAGCCTTGCTACACGATGTGACGTCGGGGCTACGGCTGATGACCTGTGAGCTCTGATCTTGCTGTCGTTGAGACAACCTGGTCGGGATGGCCCGGTGCACATGTGTTGCGGGACTCTGCGAGTTGTGACGGCGCAGGCCGGCGAGCCGGCGGCGGCGGCAGGAGACGGCGAGGTCGGCGCCGGCATGCTGGTGGCCGCCAGCAGCGCCAGTGCGGGCGCCCTCACTCGCGCCACCACCGACAGGTGTGCACATTGCTTTGGTCGTCTTCAACAGGCCTCCTCGCCTCCAGAGCCATGCCCAGCCCTCTACTTCTTTGCCGACGGCCGCGAAGGCATGCTCGAGCGGCGCACTCCTTCTGCACACTCTGCGCATTCACATATGATGGCGAGCTGCTGTAGACACCGTACAAATCCTACACGAACCCTTTGATTCCCTGCTGCAGCGATGCTGACCACCCACTATCGGACAATGAAGACGCCGCCGCGGGCGAGGCGCGCGCCAGGAGTGAGCCCGGCCACTCGCAGCCCGCACCTGAAGAAGAGGGCGAGCCAGGTGCTTGCGATCCTTGGCTGATTTGGTGCCTTGCGCCAAATATTGTGCTGGCCATCGAGGGGCACTTGCAGGTTCCGGGGCTGCTTGAGCAAGATTGTCCTTGTGCCTGCAGCGCCTCGGCTGGAGGAGGTATTTGAGAACGAGCGGGCACAGGTGACTCTTCCCACTGTGCTTGTGTTCGCTTGCTGGTTTGAGGGCGTCCCTCATTGGATGCGCTGCCAAGGTATCACACACATTGCCGGGTCTTTCATGAGTGTGCTCTGCTTGATGCAATCCCTCTCCGCCAGCTGGCCCCTCACCTTGAGTGTGTAGTTCAGTGAAAGTGATATCGAGTGAAAGACATCAAACCAAAGCTAAATCCAGGAACGCAATCTGACAAGTCTGTCCTCGGCGCGCAGCCGTTCCGGGGGTGGGGCCACACATGGCCGGGCCACTTTCTGCCGACAGACCGGGTGGGGCACTGGAGCACGCGCACCGGCGCCCCCGGCGGCAAGCTGTCCATGTCCTTCCGCGCCGTCGCCCCCCGCCTGCGCCCGGTGCGCTAATTTCAGGGCGATATTCGAATATATTAGGGTTTGCACACCGCCGGCGCACATCACTCGTGGAGCGCCCTCCTCCTGATGGAGGGACAGGCACCCTGGCATGCCTGTTATTCCACCCTGCAGCTTTCAATGAATTCGTGTTGGCCACCACAGCCATGACAGTGATTGCAGCTACAATCACCCGCGCCTGGCGACCCTCCCATGACGAGTCTCGGTAGGATTGCCTCTGCTGTTGTGCGCAGGGCCACGAGTGGGAGGAGGACAAGTGGCACGTGGACCTGAGCGGGGCGGGCGCCGCCGCCGTCGACGGCGAGGGCTGGGCCTACGCCGTCGACTTCAACTGGCTCCTCACGCCGCCGCCGCCCGGCTCCGGCCGCAAGTGCGCTTTTAAACAGTACATGAAATGAAACAAGCTGGGAGTGCTGCCCCTCCACCTCAGCTTTGAGCTCCGCTTCCCACCTTCCCTCCAGCTTTGGAGTCGCAGCTTTGGAGTTTCTCATGCCTCGATCGCCAAGCGCCCCCCTGGCCAGCTATGCAGCAGCTGTCGTCACCTCGATGCGAGGCTTTCGTGCATCACCTGGTGTTGCCTGGAGAGCGCCCCAGCACCAGCGACCCGGCAAAGGTTGTCGGCCGAGCGTATTTCAGCCGAAATCAAATCTCACTGTTTCCGCTTTGCCACCACTGCAGAAAAGTCACGGATTTTGTACGCCGGCGGCGGTGGGTGCGCACGCAGCGGCCCATCGCTGATGCGGATCGCGAGGGCGGGTCGACACACGCCGGCGGCGACGGCGACGCCTGCGGCGCCTCGCCGCACCACGGCAGCCCGCCCGGTCGGCCGGGGCAGCTGCTGGAGGCGCTATCCTTCCCCAAGCCCCTGGTAATATGCCCCCTGTCCAGACACTGAACCTCTCGAGAGTTGCCTCACCACCAGCGAACGAAAGCGGAGCGTGACAGCCCATGCAAACCAGGCTGCTACCGCGCCTGCACTCCATGCCCTCAGGCTGCTGCGGAGAGCGTCTCATCCTCCAGCTGGACAGCTGGAGGCTCTCTCTAGTAAAAACCAGGGCTGCGCAAACTTGTGGGGAACATCTAGGGCCTGTCGAATTCAAGCTGACGTCCTCAGGAAGTTTGCGTGATCAAGTACCCAGGACAGGGAAATTATGTGTATGCGCACTTGCAGTCGGACAGCGCGCTGGCGAGGCTGGCCAGCTCGCCAATGCCGCCGTCGCCCTCGCGACGGCCGCGCCCACCGGAGGGTGCGCCGCCCCCGCACACAGTGTCATTCTTACAACCCTGTTCAACACGTGCGATGCCCCCTGCCCCACACTGTCCTGTCGGCATGCAGCCCACAGCCGCTGCACAGCAGGATTGTTCGCCAAGCTCCAGCCTCGCCGAGATGACTGTTTTGACGCGTGTGCCGTCTTGCAGACTCGGTCAAGCCCAGGGCGTCGCGCAGCCTCGATTTGCTGGCGCCGCCGGGGCAGCCGGCTGCCGCGCCAGCGGCCCCCGCGCCGCCGCTGCCGCCGCTGCCGCCCGCGCCTCCCGGGCCGGCGGCGCCGGAGCGGCCTGCACCAGAGTCGGCGGCGCCAGGCCCGTCGCCGGCCATCGACAGCCCCGCGTCTGTGGCGTCAGAGGCTCCAAAGCAGGGCGCAAAGCAGGGCGGCCAGTGGGACGCGGCGGCGGCGGCGGAGGCGATGCGGCCGAATCTGCCAGAGCGGGCGGCGTCCGCAGCAGCAGCGTCGGCGGACAAGCAGCAGCAGCAGCAGCCCGCGGCGTCCACACCGGCAAAGTCCATCGGTGCGGCGTTCCGCAAGTCCATGCCGGCGTGGCTGCGGTCCGCGGAGACTGCGCTGGTGGGCAGCCCCCCGCCCGCCGCCATGTCGCCGCCGACTGACAGCGCGCCCACCAGCCCGGGCCCGGCCTCGCCAACCGTCACATCGCCAAAGGCGCGTGATTGCATTTGCATGCCAGCCCTTAGAGTTTCTCATCCAAGTTTCTGCCTCCTGCCTACTGTGTCGCCAGTTGATGCGATGCCATACTTCCTTTGGCAGTAGGTCGGTGGCAGTAGGTCGGTGCAGTGAGATTTCCTGCCCTGTCGCCTATCATTGTTGTGGGGCCCATCCTGCACTGTCCCACGTCAGCATTTTGCTGCAGAGTGCTCGCTCTGGGCGGAGGGTGCAGATCGCGAGTTGCTGACTGCCAGTCACTGTACTGCAGGTGGGGGCGACCGGGCGGCTGGCGCCAGACCAGGCTGCCGCTGCCGCTCGCCTTTTGATGGCGGGGAACAGCCTGCCGAACCTCACCAGCGTGTCAGCCGCCGAGGTGGGGCTTGCAGGACAAAATATCTGCAGACTCTGCTTGCTGCGACGCTGAGGCAGGCAAGCTATGCCCTGGTCGCCACCCGTAAAACTACATGCTGAAATCATTGCTTCCTTTCTTTCAACGACAGGCGCGAGCTGCGGATGTGGACGCCCCGCCTGTGCGAACCGACAGCGGCCACCTGTCATTTGGCGGCGCCGGCGGCGACGGTAACGCCGCGACGCCACTCTCGCCAACCCGCTCCCCCGGCACGCCCTTCGCCAGTCCGCCTACATCCCCGCAGCGGCCGCCGCTGGCGGCCGCTGACGGCTCTCCCTCCCCATCGTGCGTCTCATCGTCTCTGGCCGGCTCCATGCCAGCAGGATTGGACACCCTGGAGCGGGAGCCTGCGTCGCCGCTCGGCGGCGCCGCGGCGGCGGCAGCGGCCCGCCGCGCCTCCAGCGATGGCGCGGCAGTGCTGCCTGCCCGGCACCGGCTGGCGGGTGCGAGCTCCGGCGCCAGGGACGGTGCGGCGGATGCCGCGGAAGCCGCGGCTGGCAACAGCAACGGCGACGGGCAGCCGAGCGCGGCCGCGGGCGCTGGAAGCGGAGCAGCAGCCGCGGCAGCCGGCGGGGGTGTTGCCATGTGCGAGATCGCGGTGGCAGAGGCGGAGACCTCAGCGTGGGCGGCAGACAGCGACTCTGATGCCGCCGAGTCCGAGGCGGACGGCTGGCACGGCAGCAGCTGCCACGAGGTGGTGAGCTCAGGGGAGGGAGACAGCGGACCCGCCGGCGGCAATGGCGATGCCGCCGCTGCCGCCCCTGCGACAGCCGTGCCTGGCGGCAACCTTGCACCACTGCCGGCCGTGGCCCTCGAGGAGGGCGAGGCAGCGACGCTGGAGCCTTCAGGCGAGGCAGATGAACTTCCGGCAGCAGCGGCGCTGGCCGCTGGCGATGAGGACGTGCCGTCGCACCTGGAGGATGCCCTGGGGCGGCAGGTGGAGCTGGATACTGCCGCAGCGCTCGGCAGCGCCGAGTTTGCCAATGCCGACCTGGTGCGTGCACCAGACCAATTTCGCATTGCATCGACCCCGGCATCCCCATTGTGATTCTCCTTTGCGTGACTGCGTGTCACCCTGATGCCATGTTGGCTTCCTTTGTGCTGTAGCGCACATGCCTGCTCATGTGCGGCCCGCCCTGCATGGCTGCCTATGGGAACAACAGCAACACAGCATCAGTGGATGTCTGAATCCTGGTGTGGCAGGATGCGCTGGGGGTGCAGCTCAGTCAGGGCCTGCAGGCGTCTGTGGCGCCCAGCCAGCCCTCGTCTGCGCAGCTGCAGTCGCTGCCTGGCGGCGGCAGTGCAGACGGCGGCAGCGCAGACGGCGGCAGCGACGCCGGCGGCGGAACCAGCGCGGGCAGCACCAGCGGCCCACCTGGTGACGGCAGCGGCGAGGGCGGTGCGTCCTAGGGCAGCAGCTGCTGCTGCGACTGGGCCCCCAGACGATGTTGCAAGGACGGATGGCAGCGGCAGTGGCCGAATCGTTGGGCAGGCCCGCTGAGCGGGCCTGCAAACTCGCATGAGCGGATTGACGCTGGAGCGGAGTCCAGCCTTTATGGCAGGGATGGCGGAATTTGCACCAACAGCAATCAAGTTCAAGGCGGAGCTGCACCCTTTGCGGTGACAGGTTCCGCCACAGCTGTCTTCAGGCGGGTATTGTACTTTAGACTACCTATGGCTGCTGCGTGCAGGATTTGCAGACGGATTCGCCACACTGAGTGTTTGCGTTGGAGTGGATTGCTTGCATGAGTCTCCAGACTCGCTTCATGTCGAAGTCAAACGTTGCCTGACCGTCAACAGGCACGCTGTGCACCATCGATTTTGCAGAAGCCATGTAACAACGAAAATATCCTCAAAAGCCACAACACTGTGCTGCTGCACACTTTCCATCATGCCCTCCGTTGGCGCGCCGCCGGCGGCGGCATCGAGGCATCGCCCTCCCGCTTGATGCCCAGCATCGCCTTGACCTGTCGCGGTCGCACACATGCACCGGATCAGTATGGTAACACTACCCACCCCAGGAGAATGTCGTCCTCGTCGAAAGATGCATTCTGCCGTCTCCGGGATGGATATGCTCCCCATGCAGAGCGCGGCAGCAGGACCCCAGGGCGGCAGCCGATTCAGCTGTCGGCATCGTGCTGAGAAACACTGTCAGCAGTCGCGCACACCTTTGCGTCGCCGGCGAGGGGGGTGCGGCCGCCGCCGAGCAGGGGCGTGGGCGCCAGGCTGGCGCCGCCGTGCGCCGACGCCGCGCTCTGGTACCCCGTTGCTGTGGCAAAGCCGCTCGTCGGGTCGCTGGTCTGCCCCGGCCGCACCTGGGGACACAGCGTTCAACACATTTAAATGGACAGCAGTTACAGAAAGTGGACACCAGTCTCAGATGTGGACAGCAGGTTCGCATCGACGGCAGTTGCACGCCAAGCAGCCAGGTCCGCCGCTCGGCTTGCAGGCAACAAACGCATTAGTCTCAGCAATGCGATAAAACATGACTTGAGATAGGTATTTCAAACGCGCAAGGAACAAAGAAGCCGCACCGAGCCGGAGAGCACGACGTAGGGCGCGGCAGCCATCTTCTGCGCAGCCTGCAGGCGGTGCAGGCTGGCAGGGTTCTCGGACGTAGCGGCGCGTTTCGCCGCCGCCGTCTCTGCGTCCTTCTCGATCTGCCGCTCCTGCTTGCTCTTGCTGGGGAAGATGCCGTGAAAGCTGCGCAGGCAAGCGACAGTCGAGTCAGCACAGTGTGTTGACGACTCGAATGGGAGACACGCCACAGCACAGCCAGTTCACCTCGAAGCAGCGTTGTGAGTGTGAACTCTGACCGAGTGTGCGGCACAGCAAGTGAACCGATCGATGGCCCTGCAAGCCTCAGGGTCATGAGGGATGTTCGCAGCGATGCCCCCTTGGGCGTCAGCGCTGCAAACGACGCATCTGAAAAGGCCATTCCATCTGATGAAAGAAGATCAAATCGTTTATTGCAAGTCCATGTGTACAGTGGGTTTCTGCCGGGCAACGTCCTGAACGTTCGTATCGCAGCGTTCGACCCGGGACATGGCTCGCCACAGTACAAGCTTTCAACGTTCGACACGAACGTTCTGAATGTTCACATCGTGCTTCAGCGGGTTTTGCACCGTATAAATGGATGTGCAAACAGCAGTGACGGAGGGGGGAAATTGCGAGATAAGCGAGCGCACTGGTGGCAGAGGTCGCGGAAGGCCTCCTTGGGCGTGAGCACGCGGCCGTGCACGTCGCGCCGCGTGAGCGCCCGCTCCACGCTGTTCGCCAGCTCGTTGCTGCTGCGCCCGCCGGTGTACACCGTCTCCAGGCCCTGCAGCATAAAGCAGTAGGGGGTGAGATTTAGGGTTCTGGGGTGTTAAATATATTCAACCCCGAAAATAACACGATTGGTGTACACCGTCTCCAGGCCCTGCAGCACAAGCAGGGGTCAGGGTGTAGGGATTTTGGTTGCCTGCCAGCGATACTCGATGCGCGGCCAGGAGTCTTCTCATGGGAGAAAGCAAGACTGCTGGCAGCAAAAAGCGCCCCAACATCAGTCGCGCGGCAGGTGGGGATGACAACGTGGCGGGGCACGGAAGCGCTTTAGCTTTTGCAGGGCTGTGGCATAGGATACCAACAGACTGTTGCACTGTTGCAAAAGCGCGAGCGGCTGGTGATTCTCACAAGAAAAAGGCAGCACCTGCAGCGCGACGGGCTTCATGTCGTTGGTGCGGCCGGCCCACTCGACGGCGCGCAGGCTGCCCTGCCCCCTGAGCTCGCCCCGCTCCTTCAGCAGCCCCAGCACACCCGCCATGCCTGCGCGCCGCGGCAATGATTGCGTCAGCATCCCATTTGCGATCTTATGGGGAGCACGGGGCAAGGCGACGGTGCTCTGCTGCACAGTGTGCAATGGGCTCCTCACCCTTGCCCACGAGGCGCTCCCGTGTGACGTTTTCCTCCTCCTGCTTGACGGCCGGGGGGCCGCCAGCTGGCGGCGGCGGCAGTTTGTCGTCTGCCGACTCGGCTGCTGAGGCGCCGCCGCCGTCCGCCTTTACCGACCTGTAGCTCCTGCCAACATGCAGGCCTGACAGGACTCAATCACACGACACAAGGTATGGGCTTTTCAAGACCCTGGCAGATTCTGCATCAACTCTGGAGAGCCTGCTCAATCGGATGCGTGACCGACAGCATTGACGAGACGGCGTCGAGCAGCCTCCAGCAGCCGCACAGGCAGCACACGTCACGGCTTTGCCAACTCATGTCATGACACTGCAGACTCACCGCTTGCTGCCGGCGACGGGCGTGGCCGCGGCAGGCGCCTCTGCGTCGACGCCCATGTGGCCGCCGGCCGCGTCGGCCTCGCCGCCGGCACCATCGCCCTCGCCGCGCTGCCCCACCAGGCGCGCGAACTCCGTCGCCTCCGTCAGCCGCTCGCCGCCTGCAAGACGTCACAGGTTTTTAATTTTGCATGTGCTGTGTAGCAAACCTGATGTGCCTCATGCAGGGAGTGTATGCGCAGATAGGCAGTGCCCATCTGGAGAGGCTGTTGACGACGGCAGCGTGCTGGCACCAAACACACTCCCCAACAAAGATGCGTTCCACCCTGCACTCGAAGACGCATGCCAGACGCGATCTTTGTCCAATGCCATCAACAGCATGCGTCAGAGCGACGCCAATTGACGACTGACAGCGCCCACCTGCGTCCGACGGCGCCGCCGCAGCCGCCGCCTCCGCCTCGCGCCGCCGGATGATGTCCGCCGCGACAGCGTCGGACGCCTCGTCTCGCGGCCGCGACGCCGCGGCGCGGCTGCGCCGCATGCTGGCCTCCAGCGCCGCCCGCACCTCCTCCTCCTCCTCCTCGCCGCCGTCGCCGCCGTCGCCGCAGGAGGCGCCCGCCATGGAGGCGGCGAGCGTCGCGTAGTTGGCATTCGCCAGCGCCGCCTCATACCTGTGCATCCCAAGGAGATTCAGCACAATGTTTCAGAGGCTTGGGGCCAGCATCAGGCGGGATGTATGTGGAGCGTTGCTGTACAGGATAGCTGGGCAATCGCATGAGTCGCCTTGCCCATTGCCATACAAGTAACTTTTGCCAGGAGGTTCCAGTGCCTTGCAGACCGGCAATGGGCACGGCCAGATAATGTGATTGCCCTTGCACAGCAGAGGGTGTGATTTTTCGTAACAAAACCCGCTCAACCCCCTCCCCCCCTTTCGTTTCATCTGCACACCTGGAGCGCTGCCGCTGTAACTCGGCGGCCTCGGCGGCGGCCTTGTCGGCCGCGCGCGTCGCGCCGCGCCCGCCCCGCGAGCCGTGGTCCGTTGCCCCGCCGAGAGCCGCCGCAGCCGCCGCAGCCTCCTCCAGCACTGCGACCGCCTCCGTCGTCTCGCTGGGCACCGCCTCCTCGTCCACTGCCGCTGCGTCATGCCAGAAGAAACTTTTGAATAACGTTGAATATTGGAAACGTAAAGCCGCGACCGCCTCCGTCGTCTCGCTGGGCACCACCTCCTCGATTACTGCTGCTGCGTCATGCCAGAAGAATCTTTTAAATAACGCTGAATTGTAGAAACGTTCACCACTGCCGCTGCGCGACGAGAGAACACACCTTTGGCTTGACATTCACTCTTTGTACATTCTAGAGATGTGCAGGCAATGGTTGATTGCCAAACAGCGACAGGCAACTGCCTGACACAAATCACACGATGCCATCAACAGAGGCTGTCCTCCTTGGGTTCAGGCGCAGCAGCACGAACAGGAATTAGGGTTCAGGCGGCCGCTGCGCGCACCTGCTTTCTTGCGCAGCTTCTTCTTGACGCGCTTCTTGGGCTTTGCAAACGCCGCCATCTCTTCCTGCGTGTAGTATTCCTTTGTCGTTCCCGCCATCGACGGCGGCTTCTCGCCTGTCGCCAGCGACTCGCTGCCTGTGTAGGGCCGAATCAGCCGATGTTTCAGACCTGGTTATGCGTCATAGCATCGCACACGCCGGCAGGGAACACAGCTTGCGAGGAAATAAAAAAACAACGACAAGGCAATGGATCATCTGGCCAGCAACTGTTGACAAGATCTCCTGTCAAACCGGAGGAGCAAATGAATGGCAACAAGTCGTAGCGGATCAGAGGAGACTGCGGCACCTGCGGTGAGCTGGCGGCGGGTGTCGGCCTGCTGGCGCGCCCGCGCACCAGCACCCCTCCTGTACACTTTCATTCAGTGATAGAGCAACTATAAAATGAGCGGCCAGTGCATGGGAGCAGCACCTGCGGCGAGCTTGCGGCGAATGTCGGCCTGCTGGCGGGCGCGCGCGTCAGCCACCACACCGCCGCCAGCGATCTGCAGCCCCGCGTCCGCCTCCTCCTCGTCATACTTTGCCAGCATGCCCTGCACGCCGATCGAGAAACACAAGTGAGGATGAAGGGTCTGGGGTTTGCAGGGTCTAGGCCCGTGGTCTGGCTCCCTAGTAGCCTCTTCATCCTCCCCATTGTTTTCCAAGCAGCCTCCCGCACCAGCACAGCAAGCTTGTGGCGCGTCCAGTTTGCTGTGCGTGCAGACGCGGCAGGCAGACGCTCAGACGCAGCGCAGGTCCGCTGGCCAGTAAAAGCACAGCATGAAGCACAGCATACAGCATACAGTTCTTAGCTGCATGGCCAGTAGATGGAATTTGGTTTACAGCTTGAGCAAGAGCGGGGAGGCGACCGGTGCAGTCAGCATGCCTTGGGCGTGCCAGAGGCTTCAGAGGTCAGTCAGGCAAGAAGTGGCTGCTTTTTAATGTTTCCAGGTTTTGCCATGTCCAACGTTTGTACCTTGGGCTTGCCGTCCTCGTCGTACTCCACGCCGGGCTTGATGGCCGCCTTGCGCGCCTTCTCCCGCTTCTTGTGCTCCGTCTGCACACACAACACGTGACATCAAGCTTCACGCCGTGATTGTTGTATGACTTCTCACGAGTGCTTTCGTATGCCCAAGCAAACAGCGCGCCTTCTCTATGCCACAGTCCTCCAGTGTCAACAAAAGAGGTTGAAAAGGGTGTTGAAAGGGGGCATCAGAATGGCTCTACCCACCGTAAGCACATTCTTCAGCTCCTCAGGGTCGTCGTTGCCCTCCTCCAGGTCGTTGTGTTTCTTCAGCGTCAGAAAGAACGATGGTGAAATGTTGAATCAGATTTTCTTACCGCCAAAACGTTTTCCAGCTCCTCAGGGTCGTCGTCGCCCTCCTCCAGGATGTTGCGGTCTTTCAGCGTCAGGATGACGGTCTCGCCCACGCCCAGGTCCTCCGCGCTGTGCGCCACCCGCAGCCCCTCCATCTCCGCCGGCGCCGGCGCATCGCGCTCCTCGTCGCTAGAGTCGGCCTCGTCCTGCAGGGTGCAATGGAAACGCTGCTGGTCCCGCCCTCCACACGTGGAATCTGACCGCAAGATTTGCTTGTGACATTTGCTGCGGTGCGCCACCCGCAGCCACATCCACCTCCTCTGACGCCGGCATGTCGCGCTCCTCGTCGCTAGAGTCCGCCTCGTCCCGCAGGGCATCAAGGAAGCGGCGCTCTGACATCCGCACTCTGATCGAAGCCAACGTCGAGACGTTGGCGTTGCCGCTGTCGGCTGGAACTGTGAGGCTGCCTGCCGCATGAAATTCGAGAAAGAAGAGGGTGAACGCTGTGGCAGCCTTCACCCCTTCCGGCCCTACCGCCAGCCAAATTCTGACAAGCCACGTGCATGCTCGTGCTGACGAGCCGCTCATCACTGCCTGTCCTTGTGTGTCCGCTCAGCAAGCATGTGGGCCGCTGTGCACCTCCTCGTCGTACATGGACGCCATCTTGGCGGCCTTCTCCTTCTCCTTGCGCTTTTTTGCCTCCGCCTCCGACTCGCGGGATCGCGCCACCCAGGCCGACACGTCGTCCACCTCCGGCTGCGCCTCGCCCAGCCGCTTCACCTTTGTCAGGTCCTCCTCCATCTTCCGCTTCTCGCGCGCGCTGTGGAGAAAGATAGGCAGAGGTATTTAGCCAGCCAAAACAGAAAAAGTGGTCAGCAGAAGCGGTCAACTGCGCCTCGCCCAGCCGCTGGACCTTCGCCACATCTTCTCCATCTTCTGCTTCTCACGTGCGCTGCAGATAAACCAAACGCAGTTGCGGGTGCAAGGATAGGCCGTCGGACTGAGGAACACTGAAACTGCTGATGCGCTTCGCACGGCCGCCTATGTTTCGACAGCACCTCTCCCGTCTTGCTTGCTACACAGCATCATGCGGCGGTCAGAGCACCCTGCGCTGGACAAAGTCCCAGCTTAATACCATCACCGCTGTACTATTGCTGTGGCATACACACCTCACTCAGGTCTCGGGCTCTTACAGGAGTGTATCGGAACAGAATTAAGTCAGGGTCGCACCTCTCGATGCGCTGCCGCAGCTCCTCCGCTTTGATCTTCTTCTCGGCGGCCTCTGTGCGTTCCTTGCCTGCGGCGCGTTCCTTCGCCTCCCGCGCCTCCGTCTTGCCCTCCGACTGCAACGGCTTGAGGCCCATAGCCACCCGCATCCTGTGAGACAAATGCGCCATGTCGTCAATTCGAGTTCATGTGGACGGGCATGCTCTGGCATGTGTTGTTATCCAATCCAGATTACACACGTGTGTTGCTTCGCTTTGAGCGGGATTCTGCAAAGTTCGCGACTGCAAGTGGCGGCAGCACGCAGCACTTGCACAGGATCTCCGCACGGGAGCGTGCATGCAAGGAGTGCACACAGAGCGGACACAAGTCCTCACTTGTTGGTCTCCTCGATGCTCATGGAGACTTCGCCGCCGCTCTCGTTCGTCTGGCCCTGCGGCAGCGCGGCAACGGATGGCTCTGCGGCTGCGGCAGGCTGCGGCGGGGGCGGCAGGGCCGGCTCCGCTGCCGCGGGCGCCGCAACGGGCACATCACCCTCCAGCGGGCTCTCCCCCCGCTGCTGCGCCGGCACCTCGCCTTCCTCCTCGCGGCTGCGGCGTGGCTCCCCGCTGCGTTCCCTGCTGCGTTCCCTGCTGCGCTTGCGGCCCTTCTCCCTGCCCCGCTCCTTGTCCTTGGACCTGTGGCTGCTCTTGTGCTTGTGCCGGACCTTGTCTTTGTCCTTATCCTTGGACCTGTGCTTGTGCTCCTTGCTGCTGCCCTTTTCGCGTCTGTCGTCGGCCTCACGGGCTGCAGCTTCAATAGCATCGACCATCTCTGCGTCTCTCGACGCCATTGTGCTCAGCGCCGGCTGCAGCTGTGAGACATACAGTAGGAAAACATGCGGAAACAGTGCTAATAGCTTCTGCTGTAGAACTGCAAGCAACGACATCGAATGCCTGTCGTGGAGCAGATACCGTATGACCCGTAAACCTCGAAACGTCATGCGTTCCATACGGTGCAGAAGCTCAGCTCCCCCGCCAACCACATGTGCGGAAACGCAACCACAATGCGGGCTGGGCGAAACGCACTCAGAAAGGTTTGGTCAAGTGTCGCAGAGCCGATTAATGTTTCAGTAGCGAGTTTGGGATTAGAAAGAGGGGCTGACCTGGTGCCAAGGGGTCCGTCTGCATGAATAATATCGTCAAGGGCACAAAGTTCAGCTCCAAGAAAGAATGAAGCCAAATTTCTACAAAAGAAGTCGTCCAAGAGGATTTGTGATATGATGATGGGGCAACAATGTCCTGTCGTCAGATTAGAAGAACACGTTCTGGCACACATGTTCCGGCGCACAACAAACCGTGTGTTCTAGGTAGCATAGCCAGCAGAAGGTCAACTTGCTTCGAGCACAAGACGCTCTGTTGAACGGTTGTGAAACAGATGCAGCCGTTCGGGCTGAAGACAGTTTGAGCATGTCTGCGCGCTGCTCCCCCACCACCGCCGCTTGCCCCGCTCGCCGCTCTCAATTGCCTGCCGCAAAGCAGAGCAGAAGCTGAAGTGCTGCTTTGGCGTCTGGCCATACCGGCTAGTCTGGAGTCACACAGCTACCAGCGTGATGCTGCTGCCCAGGCAGCCGCCTCATGATCAGTTCTAGTCTTTCTTCTCGTCCGCTGGGGCGTCGCCGTCGGGGCCCTCGAGGCCTGCCGCTGAGATTCCCTCGAACTTTTTGAGGAACTTGGCCTGCGACCCCCACAGTGCTCCAACTTCAGTGTGAATTTGCGAAACGGTGCTAGGTCAACAGCTTTGTTGTTTGACGAGAATCTCATGCATCATCTAATGCTGCCAGCAAGTGTTGTGCGCTCAAGCAGTCGGGCACATCGGAACGCGAGCATCAAGCTGCCGTTTCTGTACAAGCATCTGGGTTTTGTCTTCCTAATTTAGGCACGTAGACTCACCATGTGCTCGTCCTCGGCGGCGAGGCTGCTGGTCTTGCCAGTCCACAGCGGCGTGTTTGTGGGGTCCTGCACGTATCATTCAGAGATTCCGTGTTGTGCGAACATCTGCAGCAGCAGATTGCACATGCTTGCGAAGACTTCTGGCCAATGTAGTCAATGGAGACGCTGAGCTCCTGCGCATGTGGCACTTCGGGTGCTGGTGCGGCGGCAGATGATTCAGGCACGCCACACCTGCCGGAGGAAGTATGGCGATGTGCGGGGGACTGTCGTCATCATCTGCACACTCGCGCCGTTCCGTAGGACCACGGTCATGCGGTGCAGGATTGGCTGAACGCCGGGGCGAGGCATTGCGCCTGCAAATACGCGTCTAGGCCCTGGGATCACTCGATGTAAACTGAGGTTGTCACGCTGTGTGTCAAGCAGCAGTTACCCTTGCAGATCGCTCAATAAGACCTGTGCTACGCAGCGACCGCTGCCTCCTAGGGGTGCGATGCCTGGAACGCCTTGAACTCCAGCAACGACGACGATACGATTGTCAGCCGCGGCAGCACGAGCATACTTCCTTCTTGTCTTCACAAACCAGAATGACGCCAAAATCGCGGTGCACAGTGTAGAGTAGGTCACAACGTACTGATGCCGCAACCTCGCAAAGCCCTGGACTGGCTGAGGTCAGCCTCTCCGGAACTCACAGTGTAATGATATTACGACAGTGCGGTTGCTGCCGCGACCCTCGTTTCAAAGCTTGACTGCGCGCGCTTCGCAAGCTCAGGAGTCTGAGGATCTGCTGCATCTGCTTCGCTGCTGCGGTCGCGATCGCTGCGGTTGCGACCGCCTTGCGAGTGTGCTGCGCTGAGCAGTTATGCGGGTGCGCGGCCCCAGATCTAGCGCGATGGTCTGGCTGCGCTGCCTCAGCTCCTCCGCGGCTCTACCGTTGCCCTCAGACGCCTCGAACGCCGCCCACGCTGCGAGCAGGGGCGCATGCGGCGACTCCAGCCCCCCTGCAGTGCACCGGCCCCCAACTCAGAGCTGAGGCAGGCTCACACAATTGTCGTTTGCGCCTCAATTGGCAGCATGTGTGCCAAGCATGCAGGCACTACGCGCCGTAGCCCGAGTCTGAGTGTGAGCCTGACTCTCTTAGCAAGCCGCATCGGAAAGCAGAGCTTCCTGCCTGGTCCTTGTGCAACGTTCAGCAGCAGGCGCATCAATGCCCGAATACTTCCTCGGGGCTGAACGGTGCGGTGACATTTCTTTTCCGGCTGCCACTCACCGCCGCGCTCGAAGAGCCTGCGTGCCGCATCCGCATGACCAGCGGCCGCCTCGAGCACCGCCCACTCCATCAGAAGCGGCGCATTCCTGCAGGACATGGCAGAGCCGGCGCAATGAGAACGCAACATGTGATTACGATGCATTCCGCGGCAGAGTAGGGCAAAAACAAATAGTGAGGCCAAATATATGCCTATGCAATGCTGCGATCTCAGAGAGCTTTTTCACTTGGGGGGTCTGCACTCCGTGTGAAGATGTGGTGCAACAAGCCTGACACACACAATCAGCTTCTCACCCGGTCTCATCATGAATATCACCATGCTGCGGAGGTCGCCAAAAGAGATATGAAATCCTCGTTGCAAGCTCCAGGCACGCACCTCGGGCACAGCTCGGCGCCACGACCAAACACTTCCCGCGCGCCGCCGGCGTTGCCGCACTGCTTGTACCGCATCTCCCCCCACGCCAGGTACACATACGGGTTGCGGGGGCTGGCCCCCGCCGCGCGCGCAAATAGCTGCTCCGCCTGTGGGTTTGCAAGCATACCGTGCTGGACTTGCATTGCATTCTACCTGAAACGGCCAAGCCAGTTTCCTGTCAGCTCAAGCAGTCGCGTGGCGCGGCCTGGCCGGCCCGGTGTGGTCGACGACCAATGCATGTGGACCATGCAGCAGCTACAACGAACAGTCAATACCGCATCAGAAGTCACCCTGCTGACATCACCCTGCAGCAGGCACAGCGGGACAGCACCTGCGGGAGGTGCTGCGGCGGCGCTCCAGCAGCGCGCAAATTGCACTGCAGGCAGGGGCCTAGTGTGCCGCAGACCGCAGCGGTATTCCGGTGCCGCACCTGCGGGAAGTTGCTGCGGCGGCGCTCCAGCAGCGCGGCGGCCAGCCAGGTGCGCTCATCATTGGGGTCTGCCGCCGCGGCTTGTGCAAACAGGTCCGCCGCTACCTGCGAATGTGGAAAATGCGTTAAGGATGCGTTCCGATATGCTAGTCAAGATGTTATGGTGTTGCAAGCCGCCTGGGGAGTCTTGGACAAAAGTCTGGTGGCGGTGCAGCGTGGCGGCTCAGCCGGATCCGCTGGGTGTAGCCGCGCCTCTCGGGGCACGTCCCCAAAATGAGGCTGCTGGTGCCTCCCATTACTTGCGGCTGTATGCGTTGCACGGCTCAAGGGACAATTCCACTATCATCATGTGAGACAATTGTGTCTTGCCTGATGACAGCTGTAGTGTCCCTTGGAGCCTGGGACGCACCACGAATGGACAGGAAGGCAAAGCAAGCTGCAGCTAGCCAGAAAGGTGTCGCCCAGTATAGGGCTGTGACACGATGTCCAAGCTCACGTCCAGCCGCTGGTGGCGCTTCTCGAAAAGCGCCCACTCCCGCAGCAGCCGCCCCGTGGGCGGCCAGGCGTCGGCTGCGGCGTGGAACGCGGCCCGCGCCGCATTGGCCCGCCCGCGGAAGGCCTGCAGCAGCGCCAGCCCCTCCGAGCACAGCAGCGCCCCTTGCCGCTCTGCGGCAGGCACGACGGGCGGAGTTTCGTCTTTCTGTTGTTTGTTAGATCGGAGTCTGGATCTGCGTCAGATCGGAGTCTGGATCGGTGCTGCCCTGGAGTAGCCCTTGAAGACACTGCCACCCCGCCTGGCCCGGTCGCGACAGCTCCGCCTGCTGTCGACCGCAAGACGACAACGGAAAAACTGGGACGGCCAGCCACACGTGAATTCCCCGAAAGCAGTTGCCCAATCATGGTGTCATCAGCACAACAACCAGGGCAGCCCACCGCTGGTGCCGGCGCCGCGCCGGAAGGAGGAAGCGGCGGCGTCGAACTCGCCCGACTCCTGCTGCAGGCGGCCCGTCAGGTGCCACGCGTGCCCGTTGTCCGGCTCGCGCTCCAGAATAGCCGCTAGCTGCGCGCGCGCCGCCTGTGCACAGTAGGGACGCTTTTAGTACATCTGTTACATTTTCTTGGGTCGATGGTTTTTGCTTTCCTGTTTTCATGCGACCTGCCAGCTGCATACGCTCTGTGCACGGGAGAACATATGTTTTGCAGGGTTTTCACAACTTCACTGGTGCATCTGGGCATCATCAGCAGATCGCACTGCCGAACTCCAATGACATGGCAGGAGGCGACTCTGATCTTACGGGGCTGGCGGCAACCATTCCTTAAGTTCGCACCTCGAACTGGCGCAGCTGCACATGGTGCTGTGCGATGCTGAAGGCGATGCGCACGTTGCTCGGGTCCGCCTCCCGCGCCGCCTGATACAGCCTGCCGCAAGAGACACGACGCTGCTCTCAACGCGGCGGCACATAGTGCTGAACTCAACGGAAGCAATGGATTTGGTGACTGCATGTACTTGTGCAATGCCGCGGCAGCTTGCACACAGACGGAGTCCCTTGCCGGCGACTCCAACACTGCTGAACGCACGGGAGGCACACCAAAGGGACAGCACACAGCACACTGGTCAGCTTGTCGAAGGGTTCTTCTTCGCTCTTTAAGAGGGCGTGGGCGCGCTTGTGGTTGCCACTGCACGCCTCCAGGGCCGCCAAACCCAGCAGACGGAGGAGCTACCCAGAAATAAAGGTCGAGTTTTCGCACACCAGAGGGCGCGGTCGTGGTTGCCGCTGCGCGCCTCCAGGGAGGCTAGCCCGAGCAGGCTGGGCAGATGGCGCGGGTCTGCACCTAGTGCCTCCCGCCACAGCCGCCGCGCCGACCCCTGCCGCTGCCGGTGTGCCTGCGCGCGTTAATTGTTCACTCAGAGACCAGGTGTGGTGGACTACTGGTGTCTAACGTGACGCCACAGCTGCCCCGTCACGTCGCCCCTGCCGCTGCCGCCGCGCCTGCGCACATGGGTGCATTGTTCTGTCTCGGTGTCGTTGCAAGCGCAGATGGGGCTGCAAAAATTAACGACAGCTGAGCAGCTCAGTCACCAGAAGGGAAGACACCGCTGGTGACACCATTGGTTTACTTGAGCTTCACTCATCTGTGAATCATGCACTTCTGCTATCAAGCAGCAGCAGATTGCACTTTGGCATGACATTTGGTGGCTGAGGCTTCATGCGGACCAGGCGCTGAGCAGCGGTAAGCAGAGCTTCGTTTCCGGTCGGGAAAGGAAGCAAAACACATGTTCCTGACAGCGGTCAACAGGTCAAGGGCTGCACCTCCATGCGGGCCCAGGCGCTGAGCAGCGGCGCGTGCGGCGGAGCGGCGCGCGTGCCCGCCTCGAACACCTTGCGCGCGGCCGAGTGGTACCCCAGCCGCGCCTCCATCACCGCCCAGGCCTGCAGTTCGCATGACACACTCAAAAGCCCTCCTTGCCGTGATGCAGCTGCTCCCAAGGCGCGACACCTTGTGCACGCTGGAATGGTGCCCCAGCCGCGCCATCACCATTCACACCTGCATGCAATACAGAATCAGACTGAGTAGTACTGTTATATCGTTCTTTGCGATGGCTCATTGCTGCCAATTGCAGCATTTTCGGAATTTCCGTTGTCAGAGTGGTGCCCCAGCCACAATTCAACTCCCTGCTGCTGAAAAGAATTGCGCACACCGCCACAGCATCAAAACGGCAGATGCATCAAGGAGCTGTCTCGAAAAGTTTTGCACCTGGTAGGACCACACATGGGCCGGGTCGGCCTTGATGGCGCGCTTGAACAGGCGCCGCGCCTGTGCGGTGTCGCCTGTCGCCGCCTCGAGTCGTGCCAGGCACTGCAGGGTGGCAGAGTCACAGCTCATAGTCCCGCCGGACACTGCAGCGATCGGGGTGGCGCCGCAATGTCAGACTGACCCAGGATTGTGTGCGGTATCATGGCACTCATGGCACATGCTGTGCGAAGGTTGGGCCCGGCGCCAGCTGTCAAATCCAGAGACGAGGCGGTCGAATCCCCTGGCGGGGATTGCCTGGCCATTTCCAGCGGTTCGGCTGGCCCGAAAGCCGCAGAGGACAGCAGAAAGCGGACAGAGTTGCTCCAAGTGTGATGCAAATTGCGATGCGATGCAGGCCGCAAGCCAGGGGCTGATGATGGGAGCATATCAATGCTGGTGGCACCTGCACGGCGGGTGCCGAGTCGGGGTCCGCCTGCAGCGCACGGCGGAACAGCCGCATCGCCTCGAAGGCAGAGCCCTGCCGCTCCTCGAAGCGGCCCCACGCCACCAGCTGCGCCGCGCCGGCGCCGGGCGCGTCCGCCGCCGCAGCCATTAGCTCCCGCGCCCGCGGCGCGTCGCCGCAGCGGGCCTCGATGCCGGCCCACAGCTGCACGGGGAAGAGGCGCTGCGTGTCAGAGCCCCGGCAGGCTCGCACAGGAAGCATCGCCGGCTTGGGCGCTCGATCTGCAAAGTCTACTTGTGAGCGGCCTCCCCAAAGGCGGCCATGCAGCGTCAGCAGTACCTCCACCTTGCAGCATCTCGAGCATTGATTCATTTGCCACTTTCCATGCTGCCTGCCAACTTGCCAAGTTTGCAGGAAGAGCCATCCTGACCTGCATATGTGTGGGGTCGTTCGGCTGTGCGGCAGCCGCCTCCGCTGCCAGCTGCCTCGCCGCATCTCTGTCCCCCTGCTGCGCCAGCAGATTCGCCGCCGCAAAGCGATAGTGCGCATTTGCGGGAAATTCATGCTGCAGCGCCTCTAGGAGCGTGAGCGCCCCCGCGACGTTGCCGGACTTTGCCAGATTCGTGGCCACCTTCTGCAGCGCCTTCTGCTGCTCCTCGCTGGCTCTGCTGTCGGCATCAGCGAGTGCCGCTGCCGCTTGCCCCGAATGCGGCGCCGCGGCGAATAGAGGGATCAATGTGCGTGCTCTGTGCTGTGCGTGTCGGTGCAAGTGCAAAATGTGGCTTAAAGAGGCTGATGCGGAGTCTTGTAACACGCGCGATCGAGCAGGGGCACCAACCCCTCGGTTGTCGACCTGTCGCAAGCCAATGCTGTTGTGAGCGCAGCTTGCAATGCTGTAATGTAGATGTTTGCCGTGTGCGGAAACCAAGCACCGTGCTGCATACAGATCGAGGTGCACCATGCACGTCTATTCCAAGCGTCAAAGTGCAGCGCACAGGTGGTGAAGACCGCTGCCTGTTTCCAAAGCTAGCATTGCCAAAACCTCAGAAATGCTCCTATCTTGGATACCAGTCTTTGCCGACAACAGCTGTGCGTCAGGGTGCAAAATGGAATAGTGACGTGTGATAGAAAATCAAATCTGAGGCTGCAAGCTGTATGTTTGCAGGGCTTGATCTAAGCGGCGCACAGAAAGATCCCAGAAATTTCCCATGAAATAAGAATTGTGCACACGAGCTCGTAATGCTGGCAATCAGCAGGAAGCACCCGTCAGGCGTCGCACATGGCGTTTACACGTTTTGCTTGTTATCCCACAACCATCAACAGAATGCTGATCTGCCGCCAGCATTCGCCGGCAAACGGCGTTTTTCCCAAGCCTTGGCTATCACAAACCCCTATCTGCTCGGCGCATGCTGGCATGAAGCTCTGGAGTGGCTTCAGCCCTCGTAGAAGGACAATCCTGCAAAACGCGGAATTGTTTGAGATTGCATCCCTGACAAACAAAGTACTCCGCTCTTAGTCAAGCAGGCAGCGTCACATCAAAAGCCCATTTGAACAGCAAGCAATCAGCGGAGCCCTCTGGGCAGACAGTTGCGTGCGCTTGCCTGACATGTAGTTTTTGGAGGCAGCGGCGACGAGCGCAGCACCGAGGGTGCCGCTCAGCACAGGCGCCGGCTCGATGGAGATGCTGCCTTTGCCCATGAGCTCTTCCGCCGCCTGCTGCACCTCCTGCCGGTAGGCTGTGTACCTGTCGAGGATGTCAGAGAGCGGTTAGTTCTCCGCCAGGACGAAACGCGTGGCCAAATTTGTTGAGAAGCGGATGGCCCGATCAAAGCAGCAAGAATGGGATAGGCTGGTTGCGACATGCCCCGGCCATACGCTGAGGAGTGTCTGACGCCAGTGATTGTCGTCGTGACATGTGTGCGCAGTCGTGAAGGGAAGCCGACGAGAGCTTTGATTTCGACCTAGAGAGGCGCGACTGCTGCAGACTGGCGCCTTCGACTGCAAACACGGTTTGAGCATGCGCCGGGGCCGCGGGTGCGTTGTGCGCTGAAACTGCTGCACGACCAGATTGAAGTGCTCGTCAAAGAGATGCGCACTTGCGCAGGACGGCACCCTCAACAGCGACCACGTTCCGGGCGCATCGGGCCCGGCTGCAGTCGCATCGCGCCATGGACATGGATGCAACTCCGAACCAGATTGGAGTGGGTACGGAAAGGGTGAGGCGCACTTGCGCAGGACGGCGCCCTCGACGGCGACCACGTTTTTGGGCGCTTCAGGGCTGCTGCGGTCGTCGCGCCCGAGGTGGCGCAGCATGCCCGCGATGGCGGCCGCTGTGAGGCGCGCACCCCGCACTGCCACCAGCTGGCACACCTCTTGCACCTGCATTGGTGAAACCACAGAAACAGTCAAGAGGGTCTGCACTTTTTGAGGCCAGAAAGCGCCTGCGCTAGTCGTGAGAAACATTCAGACAAATGCCACCAGTTGGCACACCTCCTGCACCTGAGGGGTGGGAAGCACAGCAGTGTCTGGCACCTTGTGTGCGCAACTGCTGCTGCCACATGCCGTCACCCCTCAACAAGTTCTGCTGCCACGGTCAGCATGCATCATTGCTGTTCTGAGACATGTGCGACCCTTTCATGTGCCCCAAGCCCAAGCACGGCACACGCCTCCACAGAGACGTGTCTATAGGGGCAATCATCATGGAACACTGCGTCGCCAGACCGGCTTCATACTTCTCTACACCCGCACCTGCAGCCGCACGTCCAGGCTGGCGTCCTTTGGCGCGATGCCAAACTCCTCTTCCAGAATGGCCGCCACGTGCAACCGGTCCTCTGTTGCGTCCTCGTGGATCAGCTCCATCTGCATCACAATCCAGCAGATGGAGGTGTGCAGCGCGTTGCAGTCGATGGCCCAACCAGCCAGGAGCTGAGAACAGCATGTAGCAGCACCACTGTATCCCGTGATGCTGCCGACACAGGCAACTCAGCACAGCATGAAGAAGTACCAGGTAGGTACACCAGCCGGTGCATCGGCACAAGAGCCACGTAGCAGCAGCGCACCTGCGGCGTCGTGAGCGTCGACTCCTCCAGCAGCTGCGGCGGCACATTGCCCTCGAACAGGTCGCTGTCCTTCGCCAGCCTGAATTCAGGCAGCCACACACGACAAGTCGGCGTGGCGGAGTCGTGGTCGACGAGCAAGGGCACTGCTGCAATGGCCTTGCCAACGCGCTGCACCACTTGCATGGATGCCCAGGGACCGCGCGCCTCCCTCTCTCTGGAGTCTGACAGAGGTGCAGCCCAGGCATGCAACTGAGCCCGACTTGCATGAAGCATTGGCAGGACATACAGGATGGTGAAGTGGCGGCCTCCAGCGTGACTCATTGCAGCAGCTTCGAATGAGCAAAAGAAAATAGTCAAACATTGGGCAACGTCAACGGGATGGCAGACCGCAGGGTCATGTGGCGCGCAAGGTCGCCCATCACAGGCCCGCGGTCATCTTTCAAGAAGCATTGGGAGACAAGAAAAAGAAAACACTCACGGCAGGATGATGCGGTGCGTGAGGTCGCCCACGTAAAGGCCCGCGTTCATCTTTCGAGAAGCATTGGGGGACAAAATACGGGAAAATCACCGCAGGATGATGCGGCGCGCGAGGTCGCCCATATACAGGCCTGCGGTCATCTTCTCGAAGTGGTGGCTGCCGGGGTAGCGGCTCTGCGCGTCCAGTAACCTGTCCTCCTCAATCCACGGCAGGCAGTCCGATGTGTAGTCCGCCCACTCCTGCACAACCATGCATGCCCGACGCTCTGAAAACAATGCATGGACGATTCACTGTGATTGAATTGTCACTAGGCTGCGATTTCGATGATGTTTCCATCGAAGAAGAGCCAGAGCGGCGTGCTTTCAAGTGAGACACAGTTCCATCCCGCAAGCGCCTGTTCTGTAGAGTATGAAGCCCAAATGACGCGGAGTCAGCTCCCCAGGCCCGAGTGAAAGCGCAGATCTCTGTTTTTTTGCATGTTGATTAATGATTCCCGCACCGTGTTGACGACCATGTCGGAGGTGCGCGGCAGAAACTTCTGTTGGTACTTTGGGATGTTGCTGAGCTGCTCCAGGTAGCAGCAGTTGGTGCCTGCAGGGCGCGGTGCAACCTGTTGACGACCATGTCGGAGGTGTGCGGCAGAAACTTCTATTGGTACTTTGGGATGTTGCTGAGCTGCTCCAGGTAGCAGCAGTTAGTGCCTGCAGGGCGCGTGTTGTGTGGCGCCCGTAAAACCGCAAGCAGCATCCGCAGTGGAATAGGTGCCGTGTCCTGCGGTAGGGCTGCCGCAGGGTGACGTGTGCACAGGCCATGTCCAACATGCCAAATTGACACTAGAGCATTCAGCAGGGGCGGTCACGGTCACCTGTTCCCACGATGATACTGATGCAGGTGTCCGTGTTGTTCCTCGCATCGCCATACTGCGCGCTCGCCAGCGTGCCCGTTGTGTCGTTGACCAGCGCTGTGATCTCCACCGCTTTGTGCTGCGTGCCAGCCATGAGTCCGACTTTCTCAGGGACAGAAGTTCCGCATTTAGGGATGTATGTCTCACATGTCAGATGTGTGACACTCTCGCTGCAGACTTTTAAAGCTCGCAACCTGACATTCCCGGCACTCGTGCACCTCAGCAAACCAGGTGCAGCTGCGGCGGGAATGCGCCGTATATTGAGTGGGGCTCAGCCGTCACGTGAATCGTAAAATGCGGTCTCATCGGCAATGCCCATGCATGCAGCAGAGTGTCGTGGCGCGCGCGCAAGGTTTTAATTTCAGGACATCAGTTTTTCACCTTGCGGTGGAAGGCGTCGCGCAGCAGCTGCATGATGTCCTTGCCGACCGCGCCGCTGTTGGTGAAGCCCTTGACCCACTTTATGAGCGTGCCGGCATCGATGGCTGTCTGCTCGATGGGGAAGGAGAAGCAAAAGCCCAGCACCATCTTCCTCCTCTTCGGCCGGAACCTGCGGCCGGCGGCCATCGTGTGGTCTCGGTCTGGTGTTGCTGTCGCGACGGCCAGGGCTAGACGTCGGCACACACTACTGACTGCGCTGGTGTCGCAGCATGCACAGGGTATTGAGATGTGCCTCAATATTTACATTGTATTGAATTCCCCCCTTGTCGGCAAAAGGGGGGAAAAGCTGCCTACCAGCCGACCTTCTCCGCAAACGCCAGCAGTGTCTCCACGATATAGTCAAACAGCTCCTCTGCGCATTGCCGAAAACAGACAGAAACCCTCAATGCGTGATTGAAGGACATACATTGCGGACCATGCAATGCGAGCGGCACGCGCCACTGTGAGCACAGGCGCAGACGGAAGTGCGTTCCTGCCTTCACGCAGCCAGCCAGCCGCACCTTGCGGGCAATGCCGCAGCCGGTCTGGGATGGGGTTTTCTTCATACTCCACCACATCCTGTGCAAGTTGGACTTCCTGTCAAGCCTCAGAGGAGCACGGAAGTGTGGCGCAGCCAGCCAGCGTGAGGGCCCTCGCAGCTGCGCAACACGTAGCCAGAACCTCTGCGGTGCTGACGCTTGCTCAAGGCACTCACCACGGCGGCTCGATCCCGTGGGATCTTCACATACATGACCCGCAGGTTCGTGCCGCCCAGATCTATGCTGAAGAACTTGCCGTGCTCGTGCCTGCACATTGCGAGAGTGTTCGGCATTGCACGACTTGACTTCACAGGTTTCGCATTGCTGCGGCTCTGATATTACGACATGGCTCAGCAGGATGCTGCTTTGGCCCACCCATCAGGAAGGATGTCCACAAGCGTGGGGATCATGGGCAGAGAGCTGCCGCCGTCCTCTGCCAGACCAGCCCGCATCTGCACATGATCATGCCAAGCGTTGGCGGCAATGCCATCAGTGCCGGACAAGTGCACGCAGGCCAAGGGTCCATCACCATATTAGCAAAAAAGGCACCTGCTCGACAAAGTCGTCCCGCACTCGCTCCAGATCCGCCTTGCTCATCGCCATGCGCTCCCGATACTGCGCATCGATGGCGCCGCGCATCATGAGCCAAATGAGCCGACGAAGCACCCCTTGTTGTCGTGATCACAACGAGATTCGCATCAGTCACCTACCGATTCTATCATCTCTGTGCTTGCCGGCATGGCTGCTCGCTGCTGTCTGCCCGCAGTGGCCCTGGTGTTTGTGAATGGGCGAAGTCTCAGGTTCGATCTGCAGCTCCTCGTGTGTCGATGCAACGTAAGCGCAGGAGCTAGGATAGCGCTAGTGTGCACGACATTGTTCCAAAGCATCACAGGCGGCAAACGCCAGTCTGCAGTCGACGTCTGGTTTCAAGCCTCAGAAAGCTGTGTGCAGCAGGCCAAGATGCCGTCTTTCGCGCTGGCCAGGCTAAGAAGTGGTGCTGATACGTCTATTTAACGATTTCAAAGAGTGCATCGATAGATTGGCGAGTACGATTTCTGGTGAGACGCTGCTGATACGTGCCACGGTGTCGCCTTTTGATTCGGGAACGCTGGGATGTAGTGAGCCCCCAGGAGGGTGTAGGAAGTGCGCGAGGTATATGGGGCGTGGAGGCCAGGGAGGGGGGGCGAGTGGCTGTGACATGCAGATTCCATGGAGATGTGG
>JAABUW010000584.1_pt1 | contig 69989 bp, 125 predicted proteins | sample 5560081 | NCBI WGS metagenome assembly JAABUW01 (sample SAMN10711882, study PRJNA513363) | rock metagenome | isolation source: Antarctica rocks | place: Antarctica: Victoria Land, Knobhead sud | reverse complement strand
TAACAACGAATTCCAAACATGGCCTGTGTTTGGAATCTGTTAATAACATGTTAATAACAACCTTTGTTAATAACGAATTAATTACACTGCCCACACTGTTCAGACCCTTAGGCGCTCTGGAGTGAGCATCTCATTCTGACCTTCATCGTTTGGTTATGGGAGCATACAATAAGAACTCCGCAGTGTGCCGGAAAGGTGGTGATGCGGTCGGGGTTGCGACCCAGCTGCGTCTTGTGCCTTTTGTAATGGTGTTCACTAGAGTCCCACCCGGATTACGAAACGAGCAGCTTCCCATCAGCTCCCATCAGCTGGGACCCGGAAGAATTCCTGACCTGCAGAAGAGGCCTGAGAATTGTAGCAAGTGATTAACGTTTTTCAGTGCAAAATACAAGCTGAGAATTGTAACAAGTGATTAACGTTTTTCAGTGCAAAATACAAGCGGACGCGAATCCAAAATGGCAAAATTCAAGGGGCCAGCCGCGAATCGAACGCGGGGCCTCTCGCAAATTCATCCGATGGTATCGGAGGGAGGCAAACCCGAAGCGAGAATCATACCACTAGACCACTGGCCCTTGCTCGCATTTCGATGTTTGGGCAACACATCAGCTAGATTTGAACACAAAGCTCCCGTAGAATAATTAATCGACGGCATCTGTTCATCATCAATACAGCGCAAATCGCTACCCCTATGCGTGTCCATGCATCGATGGGCCTGGGATGTACTGTCGAGAAAAGCAAAGGTATCTGTTCATACGTGTTCGCAGCCCCCTTCTGAGAGGCGAAGCCCCAAAGGCTGCACAAGCATCTCGATACGCCGCGCTGCCTCGGTAGCACACTAACGGCCCAGCTCGCAAGAGGGCATCAGCGTGGATCGGCAGGGTCGCAGTGAGTGTATTTGAGCATTTCGATCAGCTATGATGAGCCGGTTTAGGCAGTTCAGTGTTGGGGATCTCGACGGTAGAACCGTCACTCATGAGTGACAGGATACCTCGCGCTGTACGTTTGTGCTCTCTATGGGCACCTATGTATTTGAACGGTGTGGTTTGCCTGGCCTTGACGCCATTACTGGCCGTCGAACCACAGGTTATCGCCAGATCGCTAACAGTAGTAGGTCCAAGACTAGTCACTACTGCTCCTGCCCTGGGCTGTGTTTTGCCCCACTGGCAGCGAGTGGCTCGCAAGTTGAAAGGGCAGCTCACCTTGCGCCGAGCGCAGCGGAGCACAGTGAGTGCAGCTGCACAGTGGCGCCAGGGCTGCCGGCTGCGGCGAAGGCAATAAGGCAAGGCAAGCGTAGGCCAAAGCTATCTCAATGCACCAGCTTCAGGGGCGGCCTGTGCTGTACGCGGCGCCGGCTGGAAGCGCCGCCTGTCGTGCTACCGGTACCGGAGTCACCGCCGAACTGGCTTCTGACTCTCCCATAGCACGTCTGGCGCGCCCGTGTCAAGCCACGGCACAATTTCATCCTCGCGACCTGACGAACGACGCTGGGTAGGTGGTGCAGCTTGTGCCGCTTAGCGCTGGCAGGGACATGCCGCCGGCACCGGGAACCTCGCCAGAGCCTTGTGGGAATGCTCGCAAACTGAGGTGCATGTGTCAGCCTGAAGCCACGCATGCCGCCGAGATTTGCTGCCAACGCTAAGAAAATGGCTGATACAATAGGTTGGTCGGCGGCGCGGCATGCGTGGGTCTAGGGCCGCCGTCGCCGTCGAGCCATACTTCACACCATGGACAGCTTCTGCGCATTATGCGCCGACGCCGCCGCGCGCGCGAGCAGGCACACTATGCACTGGTGCTATCATAAAATATGTATGCTTTACAATACGAAACCATGCTGGATTGAACTCTAATTCGAAGCTGTTTGCAGCGTGAATGGCTGTTTTATGTGGCAAGTGATCCGGCATGGACGCGCGCGGCAGCTACGCTTCATCTACTGCAGTCTCGCAAGCAGCTACTCCTTGTGCGACTCGCGATCACCAGCAGCATTGTTTCTTTGCGTGCGCTGCATATTTGCGAATGTCATCCGCCGCATACAGCACCCATTACTGGCACACTGCATAAACAAACACTTACCTTCGAGCCACTTGGCAGTCTCTGGACGCAATCCACATGTTGGAGCGCCAGCGCCTGGCGGCGATTGCGGTTTCGCCTGGTGTTGAATATCACAGCACGCATCGGTAGAGCTGGGCAGCAAGCCAAGAGTTACTTTGTGGGTGCACAACGGCGTGCAGTGTACAGCACCAGGTGAGCCTGAAACACTCGTCGACTGCGCATGTCCAGCATGAGCTCGATGCATTTGGACAGCACACAGCATGGGATGGAAAACTTTGCCGGCGGATTGCGGCAGATCGTCATCTGGTACGTTGGCGAGATGGACCGACTTGTCCGTCACTCCGCTGATCACTGCCGTAGCCTCTGGGGCGCTCATATACTGCCTCACCACTGCAGAGCGCTGCATTCGGATTAGATTTTTGCAGAAGCTTCAACGGCATGCGCCAGGACAGTCCACATAAAATAATGTTCCAAGTGCCCTGCTTCAGCCAGCCGCACCTGGGGCCGTCTTCCCGATGTATGTCGCCGGATCTGCCAGCACAACTGCACAGAATATAAAAATATGGCAACACACCCAGTGGTCTTTCAGCCCCTGACCGCCTGCAAAAGCAGCAGGTGTGGGCCGGCAGCAGTTTAACATCAAATAAAAGGGCACAACATGTCCAAGACGCCCTGGGAAGAGATCCAGGGACTCTTCTGGAATGGAATAGACAAAGCTGCAGAAAACGAACAAGGCAAAAGCTGCAAAAGGAAAATGAATCCACGCAAAGAGCTCACCTTGGGCGCCGGTTCTGGTATCTGGGGAAAACAATCAAATGCTTAGCGGACAGATGATTCTCGGCCACTTTCTGCAGACACCAGCGGTCTCGTCGATGTGTGCCGCTGGATGGAAAGGGTACGCGTTGTCTCCAGCGTTGCCGCTGAATGTGAAGCTGCCATCGTCCTGCATTGTCCGCGCAGCAAAGTGTGCATTTTAGATGTCGCATTCGAGGCGTCATGTGCCAAGCCGGCGCACACACAGGATCATTCAGATGCAATTGTTGCCTGCTTCTCGAACATCGTATACTTCACGAAGTCGTCCATGAAAACCGCTGTCAGAAGGATCTGTGACCAGGGCACAGGGCAGCGAGCTCAGATTCCGACGCGACAATGCGAAGGACATTGCTGCAGCGTCTGGCTGAACGCCGCTGGTGATTGACAGTCACAAGCATGAGGCGAAGTGAAAAGAGGCACCGTATGCGGGAGGTCTGTCGCCTTGAGGTACGCCTGCGGCAGCAATTTGTAGAGGCTCATCATGTGATGCCGCATGACCGTCATGTCGCATGGTTCCAGGGCATGGCATGCAACGTGTGCATGGCGGCATAATTGATAACATCGCCTGGCATGTCATGCTGCCTGACCGTTACCTCGCCCTTTGGCTCAACGTTCTGGCAGAAGCGCCCCGGGCTGGTCTCTCTGCCCGCCATGCATTCGTTGAACCCGGGCCCCAGGCGCAAATCCTCAAAACCGGAAAACACAAAATGCTTGACGCCTGCCTGCATACGTGAAAACCTTCTGTGACATCACGGCTTCCGGAGCGCGAAGCAATGATGGCGAAGCATGACCGCAGGGCATTGTGGCACGCCTTGAGTGCGGCGTCGACGGCGTTGCGCCCGTGGCACCGCTCCTGGTCAGCATCTGCATTGGCCGCATAGGTGTTGGTCATGTAGACCACCGCCGTGGCACCGCAGAAAGCCTGTTCCAGGGAGTCCCTGGACGCCAGATCGCCGTGCACGACCTTCGATTGCGTGACGCCAGGTCCCTGGCCGCTGCCAACGCGAGGTTGCGTGTGACGGCCCTGGCTGAGAATCTGCCATGCTTGAGCAGCGCGCCGTGCACCAGCGACGCCAGCTGAATCACCGCAGCCTCCGTGGTGCCGTTGCTCATCAGGCGCGGCGGCCGGCCATTGCCGCCGTCCCCCATCATTTTCAAAACCATGCGCGCGACTGACGTCTTGCCGCAGTCCGCCGGGCCCACCACCTACACAGTCAGGACATTCCCGTTGCCTGAACGGCACTTCGGCTGAACTTCGGCGTTTCTCTTTATTTTCGAATTCGGAAGCTCATTTCAATCTGGCCTTGTTCGTGTTCACAAGGAAAGCCACCTGCATGGCGGGTTGCACCTCCAATGCCGGAAACAGGCGGTAGCCGGCCAGGGACCGAATCATTGCCGCCAGGACGCAGACGGCAGACATGCCGTTGCCGCCGAACGTGTGCAGGATGCGCTCTGTTCAATGCATTCACGACGCCGCTACCCTGCGCACCCGTCACGCAAATCATGGCAAAGCTTTTGGCCAACACGACGCGAGGATCGACCGTGCTGGGTTCAGTCGATCAAACAAAGCACGAATTCGCTGCGGAGCGTCAATGCTGTGTGGTGGTAGATCATCTGTGTAAAATATAATGTCATGCATGCAGCTACGACGTAAAGCTGGCAGGAGATCAGGAGAGCCATCGCCCCAGGTGGTGCACTCATGCTTAGTCATCAAGCACTCTGCAGGTGCAGCCGCAGTAGAAGCGGCTGGAACGAGCGCACGACTGCTAAAACTCTTTTTTGGAATGTCGAGAGCGGTTTGCGCCAGCTGCGCAGCTCCTCGGCCCGCTGGGCGACGTGCGTCCTCGGCGCTTTCAATGCCGCAGACAGCACCTGGCAGAACGGCACTAGAAAAGTGCAGCATGTGAAACTGTACACTGCATCACACCGGGTGGCGCACCTGCGAGGCCGACTTCCCGAGAACAAGGCTTGGGGCTGCTGGCCCACTTGCGGAGCCTGGATGCCTTGTCTGTCACTGATCTTGCACATCGCATGCAAGCTCAAACCACAGCCTACACGGACACTTCCGGCGACGGCATGACCGAACCAGCAAACTCTCTGAAGAACGAAACGAGTCGCAGAGAATTGCCGCTGGCGCAGCGGCACGCAGGCTTTGGACACCTGGTGAATTAATACAGTGTCGGCACAGTGATATATGGCTGCAACAGCTGCCGTAGGCGGTGGCGCCACGCCAACAGTACATCATTGGATCAGCTGTGGTACTTGCCGGGCTCAGAGCCTGAGCGTCGACAGCTGCTCCGAGGCGCGCCGTTTCTTGGGCGGCACCCGCCGCCGCCGCTGCCGCACGGGCTGCCCCGGCCCGCCCTGCTCCTTCTTGGACAGCGTGATCTGAGAGCAGCAGTAGACACAGTCAAATTTGACGTCGGCATATTCCAGCCAGATGTCAGTGGGCGCTGTCACCAATGTCATGCCGCTGTTGTGACTATTCGTGTTCACTCCTGGGCGATGACCACAGCAGCTTCGCTGGGCTGCGGGGCAAGCAGGGCTCTGTGTGCGCGTGTTAAGCACCCTGAGTGCCCTGCGAAACGCAGCCTGCTGCACATTTGACATGCATGAAGCACGACACGATTCCATAGAGAAGCGCCGGCGGCGCCGGGCCGGGAGGCTACACACTATCTATATAAATTTTCTTGGCGCTTCAACAGGGAATGTGATGGCGCACCAGCTTGAGGCGCTGCTGCCCGTCGTTGCAGACTCCCTTCTCGGAGCGTGTACGGTTGTTAAATACATGCATGAAATAAAACCGGCACAAAGCAAAAGCGCACCAGCTTGAGGCGCTGCTGCCCGTTGTTCCAGACGCGCTTCTCGGAGCGCACGCGGTTGCCGATGGGGTTGATGGTCACGTCCAGCGGCCGGTCCATGGTCTCCGGTATGATGATATAGCCGCACAGCACCTGGTTCACCGACTGCACCCGCGCCTGCGTGTGCATCATTTAGGGTTTTCAGCGCCGATTCTATTTATGGTATTTCAGCGACAATAGCGCTACACATGTGTCTGGCTGGCGCATTTGCCGTCTCTGTTGTAATGTAACGTGTAGCCGCACAGCACCTGGTCCACCGACTGCACCCGCGCCTGTGTGTGCAAGGTGTATCAGGCGCGGTCAGCGTTTGAGTTGTGGTCTGGCTGGCGCCTTCGCTGTCTCTGGTCATTGAGCGAAACACGACTTGGTGGGTCCGTTTTGCAGAGCCCACGGGCAGATGAAAGGTGCGCAGCTCGACCGACCGTCTGTGAGTCTCCTCCTCGCTTGCATCAGTGCAGGCGGTGTCTCATTGTTCCAAAGCGGCCTCACCAAAGACACGATCCCAGTTTGACGACAGTAGGAATTACGTACCAGCAGCTTCTAGTAGGACAGCTCCTCGTCAAAGGCGGCGAAGGAGGAGGCGCGCTGCCTTGTTTTGACCCAAAGCAAATAGGGTACCAGTGTCAATAAGAATTGACAGACTGAGGGGGAGCGAACACACCAGCAGCTCCCAGTAGGACAGCTCGTCGTTCATGGCGGCGAAGGAGGAGGCGTCCTGCACCCGGAACTCGTCCTGCTCCCCGATGTGGCTCAGCGGCAGCAGCACCTTCGGGTTGAAGGCCACCTGCTCGCATGCAGATGCCTCCGGTGTTAAGCTCTTATTGAGGCCTGAGTGTCGCATGGGCAAGTGTTTGTCTGTGATTGAAGCTGAGTTGCAATGTGCAGTGCGGGGCGCACAATGGTTGCGCTGATTCCAGTTGTATCCGACACAACTACGGCGACGCGTGTCCAGCGGATCAGATGATTCAGACACAGGTCGATACAAGGCAGGTCGATGCAGACAGGAAGCACATATGACACTATGCCAGTGCACATATGACAGTATGCCAGTTCAACATGCGAGTTTGTGAGGACGCCCACACCTCAGCCAGCAGCTTGGCAGCGTACGCGGTAGTGTTGACCGAGATACTGACCGGCAGCCGGTACCGGTCCTCGAACCGCGTGACGCCCTCAAACGCCAGCTTCTCTGCAGGCAAAGGCAAGGCAGAAACCTTACACCCTGCCAGCTTCGCTCACGCTGATGCACCATCGGACCCAGTTCGATAATCAAATGCGCCCTGGTTGCACGATGCTGTGACCTCGAGTTGGGCGCAGCTAGCGCTGCGCGAAAACACACAAGCAAAACTCCCTAATAGAACCCACCGGTGATGATGTTGATGTCGGGCTGCGCCGCCTCCTCGATGAGCTTGCGGATGTTGAGCTGCACCATGAGGATCATGGCATCCAGGCGCAGCATGTCGGACTGCTCCGTGGCGGCAATGCCGTTGGCCACCTCCATGTCCGGGTCCAGCCATGACATGTCGCACAACACCACCGCGCACTTGTAGCTGCGCGGGATACAGGAAAGGCGGTTACGACTGTAAGTGGAAAAGCCTTTTCATCCGTCCATGTCCGGGTCCAGCCACGACCTGTCGCACAGCGTCACCGCGCGCTTGCAAGTGTCCAAGAAAGACAAAGGTGTGGTCGCAGAAAGCAGGGTCTGGCCCAGGAACATGATGTCACAAGTGTAAACATGATGGCACAATTTCAGACCTAACTTGCACGATGCCAATTTGATTCGGCCAGGCTACTCGCTGGGATGAGCGAGCACTCGCTGCCACGTACTGGAGACTGCGCACCTGCTAATGTCGACCTGCGAAGCCATGTCCTTGCGGATGAGCGGGTTGCCGCGCACGTGCTTCAGTGTGATCCTGTCCAGGCCGGCAAACTCCAGCGCCTGCACGCAATGGCTGTCGACCTGAAGCCCGCCGTGGCTGCCTTGCCACAAGCAAGCAAATGCGATTTTAGAGGAAAGGACCTTTAGACCGACACGATGTAGCGCGTCGGTGGTTGCTACCCCAACAGACACAGGAAGCATTCACACATCACTGAGAGGAAGCTCCGCACCGAGGGCAGCTGGTCCGGCGGGTCGTGCTGGTTGAAGAGCACGACTTCAGATCCGCGCGGCAGCGCCGCCGGTCCACGGTCCAGCTCCCGCAGAATGCTGGCCATGAACGCAGCCTCGCCCCACCCGCATATGAGTATGCGCTGCGAGGCAAAGCGAAATGTGCATTCTGGCAACGGCTTCCGCATCACTGTACAGAGCACTGCACAGAGCACAATAAGCCAGAAGCAGAAGCGCATACCGGAGGTATTCAAGGCCGATGCATAAAGGCCGCTCCATATGCGGCTCATTGCTGCTAGAGCTGTGTTCTGTGGGCAGCGCGGCCAAGGATCTGCCACAAAACCTTCTTTGGCGCCTGTAGTCTGCGCATATCGATGTTTGTTCGTGCATCCTGTTCCACTCCGACGGAATACTGACCTGCGACTCGGTGCTGCTGGAGCTGTACTCCATGGGCAGCACGTATTTGCCGGTGTCGTCAGAGGGCCGCAGGTCCTGCGTCTTCATCGGCGACAGCGCGTTGCCCGCGATGGCCACCCTGCGGAGTACAGCATGTCAGTGCAGCGCACAGGACGCAGGGGGTTCACTGGTGGCTCGCCAGTAACGTCGGCAGGGACAAGAGGCGCATCCCAAATGCTGCCTCCGGTCATGACTGCTGCCATTGCGCCAGCAAGCACATGAAGCAGGGGAAGGGTTGTCCGCAGCATCAGGCAGGTTGTTGCTTTGGCAGTCGCCGGTAATTTGGGACACCGCAACAACGTATTTAGACCTAGAACTTGCCTGCTGTTGGGCACGCTCTCCAGTACCTCCCCTGGGTCGAAGCTGCGGAAGGCGTACTGTGAGGACTCCCAGTCGCCTGCCGCACAGCGGGTCATGTGCGTAAGGGTCGGGGGTCGATTGCTACGCGTCACAGTATGAATGACGCTTGAACGAACAAGTGTGGAAAAGACAGCGCAGTAACTCACTGATGTCGACTTCTGTGACGGGTATCGGCGACCCGCGGTACGAGTTCTTGCCGATGGACGTCGGGCGCATCATGATGAGCTCATCCCGCTCGGCAATTGGCTGCGTCGAGGACGGGTTGACGATGCACACGCCACTGCGAACGGACAGAAGCAGTCTTGCTCTGAGCAGTATGTCGTTCGTTTCCATTCCCGCGGCTGCGTCGACGAGGGGTATACGATGCACATGTCACTGCGCGCAGGCACACAGCGTTTCGCCACATGGGTCAGGCATCGCACCGCTGCACAGCTGCAACTGCCCGCAACCCGCTTGCAGAAACGCCAGCCTGGTCGCACATGATGCGGCAAAGCAATTTTCGAGACAGGCTGCGGTGGCACCTGCTGTGCTGCACCAGCGAAAAGATGGTGGCGTCTGGGAAGTAGAAGGCGGCCTCGCCAAAGGTGCGGCCGGCCAGCTGCGGGCACCGCTCCAGGTACCCCTACAGGTTGGAAATTGCAGGGATTTCGTTTGTGGCCGTTTGTGGGTAACACTGCTGTGGAGGCTGGGACCAGGTACTCTTTAGTTGGGCATTGACGCGCCAACATCTGGCACAATTGGCACATGGCCGACGGCTGCTCGAAGTGCATCAGCAGAGGCTACGCAATCACTGCAATGTGCGCAATGTGATATAAATATGCACCTGTGACGGGGAGTTGAAGCTGAGCAGGCTGTTCGACATGATGCCGACGACTGGGCTGAGCACCATCCGCGCGATCCTGCACAAGTCAGCAGCAAGAACGACGTCGGCAAACAACTGCGCAAACAGCCAGCAGCATGCGCCTCATGCCGCATGAACATCGGGACACGACATTCAACAAGTTGCGCAAGCTGCAGACATGCTGAACTTTTTCATGGGAGAGCCCCCGGTCGAAGGGCACGGCTCTGCGGGCTTCATAAGAGACGATAGGGATCGCTCGCACCGGCGGGCGTTCAGTTGCGCCGTCGGCAGGGAGATGATGCGGCTGGAGCAGCTGTAGCGCAGCAGCGGCATTGCGTTGGCCGTCTTCAGCTCTACCACGATGTTGCCGGTGCGCGGGTCGGGCTGCCCATTGCCGGGAAAGTCCAGTTCGTCCAGCAGCACCGCCGTGCGCAGCGTCTGCGCGTCTGCCTCCTCCGGATACCTGGAGAGAGATGACAAAGCTGTCACGATGTAGAAGGTTGAAGTCGCTGTTGGGCTCTTGGACGTGGCGAACGCCGCTGGGGAGAGTGCTGCAGCCGCAGCCGGCACCGCCGTGCGCAGCGTCTGCGCACCTGCCTCCTCTGGGCACCTGGGGTGAGGGCGATTTTGACCAGCAATCAGCATGATGTGTTCCAGCATCACCGTTTGGCGCCTCTGCAGAGGCTGACGCGCCCCAAAATTGATATGCTACTGGTACAGCTGCGAGTGGTGGCTGTCTCCATCGGGCCTCGCAGACTGAAAACCTGCACTGGCCGGAGCACGGCGTCTCTGATTATCTGTCAAACTCGAAACGTGCCTGGATGTGTCTGAGATGACGCAGGTGACGGCTGCCTTGGAGGCCGCCACCATTCGCAGGTCATCCGGTATGAGCGGGCTGCCCTGCGATGACGAGGATCCCGCGCCTGATGTCAGAGCAGAATAGCGGGTCATCTGCCACATGCATGTCCTCTGGCAGCTGCTGCTGCACGTACATGGATCGTGGAGGGAGCTGCGAGAGGCACAGCCCTGCGACCACACCTGGCGGAAGACGAAACGGGTGTCGTACCGCGCCTCCTCTGGAATAGTGCGCCGGAACATGGCCTCCATTTCCTGCGACAAGCGAGAGGGTCATTGAGCGGGCGCCTGGCATAGCAGTTGCACAGAGTACCAGGTCCAAGTTTGACGGCCTGCTCGATGCAGGGGATGCGTGTTGGAGGTGCGAAAAGCAGCATCAATCCGGTGGAACACGGAATGTGCACAAAAAGTCGCTGACCAGCTTCTCGCGGCGGCTGAGCACGACGACGGTCTTCCCGCCGTCGCCGCGGTATGCGAGGCACATCTGGCTGAGCAGCTTCCACACCACCTCCAGGTCCTTCCGGTTGTCTGCCCACGCGAGCACCAGGATCTGTGCGCACCGGCGCCACGTTCGAAACGTCTGCTGCTCACGTGCAAGGTATGGCCCACAGCTGGGCGTTCAGGTCTCAAATGCAGCGAATGCGGCACCGCTCAGCGTGTCTTGTAAAACTGCAGTGACGACAATCTACAGCACGCTGCAGCAGCAGTGCGTCGTATCTTATTATATTTCAATTTCGTTGGCAGACTCACATGACCCTCCTCATACACGCGGCTGCCCTGAGCAACGTTCTCGTCAATCACCTCCAGCACCACCTGTGCAACAATAAAGGACCCCATGTCAAGACTGAACCTTACTGCGGCATGCACTTTGTTACGATACGATATCCACCATATTGGAAACCACCCGTGCCACCTCTAGAACCATGCCGCCTGCAGAAGGCCGCACAACATGCCGCGCATGCTGCAACAAGCTATGTTTTGTCTAATGCAAAGGCAGCACTGAGCAGGCTGTACACCGAGTTGAGGGTTTGGCGCCTGCTGCAGCAGCGCCAGCACGAGCGCAGAGGTGGCGAGGCCCAGCAGCCTTGCAGGAGGCCTCCAAAACCAGAGGCAGGGCATGCGGGCCTCTCAGACATCCAAGGGCAGGGCCAGCCGTGCAGCGCTGCACCTGCTGCAACAGCGCCAGCACGAGCGCGAAGGTGGCAAGGCCCAGCAGCGCCACGCACAGGCCGAAGACCTGCGCCGCCAGGCTGGCGGTCGCGTCCGGCAGGTCCTGCCCGAAGATGACCACCAGGATCTGCGTGAGCCACAACCGAGTTGTCATATTCATTCTCCGGTAGTAACATTGATGTGATGTTGCAGGCCGGCGGCCAGCAGCTCTTGCCCCGAGATGACCACCAGGATCTGCGCTCGCCACAGCAGTGAAGGCCCAAACAAGGTGTCTCGAGGATGTTGCTTTCGGCGAGTGCCAGTGGCGTCCGGGAGTTCCTGCCCGAAGGTGACCACCAGGGATCTGCGCAGCAAGGACCGTCGCTGGTTCAGAGAGCGCAGAGATATCTGAGCGGTGCAAGCAGGTGCGCACGACCTGAGCAAGCCTCCAGCATGTGCAGTGACGAAGGGCGATCCTCAGAAGACACGGCGCAAGGTCACGCGGGCGAGGTTCTGACATGGGATGTTGAGCGGCACGTCCGTAGGGCAATTCGGCAGCACTCAAAGCTACGTCAAAGTGGTTTAGTAGCACGTGAGTTTGCTCATGTCGTAGGTGTCGGTTGGACACTGTCTTGCTCGTCTTCCAGCTTGCCGTATAGCATGACAGAGAAGTGATTCATTTGCACATGCAAGGTGCTCACGTCGCAGCTGTTGTTTCAAGCGATATCGTGCTCACCCTCCAGCGGGTCGACCAGCGCGCTGAAATACTACCACACATCAAAGCTTGGTCTGGAGTACTGTCAATGAGCATGCGCAACACACTTTTGTCGTACATGTTGATCCAGGCGCTGTCATGTTCGCCCTCCAGCGGGTCCACTAACACGCTCATACAGTCTCGTGGTGAAGTTATTCTAAGCATATGAATGTTGCGTGTTACTCACGTCGTAGATGTCGATCCAGGCGCTGTCGTGCGCGCCCTCCAGCGGGTCCACCAGAGTGCGCTTGGCTACGCTGCCCAGGACCACCAGCAGCACGTTGAGGAACAGGATGAGCTGCAGGTCGCTGGTTGTGTCGGTTCGCCAGTCTGCACAGAGCGGAGCAGTTGGGCGTCTGGATAGAGGCATCAGAGCCTGCTTGGGGTCGGGCCAGTTGTGCATGTTGCGCATGTGTCATGGGCCTTGACGCAGCGCTGCTCGACACAACACTACACCGTGCATACAGCATTGTGACAGAAGGTGCTTTAAAGCTGCTGTGCAAGTTCAAGGGAACATGCAACTCACTGTAGTATTGGTAGCTGAACCGGCCCCAGAGGTCGGACACGAAGCGGAAGCGCCCGGTGTCTTGCATCATGTTCAGGTTGGTCCTGCGCAAGGTGCATGCAGCACATGCACGTCATTGCAGCACCGCCGGCGCAGCAGCAGCTCAAAAGTACCAGTGCCCACAGCCGACATGCATCCGCCTTCGATTGACTATTGCTGGAGCTGCTGCAGGGTGGCGCAAGCTGCTGCGGCCGCGCGGCCTCACCTGGACCGATTTTCCCGGATGTCCTCCGCGCTCTGCAGCACCATGTCGTCCGAGCTGCTGTAGAGGCTGCTGTCCTGGGAGGCGCTGACGTCCACCGGCGGCATGTCGACGGTGGCATCCACCGGTGGCGGCATGTCGACCGTCTCGTCTGGGCTGACGCCGGCGCCATTTTCCTCGCTGCGCGCACAATGGTGGCGATTCAGCTCAGCACACCCGATGATGAGATCCTGTGCCGGCGCGCACTTCGGCCATCGCGCAGTGAGCGCAGATACTGTCAGCCTGTTACAAGGGGGCTCAGGTGGCATCGGGCTGGCGCACCTGATGCTGGAATATCCCAGCGCCGGCGGAGAGATTTCGGCGTCAGCATCGGCGCCGTCTGCCGCGCCATTGCTGCTGTTCTGTGCGTTGCAGCTGACAGGGTGACTGCGATGTGTGCGGCCCTGAGCAGCGCTGCGAAATGGTGCGGGTCGCTGCTGGGGTGCGGCGAGGAGGGTCTGCCTGGCAAGCCTGTTGCTGCTGCTCAGTCTGAGCAACCGGCTGCCCATTCGAGGTGCAAGCAGCATGCGCGCCATTTCACAACCCTTACAGCAGCAGTGAGTTCATGTTGGTATCCATATCAGCATGTGGACGTTCTGCAATCCAAAGTACTAACTTTGAAAGTCACGCATATGCTCAATGCGCGGCAAATCGCAATGATCACTACACTGCCTCGATCAGTCTTGTTCGCAATGGTTGAACAATGCAGCAATGGCACCTGTCGGCCTGTTGCGAAGTGTTGATTTCAGCATTCACGTGGCCCTGTGGCTGATCACGGCACCCACGCTACTGGTGGCACCAATTCACTATTTGCACGACCATCCTTTCGGCAGATTCCCGGCCGATGTGCGCTCGCTTGATGGCAGGCTCCACCCACGCTCTCGAGCCCTGAACTGCCACCAGCATCGCCTTTTGTCGTTTCGTCCGACACAGCCTTTCGATCTGCTGACTGCCCGCTCAGCAGGCCTGTGCTCGTGCGATAGCGACGATATCGAGCGCGTCGCATGCGATGACATTACTTGCTTAAAGCGTGGGTGATGCGCTGCCATGTGAGCCAGGCGCAGCGTCTGTGCTCTGGGGCTGCAGCAAGGTCCGGGGTGTCCAGCCAGCGTCGCCAGGCGGTGTCGACGCCATTCCAGAGGAGTAGCAAGAGGGCAGCGCCACGGCAGCGCAGGCACCTCTGCGCCGCAGCGCCAGAGGAGGTTGCCGGCAGAGGCAACGCGGCAGTCGGCCCGACGCTCGCAGACGAAGTTGCAAATGCAGCACAGCCTCCGCCAGCTGCCGACAACGCGAAACAGGGCTGCGAAGGGGAAGCGCACCTTGCCGCCAGCGATGCCGAGGCGCTGCCAGACAGCAGGGACGAGCCCCGTGCTGACACCGCAGCCAGCAGCAGCGGCGCAGACGCGGCGGCGCAGCGCGACGCGGCGGATGATCCGGGTGGCCGGTCAGCCAGCCGCGGAAGCGACGACAGCGGCGCGGCAGGCAGCAGCGCCGGCGATGCGCGGCGAGATGGCACCGCCACGCGAGCCGTTGACAGTCTGGGCGCACGGCCGTATGAGGAGGCGCAGGGCTCGCAGCAGCTGCAGGACGACATGGCTCTGAAGCCAAAGCTGCCTGTCAGGTGGATCCGCCGCGTTTAAGCTGCCCTGTCGGAGCAGAAATGGAAACTGTGACTGTCTCGGACTGGGGACTTTCTGAAGCAGAATACACACATGCCGGACAGTCATGATGGTCCGTGGACATCATCATGATTGGCCTTGCTGCAGAGGGTGGCGCATGCGCCAGTGCCAGTAGAGCATTGGTTTCAATTTCCGTTCCTGGTGTGGTGCGCAGGCAGTGGAAGCAGCTGAAGGTGACGTTTCCTGGACACCACGGCAGACGTGGAGGCCAGCCATAGCGCTTCTGGAGTTTTTTCCTCCTCGGCAACTGAGTAGTGAAGCGGAATCACTGTGTGTGACAGGCGGCGGAAGAAGCAGAAGGCGACGTTCCTGGACACCATGGCCGACGTGGAGGCCAGCCAGAACGCGTTTCTGTCGCGCACCTCTGACGAGGAAGACGTGGGCTCGCCGGGGGACTCCCTCGACCAGTCCGGCAGCGTCGACGACTCGGCGATGTGGTCATCCGTGGACTGGGACGAGTTTGCGTCACAGGTGACGCTCCTGGCAGTCATTCGGCAGCTGCGCAAAGCCCCAGCGGTGGTTTATTGTGCCTTCCCGCACTGCGCAGTGCGCCTTGCCTCTTGGAAAAATGAAGGCGGAATGCATGTGGCATCAAGTTGCATACATGCTGAGGTAGAACGCTACATCTTCATGTGCAAGGTGCTGCGTTGCAGGTCGCGCCGACAGCAAGTGCGGAACAGATGCGAGAATCCCGCTCCAGGTGGGTCGCTATGTTCGCCGGTCCCTCCTCCGCAGTCGGCTTGCAGCACAGTCCAGCGCCAAAGATCGTTTGGGTCGTCATGTCAACATCGGAATGGTCTTGCCACCGAAGGACTGCGCTCACCCATGCCCAGCAAATCTGTGCCACAAGGATGCACACCCTGAACAGAAACGAAATGCTGAAGCGTTGCTCTGCTGCAGCACGAGAGATGTTACACAGCTCGGGCAGTCGGCGTCGCTGCGCTGGATCTCAAACACGTGGGGCCGCATCGCTTACAACTACTTCAATTGGAGGTACCTTCCAGCCTTGCCTGAACTGCAACATGCGCGTCATAAGCACATCCTCGTGGCTGCCAGTATAGCCCGTAGTGACCCCGCACACCCAGCACACCATTGCCGACGCCGTGTGCACCTATTCCGTAAGATATGTGATGCAGGAAGGACGCATTCAGCGACCTGCTGCTGATCATCGGTCTCAACGTCGCCATCCTGCTGTTTGGCGGGTGGCTAAAGGTATGCCGCACAGTGGGGGCTCGTGCTGCACAGATTAGGACTGCAGACATGTGTGTCAGGTCTGCTCATTCCCGGAATGAGGCTGTACCCCGCCAACATCTGCTTTGACTTTGCCTGTGATTGCGCGCCTGCAGATGGTCGTCGTGGATCCTCTGGAGGACACGCCAGAGGGCTTCTGGTCCAACATCTACGATGTGAGGGCTGCCTCTGTTTCGCAGCACTGCCGCAGCTCTTCTGACAGCCGACCGCTTGCACACATCATCTCTGAATGCAAGCACTTGCCTCTGCCGATTGTGCTGATATCTTGTTCGGAAGAGCCTGAAGCATGTCTGTCATGCTCCCATAGATTCTGGTCATCGTCTTCGGGCAGCAGCTGCCGGGCTCGGACGCGGGGCTGCCGGCGCAGCTGTTTGGCGTGCTGGCGGCGTCCACCGGCCTCGCCAGCTTTGCGCTGGTGCTGGCGCTGGTGGAACAGGTGAGGCATGTTGCGAATTCAGTACCATCTCTGGGCATCCCGAATCTGGGCAGCCAGCTCAGTACAGTAATTTCCAGGCATAGGATAGACCATGCGGGCGCTGAAGCAACAACGCCCTGAGTTGATCTGCCTGCTGCAGCCCAGGAGTGGTCTTGTGTCGGATGTGACCTGTTGATGTTGAGTACTTGTCCCGCAGATCGTGCTGGACGTCATCGAGAGCAATGTGAAACGCGGCAGCAGCGTCTACGAGCAGGACCATGTAGGGTTTTTCTCGAGCGTTTCGACCAGAGCTATGTCTCGCCTTTCAGACTATTGCGTGTCACTTTGCCTGCCTGCAACTAGACACAGGCTTGGCGCCTTCACACCAAATGTGGTGCAATCCCTAGAGAGTGGTGCAATCCCTAGAGAGGCTTGTCATATTTCTGCCAGCTTCAATTCGCTTTCACACTCGCGCAGAGGTCAGCTGCCCGACAAGCGCCTGGGCATTCGTCCGCAATTCATGTCATTTGCCTCCCCAGGTGCTGGTGCTCGCGTGGGCGGACAACCGTAAGGACCTAGAGGTGGTGTGGAAGGTGCTCAGCCAAGTGTGCCTCGCGTACCGCTCCGACGGCGGCCGCGTGGTCGTGGTGCTCTGCTCCCGCGACAAGCTGGTGCGCGCCTTTCTCTGTCACTCAAATTTTGCAATGCAACAAACCCCGCCGCGTGCTGCCGACTGTGACTTGCCTCTTTCAATCATCCACTTGAAGCTCCTCTGGGTCCTCCCGCTTGGTTGTGGTGCTGTCCTTCCGCGACAAGCTCGTGCGTCCACCTGTCTGTCATCAGAGTTTAGACTCTTGAGTCTTGTGGCATCTTGTGCCGCCAGCTTGTCCAGGTTCGGCATCCTTTTGGGCGCATCTGCACAGCGGCAGAGGTGTCTTGACCAGCATAAGCATATCATTTGGGGATGGTGCAATTACCTTACAAGTGCAATGTGCTTGCTGCCGCATCACGCCACGCCTGTGCTGCACACAGGAGATGGAGGAGCTGTTCAGGCGGACCATTCCGGAGGACTCCCGCTATGGCACGCAGTTCGTGTTCCGCCAGGTGAGCCCCAGACAGGCTGGCTGCTTTGCCAAGCTTGGGCGGCTTGTACTGATTACTGATCTCCCATCTGCGGCTGTATGCAAACGCCTGTAGTAGCAGTGCTTTGCGGCACTGTGTGCAGTCGTTGACGTTGGGTTCTGATCCGGTGCCTCTGTGACAATTTGCTACAGGGCAACCCGCTGATTCCTGACGACCTGCGGTCCGTGGCAGCCTCGAGCGCGGCGGCCATCTGTGTTGTGTCCGACACCTCCAGGCGCGTCAGAGCCTCTCACACTCTCCAAACGCCTTGACTTCACCAATGCAATGTTCCCCTTGTGCGTAAACAGCAAGCATGATTGCCCCAGGTTGCCTTGCCGGAGGCAGACTGTAAACCGTCTGTGACAAACATGTCGGTACCCCAAGGTACCCCAACGAGGCGGACGCGCAGTCGGTGCGCGCGGCGGTGCTGCTGGACGGTCAGCCAAGACAATCACCGGGGTTTGATTCTCATTTTGTGAGCGGCAACTTCTCGTACAGGTACCCCAGCGAGGCGGACGCGCAGTCGCTGCGCGTGGCGGTGCTGCTTGACGAACTGGACTTTCCCGGCCTGGGGCAGCCGGACCCGCGCGTCGGCCACATCGTGGTGGAGCTGAAAACCGCCAACGCGATACCGCTGCTGCGCTACAGCTGCTCCGGCCGCATCATCGGGCTGCCGACGGCGCAGCTCAATGCCCGCAGGTGATTTACCCTAGTACATAGTCTTCACACCACACTCGGAACAGTTTCTCGGCCCGAAATAGGAGCCTTGGCACTGTTTCCAGCGCTGCTGCTCTCCTGAGCGCCAGCAATCTGTCGTGATGGCAGCAGATGCAAGCGAGTAGGATGCAGGACCTTCTTAATACTGTTGACATATCTCACACACCTGTTTCCAACTGACACGTTCCTGACAACTGCTCGTCTGTGTTGGTGATGGCACAACGCTGCTTTCTGCAGGATGGCACGCATCATCAAGAGCCCCATCGTTGGCATGGTGTCCACCCTCATCTGGAGCTTCAACTCGCAGTCGCAGGTCAGCAGGCAGCATGCCTGCTCCTCTGATGCTTCCCAAACCTGCGCCCTGCTGCAGCACCCTGTGCATGCAACTGGTCAGAGTCACGGCGCCAGCATGCCTACCGCCCAAAAGGACTTTCCCACGACCAGTGTGTGGTGGCTCATCAGTCAGTGTCCCCCCTCCTGCACCCGGGTTCTGACTGCTCGGCCTACCTGTGTTGATGCAGGTGTACCTGGAGCGCATTCCGCAGTTCGTGGGTCGCACCTTTGGCAGCATCTTCCTGCAGCTGCCGGACGGCCTACCCTTTGGCATCGTCAATCACTTCAGGTGTGGCTGATCGTAGGCTGATCCCTGTGGTTGATTCTGCATGGGGCGCATCCCAGCAGTGGGCATGCAGGGGCGGCGGTTGCGCGCTGCATCGGATCCAGTGCAGAAAACTTGTCCACTGCCAGTCAACGGCATCTGATAGTAGCAGCGCGAGGGCCGTCGTCCCTTCCTGCCGGGCATCACTCAGACCTAGACCTGCCGCAAATAAATGGGCTCACTCTTCCAACATCGCTCACGTCTCGACAACGATCATGAGAGATCATGACAGAAAATTCATCGGATTGTCCTGAAGTCGGCTGTGTCGGATGGGGACAAGGTCGTGAACATCGCGAGGTCGACTCACCTGACGACGTCAACCGGTCAGAGGCTGTTTTGCATGCGCTGCAGCGGGCAGTGCCACATCACATCGCCGCGAGGAACCTTCATCAACGAGGGCGACGGGATCGTGAAGGCGCTTCCATAGTCTTAGTGCAGCTGTCATGCCAGCCGTTTTTACTGCCCCTTCCTGATGCAATTGCAGCGGGCAGTGCCAGATCAACCCGCCATCGGGGACCTTCATCAACGAGGGCGACGAGATCGTGATGGTGCGGCCGACCAGCTTCAAAAAGGACGGCTACGCGCCGGCGCCGCAACCTTTCGACGTGCCCCACAGTGCGCTGCATTATGCTGCTGCTTCGATGATACTCGTGTGCGACCCTTATGTGTGAGATCAGCGTTCGCAGGATGCATACCGGCACGCGCCGCAACCCATCGACATCCCGATGGGATGACTGCATCTGCTGGACGCATTTGCGGCAGGGCGGGGCAGCAGCCCTGGGTCTGATGCATTCTGAGCATCAATGCCCTGCCCTCATCTACTGTTGTTCTACGGTTGCCACCTCCTGGGCTGCAGGCACATGGGACGAGTCCGACTACGTGTGTTCGGAGTGGGACATGTCCTCCGAAGACGTGTCCTCCATCAAGTGAGTGGCATCACCACCTGTCCTGCAACACGTGTCTCTCCCCGTCGGGAGGCATGTGCACCTGCCAGGGCAGCCACGGACGACCTTGACATCTCCACAGACGAGCAGCCAGGGCGCATGCAAGAGGTTTTCATAGGGCACCATCACTTGCGCCAGACGAGGGGCAGTGAGTCAAGCTCACAGTTGTATCTACTCGACCGTATCGTTTGGTGAAACGCTTTGCCGCCCCGTGTATCTGCAGCGCGGAAGTAGATGAGGCGCCAGCACCGCTGCGGAGGATGTTCAACGGCATGGCGGGGGGCCAGGCAGTACCGAGTGCGCAGTTCCTACTGCCCATGGAGTACACGCAGTCCACTGGCGGCCCAGAGGTGTGATGTACTTTTCAGTTTGGATTCATACTGCTTTGAAGCCAAGGCAGCACTCAAAGCCCCTGTGTGTGCTTCTCTGTGTGTGCCTCAAGAGTTGCACTGCTGCAGCCTGTGTGCGATCCCTCCATGGCTTGCAACCTCTGCCATGGCTGCTGCCGCTGCCACAAAGCCTACATCTGCTGCCCCGCAGAAGACTCTGGGGCTACGGCTTTATGAGCAAATCGCTGCGAGATCAGCCCTCGTCATGCCTCATGCTTCATCACGAGCCCTCATGAGCAACCTGCCGACCTGTCGAGCGCTCAATTGTAGGTCCTCAAGTGTAGATCTCTGCCTCGCAGAAAATCCTGATATGCGGGTGGGGCGAACCGACGTTCATGAGCAACCTGCTGCGGGTGCGGCAGCAACCTGCTGCGCGATCAGCGTATCTGTCGATGACTGCAGCGCACGCGCCGTGTTGGTTGGCTTGCCCGCTGCTTTGCACATCGGCGTGCATCTTTGCACAGCTTTGACTTTGTGACTTGCGCACAGTCAACATCCTCATGGGAGACATGTTGCCCGTGTCCACAGGAGCTGGATCATGGACCCGCGGCGCTGCCCCGGGGTTCCACCGTCGTCATGTTCAACCGCCTAGGAACGGAGCAGCAACAGGCCATGCTGCAGGTGCGCTTCTAGTGCTGCAGTTGATGGTGCTGAAGAACAGCACCAGTTGTGCAGTGTATGGCCCCGCGGCGCTGCCCCGCAGCTCCACTGTCATCATGTTCAAGCGCCTGGAGACGGAGCAGCAGCAGGCAATGCTGCAGGCACGCGGTGCCGGAGCTGCTTGTTTTCTGTCTGCAGCTGGCGTTCGAATTATGCTACGTCCGCATTTCCCATCGAGTTAACTCGGCGCCTTCCTGCGAACTTACGGAGGGTCTGTCTGATGTGGAGGGACTGGTCAGGCAGCAGCTGCACCGTTTGGTGAACGTCTTGGGGTGTCCGTTACTTACGGAGGAATGGTTGGGCTGCGGCCCCACGACGAAAGTTTGCCGCTTTCTGCACTGCAGGAGTTTGCGAAGCTGCGCAACATCCAGTTGCTGCATATGAAGGGCAACCCGCTCAACCGCAAGGACCTGGACAGCAAGGTTGACATCCAAAGGTGCGGCCGCTCGCCTGAGGCAGCATGTCGACTACCCAATCCAGGGTGGCTTGCCGTGCACAGCAACAGCAGTGCACCACGGCGCAGCAGAATTCGGACGCAGTGGCGGCAATGAGGTGCATAACTTTCCAAGAGGAGGTGCTGTGCGATTTGATGTATGAAGATCGAAACACGCTGGCGGCAGCGGGAAGCGCCCTTCTGGGTCGTCCTTGACGAGGCCTGCCTTTCATGCTTGCTGCGCAGCTACAAGAGCGCAGTGGTGCTGTGCGACATGGAGTGGGTGGACCCGGACCTGCGGGTGGCCAACGGCATCGCCATCTCCGACCAGGGCGACATGCTGCGCCTGGATGCGATGCTCATGACGGTGCAGCTCAACCTGCGCAAGATGCTGGAGGTGCGGCGCCGCCCTGGGGGTTGAGCGTTCCAAGGTGTCTTTGCCTGCAGGATCCCGGCAAGGGATGTGTCGGTGTTAAGTGATGCTGATAGAGTCATCCCTAATGTTGCTAGACTCATCAGAGACATTACCATTTGCATGCTTATCTTGTTCGCTCTTGCTTTTCACCATAGCGCCCATCCTGTGCCCGCAGGAGGTCGGCCAGCCGCACTTCTCCATGGTGTGCGAAAAGTGCGCGTTCGAAGGCACGACGCGCTTCGAGGACGGTTTGCGGCTGCCGCTTGGCATATCTGTCAACTTTCCTTCCTTTGCGGCCGGCATCCTGACGGAGGTGAGCATCATCTGCAAATCCTAAACCCCTGGACAGCGCCGCGCTCAGGCTGACGCTGCAGACAGGGTGAAGAAATGTACGTGCGGCACTCGGCTGGCCTTGGATCAGGAGGACGGCATGGATTCGCGTCAGTCACCAACACAGCTTCACCGTGCTCGCGCAACGCTCGCGAGGGACCCCAACAACCTTGTGCCAACAACCACATCGGAACCGCGCGCAGGTGGCGTACAATCCGAAGGTGCTGCTGCCATTCAGCTACCTGGGGGAGACAGACGAGCTGCGGGTGCAGGACGCCTCCTGCCTCACGGCGCGCGGCGAGCGCGTCAGCTTCTGGGAGCTGCAGGTGCTACAGGAAGCTCACCTCTGTTCCAACGCGACGTGCATGCATGTCGAGCTGGTCGAAGAGGACGCCTCCTGCCTCGCGGCGCGCGGCGAGCGCGTCAGCTTCTGGGAGCTGCAGGCGACACCCAAAACAAAGCAACGTGCAAGTTTCATCCTGCCATGAAGCTGCTCGCACGGACCGCAAATCAAAACTGCATGCCCTGCCTCGCGGCGCGCGGCACGCGCGCGTCAGCTTCTCGGAGCTGCAGCTGCTGCTGCTCTGGACCATGTTGTTGTATGTATCTGATCAGCAGAGATACATCCTTACGCTGTCGTTTCATCCAGTCCCTCCGAATCATGCCTCACTGGAGCGCACAGCTGGTGCGGCAGGTGCTGCACCTGAGGGTGCCGCCAAATTGGTTTCTCCGACAAGTATGCAAACAAAGGCCTAGCATGCTGTGCCTTCCTCGAGATCTTGAACTCCTTCCACGTTGCTCTCTGGCGCACATGGCTTTCTGGCACATAGCTTTCTGGCACGTTGCTTTCTGGCGCGCGCAGCTGGTGCGTCAGGTGCCGATGGGCTACCTGGAGGTGCCCGCCCAAGTCTGTTCCACCTTCACGCAGTCGATCACCAATGACTATCAAGCTGCCCCTTTCCGTTTGCAGCGGCGCGCGCAGCTGGTGCGGCAGGTGCTGATGGGGTACCTGGAGGTGCCGGCCAGCATGGACCAGTCGCTGTCCTTCGTCGTCAACCCCGTCGGCGCGGAGCTGCGGGCCGAGGAGCGCGTCTGGAACAACGGCGACCAGCGCACCAAGCTGGTGGGTTTTCTTCCCACTTTCTTCCCCTTGTCCCTTTTCCCCTCCGTAGCCTTAAAAGCGTGACAAGGCGACAAGGTCGCGGACGCGGAGGGGCGTGTCTGGCGACCAGCGTACCAGTGGAAGCTGGTGTGCCTGCATTTCGGGGACCCAAGGTTCTGAACGAAGAATCTGAACGCCGTCCAGTGCACTGACATGTTGGGCACTCTCCTCTCCTTTGGCGATGTCGTGGCACGAAACGAGGGGCCCCTGGCAATGCAGCTGGGTGGCTTTGCTGCAGGGCTGCGGAGTGCAACGGGGCCATGGCCGATGTGTCTACGACGCCTCTCCATCATCGCGCTGCCTCGCACTGAGGCTCACTCACAAGATGTTCGTGGCCGCAGATCACGATCTCCCCGAAGGAGGAGACGGTGGCGTCTTCTGGGCGGCTGCGATCGCGGTATGCGCGCTCTGCGATCAGGGAGACGCTCGGCAGCGCCGGCGGCCCCCAGTCCAAGTCCATCGTCGTGGACGCGCCGCTGCGGGTGTGCAGGAGCCACAGCACTAACTGTCAATGCTGTGGGCTGCATCCCGGGCTCTTGAACATGCCACAAGGGACTGCATCGGCAACGTTGCAGGGCGGCTGCGCTGCGGTAGTTGCTGCGGCACGTCACTGTTGTTGCTCCGTGCAAGCTGCTGCCGCGTGCGCAATCTCCGACCTTGCGCCTGCAGCGCAGCGCTGCATTCTCGGTAAGCTCAGCACCCCTGTTCGCGCCAGTGAACACACAGCTTGTGATGCTGCCGCAGGCCACCACCACTTTGACCGACGAGCTGCTGGAGGCTGCGGCGATGAACACCGCGGCGGTGGCGGGCGGCAACGGCGCCGCAAAGAAGCCCAAACAGAACTTTATGTCGATTTGATGGCGGTCGCGGCCGCGGGGGGTGTGCGAAGGCAGGCGAGGCGTTTCACTCGTGTCGCGCGCGGCTCTGTCGCATTGTTGCCTCGGCGGCAGGAGTAGAAGACGGCGGCGGCAGGACTACGCCATGATCAACGTGTCACCGTTTATAGATGTTACGGGGGCTGCGTTTGAGAGGATCTGTATTGAATGAAGAGATGACGGCTTCGTTAGGAGGGCCGCCGGGCAGCGGCTTGGCGCACATCCAGATTGATTGAATTGATTGAATGAAATAGCAATGACAGGAATGCTCAAAGTAAGAGACGCGCTTGAAGTTGATGATTCAGGCTGATTTCCTCAGGCAGCACCCGACCGACACGCTACAGATTCGGGCTGCCGTCCAGCTTCCACAGCAGCATCTTTCCAATTGAGGCTGGTGCAAGCGTGCAATTGCCTCAGTGACCGGTACATCTCCCTTGCGAAGCGGAACGAGTGCCAAAGATCTAGAGATGAGGTCTGCAATCCTGTGCGCCGCTCTGGCGCTCGGCCTCGCTTGCACAGCTGAAGCGTCACTGCGCAGCGACCTGCTGTCCCTGCACAGTGTTGACGCGGTGACAAGCGACGGAGAGGCACCTTGGTGCGATACACCTTCCTTATTCAGAGTCATACAAGAGATTTGTGCACAAGCGTTGCTAAGCATTCTTCGCTTCGGGTGTCATGCATGTTGCAGCGGGCCCAGCGCTAGACATTGCTGCAGATACTGTACGAAAGTGCATCCTCGTATCACGCTTTGTCACTGAAGCTTCATAGGACTGCAGAGCGTCTCGTCGAGCGCTAAGGCTTTTATGCCGGTTCATATATGCGCTGATGCAAAAGTGCCAAGCCGTCAGGACTGTGTGAATGCAGGTTCTGCCATGGCCTCGATTGCCCCGAATTCACGGTTGTGAATGAAACGGACGCCTACCAGATTCGCGAGTACCAAGCAGGTGTGCGTCAGCGCATGCGCGCTGTGCATGTGTGTTGGCCGAACTGTTTCAGCATTCGAGCAACGTGCATGCTCAAAAAACAATGTGGCTGCCAGAGGCTGATGTGTGCATCTGATGTTCGCACTGTTTTCGAATTTGCATGAAAGACAATTCGATTTTCATATTGCTGTACTACATCAGGCGACTGGGCCACCACCACCGTCGAGGGCAGCGGCTTCACCGTGGCCATGACCAAGGGCTTCGCCCGCTTGTTCAAGTACATCTCAGGTATGTTGCTGGAGCCCACGACCTCTGTCCAGCCTTTCATGCGCGCAGCTAGTCACGAGGCTGCACCGAGGATGTCTGTGGCAATCACGCATAGATGTGTCACCGATGTCTCGTGCTGAGCACACTCCTGATGTGTGCCACAGGCGCGAATGAGGACAGCAAGAAGCTGAAGATGACCGCGCCGGTCGCCAACATGTGAGTGCCAGAACGCACTCGGGCGCTTGCACTTGTGTATCGCATACTGCAGAGGATGCACAGTGTCTTATGTATGATGTGGCATCTTGACAGCTCGTTGTGTGTCATGCCGCAAACAGGCTGCAGACGGAGGAGGGCTTCCGCAAGACCAAGAACAACTACACCATTGCGTTTTGGATTCCGTCTGACTTCCAGGTGAGCGTCCTGCATAGGAGGTTTTCACCAAACAACATCATTTGTGCTGCGTGACCGTTGAGATGCACCCCGGCGAGTTCGGTCAGCTGATTCGGATTTACCCAAGTTCTACTTTCCCACTTGCAGGGCGAGGCGCCCAAGCCGACGTCCAACGACGTGAACATTGTGAACATCCCGAAGCGTAAGGCGTATGTCGCGCAGTTTGGCGGCTTTGCCACGGAGCAGAGCCTGCTGAAGGAGGCCGCCACGCTTGCCGAGGCTGCCAAGGTGATAAGGCCTTCATCTTACATGCTTGCGCTTTTCTGTTCTCGCTGAAGGAGGCCGCCACTTGGCTGAGGCCGGAAAGGCGCGAACGGAAACCCAGATGGTGTCTGCTGCATGTTGGGCGTTCCTCTTTGCGATGGCAGAACCGCTGACAGTTGTACACATCTTGCCTGCTGCTGCGCAAGGTCAGTTGGCATTTCGGCGTGTGTGCAGGCTGATGGGGTGGAACTGCTCACGGAGAGCTTCTTCTGGGCAGGGTGCGTGCCGATTCCATTCTCTAGGCTACATGCGCACTTGGCTCAAGTCTGAAATATTGATAAATTTGTGATATCAAATTAAATGAATATGCAAATGTGATGTCTCATGTGTTGATGCACAGGTACGACCCGCCCTACAGGTTCACCGGTAGGCACAACGAGGTGCGCAGCATATATGTCGTCATGTTACGCGTCATTGCCTGCAAGTGTTCTGATGGTGCGGCGCTCTTTGCTCACTGAGGTTTTGCATGTCAGGTGTGGCTGGCGGCCAAAGAAGACAGCAGCAGTGCCGTCTGAGCAGCAGCGACAGCAGGATGCTGGTCAGTAGCGACGACAGTGTTGAACATGCTCGTTATTGCGCCTCAGCTCTGCGGCGCTATTTGATTCTTCAATTTTTAATGCACCGCATGTGCCAGCAGTGTTCACCTGTCCGTCGGGGAACTTGCAAGAACCTGCAAGAGGGACTCGGTGAGGTAGCTAGGTTGGAAGCATCGTAACAATGACGTCTGATTACAGAGGTTTGCTTTCAGCCGCTTGGCGTTAAAGAATTACCGCCGTATAACGCTCTAAAATCACCTCACTAAACCCTGCTCGTGAGTGCAGCGTCCGCGCAAGTCACAACGCTGCAGGTACAGCCAGCGTGAGTTCAACCCATGTACTAAACTCGGGACCATTCAAAACCATCGCGCCGGTCCTGCAGATCACGCTCTTTTGGTAGCGTTTGCTGGTCTGTCAGCCGGGTGGCGGAGTCTCAGCTTCTCCGTTTCTCGTGAAGGTAGGGGGCGCGCCCCCTGCATCGGCGCAAGCGCACTTTCTTGATACCGCAACCCCGAGGCGGCCGATGGAGCAGTGACTGCGCCAGTTCGTGCGGCAGCTGTCGCAAAACGGCGGTGAGCTTTGGCGCGCTGCGTGCATGTCAGGAACTGCAGCAACCGATCTGCGAATGTCGATGGGCTGCAGACCATTCAACTGCCGATCTCTGAGGCGCAGCCATGGCGGGAACAGGTCGATGCCTCGGTCGATGCACGTGCCCGTGCGTCAACAAGGGCATCTTCGCAGCTCTGTTTCGCTGCAGGAGCACCATAGGCATTTCATGGTGCAACCTGGAATCATCGCGCAGCGCTGCCGCCGATTGAACCTCGTTCGCTGTCCATTCAGGTATCTACTGAGGAGCAAGGCGATTCAGCAGCCTGCGAGCAGCCGGGGGCGCGCTGCACCCCGGAGTCGGCTGCCAGAGCCGCTTTAAGCTGCTGGTCGGTGCTGCAACCGCACAACGGCAGCAGGGCGCCTGCCAGACAGCGAAAATTCGGCCAGGCGCGGCCTCAGCTCAGCCGGCAGCAGCTATCGGCTGCGAAGGGCTGTACTTCGCCCGCCGGCCGTCTGCAGCGGCCGCAGGAGCAGCTCTGTGGCGCCTCCAGGCCGCAGGCAGCCACCTGCACAGAAGCGGCGGCCGGCAGACTAGGCGCCAGCCGCTGCAGGCGTGGCAGCGGCGGCGGCGCGGCGCGGGCTCGCGATGGCATGGCAGCGCGCCAGGGACTGCCTGACGGCGGCGGATGGCAGGTGCAGCAGCTCGGCGGCGGCCTGCCAAGGCTGGGTCACGACTGCGGGGCCCCGCACACGCATGTGCGGCCTGTTGGTCCTGGCGCTTGCGCTGACGGCGCTGTGCATCGCGACGCCGTGGCTGCCCTACTCGCCCTGGAACAAGCCCGTCACCAGGTGCTGATTCTGCGCTTTCAAGCTCCTCGTTCATGACCTGACCTGACACTTGCACTGACCTGAAGCACCGATTGGGCCAGACACCTTGCGGCAGTACTGCGGGGGCATGAGCAAGCGCAACGCTTAGCCCCAATGTGCTTCCCCCCTGCCACCACCTCTCGATGGCACAAATTGATGTCGGTCCTGTCTGCCATCACAGCCCCTGCACGTTGCCAGTCACAAGCTGACGAAATCCAAGCTCTCCCCAAGCCTCGGGGAGGACCGTGTCTAGAGTTGCTGAGACTGCAAATGAGCGTCGTGAGTGTAATATCATTTCCGGGTGTTGTTGACTTTTCATCTCCTCTCCTGCAGGTTCGGCCTGGTTGAGGGGCCGGCGCGCATCAAGTCCACGCTGGTGGTCGTATGCAGCAATTCCTATGTTTTCCCTTTTGACATTCTATGTTCTTCCTGCAGATTTGGGCTGGTGGAGGAGCCGGCGCCGATGAACTCCACGCTGGTGGTGCCGCGCATCATCCACCAGACCTGGAAGACGGAGGAGGTGCCGGAGATCTGGGCCCACGCCCGCAAGTGAGAGTCCCCGCGGGCTGCATTAAGCAGTCGCCCTGCTGGAACAACTGCCATGGAACGGTTGTGTTGTGCCTTCCCTGCGCGGCCTTCACGCTGCATGCCTGCACTGCTGCCTGCATGCACTGTGCCATGCATGCACATGCTGGAACATGACTGAACGCACTGCGCACACCCAGCATGTCGCAGCGCTGATCAGTGAAGCAATGAGAGGCGCATAGGCCGCAGGGCCTTCCGGCCACTGTAGTGAGAGTGAGGCTCACGGTTGAGCTGCTCTTGTGCGCAGGGAGTGCCAGCGGCTGCATCCGGGCTACGAGTTCAAATTGTGGACCGACAAGTCTGCCCGGGATATGATAGCGGCGGACTACCCGAAGTTCCTGGACATGTATGACGGTTACGGCTACGGCATCCAGGTGGCTTTCTCGAATTTTCGATGCAAATTCCTGCAGCAGCAAGGGTTCAGCTGCTATGTAGCTTCGGCTATGAGATTTAGTTGTGGGGTTGGTTGGATGCTTGCCCACGATTCAATCCTGCTGGGTGTTCATCCCTGCCTGGCGGTGCACCAACATATGGAGAGCGGCATGATGTCCACGCATTGTCATGCACCGCAAATCCGCACAGCATGTTCATCAGTCGCACCTCTAGCTCTTCAGTCGGCGTCACTCAGCACGGGCTAAAACTCTGTGCCCGTCATCTCATTCTTCAGTATGTATTAGGAAGGAGCGGCATGCAGGAGCACAAGCGCTCTTGCTCAATCGTCTCAACTCGGTCATGCAGCGGGCGGACGCGATGCGGCTGTTCTTCCTGCACAAGTACGGCGGCATCTACATCGACCTGGACATCGAATGCCGCCGCTCGCTGGACTTCCTGCGCCACTACGGCTGGGTCATGCCGCAGGTGTGCGCCCAATCTTAAATGCTGTGACACCAGCATGAGCTTGGGACTGTCGCCTCGTCTGATGCTGTCCCCCTCCTGCATGCGGCCTGAAGTCTGCATTACACTGCTGAGGATGGTGCTGACGTCATGTCAGCCTCATATCAGCCTCTGGACCGGCAGAACCGATTGCTGAACTCCACTTCAGTCTGCTCTAGTCATTTTTGTCGAAGTTCTGCATCAACGATTGATCATTCATGCGCCAGACCAAGCCGGTGGGCTTCAGCAACGACTTCATGGTGGCGGCGGCTGGGCACAACTTCCTGCTGAAGATGATCAACGCGCTGCCGACGTGGAACAAGCGCTTCGGCAGCAAGTACCCCACCGTCATGTTCAGCACCGGCCCCATGTTCGTGTCCTACCAGGTGTGCAACAACATGCAATAATCAATCTCGGTTGATTGTCCACGTTGTGTGCTGGCTGCTGGTCTCAGCGGGCCGCCACATGGCCAACGCCGTGCATGGCGCTGCAGCTCAGCCTCTCTATGATGCAACAGCTGCTGGCACTTGCCGAGGCCGAGCAACACGGCGATGTGACCTCTGCTTGACGAGGTTCATAAGTAGGCTGATAAGTGTACAACAGCTCTTCCAGGACTCGACAATGACTCTCGCCTTCCTGCATTCAGGCAGCGCACTACACGCCGCAGGCGGACTTGTTCGTGCTGCCGGAGTGCCTGTACGGAAAATACACGCCGTGCGAGGAGACGCTGTTCAAGCACTACACAGGCTCCACGTGGCACGGCTCCGACGCCTCCACCCTCAAGTGGATCTTCCGTGAGCGCGCGCCCATCCTGTCCTTCGTCGTGCTCGGCGGCGTCGGCCTCGCAGCGCTCGCGGTGTCGCGCGGCTGGCTGGCTGCATGGGCCGGCGGCCAGCCGCAGTCCGCCGCCAAGGCGCACTGAGGCGACTGCCGGCAGACCGACCTAAGAACCAGCATACACCCGTCTCAGCTGCCAAGGCGCACCGTGCGGCGGCGCCAGCGTGCGAGTGAGAGGCGAGCTGGCAGGCCGATAATTTTGGACGCCCACACAGGGAACAGTGACGCACTTGACACACAAACGGACCGCCAACGGTCCCTCTGTACTTTTACATGTATAGGTATCTGGTTTGTCAAGGGCATCTGCAGGCCTCCTCCTGGATATCTCAGAGCATGCAGCACTCATGAGACTGCAGTTTGACAGCTTTGAACGGATTGCAGCCCTTGCGCCTTGCCTCAGAAGGACAAGACGCACTGCATGTCGGCAGCCGCCAAGAGGAGTTGCTTACAATATCTGGCCGGGTTTTGGTCATGTAAGCCTGCAACACCTACTTGCTTCACAACTTGCACCAGTTACAGCTACAACTACTGTCTCAACAAGCGCCTGCCCGTCGACTGAAGCGTAGCCATGTGCCGACACCAAATCCTTTGATGTCGCAGCACGAAGTCATGGCCCACTGAAACCCCACCAAGCCGAACAAATGCCTGGACGCAAATTTCCTGCTATGAGTCCATCGCCACTGCCGGCTCCGCCGCCGCGTCCAGCTGCTGCTGCAGGAGCCCCGCCACCTCCCGGTGCCGCAGCCGCGCGTGCGCTATGCAGTCCTGCAGCTGCGCGGTGCTGGCCAGCGGCGCGCCGCCGAGCTTCTGCAGGCCTGCGTTGTGACAGACAGCAACGTGTTGGATTGTCTTGGCAGGCTACCACTCGCATCGCTGATTTAGCATAGCAGATACCAAACATGTGCACTTGCAACCGCACTTGTGAGTCTTGCAGCCGCAGCGTGCAAAGCTGAGAGGGTGGCAGCTCAATCTGAGGCTTGGGTTCGCGTTCAGCCACAGATCCCACAGTCGAAAGCTGTCAGGCACACTGGCGACATGGCCTGACATTGACGGCCACCAACGTAAAAATCAACGGATAGGCAAAACAAAAGCACTCCACCACTCACCCAGCAGGTCGCCGTCCTGGTCCAGGATGACAGACACGCTGGAGCTGAGCTGCTCCTCCTCCGGCGCTGACGGGTCCACGATGCATGTAGACTCCAGGAAGCCGCAGGTGAGGCTGACCGGCATGCTCGCGAGGCTGAGCCGCCTGCAGGGTGGCACTCCAAGCAGTCGGATCGCATACGGTCGTAGCAGGGAGGTCGTGGCCAAGATGTGCATGAAATGCTGTACATGCGGCAGGCGCAGCAATGCTTCCCACAGCAAAGCACCCGCAGCAGTGCAAGCCTCAGCGCCTCGGCATCGGATCGATTCTCTAGCGTAAATCCCACCGACCGATAGCTTCAGACAGGATGCCTGCACCTGTGCTCTGCCGTTGCTGCTGCTGCTGTGTCTGCTGCTGCCGCTGCTGCGGGCTCCGCTGCTGTCTCCGCCTCTGCTGATGGCACCACATCGCCCTCCTCGTTGACGGCGACCGCCGGGATGGCCAGGCTGCGCAGCGCCGCCACCGCCGCCAGCAGCGCCACATCTAGCAGCGAGCCATCTGTGGGGTGTAGACGGTAACCGAAGCAGTCAGGGAGCACCCGAAACCCCAAATAAGGAAGGTTCACCCGCAGGATGGTTAGGCTGCGCAGCGCCGCCATTGGCTGGAGACCATCCAAACACAACATTCACAGCCGACGCCGCATGCAGCACACGCCACCGCCGCCAGCAGCGCCACGTCCAGCAGCGAGCCGTCTGCGGGCGCAGGGCAAGCCTGACGCAGTCAGGGCGCGTGAGCGTCTCCGTTCCGCCAGCCTGGACGCCGACCTGGGCTGCTGCAATCAACCGTGCACACAACGGGCGGCGTTACTGCTGGGGCAACATGTCTGCAAAGGCCAGCGCTGAGCATGACAACACCAAAGTGCAGAACCAACTTGCGTCTCCCACCTGCGTCCAAGACATAGATGTCCAGGTAGGCCAGCCAGGCGGCCTTGCCCTCCGCGATGCACAGCTGCCGGCGATCCACCAGCCGCTGCACCAGGCTGCCCACCTGCTCCGAGAGCACCTGCCGGCAGAAACGAGAAAGGTGACCTTTGAACAAGCTGACCTTCTGGGCAAAAGATGACATTTGCCATCTGCAATTGCAATGCATGGCGTCCAGTCGCCAGATTGCGAGGTCGGCACGCCCCGATGCATGCAGCTCGGTGAACTCTCGGCGCACCTGCGCAGTCGGCGAGGGCCGCCCGGGGCGCGTGTGCGGCGAGCACATGGGCGTCAGCTCCACGGTGGTGACGACCTGCCCCTCCCCCGGCGCCTCCTCCCCTGGCTGCATCGTCTCCATCTTGACGCACGCCAACGCCGTCGAGGAGGTGCCAAACTGCGGACAGGCCAGAGTTGGAGAAACATCAGCATGTCTCTCACAATTTCATGAAATGGATGATGATTATGATATGCGAGGAATGCATGTAGGGAGTGCCAGGCGCTCATGGCTGCCGGAGCCACCCCGCCATCATCGGCGGCGGCGAGCCCGCATGCGCCCATGCTGTCTGCGCACCTTTACGAGGGCGGAGGCGTCCGCCGTTGTGATGGAGCCGAGGCCAATGGTGACGGTGCGGGGCCGGCCCAGGGGCCGGCCATCGGGCCGGACCCCCTCCGCAATGAACCGCGCATAGTACTCATCTGGGTACAGCCTCTGGAACGCCTCGCTCTGCGGCCCTGCGACCGCAGCCTTCGTGGCCATCTCAGCACGTCGATGCCGTTGTGTCCGCTGTCTGGTTCACCACTCGAACTACGTAGTGGTTCCGGAACCTGTTTAATGCCACAGGCAGGTTGATCGCTTCGATGCCGCACTGCTTGATCACGCTTCGCGAGTAGTTGCAGAGACTTGAAAGGTATCGTGGAAAACGGTTGCAGCGCAAATGCTTCAGAGCAAGACGCCTGGCAGTCGCCACAGCCGTGCCCATCGTGGTGAAAGGCGTTCTTTCAGCATGCCCATGGAATTTTCGCCGGTCACTCAGAGGAGGAGGTGGAGGTAGAGGAAGTAACGAAAAATATCTCGATGACTAGTCGACATAGCATGAGCATTCATGGGCGGATTCCACGGCTTTCAGGACTAGGACCTGTTCACAAGCGTTTTCGAAGCAACTTTTCGAAGCAACTTTTCGAAGCAACTCTGGCTGGTATCTCGCTTCCGACTCTCGGTTCCGCAGCATGCACGGCGCTGCCGCTCGGTGTTTATTGCCAACCTCACGTCCAAAAAAGCGGCGCAGCTGCCTCAGGACCAACATGCGACGCTAGCCCATCACAAAAACCCAGTTTGAACCTCCCATTGCCAGAGGCCCAGCCGCCGTGAGCCTGCACTACGTGCAGCCTGGCCGCGCCGCTGCCGCGTGCGCACACGCCGTCCCGACTGGCCTTACAGTCTGGCCGCCCACCCAGCATGTGCATGCAGCGCGCTTGCACTCAAAGGAAGGACTCCAGCGCGACTACGACGTTGCCGCCGTTCTCCCGCAGTCGCCGCTCCGCCTGCTTTTTGTCCACCTCGAATTCCGTCGCGATGATCCCCACATCGTCCTGGCTGATCTTCACTGCCGCCAGCTCCTTTTCTCTGCGCGCATGCAGGTATAATATGCATCAGGGTTGTGCATCAGTTTGATTCACTTACATATTGAGTTCTTGTTGCTGCACCCTGCAGTCCTGCTGCATGGTCAATCATGCTAGCAGTGCCATGAAGATGGCCCAGCAGAGGCACTACGAGACCGACGTCAAAGCTTGCTCGGTGGCAGCACAGGTTTGCTGAGGATCTCACCGTTGTCGCTGCTTTTCCTGGTCGGCCTGCTGCGCCGCGGCGAGCGCGGCCATCGCGCTCTGCGCTTTGCTGGTGTCCAACGTCTGCTCCTCGTCCACCTGCATGGGTAGCGTCAGCCGCATCAGTTCCGTGAGCAGGGTATGCGCATGTTCAGCATGTATTGCGCAGGCGGCCGTGCACACGCACACGGGCTGACTGCGGTGTTGGCTGGCGGCAGGCAGATGACGACAGCGCTGTGATGAAACGCTGTGCAGCAGCTGCGAGCAGGCGTCATGCGTCACGTGGAATGCACCATGCACCATCGCTCACATGGTCGGTGAGCTTGTCGAGGCTCTTGGCCGCCTGCGCCGACTCGCGGTCCTTCTTCACATCCTCTGCAACCTCCTCCCTCTCGTCCTCTGCCATGGCGGCTGTGTCTGAGAGAATCAGAGAGAATCAAAGGGCTGCACGAGGGACGGATGGCTCTCGACGTGTGTGGGCTTTACACCCGGCTGTTGTCGAAATCGACTGCGTCGAGCGATCTGCGATGGCCGCTGGCAATATACAACGGCGCGATCTGCCAGCAGCCAAGGTGGTATTACGTACGTATTGATTCGTCGTTGAGGATCGCGCAATTGCAAAAGTGAGGCACTTGATGCTGCGAGCTGCCGCAGTCATGCCGCCGTGGCTCAATCATGATGTGCTGGCGGCAAGTTTGGAGTGCCACACTTCTCTATTTACGCACAAAGTTGATCAGTCAGTTGCGTGTGACCAAGTCATTCGCCGGTGCGCCAGCAGACTTTGTAGCGGCCGTTCGAGAAGGAAACTTCTGCCAGAATCTTGCAGCAGGCCAAAACCATGGCGTCAGCAGGCCTCACTTCCGAGTTCCTGGGCCAGGCAGTGGTGAGCTATTCATTGCAACAGGATTCATACCGCTGGATCTTCACAGCTGCACAGCAGCCTGCCATAGACACGCCTGCAAATGCCAGCCAGGAATTGCTGGTGGCTGGGTGGTGCTGGCACTGCTGCCGGGATTCACCGCAGCGTGACGCATCCAATCCATGGTCCGCACCACCCAATTCAACTGTGTAACGACGTGGTGATCCTGATGCAGCACCGGCAGACCTGCAGCGTGCGGACGCCGGCGGCAGCCGCACCCGCGCCCGCGCGGGCGCCCGTTAGGGTGGTTGCTCAGAAGAAGGTCACGAAAAAGCAGCAGGTAAGCTTGTGCTTTTGGGCTCCTTGCTCGCATCCATGCAGCGACAGCATTCAGAGGTGGGGCTCAGAAGGAGTGTTTACGGCACCCACATGCGGCAGGAAAGACCCTGTTGATCAGACAGGCTGGCGCCGCTCGCAGGTGATCCTGACCCAGGACCTACCGGGCACGGGCCTCAAGGGCGAACTGACGTCGGTGAACTACGGCTTCTTCCGCAACTACCTGCAGCCGCAGCGTATCGCCGTGCCCGCCACCGCGGGCGTCCTCGAGTACGTGTTCCATTCACCTCCGGCCCTGCCATCCTCTGGCTTGAGCCTGCTTCACTCCTGCTTCTGCTCGTACCAAAGGCACCTCCTGCATCCATGGCGTGACTGACGGAGTTTCACTTTGCCTGTTCTGCTGTTCAGGCAGATCCAGCGGAAGGAGGCGGCCGCGGATCGGGCGAGGATGGACGTGAAGGCGAAGGCGCAAGCCATGGCCACCGCGCTGGCCACCATCGGCAAGTTCGTCATCCGCAAGAAGGTGGGCGCGCCTCATGGCATGCGGCCGTCCCAACTTCGCTGTCGCGCTGCGAGCCAGCTCGACCGCGCACCGGCTGACCCCAAACCTGCTTGGTCTGCGGCGCGTTCTGAGACGCGGCATCCAAAACCGCTGTGACGACGCTGATGAGCATGCTATATGAACACGCACGGAGCTGCGCTGCTGGGGAGTGGCAGTTGCGCTGGTGCTGAACGTGCCGCTGTGCCCCGCCCGTGCCTACAGGTCGGCGAGAAGGACCAGATCTTTGGGTCGGTGACGCCGGCGGAGGTGGTGGAGGCCATCGAGCTGCAGACCGGGCGGCAGCTGGACAAGAAGGTGTGCTGCACTTTCTTGTTGTTCCAAATTCACTGGATTTTATCTCCAGTCTGACCAGCGCTAGTACAGTATGACAACGCAAACAGCGGACAATTGTATACAGGGCGGACAGGAAGGTGGCCTAGGCTGTGTAACTCATCGTTCCCAGTTGGAATGCGAGTCTCTGAAGTGCGAGCCAGAAGCATTGCGGGATGTGCAGCTGCCGAGATGGGCAGCTGCCGGGGCCGAGGACGCTGGATACTAAGGACGCTTGTCACATTCCATTCCCAGGTGTGGCATGGCATCATGGTGGTGGTTTCCATGAGATTGTGGATCGTCACGATGCAGGATGTGGAGCTGCCGGAGATCAAGACAATTGGCACGTACGATGCATCCGTCAAGCTGCACCCCGAGGTCAGCGGCACCTTCAAGGTCGTCGTCCAGAAACTGAAGGAGCAGAAGTGAAGCAGAGTTGAGAGCTGACGCGGGCGCAAAGACGGGATGGCAGTACGACGCAAGCGGAATGGTGCCGCTGCAGACTCTGGCGTGTCGGTCTACTGCCACCGCTGGTGCCCACGACAGCAGTGGTAAAACAAATAGCACGCAGCTGCTGGTGTCATCGTCAGCGAAACAAACAACGGTGTGGAATCAGTGTAATTGGCGGCTTCTTTCACGCTCGAGTCTGCGCAATATTGTTTAAGACATGGTTGCCTGCGTCAGCTCAGAGTCTCTGTAGACACGTGCAGCACTAGCAAACGACCAGATGCAGCGTTGCGGTAATAGTGTGGCGGTTCCTTCTTGCAAAATCGACGCTTCCGTTGCATACTGAAACGGACGCGGCGCTGATGGATAGGCAGACAGATGTCAATCAAAAAGATTTGCGGCGCGTCATGCTCCGCACCGCAAGCCCGCTGAGCAAATCAATTCGCATGTCAGTCAATCAGTACTCACTACCAGCTGATACCCAGAAACCACAAGCAGCTACCCCGCTACCTACTGACCTGTTTCATACATCAATCGAACATCAGTCACTTCTCTAACCGCATACTTCCTCACAAGTACATCAAAGATTAGCGGCGGGGGCACCGCCGATGAGCCGTCATTGTGTCTGGCGCTGCGGCTGTGGCCGGCAGACCCACCTGCGCGGCGGGCTCGCTGGACAACTGGCGCGACCGGCTGTGCTGCTTGCCTGGCAGAGGACGGCGCTGCCCGGTGTGAGGCACGAGCACCAGCGCTCGCGCCTCACGCCAGGCCCGCGCGGTTGACGCCAGGCCCTGCCGGCATGCCCTGGGCAAGAAACCCTCGCGGCATGCCTTGCGGGCTGGGGTTTTTGGGCGCTATATTCCCTGGCTGAGGTGCCCGCGCCTCAGCTGCGGTGCTCCTACAGTGCGCTGTGGCGGACCTGGAGAAGCACTCAGCCGCTGAGCAGGTTGGGCCCCGTGCCTCGGTCTGCTGAATGGGCACGCCAGCGGGAGCAGGTCCGCCCGTTCTAGCGGGACGCCTGCGCGTGTACACCGTCACTATGAGGTTGTGCATGCAGAAACAGGGTCCACATATGTACTCACCTTATGGCTCAAAGGCAGATGCGCGACTGTGACACTGGCAAACCTGTACGGCGGGCTGGAGCGCACCAGGATTCATACGGTGCTTGGCGCGAGGCACTGACCGGCGACGCAGGTCTGTCCCGACGCGCAGCAGTACTGCACACGAAACGCGAGAGCTTCATGACCAAGGGCAAAAAAAGTGAAGCTCCGGGGCGAGAGCAGCACGAGGACAGTGGGGCCAGATCAGGACGTGCACGGCAGAATGCAGCTGCTGCCGCCGCCGACGTCACGCTGCTGGCCAGGGCCAATGTGCGGGCATGCCCTGGAGCAGGAAGTATTGCAACCTCACATCTCTTGGCAACGCAAAATGCTTTTCAATACACAGCAGGCAGATTTCCGGTGCACCTTGCCACAAACATTGGCTGGATCGCAACAGCCGGCCGTCTTGGTCGCCTTGAAGTACTGGCACACGCGGTCCGCACCGCAGCAGAACGTCTTGCGCCCCTTGCCGCTGAACATCGACGTAGAGTGATTTAGTCTCATGCACAGCGGCTGCAGTGGACCATTATTTGTGAGACGGCAAATGACGGCGAAAAGTGCTGAAAAGTTCGTCATCACAATGGGAGGTCCAGGAAACGGCAAATTCGAGCGCAATATCTGCACGTACCAGCTCTTCGTGGAGGAGCAGCACCCTCTGTTCTTGTTCGCGCACGCGCCCGTTGCGGGGCACACCTGTGGTGTGTTGACGGATACAGGTTGTTGTAGACTGCAAAGCAGTGAAGTGCAGGACATGCGCACAAGCGCGGTGCGTGAGCGGCGGTTTTCTCATGCAGGAGGGCCGGCGGCTGCCCGGAATGGCACCAGGCAGCCACTGCCCTCGCCCGAAACAGAATGTCCAGCACGGCGGCAGGCAGGCGTTCCGCAGCAGCCGGTGTCGAGCGCAATACGAACTGCAGATGGGGGGTGGGATTCGGGTTCACTCACGTCGCTGCCGCACTTTCGCACGGTGGTAGAAGCTACGCATCGCCCATCTAGGCACGTCTGGGATGACGTACAGCAGCTCTGCAGTCAACATGCACCGCCGTTGGTCGATCGCAACCAGAAAATCGAGCCACCAAAACAGCAAGGTAAACCTCTGGACCAGCGCCAGCCCGCATGCAGGAGGTGCGAGAAAAAACCATGCTTATCGATGCAACAGGACACAATCAGCATGAAACCATTCGAGCTGGAGATGCAGATCTGCCGCCACTCACCGATGAACATTGCTTTTCCGCCGGGCAGCAGACGCTGTTGATGCAGGGGTTTCCGGCGGCGCAGCACTGGTTTGTGTTGCAAACGCTGACGGTGGAGCAGCAACTGCCAGACAGGCACTGCTGGCCGCTGGCGCACGCCTGCAGGCAGTGACTGACATCAGCACAGTGCGCTCAAAACAATTTTGTCGCCAGCTGCTCGGTGGTAGAATACCAGGCCTTCGTCTTGCAATTGCGGCTGCGGAAGAAGTGACCGACAGCGCTCACCTTGCCGGTGCCACAGCTGCCATTGCAATCGGCGGGCGCTGAGGTCGGCAGCGTGGCAAAGCACTTGCTACCGCAGTACTTTGTGTACCTGACGGCAGGAGCACCAGGAGTGTGGCTTCAGCTCATGTATGCGTACATTTCCGAGCACGGGCGCAGCAGACAACAGGCACACCATTTGGAGGTCTTCTGCCTCCACGATTTGGAAGTAAAAGTGAGTGAGCGAAACGGGTTTCTGCTCACCAGGGATTCAAGCCAATCTTGCCCAGGTAGCTGATTTTTTGCCAGATGACCTAGAATGGCAACATGAACTATTGACGGAACAGGAACTGCTCACGCACAGATGCAGTCAAACACAGGCACACTCTCAATAAAAATTTCTTCCCACAACAAGGCTTCGTGTACTCACCGTCGCCCAGTCATCGTCAACCTGCAGCAGAACCATGCCAGACACTCAAGCCGGGGAAGAAGGGACACCGCGCTTTGTGCTTGCAGACACTGTGCGGTTTGTGCTTGCAGACACTGCGTGCAACCTCAAGTCCTTCGGGCATTCTAGTGTGGCACATGAGCTGCCAGCTGCGAGAAAACCAGCAACAAAGCTGTATGAGAGGATCACAGAACTCACGATGCCGCCGGTGTCGCCGCTGTTGGCGTTCCACGCCCACCAGATCCAGCTGTCGATAGAGTTGTGCTTGCCGTCGTTCGCGTCGGCCTCATTGTTCAGGTACTTGATGAGCAGGTTCATTTGCTGCAGGCAGAAACGGCAGGGCTCAATCTAGTGGCAAGGCAGCAGTCAGGGAGCATCACAGTGTGACAGCCCCAGGCCAGCGGCGCATTCAGCACTGGCCATCATGGCAGCATTCTGGAATCGTAAAGGCAACATAAGCACATGGCCATAGCACTGACGTGGGCTGAGCGGACAGCAAAACCATACCTTCAGCTCCAGCTCCAGGCAGCCCGCAATTGCGCAGCGGTTGCGGCAGTCGCGCAGGCGGGTGCCGAATTCGCCAATGACGATGGGGAAGCGCTGGCTGCGGTTACATAAGCAGAAGCGTTACAAACTACGGGTTTTCCATGATAAGACAGGCATCCCACTGGTCTGGATATTTCGCAATAGATTTCGTCTTCGTACCAGCTGCCATTGGTGCAGTAGCCCGCCTTGTTGAGGTAGCCGAAGGAGTTGGACAGCCTCGTGTAGTAGCCGGGCGCCGTGGCAAGCGCCGGCACCGTCAGACCCGAAATAGAGGGCGGGTACACGTGGGGGGCGATGATGACCTTGTTCAGGAATGGCTGCGTCATCAGAGAGCGGAAGAAGGGGTTGGGATCTGAGACGCCCGTCCCGGCGATGACGGAGGCGGCGGTCGCGACACCGTCGCCCCAGTTGGCACCCATGGTGCCCTGGCCCAGGCCCTCGATCATGAACAGGGCGCCTGCGTGAGCGGGAGATGTCAGCCATGAGCGTCTGGAATGAAGACACATCGATCATGAAGAGGGAGCCTGCGCGGGCAGCGGCGCCGGGCATGACGCCTCCAGGCATGTGCACCTGGAGGCCTCCAGTGGAGGCATCCAATGCAGCACCAGTACAGCAGCGCGACTGCTCAGTTGGGTGAGCTGGCTGGAGGCGCAGGAACCCGCAACATGTCGGCTTTTACTGTTTCCTTTTTCCACGAGTGCCAGCAACAGTAGGCAGCGCTGAGGGCACATGCCTTAGTCTGAAGCAGCACTCACTGGGGTCGATCTTGTACGCGGCCTTCATGAACGACAGGTATGTGTTCGTCATGCCGGGCTTGCCACTCTGCGCCTCCCAGCGCAGGCCCTGCGCATCTGTTTGAAGAGCAGATAGTGTGTGAGCGAACGTGACTGATAGGAGGCAGGGAATGGCCATGCAGACATGCAGTGGCATGAAGGGATCGCAATACCCATCACTCGGACCCACCTGGCTCATTCAGAATGTCATAAATGACGCGGCGCTTCGAGTAGGCGTCCTTGGTTATCTCAGTCACGATCTTCAGCCACCTCTGCAGCAGCATCGGCAATGGAAATGTCACTCCACAGAGTCCATCGTTTGAACATGCAACAGTGCAGGTGCTTGACCAGATGCTGGACGAAAGCAGGCACGGTGGCGCCACGGCAACATGCATCGTGCATCGGGACAAAAAATGTGCACAGGCAGCGGATTCGCGCCTGCAGCCACAGCGCCTGGTCCTCCATGACCGTCGTGTCCGTGTTCAGGTGCTGATCGAGGACGACGATGAAGCCGTTGCGGGCGAGGACGCCCACGGTCCACAGGAAGCGCGCCAGGGTGGTGTTGTTGGGCACGTAGCCGTTGCAGACGGCATTGGCGCCGGTGGTGGGGATGGCGCCGGCTGGCAGGTAAGCAAGGCTGACGGACCCCGCGCTGCCGGCTGCGGATGTAGAAACAGCCGGGTCAGGCGTCCGTAAGGCACTGTCGAGACGCTTGTCAGCTCCAAAGTGACACTGAAGTGTCTCTATGTCCAGGCATCCAGAGCAGCACTGACATGTTTGCTTTAATGCAGACGCAAAGGGGCCTCCTGCGCCACTGGAGTGCGCAGTTCCTGTAATGCAGTGTTGCATCAATTGGATGCAGCAGACTCACTGCTGACGCCGGGCTTCTTGACGCTGCTGAGGATGCCCGATGGGCTGGGGTTCGACGCGCTGCCGTCGGGGCAGTTGCGCGTGTAGTCCCGGGGCGCCTGGTCAAACAGACTCTGCAGGCAGACACCCAGCTTTGCAAAGCGCCCGCTTTGCTGGAGACCACTGCGATCCCTGGACAATCCTAGCGACGATCGGAGGGTGGCGTGGATCCACAGCGCTGGCCAGAGCATGCACCTGTGTGGAAATGCGCCAGGTGGCGAAGCGTCCGCCGCCGCCATCTGCCATGAAAGTCAGCGGCGTACCTTCAAGCTGAAAGGCAGCCGGATGGTGTTGAAGCCCAGCAGCTTGATGCGCCGCAGCACGGTGATGAAATCCAGCGTCAGCGCGGTGGGCCCCTGGTACAGCCCATCGACGAATGTGGCACCCGTCTCGAAGCCGAACCAGTTGACGCCGTGCAGCTTGATGGGCGTGGAGCCGCTGCATATCCGGATGGCTGTAGCAACAGCCATGTAAGATCAGAAAGGTACAATTGTGTTTTGATGTTGAACTGTGTCACCAACATCTTGACTCTGTGCGAACCAGCATCCCGCCGGCGGCGGCGGCGGTGCGGCATATCACAAACAGTCTGAGCAGATGGCATCGAGGCCTTGCGATGGTGATCGGAGCCTGGCATCGGGGACAAAGGCTCACAGTTGCATATGGTGAGCTGGTTCGGCAGAGGAACTGCCGCGGTCCGCGCGTTCGCCTCCGCTGCGAAAGGCGAGACATCTCCGTCCATCGATGGCAGGCCGGCACCCACCGCGACCGGCGGCAGCGGCACTTCTCTAGGAGCTTTGACGTCGCCGAAGCCGACCTGAAGCATGCACACAACACGGTGGCGGACGGCAATATGCGGTTCTAGGTCTGTGCAACAACCCGAGGCCGCGGGGCCCTGCATGCGCGGGCCATTCTGCCTGCGGGGGAGGCAGGGATCGCGCTACAGAGCAGAGGCAACATGGAGATGAACTCAGCCTTTGAGCTCTGGGACGTCTGGGCGTACTCGGCGCAGCCGCGGCAAGGTGGCATTCGATGCTCCGTGGCAACCCGGGGGTTACAGGTGCAGGTGGCCAAAACATGGATCGATCAGGCCGACTCGCCGTCTGCAGAGGTACAGTGGTAATTTTGGCCGCCAGCTGCGTCAAGTGGCGGCCGGGCGCGTCGAGATGGGGCCTGAAGGGTAGTAGTGGCGTTGGTAGGACTGAAGCATGACAGCTGCATACGACGGCCGCCAGCCCCACGAGAACGATCAGGATCGCCCCCATGACTATCCTCCTGCACAGCTGAGCAGCTGTCGATCTGCAGCAAAGCACACGCGCGTCAGGCGCTGACTAGCCTTATCGGGGTGTCTGGTGGCTGCTGATCTGCGCGTCTCAAAAGACGGGATAGACACGACGGCATGCGTGCATCAGAGTCCAGACCACGACAAGCCGCTACGATTTCAGGAGGATCTGCACGGCGTGCGGACGCGGCTGCTGGCCGCGGATAGGGCAACATGTCCGTGTAATCAGACAAGAAAGCATCGGCGGTTGCCGATGCTTCCATGCAGCAAAGGTTTGGCAGCTCTTACGTCTCACACCAGCGACAAAGAAGACTTGGATCGTATCGATGCACGGTGCAGATCGCCACCTGTGCAGGAGGAAACGCGGGGGTGTGATCGGCCCAAGTGTGGCTGCCTTGTCTGGCAAACGCACCCAGAATGCGGCAGCCACCAGGGCTTCCCCGCCGCAGCGATGCGGGACGACTTAGCAATGAAAGGATGAAGCAATCAAAGTGTGTGACACATTGCTCACGGCTGCTACGCTGACTGCTTCATACAGCTGGCGCTGGTGACATACTGGGTGACGACAAATACGGACGCAACGGGGGAGAGGTGCAGTTTTAGGGTTTAGGGTTACTGATTGAATCTGCTGCACAGCACATCCACGGCCATGCCCCCACACCATCGGAAACGCACCGCGGTGCAAGCTGGGCACAATGCACTTAGCACAGCTGATCAGAAAGCCCGCTACCGCCTTGCAGGCTCGCTCAGGCTCTCGATCACTTGCCGTTGCTCACTGCCTTGAGTTCTCCGGCGTTGAGAGTCTGCTCCAGGGTCTCTATGCACTTTCCCACGGACTCGCCGCGCTTCATGGCCTCCGCGAGAGCGTCGTGCGCCTTTGAATGCTGCCGCAGCAGCGCCACCGCGTTGAGCACCGCGAAACGCACCTGCGCAAGACACAAGTCGGCCACCCTCGCACAGCAACAAGACCACAGTCTGCCAGGTGGCCCGTGCAAGAGCAGGAATGTGTCAACTTGAGTTGGTAGTGTGGGCAGACCTGCCAGCCGCCAGGACCTGAATGAACAGGGAGGTGCCTCGTGCATGTGTACATGCGGTCACGCTGCCCTGCTCACCTCGCCGTCCGCTTTCTTCTGGCTGAACTGCAGGCCACGCAGCATGCTGTCCAGCTGCGCGACGTCGCCCAGCCCACCCTCCGCTTTGCCAAACCTGCGCAGGTTTCATGAGCTTTCCCACGAGAGGTGATTCATCACATGGGCAACGCGCAGCACATGGCAGAGTAGTGCAGGTCGACCGCAGCCAACACAGTTGCAGCAACAGAAAATGGGTGTTTGTAACTGCCCGGTACATTCAGACCCACAGATCGCACGACATGCCAGGACAGGCCGCCGCAGCCAACACCTGAGGTATTCGGTGGCGACGCCCGCCAGCGCGATGCAGGCGTAGGTGTCGAGGCTGCCGCTGGACAGTCTGCCGCTGGCGACCTCGCTTTGGAACTCGGCATCGCAAAACTGCGTGCCCGCCTGCACGTTGAGCGCCCGGTACCTGCGCGGTGGCGCCGGTATCGCGTCAAATGGTGGGGCACGGAGATCAGCATTGTTGAGGCTGTGACCGACTCACATGCTGAGCCGGTGTCAAAGTGTGTGATGTCGTCAGTGGTGCATCAGTAGCCAGTGCCGCTTCCCAAGCTGGGAAACAATGGTGGGTGAACGTGTACTCACACATGCCAAAGCTTGAGGACGTCCAGAAATGCAATCACCTCTGGAAGGCGTCCCACGCCGACAGCGTGTACGTCTTTGGCGGCAGGCCCAGCAGGTACGCCACCTGCAGGAGCAGCAGCATGCGACAGATCAGGCATCCTCGGTCCCCAAGCTTCCAAGCCGTTGTGCGCAGTTAAAGCAGCACAGTGAGAGCGAGAATGGCGCCGCACTCCCGTGCACCACGTGGACACCATTTTAGACAGCGTGCAAGCCGCAGCGCACCAGGAAGTGCCCCGCCTCGTGCAGCGCGACGCGCTCTGTGTACGAGGGGGAGATGACGCGCGCGAGGCTGTCCAGTGCGAGCGACTGCACGCCGCCGCCATTTGCGATCTGCACGCAGAGGGCTTGTGGAACCAGCTGGGTTTGGGTTCGGCGTAGCGCTGCTTGCGGCTCTCAGCAGCAAGTCGCCGAAAATGGCTGTCCACTCAACAAAGCTTGCCCACACATGCACTGTAACGGTTGCTACCTGGTCAGCAAAATACACAAAGACGATGGCGACGAGCAGGCCGCCGAGCTGCTCTCCCTGCAGCCCCAGCCCAAAATACGCAGCAGCCACGCCTGCGAGCGCCCCACCCTGAAGCGCCAAATGACAGCGGGAGTCATGCACTGATGTACTGAAGGGTATGAGTGGCACATGTGATGGCCTTTGGGTGGAAGGGCCCCAGAGGCCAAACACAGAAGCGGTCAAGAGTGCAAGTCAAGTCATGAGTCAAGAGCGCAGCTGCCGCAGGACCCACCTGCACGATGGTGCGCACGCCGTTGAGCGTGTCGTCGGTGGGCGACAGGAGAGATGTCGGCTCCACTTTGTTCAGCCGCATCTCTTCTAGGGTGTATATTCGTTTTGGAACCTGCCGACACATTTTTTGTCATCAAAAGGGGCAGCGCAGGACAGCAGGCTGGAGCTGCTCGTGAGTATAGGCTTTTGCAGTCAAGCAGCTCTACAGAGCATCGATCCAGGCATGTGGGATTGCCTCGCTGGCACACATGCAGCCCCAGCAGCACATGCACCAAGATCACCTGCCGACCGCAGCCGAAACCGCGCAGAGTGCCGTCATCGCGCAGCTGCCTGAGGAGCTTCAGAGCCTCCTTCTCAGGCTTGGCCTGCACAGGACATCCAGTCAGCTCGGATGTGCTGTATCTGATTGCAGATGGCTGGAGGCTGCACTGAACTGGCGCCTTGAGACGCATGCACCGCTGCGCCAGTTCCTGTAACACAAAGCTTACCAGGGCCTGATCCACTTCTGCGGCGAGTCTTGCTGCTTGTGCCTGCGGGCACATACAGAGGTTGAGCAGCATATGGTGCACCTGGCTTTTGCTGCAGGTTCAAGCCAGCTGCACATGGCCCCTCAGATGCAAGATACCCCTGTGACGATGCCGCTGATCTGCCGTCTGCAAATTTGGGTGCTTCTGAAGCGGTTTCGCGCGCCGAACGCAGTCTCTCTTGCCGTCAACGGTTGCTGGAAGGTGATGTGATTGCAATGCATGGCGCTTTTCTTGAAGCTGAGGCGCCAGCGGCTCACCTCTGAAACGAAGCAGGTTTGAGCCGTGAACGATTGTGTGTGCACGGATATGTTGGGACGCCGCTTGAGCTCGCCTGCACCTGAGATCTCAACCGGTCCATGTGGCATGCATCGTATTGATCTCCTCCGAGCCGATGCCATTTGCCATACGCGCGTTTCCTGCTGACCTTTGAAGCATAGGCGCTGGCGCATGGACGTGCAAATTTGCCGAGAATCGAATCCATCGACCTGTAGGCTTTGCACCTGCCATTTCAGAACACAACGGCCAGCACGCTTGTCGTTGCCGGTGCAAAGAAGAAGCTTGACTCAGCTTATGTATTTCAGGAGCACTCGCGACTGCCGAGCACAGCCTGCTAGGTTCAGAGTGACGGCAATGGCATCGGACAGCGCGGCAAATGGCCGCGCAGCAATAGCCGAGGCGTTTGCAGGCTACAAGAGGCAATTTCCCGACGTGAGGTTTTCATATTGTCCTTCCATACATAATGGAACGAGGATATCACCTGACCATCCGTTATAACACTCCTTGGTACCACTCCTTGTGTGGCGCCAAGACCTTCAGCCTGTGCCGCGGCAGGTGCCTGATATCAAGCCGTCAGAGCTAAACGAGTTGCAACAAAGCAAGTCTGACCTTGTGGTCGTGGACGTGCGAACGCCAGAGGAGCAGCAGGCTTGTTGCACACGACACAGCCCTGCTTGCATGGGTGGTGTGTCTCTGATCAAAGTTGTCGATGCCTCCTGTCGGCTGTCCAGCCTTCACTGCATTCAAGACGGGTGAGGCTGATCTCGCTGCGCACTGCCCTAGGTGTCGATGCTTCCGGGCGCGGTGACGCATCAGGACTTTAAGCAGCACCTGGACTCGCGTGATAGGAACGCTCCATTGGTGACGTATTGGTAAGCATGCACTTTCACACATACGTGCATGTGGACACGCAGTACAGTGAGGGCTCGCATTGGAAGTGAGGTTGAGTCTTCTGTGCTTCGTGCAGCACCGCGGGCCTCCGGTCCGGCAAGTATGCAGCGGAGCTGCAGAGGCAAGGCTTCAAAGACGTCAGGAATCTGGAGGGCAGTCTAGTATCCTGGGTGCGCTTCGTTTGGCGCTGTTTGCGTTGAGGTGTCCCGAACCTGTGCTTCTTTGGATGGTTGTCTCGATGTTTGGTGGCATGACTGCTGCTCTCACCAGCCGCAGCGGGGAGGCTATGTCAAGTGTCGGATGCTGCTGTTGTCCCAGGCACACGAAGGGCGGCCGCTGGTGTCGCCAGACGGCCAGCCGGTGAAGAAGTTCCACGCGTACGGGCCGCAGTGGGCAGACATGGCCAAGGGGTCGGGATACGAAACCGTCGTCCACAAGCAGCCGCTGCTGAAGTATGTGCAGCTGCGTGATGCATTTGCTGTTTGGTCTCAGCACTGCACAGGCGCCCGGCATTGCAAGGGCCTTCGTGCATTCCAGACAATGAAGGCAACAGCACGGACGTGTTGAATTTTAGTGCTGTTTCCTGCAGGGGAGCCATCGACACGGTGAAGAGCTTCTGGCCGTTTTCCTAATCACCGCCCAGCGCAGCGGCGAACTGCAGCAGCGACACTGCAATCAGCGGTATTGCGCATACCATAGCCTGCGCATCGGCTTGCCTCCACGAAAGCCGCTACTGAACAACGGACATCATGTCAACCATGTGTGCGATGCACACGTCATGATGGCACGTCTGTGGAAGGCTAGAGACGGTTTGCGCACATGCCACTTCATGCTGTGAGACGTCCCTGGCAGGCGAGGATACTGCCGTGCATACTTCAATGGCAGTTTTCATGCCGGCATCCGTTCCACAGCCCTGGAGAGTGCTGCAAACGGGTTGATACCTACTCAGATCGGCTCACGATATTTCCACCACACAAGCAGATCCTTTGCAGCAAGATGAAGCAGGTGCACGTCACTTGCACGGCATTTGCGTCCACGCGCCGGCAGTGCCAGCATCTTGATCACCGTGGGCGCAACCCGATCGTCTTGTGGCCAGCTGGCATCGGCTTGCAGTGTGTCCTCCGCGGTACAGCATCGTACGTTGGTGAACTCGACCATTTGGCCAAGTGCACACTGCCAGCATCGCCACTATGCACAGCCAGGCGTCACTGCAGCCGCGGCAGCACCAGCTGCATGCCCAGCATCAGCTGGCATCTGGTCACAAGTCACCCCTGCCGCCGCGCCGCGCCTTGCCCAGCAGCAGGTCCCGTTGCACTCCAGCCTGCCGCGCCTCGGCAGTCCTGGAAGCACCCACCTGGACTGAAATAGAGCAGAAGGCCGGCAGCGATGTTCTGGAGGGCTTCGTGGTGCGGCCAGGGCAGGCGCCGGGCACTGCGCCGCACTCGGTCATCCCCACAGCACGCGTCACGGAGTCTCCGAATCGCAAGCCGATCATCCTGTACCGGGACGGCAACTCGTGGTGTCCCTCTTGTGAACGGGTGAGTTTGCACTTGTGCTGTGAATGATTGTCTCAGTGTGCTGTTCTACACAGTGTGCATCGTGCCATCTGCGGCCATGCGACACTGCATCCATGTTGCAGCAGTTTCAGCATGTCATGTTGCCTGCAGGTGTGGATGGGGCTGCTGGAGAAGAACATTCCATTTGATGCAATGTTCATCAGTCTATACAACAAGCCCGACTGGTACCCGGAGCTGGTGCCCACCACACTGGTGCCCGCAGTCTCCATTCGGGGCCGTGTTGTCTGGGAGAGCTACGACATTCTGAAGGTGCCTGTTGCTGACACAAGCTAGAATCTGTACGCCTTGCGCTGCTCAGCATTCTTCATCACCTACACCATCGTGCCAGGCGTATTCTGTGCAGCGCATAGATGTGCTCAGCGGCCTTGACCACCTGGTGCTGGCCGCAGGAGCTGGACAAGGAGTTTCCGGCGAACCCGCTGTTCCCCACCGAGCCGGAACTGGCGGAACAGGCAGAGGCGCTGTCAGCCGCGGCAGAGGAACTGTCGAAGGCAGGCTACAGGTGAGGAGCTGCTGGCAGTTACTGGCGTTGTTGATCGTCTGGTCGGGCCACCTCAGAGTTTGCCTGTCGATGTGTTTTGTCAAGCAATAACGGATGTGTTGCCTGTTGCAGTTTCCTGCTGGGCCGCGAGGGCGGCTTTGGAGCAGGCACCCCAGACGAGAGCCGGGTGCCAGAGTTCCGGGTGAGTGTCTGTGATGCCATGCCGCCTTTCACTGGATCACCGCCCGCAAGCAGACACTCATGTGCACCGGAGGTCTGCCAAGGAACATGCACCATGATGGCTGTCAGCTGCTTCGGGGGGACATGCAGCGTGCAGCGTGTCGCCTGTCCGCTGAACTCGCAGGTGGAGTTCGAGCAGCACCTGTCAGCCGCGGAGGCCGCCCTGGACAGACACAGCTCCGGGCCCTTCTTCCTCGGCGATTTTTCCCACGTGGACCTGATGTTTATGCCCGCGCTGGAGCGCTTCGCGGCCAACATCCCCTTTGTGCGCGGCATGAAGATCCGCGGCAACCTGGACTACCCGCTGCTGGATGACTGGTTCGAGGCCATGGACGCGAAGCCATCGTATCAAGCGGTGAACGTGGCCACAGACAGCATTGAAAATTTTCTGGCTGGCTGCGGTTCAGACTCGTTGAGCTCTTGGGCGTCCCTTCAGACATTGACTTCTCGCTGAAAAAATGTGATTGTATGCTGGTATTGCCGCAGGTGAAGAGCGACGACAAGACGCACCACCTGCTGGCCAACAAGATCATGCGGATGCCGCTCGTCGCCCACGAGGAGCCGGTGGATGACGTCACGCAACGCGCACGCAGGTGAACGCGGATTCAGGCAGTGTTGTGTTGTCTGCAGGGCGCCAATGAGAGCTGCTGCTGCACAGAGAAATGCACTGCTGGGCTGAAGCGTCAACAAGCGTTCAGATTGGCTGGGGCGTTTTCTGCCTGCGCAGGGAGGCAGCCGCAAAGCTGAACATCAACAGGAAGATCATCGTGCGCGACTGCGCGCTGCGCAGCGGCGTCTTCACCGACGTCACCGGCATCAACGGTGCGCCACACTACAGCCATTTGGCATGACGATGATAGCAGCTGCCCCTGGTCTTTAAAGGGCACCCTGTGCCAGCTCTTCCCTGCATGCATGTGGCCAATGCATGCTGGAGGATCACAAGAAACTGGGAGGCGAGCTCCTGCAAAGCGGACTTCAATATCAAAACAATATGAATGTGCTGCAAGCGCAGGCTACCCTGCCGCGCCGTCGGCAGAGGTCACCGAAGCCGTGGACTTTGCGCTGCGCCGCATGGCGACCTACCTGCTGACGGGCAGGGCGGGCGACAAGCACCCGGAGGCGCACGGGCGCGCCGTCGGCGCCGCCACGCTGTCGTACTTCCGCAATCGCGCGTCCTCGCCGCGGGACATGAGCGCTGCAGCCGCTGCGGCGATGCGCGCGGCGTGCGATGCGGTGCTGCGGGAGACCTATTGAAACGTAGTGTGGAGGAGGTACAACGTGTGCAGTCCCGCGCTGCAGAACATACTCGTTTCTTGTTGTGCAGTAGTTTGCGTCATAGGGTTTCGAATCAGGTGAAAGAACTGGCGGCCGATTGGCCGATAGCGATCTTCTGCCTTCTGGAAGCGACTGGCGCGTTTAGACCCGCGGGAATTAAGCCCACTGATGAAGGCGAAAAAGCAAGTGCACCTCAGCAACCTTTATTAAAAGCAGTCGCGAGCCTGCTGCATCGTTTTGTGCTGGCTTACCTCGAGACTGGCCTGCAGGCGCTGGCCATTGCAGTGTTGGCATCCGCGGCTTTTTTTAGCATCGCGCGTGATGAAGCTTGCACTTGCAGTACTCGCGCTAGCGTCTGTGCTGGGAGTCTGCCATGCGCAAGATGACCCCACCACGAGCCTGTCAGGCGTCGCAGACCTGAGTGAGCCCCTCAGTCTTCCACATTATCTCACCCCGGATCAAGCTGCTGCAGTACCAACTGAAGCATCAATACAGCATGCGCCTGATGCTTTCGTTGGATGACACGTTATCTCCGCATTGCCGTCGCACATCGCGGATTGCTACGCTCGCCCTTGTATTTGTACTGGCGGCCGTGGGATGGTTGCGCACTGCTGTGATCCCTCAACGTGGATGCGCATGGCTGCGCTCGTATACCAGTACTTGCACCGCTGACACTTGCCTTGATGTGCAGCTTCCGAGGACTTCGACTCAATCGTCAATGGCCGAAAGCACGCGCTCGTGGAGTTTTACGCGCCGTGGTGCGGTAAGGTCTTGCTCTGTGCTTGAAAATGCAGGCAAGGATGACATCTTGCGGTTGGTGGATTATACTTTGCAGTCGAATGCCTCTCTGAACAATCGTTATGGTTGCATGCAGGCCACTGCAAGCGCATGACTCCGGTGCGTCGATGCCCTCCCCGCATGCTGCGCGCATTGACTGGCTCAGCCTGCCTGTGCATGGTGTCATCATCTGCGTTGCTGCTGTTGCGCTGGGCTGACGCACCATGATGTGTCCAACTTGCAGGAGTTTAAAACGCTCGGGGAGAAGGTGACTTCTGACGGCAAGCTGTCCAGCCGCGTGGTCATTGCCAAGGTGACAGTTCCATGCCGCAACGATTTCTGATGCCTTGTGGACTTTCTGCGGGCGTGCGGGCGTCCGCTGGGGCACCACGACTGCCGCCTGGCTGAGAACATTGCCCAGGCTTATTTGATGTCCTCACGGCCAGCAGGACGAGTATTGCAGCCCCGCTGGGCCCGATGACCTGAGCTTTTGACACCCACGCCGGCATGTAAACCTGCAGCTTCTTGTGTTGCGCTGCCGTGCAGGCAGGCGGCCTGCGCCTCGCCACCGCTCTGTATTTGAAACCGCCGCATTCATGTTGCTGATCGTCCGCTGCAGATTTCCTCAAACCACGTGTGAACCCGCACAGGTGGACGCAGACAAGCACCGGGAGCTGGGCAGCCGCTTTGACGTCAAGGGCTTCCCCACCATCCTGTACTTTGCGCGGGGCAAGCCCGTCGAGTCGCACACCCCGTACGCCTCTACTGCTGCTGTTGTTGGCGGTTTCTCTTCCAACTTCTCCGACTCGGCCGCCACGCTGCTAAATTCTGACTTAGCTGCTGCGCTGCTGGTTGCTGCATGTTCAACCACCAGCGGGTGCCTGGTGACTCCTCTCCACCTTGCAGCTGGCACTTGAAGGCACAACGCAGGCACCTGGAGGCACTCGGCAGGGACATGTGGTGCTGCACTTGGACCCTTGAAGAATGACAACTGAGGGTGCGCAGCGCCAAGCACTGGCTCACAGCCGAAGTGTGCGTCTGCAGGTACCAGGGCGCGCGGACGTACGACGGCTTCCTGTCGTTCATCGAGGAGCAGCTGGAGAACGACAAGGTGGGCTGTGGCAGGGTCTAGGGCGTTTGCATTACGTGCCATGCTGCTTGGTGTATTCTGCCGGAAGCGTGGCTGCCGCTGCTGCATTCACGTGCTGCACTACAGGAGAGAGTACTGCTCCTGCGGCGCTGCCTCCTTGATGTGCTGCAAAACCCATCGGGTCGCAGTGCTCCTTGGGAATTGAACCTGCGTGATGCGAACCAAGGATTGATGCACATGGTCCCCCGGCTGTGCGCCCCTCCCGGCACCGGACGGGCTGGCGAAGATGGAGATACAGGAAGGAGCATCTCCCTTACAACACTTTGCAACACTGGTGCAGGGGTTTGCGCGCTCCCCGGCACTGGACGCGCTGGCCACCAAGTTCCTGGGCGCGGCAGAGGACGCGCGGTCAGCGGTCGTCGAGGAGGTGAAGACCGCCGCCGCGGCGCTGACCGGCGACGCCAAGGCTAGCGGCGACCTGTACGAGCGCTATATCCAGAAGGCCATCACCAAGGTGGGAACGTAGTTCTGCTTCATGTCATCAAAATCCAGCCGCTTGTGTCGCTGCTCGAATGGATCCACAGCCGCCATGTACTGTGGAGTGTGCGGCGCCCTACTAAATCGTCTCCCGTGCCGCTCCCACATGTAAGCAGCGCACTATCCTAGTCCTGTCGTCTACGACTTCTGCCTTTGTCGGTCGCAGACTTCTTCCATAACGAGTACGACCGGCTGGACCGCATCAGTGCCTCCGGCTCCCTCATTGCACTCCCGCAAACCATCATCCGGAAGTGTGGATTTTTGTCGTGCAGGGCGCGGACTACTTCCAGAATGAGTATGACCGGCTGGACCGCATCATCGCCTCCGGCTCGGCGAGCCCCGCCAAGCTGGCCGAGGCCGCGCGCAAGTCCTCCGTGCTGTCCGCCTTCATCCCGTCCATGAACACTGCGGAGGATGCGGCGGATGCGGCGGATGATTTGGCGGAAGATGCGGCGGCGGAAGACGCGGGAGAGGACGCTGCAGAGGGCGAGGAGGTGGGTGATGCCGAGGAGTTCGAGGATGCGGAGGAAGGAGAGGAAGTGTCGGAGGAGGAGCTCGCGGAGGCGGACCTGCTGGAGGCAGAGGGCGCCATGGAGTAGGGTTTTGGCCATTGGACGGGTTGACCAGACACACTTGTCGTCATTGCAGCGTCAATTGGCAGCGGAAGCAGCGCGGCCAGGCTGGTGTCAGTTATTCGGTGGTGTCGTCGTGCGGACGGCTTCCTGCAGATGTCTTGACGCGGCATGAAGGACGAAAATCTGCTGTAATAACCCAGCGGGGTGATGACTGTAGGTGTTCAATGCACCCGACTCACCAAACTGCTCCTCACAGTCGTTGACCAACAGTCCCGCTTGCAATCTGGCAACTGGTTTTTAACAACGAACACCCTCGATGGTTTGCTCTCCATGCTTGCCCTCGATACTACCAATCCATTTCTCAGTTTCACAAAAGTGACTGCCACTGACATCTGCCTTGCGTCTGCAACACGTATGCGCAACCAGGGTCATTCTGTGACCTTCACACCGCGCAAATGTCTGGAGAAACGCGCTGGGGACCTGCGACCTGGGGCCCTGAACTGATGGTGCAACTGTGCGCCGCTGCGTGGCTCGGCCGCGACAACTGGTACCATTGCTGCTGTCTGGCTATGGGTTCCTTGCTGCTCGTCATGTGCAGCCGTCTTCTGCCGGAGAGAAACCACTGTCATCCTAGCCCTGTTGAGGATCGAAGTCCGCAAGTCCCCCGCAACTCCATGAAACATCGTCAATTGAAAAGGAGCGGCGCCGCCATTGGTCGCACCATGTGGCGGTGCTGCTGGGTCCTGCTCAAGGCAGCTCCTGCTCCTTGAAGCGTGCCCGGCTGAGCACCACCTGCAGCGCGTCCAGGGTCTGCCGCGGCTGCCTCGCCGCCGCCTGAGCGACGTCGGAACCCTGATTCTGCATGATCGCCTGGGCACGCAGCAGCAGCATTCAGAGACTGTTGCGCACAGCGGCATGTCGTGAAGAAAGGGCTGTTGGTAGCATGGAAATGGCTCTGCTCACGACAGGATACATAGTGCGAGGTGACGTCATGTCCTAGGAACGCAGCATCTCAGGAAGGCAGGGCTTATGAGTGTAGGATCCGACTCACCTGCAACTCGAGCGGCAGGTTCTTCCGGAAGAATGGATGCCTGCAGCACACCAATGAGTCACCCAAAAACCGCTTTAATTCCTGCCCAAGCTTTCGAAAGACAGCAGGCACCTTCAGGGTACACGTGCGAAGCTGCAAGTGAGCCGCCTATTAACGCTGCTAACGATGCTTTGACTGCATTGCGAGCTCGCCAAAAAAAGGCAGCGAAATCCACTGAATTTTCTTCAAGTGGAGACGCATTATGGGCGCCACTGCTGAGGCGCTGCGCACCGCTTGCTGTGTCGATGGTGATGCGCCGCACAAGTTCATCAGGGGACCCTTGCGGGCGGGCGCATCGAAATCAACAAGCACCTCTTGCGCACAATGAGATGAACGGCCTGCTGAACGCCGCACCACATGATGCCGTCAAGTGCCTGCGGCGGCGGCGGCGGCGGCCCCTCCAGCATCAGGACCTCCCCCTTCAGTTCCCGCAAAGACTGGTTGACAAGCTGGCGGTGAGCAATGATGCGGCGCGGTTCACCGCTCGATGCCGTCGATAGTGATGCGGCGACGCCCCGGCGCCTTGTCGAGCCTTATGACCTCCTTCTCATGATTGACTTTCTCCACAGGCTAATAAGGGTTTCCTTGTGGTTGGACTCAAACGCTTGATGCCGTCAATGGTGATGCTGCGGCGCAGCGGCTCCTCCAGCATTACGACCTCCTGCTCATAATCCCCCGCAGGCTTATCAGAGATTTCTGGTGGGCTGGCGCGATCACCCACCGCTTGATGCCATCGATGGTGATGCGGCGGCGAGGCGGGCCCTCCAGCATGCGCCCCAGCACATCCCGGCAGTCGCGCGACATCACCACATCCGACGGTATCGCATACTGCGCGCCCATGATCCTCTGCAGCCCACGAGAACGTAACAAAGTCATGAGGTGTGCCGACAGGTGCTGTTTGGTCGGGTTGCAGGGCAGCTGCCAAGCCTCCCTGCACTATGGTTCTGCCACCCAGCTCCACTCGAAAGGGTTGTGCTTCGACACACGCCATGCTATCGTGGAACAGCTTGCGTTCGAGTCTGCCGCCAGGACATGCATTTGCAGCCAGGACTGACGCCCCACTTGGATGGCCTTGCTGAACCTGGATTCCAAATGGGAAAAATCATGAGCGGGCGCCAAAACGCAGCCCACCTGGATGGTTTTGCTGAAGCTGCCAGGGTCTGCCGGGTCCTCGAATGGGTAGTTGCCCACCTGGCACATGGTTCTTGACAATTAGAGCGCAGCTCTGGAGTTCGATGTTTTTATGACCAGAGAGGCTGTCACTTATACTCCTCACTTCAAACTCCGGAGTTTGAAGGATCCCTCCTCCAAAAACCTATCAGAGCATCGAAGGCCTTGAATGCTGGCCAACACAGCCAGGGTGACATACTGGTTCGAGTGTTCACCCACCAGCATGAGGTACAGGATGACGCCGCAAGACCACACGTCTGCCGCCTGGCCGTCATACTTCTGGGCGGTGTACTTGGACGCAATCACCTCTGCGGCCAGCCGCGTCCATGTCAGGTGCTGCAGTCTTGCGGATGCGCGGTTGGAGGTGCCGCGTGTGTCTGTCAAGCTGTCCAGACAACCCAAAACAGTGGAACGACCGAGGCGCGTGGTGGCCAGAGATGTGGCGCATGCGCGCCGCCATGGGAGGTGTGCCTGGGGACACGGCCCGATGCGCACAGCAGCTGGGCGGCTCAAGCATGGGGCAGATGCGAATGTCACAAAACAGGAGGGGGCTCACCAGGGGCGATGTACGCCTTTGTGCCGACGATGGATTTGGGCCCCGAGTCGAAGGTCGAGTGCTGCGGTGAGCCAGACAGAGGGTCTCAGTGCATGCCGACAGAGACGGCTATCAGGGAGTTGCAAGTACATGGCCGCGCGTCAACCCGAGCTGCACAGCACATGGCGGCGTGGCTGCTGCTTGAGGCTCACCGACATGACCAACACTGAATACCGATGTACATACCTTTGAGTAGCCAAAGTCGCAGATCTTGACCAGAGGCGCATGGTCTCCCGCCAGCAGCACATTTTCCAGCTTCAGGTCTCGGTGGCACACGCCCTGCACCGCAGAGTTTAGGGTTGGGCGACTGGCAGATCAAGATCAGCAGATGAGCAGTACATTCTCCAGCTTCAGTTCCCCGAGGCACACACCCTGTGTTCAGGGTTTAGACTTTAGGCGGCTGGCAGCTCGGCAGCACGTTCAGGTCCTGGCGGCACCCGCCCTGCCGTGTCTGGCTGGATGGAAAGCGCTAGCGCTGTGCGGCGCCTTGCGTCGCATCGGTCTTGACTCTTGCCCATGTGACGCAGCCACAGGTCGGACGCCGCAAACACCGGCAGCTGTCCGCAACAAATCTTATCAGCCAGAGACCCTCACAAACCTCTATGGCCATCTAGACGAGTAGCAAGGACACCCACCTGCAAGTGGCAGTAGTCCACGCCAGCCACCAGCTGCTGGAAGAAGTAGCGCGCCTGCAGCAAAGCGGCAGCACGTCTCGGCGCTCGCATCATTCGCACGTCAGAATGCACATGAGTTCTGGTGGCGCAGGCCAGTCAACGCGCACATTACTGCGGCGGCTCTTCGTCCCCTGACTGACATGAATCTCTACCTGGTAGATGGACCTGCTGCCATATTCGTGACCCTTGCTGGTGCCAGGTCTCACGCAGGCGCAAGCTTGGCATGGCTCTGGGTGACGGGCAGTTCCCACCTTATTCTCTGTGAACCTCCGCTCGTGCGCGAGGTACCCAAAAAGCTCGCCGCCCGACGCGTACTCCATGGCGATCGCCAGGTGCGTCGGCGTCAGGAAGGCCTGCGCCGCCCAACGGACAACGAGTTTGGTGCTGGGCTGCTGCGAGGGCATTCATGCCCGCCTCATTGATAAGCTCCTCTGAGGGGTGCGTGGTGTGCTGGTGGGCTTTGAGGCAGGCGGGCGGGCGGGCAGGCAGGCAGGCAGGCCGAAAGGCGGCAGCTGCCGGGGGCGTCGTGCGACACACATGGATGATGAGTGCAGCTTCATCTTCACAAGCAGACGCCTCCTGCCACACCTCTCTGAACTGCACGATGTGTGGGTGCATCAGGATGCGATGGTTCAGTATTTCCCTTTCGACGTACTCGTTCACCTGCGGCCGCAGGCATCTATCGCGCGTCACTTGTTCTGCTGCGGTGCGCCAGACGCACAGCCAGCGCACTGTAGCAAAATTTCAAATGGACGTGACCACTGCCATACATGCTTGCCGGTTGGAGGTGCATGATGCGGTACCTGGCTAGCAACAGACAAACCCCCCTCACTTCATGCAGACACGCGGTGGCGTGCCGCACAGCCGCACACGCGAGAAAAGGCGCACCCCGGACCCGCGTTCCAGCAGCTTCACAGCGACCAGCTCCCCCGTCAGCACGTTCCGCATCAGCTGGGCTACGCCGAAGCTCCCGCTGCCCAGCTCCCTGATCTGCAGGCAGCGCGGAAAGCGGCCCAGTCGAGGCGCAGCATCATGTCACCTTAGTTTTAGAGGCAGCCTCGATGCAGTGCATTCGGTGATGGATCATCTGGCAGACCACAAGGAGGCCTTACATGCTCATATTGCGGCGCAGGCTCCATTCCAGAGGTCGAGGCTGGTTCTGAAACCACCGAGGGATCGAATCTCTGCAGGCAGTCCGTCAGCAAGCTGGTGCTGGTGCTGTCTGCCCACGGTGGAGTAGCCTCCAACGGCCTTGCTATCGCACGCTTGAATGTGCAATCGGACTGCAGCGCGGTCACGCAGGAGCTGCACCAAGAAGGCTGAGACGAAAATTTCCCGGCGGAATTTCCGGCGGGAGATCTCAGCTCCCAAGGTCGACCCGTAAACTTTGCCATCAACACAGAAGGAGCTCAAGCTCCACTAGCGTCTGCGAATGTCCCGTTATCTTTCTGCGATGCTACTCGCAGTGCTGCGTATGAGCTAGCGGCTGTGTTTCAATCGGCAGTGGTGTAATGGCAACGCGCATCGAGAGGTTCGAATTCGACGGTTCTGTGCGGTTCCATGCGCGAAACATTACAGCATTTTGTGGACGAAGGGTACAACACATACTTACCGACGCCTGCGCCCGTCGGCACTCTCCTGGTCCTGGCCCTGGGACAGGTGACGACGACAAGTGGCGAGTCAACATCATGCCACTGCCATTTCTACATCTGCCCATACCAAGGAGCCACAAAGCACATGTTGCAGTCAGTGCATTGTCTCTGATGATTGTTGGTGTCTGTATGTGACCCCGATTTGTTGGCGACAGAAAGTCACGGACGACGGTCATGCTGCAGGCGCCGGCACCGAAGCTGCAGCACTGTTTTCTCCAACAAAGGCATGATTCGCAGAGGAGACGGCCGCCATGCACTCATGCATTGCCGTTCGTGCATTCTGCACGTGAATCACAACATGCCACCACAGAATGCCTGAATTCTCTCACCAGTCCTGAAGCTGAAGCATCATGGCCTGCCAGAGGTCGCACCGCCCACACCAGACCTCAAAGGAACGTCAGCCAGTCCAGATGGATCAGCCCCGCTCTGATGCAGCATTTCTACATGTCGCCGCTTGGAGATGCATCGCCAATACTGGCGGCTTCATGCGGCCAGCGCCAACGCAGCTCGGCAGCATTGCATCGCGCGCCCTGTTTTTTGGTGTGTTTCCTCTCCACAGGTCTGAGAGGCTCTGCGACACAATGTCGCCACTTTGTACGCCGACGGCCCCGTCCGCTGCACGTCCTCCGAGCACCTGCCGTAGGTCCGCCAGCTCTGCTCCGCTCGGCCGCGGCTTCACGCCGGCGGCCCCATTTGCTGCGCCTCGTGCAGCACCTGCCGCAGGTCTGCGAGGCTCTGCACCGGCCGCTCGGCCGCGGCCTGCATCGCCGCCGTGCCGCCGTCTGACATGGTGGCGAGCACCTCTTTCGTCAGGTTCAACCAAGTTGCGCAGGAAGAAGGGGTGCCTGCGGATGGGCGCGTCGAACATCGAGATGCGATTCTTGGCACTTCAGATCCTATGGGGCGATAAGGGCACCCAATGCGATGCTGATTGCGTCACCGGGACATGGATCCACGCAGCAAAGCTCTGTATCCACACTGCTGTGCACTATTGCGGCGCACTCTTTTATGGCGGCAATGGTGATGCGGTGGCGGGGCGCACGGTCAGCAGGCGGCGCAGCATGTGCTGGCACTCTGGCGACACCGCCACATCCTCCGGTATGTCATACTTGCCCGCCATGATTTTCTGCAGGAAACGAGTGCACAGTCCTCGGCCTTGCTTTCTCGATTCATGTCGCCTTTCGGCTGACACGTCAGTGTATTGCGGTGAAAATTCTGGTGGAGCCGTCAGCAACAGCATGCCCACTCTGCAATCAGGGCTCGATGCACGTTAAATGGGGCATTCAGATCTCAAAGGCGAGCAGCTGCCTTATGGCGTGCAGAGTTGACAACGTGAGTATGGCATCGTCGGACAAAGCCTGCCATCCCCCTGCGGACGGACCTGCAGATGCTCCCCAGCTTCCTGTTCGATTGCGGCAGCGGGCTGTGAGGGGGATGAATCCACCTCACTTCCTTTGCACCTGCCGCCACCACCCAGCGGCGCAACGCACCTGGAAAGTGGCTGCGGTGCTGGCGGGGTCGTCAAACGGGTAGGTGTCCACCTGACACAGCGACAGTGATTTCCGACATTCAGCGCAGCTCATGACGTTGAAATCGCTGAAACACGTCGTGCTCGCTATCAATTCAACATGCGGACATGTCAACCAATATCTGAATCAGAGCTCCATCCAGCGCGAGCAGCCTTGCTTTCCAGTATCCCGAATCCTAAACCCATGCGCACCAGCATGAGGTACAGGATGACGCCGATGCCCCAAACGTCTGCCGCCCTGCCGTCGTACTGCGGCACACCCTGGCTCCTGCGAGCGGCTGGCGAGGCGTTAAGGTGGGGGCTCTGCACAAGACAATGGCATGCACGCCGAGAGACGGCTGCTGAGAGCATCAGCTGTGCACGTCCAATTGGCCAGGTACATCCTGGAGATGTCTGCACTATGGGACCATTTTGCTGCTGCGGGCGCGGCATGCTATGCGTCAGTCATAATCCCACATTATTAGAGCTCTGTTGCCGGCTGGCTGGGCCTGACAAAGAGTCACAGCAGGAGATCCGTCCAAGTACAAGGACGCATTAATCACAGAGACGCACTTGGACGTGATGACCTCTGCACCACATAGCACACGCGCTCAATGCGAGGATGGGCAGGAGCCTCTCATCTGGCGTTGCGTTTTGGTTGAAGGATCTGGCCGATGCAGAGCAGGACTTTGTTGTTTGAATTTTCATTTGAACGACAGCAGCACCACATCTTGACGCCTGCAGTCAGAAGGCTGGCCGCTGCCGCTCACCTGGCGCCAGGTAGGACTTTGTGCCCACGACAGACTTGGGCTTGGTGTCAAGCGTCGAGTGCTGCGGCACAGCATGCGAGAACTGTCACTGTGCGCCACTCAGATGAGCTTTCACTCGTCCATGGGTAATGTTACATGCCACATGGCGCACTTGTGGCATCGCCACAGATGATGACCACAGGAAATTACTGCCCGGGCGGCAGTATGCAGCACCTTGGAGTAGCCAAAGTCGCATATTTTGAGGACGGGCGGGTTGCCCTCCAGCAGTAAGTTCTCCAGCTTCAGGTCCCAGTGGCACACGCCCTGCACCGCAGCAGAGATCAACTTGATGCCGCCTTTGAAATACATGCATTGATTGTTGAAGTGGTCGAATTGAAACGCCAAGAACAGTGTGCGCACAACGCCGGCAGACAGACCTAACCTGTGAGTGGCAGTAGTCCAGCCCGACGACGAGCTGCTGAAAGAAGTACTGCGCCTGCACGAGGGCAGTCAGGGAGCTTTCACACGGGCCTGTTCTGGCGCCGGCACATATCACAGCAGCTGCGGCTTGGGATCGGCACTTCATCAGCCGCAACTGATGTACTGATGCATGTCTGGAACAGAGAAGATGCCGCCTTTCTTCCCGTTGCAACGCTCGTCGACTGTCACGCAGTGCACAGGCTACCCACTGCAGAAGCGTGCGCTGGCCGGACCTTCTTCTCGTTGAAGCGCCGCAGGCCTCGAAGGTAGTGGAAAAAGTCTATATCTGTTGCTTTCGGAAAACATCGAGTCTGTGTGATGTTGAAAGTCGGTGATGTTCTGCGGGCACTGGACCAGGTGCAGCCTGGAATGCACCTCGTCCCGCATAGTCCATGACGATGGCCAGGTGTGCCGGCGTCAGGTATGCCTGCGGAGTACACAGCCACAGAGGAATGCCGTCTCATCATCGATGGGTTGGGATGCAGATTGACCTGCTCAAGAAATAATTTGAATCGCGCGAAGGTGCTGCTGACTGCAGCCACCCTACAGGAGCGGCGTCCCTGAAGGGACGGCGCCGGCATTCCCTATGTGCTCTTCTGATTCCGCACGGCTTCGTCATGGATATGATCTTGTGCTGCAAGCCCTACATACTTCAAGTACCGATCCTGCAAGACCTTTTCAATGGTACCCACCTCCCGGAAGGTGATCACATGCGGGTGTCGCAGGATGCGGTGGTTCAGGATCTCCCGCTCCGTGTAGTCGTTTATGAGCTGCGCAGCGCACGCAGCATCGGCCGCAAGCCAGATTCGTCAGCAAGGTCCCAAGCTGCATGGCACTTCATGTGATGTACAACTAGCAGGAGCCACAGGGCCCACACCAGCTGCGGATACAGGAGCAAATGCAGGCGCGTCAGTTGGGAGGTTAACACAGGCCTGTGTTGACCTCCCAACTGACGCGCCTGCATTTGCTCCTGTATCCTAGGACAGCACCTCGGGGCCGAGCGGCAGGTGCTTGACGGCCACCTCCTCGCCTGTGCGGGCACACAATGTACCCTCGAATGCAGTCAATCATGATCATGGAGCCTGCACCCATGCCTCAGACGGTCAGGGCATGCAGCCGTGAGCAAACAGCCAGGCACGCACCTGTGACGGTGTCTATCATCAGCTCGGTGACGCCAAAAGCGCCCGCCCCCAGGGCTTTCACCTGTTCTTGCGGGCAGCCATCAGCAGGGACTGGAAACTTGCATTACACGATACGAGACAGTCTCGATGTACAACACAAATCAGGATGGCGTCATGTGAGACGACGCAAAACTAGCATGCTGCGCAGCAAGGCTCACATGCTGGTATCTCTCTGTTGCCTTCATCGGCGGCGGGCTGGAAGCAGGCCGAACCACTTCGGCCTAGTTGCCAGGAGCTGCCCTTCCGGAATCGAAGCACGACAGGCACGACCATCCCGAGCTGCCAGAGGCTGCGACCAGATCTGGAGCTGGCGAGCGCGCTTTCGCATAACCCGGGCCCGATGACAGGCGGGAGCGCTGGAACGATGCGTTGAGGCTGGAAAGCTTGCCGGCGGAACTTCCAGCGGAATCGCTCTCTTTGATCCGGTCGAGGCCTGCCATGATGAGAGAAGATGTTCGTGAGTTAATGCCGTCGTGAAATGCAGTCTGAAAGACGGTCCTTGCGTCTTTGCTTGCCGATCCCCCAGCGCAGTGACAAGTGGCGAACGGCTGACGTCCCACGTGTCGGAGTTTGAACAGCCTGCAAGTGGGCTCATAGCACGGCGAAAGAATCGACGGGCACTCAGATCTTTCCAATCATAAGAAATCATTTGCTATTCGGTTCCTGTAGAACCGTGAGAGCCTCATGCCGCCATACGGTACCGTATGGCGGCCACCGGTGGCCACCGCTCGCCGCCGCCATGCCGCCGCACAATATGAACAAGACTCAGCCTGGATGCAGGATGCACTGCCTGGCAGGCATCACACAGTAGGAGTCCAGCCTTTGATGATCTGGCGCATGCAACGTCTTCGTCTTCAACTTTGAGACACATTCGCTGGCTCAATCTGGTCTGCGGCGGCATCAACGGCTGATGCAGCGCAAATGCTGGCGGCCAGCCCGCGAAGGCAGGCGCCAGGAGTCTTTGAGATCTACATGCTGGTGCAAGACCACTGAGACCAGGATGGTGAAAGCAGCTCGGCATCGAACCGCAAGCAGGTGACTTCCAGCGCCGCTGGCTGTCGCCCCGCCAAACGATACCTTGCTTATGAGACGGGTGCCGCATCAATGTATCCTGCTGCCTTATCAGCTCAGCTGCCGCAAGGAATGCAGAGTGCAACTCAGCTGATGACACAGGCAAGCACACATCAAGCTGACGTCAGTTTGCAACAAGCTGCCTGTGGCAGAAGTCGTCACTGAACCATGAGTCCATCAGTACGTTGTGTCCATCATTTGCGCTGCTCGGATGCACTTCTCCGGCTCGCAACACCTGGCTCGAACTGCACATCAACACTGCTGCCCACATCCACCCTCCGCCCTCGAAAGCGGAGTGCTGGCGCAGCCATCCTTGCGTGCCGTTCTCTCGTGCTTCCCCTCACGGATCCAACTCCCTGCCCCCGCCCTTCCGTACTTCTCGATGCAGCTTGACGGCCGCTCGTCACATTGCATCGCGGCGCGCGCCAGAAGCCTCACGCCGACGGCCCCGTCTGCCGCGCCTGGCTCAGCACATTGCGCAGGTCCGACAGGCTCTGCGCCGACCGCTCGGCCGCGCCCTGCATCGCGGCCGTGCCGCCGTCCTGCATGGTGTTGATCAGCTCCCGTGGCAGGTTGCGGCGGAAGAAGGGGTGCCTGCTCGGAGACGAGACGTGTGGTTTGACGCCTCCAGGTTCAACGAATGGGGATGAGTTTGTGGCATCTTGGAACTGCTGTCGGTCACAGTGGCATCACGTTCAGCAAAGCAGGGCAGCATCGTGTCAAAATGTGGTGGCGCACTCTCTGATGGCGGCGATGGTGATGCGGTGGCGCGGCCGCACGGTCAGCAGGCGGCGCAGCATGTCCTGACACTCCGGCGACAGCACCACATCCGCCGGAATGTCATACTGCGCCTTCATGATTCTCTGCAGGGCATGCGAAAACAACTGATCTCAGATTTATGTTCCTCTGGCTTTGAGCGCTCTGCCTTGTGTTGCTTTGATTTGACAACACAAGAGGTCTTTGCCAGTGCGCTGATATGCATGACGAGCCCGAATGCAATTCCCGGAGGACCAGTATTGTAGCTGGCGAAGGGTACTGCAGGTGCTCCCTTCTCGCTGCTCTGCCTCTGCAAATTCATTCATTGCCCACCACAACATGCACTGCAGCTGCAGGCTGCTCAGGTCACAAGTCGGTCGACCTCGGCAGCGCGCACCTCGAAAGTGGCGGCGATGCCGGCGGGGTCGTCAAACGGGTACCGCCCGACGAGCATGAGGAACAGGATGACGCCGCAGGACCACACGTCTGCCGCCTTGCCGTCGTATTGGTTCTCCTGGTACCTGCGGGCGTCCAAAAATGCTATAGAATTACCAGAGCTCAGATTTGCCCATGCAGAAGAGCACCATGTGTGCTGGTTCCAAGCGCCGCCTCAAAGAGCAGCAGCGGCATTCCGATATTCCTCCGGATATGCTGCAATGAGCACTACTGTATCGATCAAGTGTGTTGCTGATCGTCAGAGTGTGTGTGTTATTGCGAGGCTCCTCGTGCAGGGTCGTTGGGTTGTGGCGCAGTTGTGAAGTCAAGATCGAAGGGGCAATCGAGCACAGGGCAGAAAGGGAGTGCACCAAAAGAGACGCACTTGACCATGATGACCTCTGCACAGCACGACACAGACCATTCATGAACGCAATGGCTTTTCAACGAATGAGCAGGGCGCATCCGCTGCCGACAGCGACAAAGGACTTGTTGGTCTACTGCTGCAGGAACAGTGCCGTGTCAGCCACATTTCCTCATGAATTTGTCACTCACCTGGCGCAATGTAGGCCTTTGTTCCCACCACAGACTTGGGGCAGGTGTCCGTTCCTGCGTTCTGCGACGCGGCATTCTGAATTGGGTCGCAGAATGCAGGAACGGACACTGAATTGGGTTTGTTACTACATCACCGAGAGGCGCAGTCTTGGAAACCGCATCCGCACATGCACAACAAAACCACTGCGCGATTACTGCACAACGCATCGAAACAGTGCAGAACATATTCCATGGCCATGCAACACGGGTACATCTGTACCTTGGAGTAGCCGAAGTCGCAGATCTTGAGCAGCGGCGGGTGGCCATGCAGCAGGATGTTCTCCAGCTTGAGGTCCCGGTGGCACACCCCCTGCACGTACAGCCAGGTTTAGGGCTTAGCAAGCTGCAGGATATGCTACATGTCATCAGCAGGACTCACTACATGTCGACAGCCAGACCGACCTGCGAGTGGCAGTAGCCCAGTCCCACGATGAGCTGTTGAAAAAAGTATCGCGCCTGCATTCGGGGCAGGGGGCGTCACATGTGGCGCAGCACGCGCCAGCAGATGTGACTGGCTGTGATTGATCATGTGTTGCAGGTTTTGCCGCTGCACGGTCAACATGCAGAAGGGGCCTCGTGTCAGCCGCACCTTGTTCTCAGTAAACCTCCGCTGGCTGACAAGGTATTGGAAAAGCTCGCCGCCTACAGAAAGTAACACAAAAGTGACAGGGCGGAAATTGAAAGCGAAGCGGCGGCTATCCTCTGGTGCACAAGGTGGTTCACGATGTTCCACACTCGAACGCAGCGGCGTGCCTCAGACGAGCACATGCCTCAGACGAGCGCAGAACTCATTGCCATTCACCTGCTGCGTAGTCCATGGCAATGGCCAGGTGCGACGGCGTCAGGAATGCCTGCATGGGACCAGGCCGGGTGGCTTGTTGACAACAAATGCAGAGGATGCCACGTAGTTTCTGGAGATCTCTGCAGTAAATCACATGTGGCGCTGACAACGTTATGTCGGAGGCTGCCGAGGGGCGTTCGATTTCGGCGGAAACAACCTACTGACGCGTGCTGCGCCAATGCATGGCCTGGCGGGAGACCTGGCAGGGTGCCTGTGATGTTGGCGTGATGACCCAAAAGCATGGCGCTGCTTGTGGGCACCAGTGTGGAAGGTGGAAGGACCAAACAATATGCCCACCTCCCGGAAGGTGACGACGTGCGGGTGTCGCAGGATGCGGTGGTTCAGGATCTCCCGCTCCGTGTAGGCGTTGATCTGCCGCACGGTGAACGACAGTGGGTGATGCATCACGAACGCAGCAGGCAGCAGTGTGCGCCGTTGTCGAGAGGGAAAGCACCATGGACACACTCTTCTGGACACTGCTCAGGAGCCGTGCATATGAAATGTGCTGTCCATGCAATGAGTGTTGGGGTCACAAACAGCACCTCCGGGCCGCGCGGCAGGTACTTGACGGCCACCTCCTCTCCTGCGCGGCACATGCGGCGGCGGGTGCATGAGCTGCCAGTATGCTGCTGCACATTGTGTCCTGGACATTGCTGGGAGGCGCAGTGAGTCACATAGGACACAGTCAGCCTGAGGGTCACCTGTGACAGTGTCCCTCACGAGATTTGCGATGCCAAAGGTACCCGCGCCGAGTTCCTGCACCTGCGCTCGCAGGGCAACAGGGCGTGCTGCTCATCTCATAACACAACCCAACCAGACTTCGTTGTCAGGGCACAGGTTGTTTGCAGGCAGTGAGGTATGTGGCAAGGCGTACACAAGAGGATCCGATGTTTTCATGGGGTCATTGGACACGAAGAGAAAGGCTCACAAACTGGTATCGCTCTTCTGCCATCGGGCTGGATGGTGGCAGGTCCCCTTTGCTGGACTCGCTGGCCAGATCTGATTTAGTCCTCGCAGGCCGCCAGCACAGGCACCCTGCCAGCTTGTCCGCCTGCGCAGCTTCCTGCTCTGTTGCCTCGTGCGTGGCCGGCAGGTGACGAGAGCGATCGAATGATGCCTTGAGGCTGCTGAGCTTGGCGGATTGTTCGGCGGAGGAGGCCTCGCTGATCCGGTGAAGGCCAATGAAGCCTATAGGAGCTGTTTTCGACATGAGATGGTCCCGTGAACAACAAGATCCCATTCACGGATCACGTGAAGCGCTTCAAGTGCCCGGAAGCGGCGAATTTCTGCGCTACAAGCAGGTTCGTTTGCGAGCCATTCATCATGGCTGATGCGGGTGACGACAGCACACTGACAAATGCGCCAGTGCCGCCCACGTGTCGAGCAAAGCCTCAGTGGAACCAGAGGCCCGCAAGTGTTCATCACAAGCCGACCCACGGAGACCGGAGTCACCATTCGACCTTTGAGCCTCGAGCGCTGCTTGCCGAGTGCTGTAGCCGCACCAAGACCACTTCTTGAGACGACGCCAGATGGAGTCGACTCGTGAGACGCCAGCAGAGAACGTGGCCAGGTACTTCCAAGTTACATCGATTGATTAGAAATTTACATCGTAACTGGTCTCCTCTGAGGCTGCTAGGGGTGACAAGCATTGCTCAATTCAGATTCAGGTTCAGGGAGACTGTGCCGCGGCGCGTGCACCCACTGACGCCTAGGAGTGACAGCCTCACGCCGCAAGCTTCCAGCCTGCAGAAGACGCAACTCAACATGTCAAAGCGTTTTGATGGTGCATGAAATGGCTTCACTTGCAGATCCACGTGCAGGTTAAACGCGCAGATGTACCTCAGCTGATGCATAACAGCCGCCAGCTGCTGGTGTGCAGGCGCCTTGACCTCCTGCGATTATCAGAACAGCCATAGACTCGTCAGGGTGATTGTGGCTGTGTCGCTGCAAAGAACCACAGGCAGCCCACAACCTGCAGATTCCTGGGGGAGCAGCAAGGCAACCAGACCTGAAAGCATCATAGTTCGGCCTCGTTCGTCAGAGCAGCAGCCGGCGGCGGCGGACTGCCGCCGCATTTCACCGTGCGTTCAAAGCTGCTGCCCGCTCCTGGTACTTCTCTGGCGTCAGGAATGGCAGCACCGAGTACCTGCGCACACACGAAAATATGCGAACATGTTGCCGAGCTTGTTTGCACCGCCTTGCGGCTGAAGGAGATTCTGCAGCTCCTGCGCCCATCGGACGAGACGCCTCTGTCATATCAGCTGTGACAGAGAGTATCGCTGAGCGAGACAAGTACCTCATGTGCAAGGACATGCCAGCATCCGCGCCATAGCAAGTCCAGAGGGCAGAGTGCTGACGAGCGAACAATCGCACCGCAGCAGGCGGGCATCGACACCACCAATTGTGATCGGCTGCTTCCAGTCGGCCTGCATTCCAAATCATGAATTCTCAGTGAAGTAGAAGCGGAGAATACCAAGGTGGCAGTTCTGTGACTGATGCAGCCCTGCCTGGAGGCTGAGGCAGCGGCGCTGGCAGCTGCAACAGCTGCAGGCAAGTGATGCGCAAGCGCAGCCTGGAGCGCAGGCTGCTGGTCAAGTGGTCTCGCAACGCAGCTTCGACTGTGCTCAATTTCGTACCTTCATGCGCAGGTTGCGGGTCACATATTTGCTGCCGGCGCCGCTGAGGACATACACCTCGCTCTCGCAGCACTGGCTCTGCAGCCGCGCACGCACAGTACGAGGATCTCAATCGGCAGTGACTGTATATTGTGCAGGGGCAAGTAGGCATGTTCAGTCGATTGGTGCGCACAAGGTACCATGCGATGCCATATTTCGCATGTGGCAGCCTGGCAGATCTGGGCAGGGCGCACCTTGACAAACTTTGACAGGTCATGCCAGGAGGCATCAAGGTCTGCCGCCGCCTGCAAGCAAACCCTCACCCCTAAAGGTCCAGACAACATCCCTTCAGATGCGCTCACAGCAACACGCTGCTGGACGCTTCAACACCTCAACATCCGACTCTGCCCGTAGCCATGACACAGCCAGGCGGGCGCATGCCAACACGAAACGTCAAAACGAAACACCGTGGAAGAGATCACACCTCGAGGTCGCCGTTCAGGAGGCGCTGGCCCCAGGGCGGGTTGGTGACGGTCAGCGACGGGTGCTCCGGCAGCGCCCAGGTGCCCGCAGCGCCCAGCCGCAGGCCCATGTTGTCCAGCACGCCCGCCGCCTTGGCGTCCCTGCAGCAGCACGTGCAACCATCGTGATCAGAACAGGGACAGATGGGTGCTCCGGCAG
>JAABUW010000582.1_pt1 | contig 70081 bp, 128 predicted proteins | sample 5560081 | NCBI WGS metagenome assembly JAABUW01 (sample SAMN10711882, study PRJNA513363) | rock metagenome | isolation source: Antarctica rocks | place: Antarctica: Victoria Land, Knobhead sud | reverse complement strand
CCCCCCCCGAGCCACTGGGGGCGGCGAGTGCAGCGCGCCCCGTCCAGCTGGATGTCCAGCACCGCATGCGGTGTGAGATCAGAGGACTTTCTCTTTGGAAGGTGCAGAACCCCGACAGCAAGACGCCAGCTGTCCCCCAGGTCCCCAGGATCGGTTTCCAGGACAGCCGCATCTGAGGCGAGAATCTGGCCGCACCTGGAGCCACTGGGGCGGCGAGTGCAGCGCGGCCTGGTCCAGCTGGATGTCCAGCACAGCGTGCGGGAAGCGCGTCACCTCCGTCCGCGACACCTGCTGGCTCAGATCCCGCGCCCACCTGCAGCAGTCCGACAAGTAGCAGCTGGGCTGCACCGCTGGTGAACGAGCGCGAATCTGCTGGGGTTGTGCGTCTAAGTTCTTTGAAGCCTGGCGGCCCTGCTGTGTCTTGTGAAACCTGTGCTGCAGCCTCCAGTTGCATCCCGTGCCAGCGGGCATGCAGCGTTGTATTGGTCGAGTCGAGCAGGTGTCAAAGCGGAAGACGTGCCTGTCGGAGACCATGGGGCTGTAGGGATTCTCCTTCAGCATCACGACATTGGTGTCCAGCGTCAGGCGCACGCCCGAGCTGCCGCCCTCAGCCGCGTCGCCGTACGCCGAGCGCATTGCCTGCGGCGCGGCAGTCGTGAGGGTTTGGCGCGAGGAAATAGGGTTTTGCACGAGGGAGGGTGCAGGCAGATGTGCAGACTGTTTTGGTCCGAGAGGACACAGGGCGGGAGTCCGCGGCGGCTTCGGTCAGCATTGCTGCGACCACCCGCCCTCAGCCCAGCGACGTTCCAATCCAGGCTCGGCCGCGAATCGCTGGCAGCCAACATGAGCTGCTGAGCGAGAGTTGCTCCACCCTTTCTGGACACGCACCTGAGTGCGCAGCATGGGCGCCAGCTGCTTAGCGGACACCACGCGCGTGAGGTCGCCAAACAGCTGCGCCGTGTGCCGCACCTCCGCCTCGTCCACCGTCCCGTTCATCTCCTGCACACCACGGAGCACGCATCGGCCCCCTCTTGCGCAGCCACACCCTGAAAGACCATTGTACTTCGGCCCGCTCATTGTCACCATGCTGCTGCAGAGTTTCTGTACAGGGTTCGAAGGCCACAGCTTCGACTTTGCCGGCGGAAAACGCAAAGCGAGGTGGCTGCAAGTCAAGCCACAAATGCAGCTGCACGAAGCTGCAAATATATTGAGCTTGTTCACAGCGCACATTCCGCGCAAAGGCTTGTGCACAAAATTTAGTTGTCCCGCCGCAGCATGCCCCTCTTCTGAGCTTCTTCCACCCCTTCCATTTCTGCTCACTGGATGCGCCACACTGGTTGCGCACGAACTCCTTCTCCGGCAGCGCGCCCGTGAGAAAGGGGAAACGCTGCCGTGCCAGCAACCTTCTAGGTTTCTATTGTAAGATCCTTCTTTCTTGGACTGGAGGCTTCTCCTGTTCTCTCTCACCTGGATGCTGCGCACGTTGCGCACAAACTCCTTCTCGTCCAGTGTGCCGGTGAGGAAGGGCACCACGAAGCGCTCGGGCAGCTGCAGCGCCGAGGTGTCCGCGTCGTTGCCGCTGCTGTGGCTGCGCCGCTCCAGCTGTACCGTCTCCGACGGCTCCGTGCCGAACCACCTGTGCACGACGCGGAAACTTGTGGCAAACAGGGATCAGAGCCCGGAGGAGTGGTACGTCGCATGGAAAGCCTGTGGAGAAGCCGGCGAGCACCCGAGCAAGTCACGTGTAGGGGCGGCAATGCAAGCTCCAGCCCTTGCTGCTGTGAACGCGGCATTCCCATCTTTGATGTCGTTTGCCAGCACACCTGATGCGCATGGTGGTGGCGCCCGGCTTTTTGTCCAGCAGCCCGTGGTACAGCTCCAGGCTGGAGTTGTCCAGATACACGCTGTTCACAAAGCACGCCTCCGCCCGCTGCCCCTGCATGTAATGTAGTAGGGTCATGAGATGCTTAGGTGACCCCATTGACAGCAGGGTTAAAAGCCAGTCCAGGTACACGCTGTTCACAGTGCACGCATCCGCCCGCTGCCCCTGCGCACACAGATTGGTGAGTTCAGACAAACAGTAACAGGGGCCTGGTTACTGCTCCAGTCTAGGTGGCTCCAGTCTAGGTGCACGCTGTTCGCGCAGCACGCCTCCGGCCCGCTGACTCTGATAACAGAATCAGACGTCTTTAGAATTGACAGTGCAAGCTGAGGCGATGGACTTCTCCAGATCGGGTGCACGCCTCCGTGCTGCACCTGTGCGCATGTGGCAGCATATCCAGCCTTACAGAGGCCAGCGAATGTCAACAAGGCGGCATTGCACTGGTTTTATACATGAACGTAATCCTCTACATAACCATGCTATTCACGAGGCAAGCTTCGGCCCTCACTGCCCTTGCGCGGGCGGAGCTTCGTCGCAGGCGAATGACTCAACGCTTGATGAGGCGCCAGTCTGAGGCGCGGCAGCAAGCGATCACAAAACGCACAACAGACTGTTCTCCCAGCAGGTCAACCAGGGAACCACAGAAGGAAAGAGATGTCTCACCGGCGCAGATGGCGAGACTGGCACGTGTTGCAAGACGTGGTGCTTCACTGCTGACACATCCACGGTCCGCACCCAATACCTGCCACGCGCCACACGGTGTTTTAAGACAAGGGCTGATGTTCCAAATGAGCACGTTTCAGCGTCTGCCTTGATGAATAGCCTGCGAACTTCGTGCGGATGTGGTGGTAATTTCAGGCATGAGTCGCCGGCTGTGCAGCAAGGCAGGCGACAGCCGCTGTGTCTGCAGGACCAAGAGGGTTCGTGCCCAGCTTCTGCCAGAATGCTCGGTTTTCCTGCATGCGCCTTGCGTTGCAGGCACAGAAGCCAGCCGCCGGGCGCTGGCTGCGACTGGCGTCTCGCTGATGCAATCGTCTCCTGCTACAATCGAAACAAGATAGAACCAAGAGCAGGGCTGAGGAGGCGGGCGCCCACCTGCGGGTAACGTGGCTCTCGGGGCCGATGCCGCTGCCGTAGTCGCCGCCCGCAAAGCTGGTGCTGCGGCCTGCGGCGCCGCGCAGCATGAGGCCCGGCAGCCCTTCCTCGTCGGAGGAAGAGGTTGCGCGCCCCGGGCCCCGCAGCTGGCTGTACACGTGGCTCAGCCGGTCCAGCAGCTGGCTGTGGTCGCCCTGCGGCAGGCACGATGCCAGACAATTCAGGAAACCGATGGCGCCCCATTGAGGAAGGTAGAGTTGAGAGTGGCCGCTGCGGACCCCCGCAGCTGGCTGTACACGTGGCTCAGCCGGTCCATCAGCTGGCTGTGCTTGCCCTGCGGCAGGTTCTTTGAAAGGGTACGAAGCCGGCGGCGCCTCAACAGGGTGGCAGACCAAAGGAGGTCAGTCAGTTGCACATGTGGCTGAGGCATTCCAGCAGTGGCTGTCAAAGGAGGGTGTGCGTCTCTGAAGCAGGTTCGGGCCAGGGCTGTGATTCAGGAATCTGGCCGCGGCAGGCGCAGACAATTCAGGGCTACATGCTGCTCGCGCGAGGATGCGGCGGCTATGATGCTGAGAAGTGAGTCGCTGGCGGATGTGAAATTCAGCAGGAGGCTAGCAGCTGTGCACACAGGCGACCCCGCACCTGGACCCACGGCTGGTTGCGCAGCACGTGCATGTAGAACTGCTGGCAAGGCGCATGCGGAAGCTGCTTGTCATGCTTCTTCACTGCTTTGTGGAACCCCTGCGCATTGTGTAGCACTTCTGGCCAGAAGGTTGGTCACCTCACATCTGACGAGCAAGGACGACTGTTCCTATGCAAAATGCATCCTTGCTGGCATACATCATGCAGCAAACACGAGAGAACAGGTTTGAACCGCACCAGGTAGTTCAGGTTCACATACTTCTCCTGCAGGCAGCAGCAGCGACAGTGCCCATCAGCACGAGAAGCACATTGTCCATACACAGGCAAGCTTGTCAGTGCATGCGCAAACATGAGCTGCTGCAGCATGCGGACGGCTTAGCTCTCACCAGCGCCAGGAACGATTCGCCGATGTGCTTCGCTTCCTGAGCGGGGATGGCCATCACACGTTGGTCTCGTCGAACGCGACAACCTTTTAGCAGATATGGCATGTGGCGGCGCCCCAAAAGACTTGCTGAAATTCCAAGTCCACGCAACACGGAGGGTTTATGACAGGAAAAAGCAGCACATCACTCACAGCTTTGAGGTTTTCCCTCCCGCCGGGCGAGGAGCTGGCGGCGCGCTCCTGCAGCGTGTCCAGATCCTCGCCCAGTTTTGTGACCTGCTCCGCGGTGAAGGCGCCGACCTTCGCGACCTGCGGCAAGCATGCGGCACATTCTGGGCTTTGGGCTGACAACGTGGTGAGCCTTTTGATGAGTCTCGTGAGCGAGTATCCTGAGCGAGTATGCATGTCATCTACGGCGTCCCATGGCTGCATCGGCCGCGACCAGGCACGACTGGCCGGCGGGGAGCGCTGCGGTGCATGCACTCCATGTAAAGTGAATCGTCCCGGCGGTGCGGTGCAGCTCGGCCGCATAAACGGCTGCAGGGCCGAGGCAGCTCGATGGCCGCATCGCCAGGCAGCCATGAGCGCGACATACGCCCCCGCCAGCGCCAAAAGGTCAAACATGGTACGGTAATGGTTTCATGTACCGGCTGTGAGCCCGTGTGCTCCAAAAAGAGTCATGCAGGGACCCAGAACGTGCAAACAGCATCGCCAGGGGCCAGCACCCTGCCGCCCAGGCAACTGGCAGCCGGCACAGGCGGCGCTTTGACCCCGAGCACCAGTAATCGGTGCTGGTCGGGACCAACCCGACAAGGTGGCCCGGACATCCGAGGGCGCACCTCATCCTCGCGATGGCCTGGTGGCGCTGATCGCGCTGTCGACATGCGCCGCGAGGCTTTCGGAGCTCCCGGGTCCGCGACAACGGTCGCTGCATGGTGGTCCCCGTGGTGCATGCATGCACAAGGTTACAAATCAATCTGGGCGGGCGCACCTCCGATTCTAGCAGCTCGAAGAAGCCGGCTTCGTGCTGCTCCTGCTCCGATCGGTACCGATTGACCGACAGCGACGTCTCCCGCGGACTGAAGGCAACTCCAGCGCCAGTCGCATCCTGGCTGGATTCGGCACTTGCTTTGATCCTGTCCTTCAAGCCTGATCGGCACGCACGATCGCACCAGAAGTCAGTGATTGATGTAACGGTATCAGGCCACGCCTCAGCTCAGCTCGCGAGGGCAGCTGACCACCACTACAGCTGTTCTGCACACTCCGAGACACACTGCAGTTCACAAAAGTCTGTGCATCAGCAGCCCCCACCTTTGTAGTTGACATACGAGTCCGAGGCGAAGGGCAGTGACTGCTGCTGGGAGGCAAGGTATTTGCCTGCAGTGTCCACACAACTTGTTACTGTTTGGAGCAGTGGCTGCACCCCAACTGTGGGCAGTGAAAGCCGCTGCCATGCTGCATATGACCCAACGCTGGCTCCCTGATCAGTGCAGAGCTCCGCGAAGTGAATGGGTGATTCCTGAGTCTGGCACGCATGAGTCGCCAGACGCAGCGGGCGCACCAAACTTCATTTTCAAAGGCTACCGGCCCCCGAGCCTCTGCAGCATTAGGTCAGAGCCGTCGACCGCCTCCAGCATCACTGGGCCGACGCATGTGCTAGCAGAATCTGCTGGATCAACTTCCAGGGTGGAGGTCAATAGGGTGCTTTCCAAAACGAAATATTCGCCTGGCAATACACGGCCGGTGCACAAGGACCCTATACCGTCTGCGCACACAGAAACGCTGCAGGGCGGCGCGGTCGTTGTGGGGGGTGCCAGCAGCAGCGTGACGGCGGTCTGATCGCGGTACCGGACTGAGCAGCACGACTTGCTGGCGTCGGAAATGATTCGTCTCAAGTTGTGGAAGAATACTGGCACACGAGTGCGGTTCGACAGCAGCCGATGACTAAGTGCCTGACACCTACTGAATTACAACTCGCTTGGGACTCTACGTACAGAACCGAGCTCGAGTTCAAAACCGGGCTTCAAAAATTCGCAGATCGGAACCGATTGACAACCCCATCCCAAGCAAGAAAACTGCAAGCTCCAGTCGCTTCCGTGGAAAAGTCTTCTTGTTGTGCTCAGCGAAATCCCCGCCGCGAAAACTGTGGCAGGTTGCAATCTCCGCGACACCTTAGCAACATCCAGACTTGCACTCACGTCATTAGCCTGCTGCGAATCAGACCACAGTTACGACAGAGCGACGCCGTCATGGTACGATAGCATTTCCTCGAATCTCTGACTCAGACGGCATGGGCGTCCCATGCATTGCCATGCACAGCGGCAGGAGTTCGGGGTGAGCTTGCTGTGCTGTGCCCGCAGACTCGGCAGGCGGCGCCAGCAGCCAAGAAGCCTGCCAGCAAAGGCAAGGACAAGAAGCTGCAGCGCAAGGCGGTGGGTGGTTGCGGCACAGCGGATGCCGTTCATCAGCGCTCTCGCGTGTTCGCTGCGCGCAGTGTCGATCACGGCAGTGTCCATATTTGCCGACCAGCGTGAAATCACTCTCCCAGGAGCTGGAAAAGCTGAAGCAGAAGCTGACACTGATCAATGCCGCCAGCCAGGTGAGGGCGCGGGTGTACTCAAGCTGCACCTGCCGTGCATGATGGCATACCCGCGATGCATCGGCTTAGGGCGCTGACGCACCAATTGCTACTAAATTTGTCACAGATATCGGATTTGCTGGAGCCCTTTGCGGCCTTCAAGGCCTACCATCGGCGAGGCGTGGAAGCCAGCATCAGCTGCAGCCGCGCGGCAGAGCTGCCTGCTGGCGTCGCCGACTGGGCATTCCGCTTGTGCAAGGCCAACATGCAGGTGCTGCTCGGGTTGAAGTGCTGCTGGTGATTGATCGATCCCCAGGGCCTCCACAGGAACACACTGGCGGGACCCCACGAAACAGCGCGCCGACGGGGGCGGCACTCTGACCTCGGCGGAGTGGTCACACTGAGGTAGCGATGCTGCCGTCAGACCACACAGCTGCCCGCGCAGGAGTTTTACGAGAACGCGCGGGACATGGGCTGGTCGGACTCGAAGAAGCGGGCGCAGCTCACCGCGCCTGAGGCGCGCCTGCTGGTCGTCACCGGCAAGGTAGGCAGCTGCACACTGCAGTCAAAAACCCGCAGGGGCTCAGCGTTGGTGTGTCCGCCGATACAAAACCAGCAGAGGGCGCTGTCACGCGCCGGCTGCCTGTGCCGGCAGCGCCGCAGCACGACGCATGGTGAGCGAGCAAATCTAGGGATGAGACTGGCCCTCTTGCCTGTAGGTTGACAGCGGGGAGGAGCAGTTACTGGCGTACAGCCACTTCCGCTTTGAGATGGAAGGTAGGAAAAGTGCGATGCTCGCAGCTGCGGTCGTCCAGCTTTTTCACCTTGCTGCCCCTGGAGTGCCATATTGAACGATGCTGCTGGCGCAGCGTCAGTGCACACTCGATTGCAGCGGCTGTGCTTCCAGCAATGCCGCACAGCATGCGCCGGGACATGGCGCCACACTGTGAGCAGCGCTGCAGGCGGGCAACTGAATTGCAATACGACACGGAGCTGCATCCTGAGCATATCAAGGGTGTGGAGGCGCGTCCTCAGCGCGGTCCTGTTGGCGCAGGCGAGTGCGCGGTGTTGTACTGCTGGGAGCTGCAGGTGGAGGCAGCAGCCAAGCGGAAGGGGCTCGGCCGCTTCCTCATGCAGCTGCTGGAGCTGCTCGCCCGCCGGTGCGCGGCTCCAAGCAATTTGCTGCCTGGAGAAAGCCTCCTTGTGTTGGCCAACGGCTGCTTTCCATCAGCTTTGTTTAGCCCCCCGGTGCGCGCCGCGCCGCCCCGGTCGACTTGTCGCTCCTGGAAACCCCTTCTGTACGGATGCAGCTGCGCTTCACCTGCCTTGTTCAGCCTGCTGGTGCAGCGCTGTGCGGCTCAATCAATCCTTAGCTGCAGGACGGAACTTGTCAGCTGCAAACAGGCATGGCGTCCAAATGCAGCTGCAGGGCGCATCTCAAAAAGTCTGACGATCCACCAAAGGGAGCGGCAACGCATGCTACAATGCCTGACACACTTGCTACAACGCTTCACACGGGCACCTGACAAGACCCTGTATCCTAAGCCTTACATCCTGCCTCACACGCGGGGCGGGCATGGAGTGAGTCGTGCTGACATATACCTGACCGCGAACGCCGCTGGAATGCTGGACACTGGCCCTTTCTCCGTATGCATCGCGCAGCGCAGGCATGGAGGCATGCTCGTCAGATGCTTCTGACGGAAGGCGTACCCTGATTCTGAGACTGTGTGCCGCGCAGGGCGGGAATGGAGTGGGTCATGCTGACGGTCATGACCGCCAACGCGGACGCCTTCGGGCTGTACAGCTCCCTGGGGTACACCATGGACGACACTTCGCCCAGCGCCTGCGACGCGGCGGACGATGCCGGCTACGAGATCCTGTCCAAGAAGCTGCCGGCGGCGCTGAAGGCGGAAGTTGCGGTGGCGGACGGCGGCCGCGCAGCGGCGGCGGCGGCGGTGCAGCTTGTGGCGACGCAGGCTGCGGCAAAGAAGCCAGCGACGAAGCAGCCTGCGGCGGGCGTGGCGGCGGGCGCAGGCGCTGTGGGGGGTGGCAGCTTGCGGGCGCCGATGGCGGCGCTGGCAGTGAACTGACCAACCTTCTCAATAACACAGCGTTTTGATCAATGCTAATAGCACTGTAAAGCTTCTATAAACAATATTACCAGCGAACTGACCGGTTATTAGTTAACCAACTCTGCAATTGGCCGCGTCCATGCGTGGCACGAACAATGCAGCATTGGATAGATGCCGGCGGCGTGTTGTTGCAAACAAAGGTTTCATGGTCTTACGGTCAAAGCTGATGCTCTCGCGTCGGCGGGCGCTACAGCCGGCCTGCCGGCGACTCGGTACTATTAGCACATGCAGCAGCGACAGTGAACCGCCTGCACATCGGCAGCCATCTGTGTCTGACAGTCAGACCAGCTGCCAACGGCTTGCGAAGCAACAGCGGTCAACTACACCTGTGTCAAACTTGTCGCGTATTGGGCAGTTTCTGCTGTGGGATGCTTGCAGAGGCCATTCGCATCAGATGTGACTCATTCCTCTGCGCCCCACCATCGACCTGGCTCTCATCTCCAGAGGCAGTATCCCACCGATGCCTTCTGAGACGAAGCACCAGCGGCTGGCAGCCGGCCTTGCCTTGGCTGCAGCTGCTGCGGGAGTGGCTGCTGGCCAAGAGACGCAAGAAAAGGGCAACCATTCTCCCGGATGGAGCCACTGACGAGGACCTGATTGGTGAGCTGGCATGCGCACATCATTTGGTCGCTGCACAGCGCCTGTCACGAACCTTCGATTGACATGCTCACTGTACAGTGAGCATGACAAGTTAGAAAGACATGTCGTTCTAATTTGTTTCCACAGGGCTGATGGGAAGGACATCGCGCATCTGCGCAGGTAATTGCGCCTCCACTCGAACGAGCTGACCGTCGCGCCGCAGACAGCCGGCCTTGCCGCGGCACAGTCACAGGCATGCTGGCCCCCGAAACCAGTATATCCGTTTAATCATTACTAAAATCCATTCGTCTGCTATCTGCAGCCGCCAGGGCGCTGGAGACGCAGCAGCCGGACCAGCTATATAGTGACCCGCTGGCGGAGGCGCTGGCCGGCAGTGAGGCTATCATAGTATGGAGTTCATGCGCGCACAGTCCAAGGGGCGCCCCAGGGCGCGACTCTAGCGCACCGCTTCGTCTGGCCCATGTTACGGTGGCGTTTGCGCCGCATGCTGCATGCACCTTGAGTTCTACCTGCTCAACATTGGGCCATGGCAATATTGATTATTAATGGTGCATCGCCCGCACCCATGAACTGCGGAAGCGCTGTTGGTATGATGATATGCACTCGCGCAGGGAGCTCCCGCATGCACACGAGACGGTCGCCGATGAGGTGTTGATTGCAATGACAGACGCCGATTTGGCGTGCAGCAGAGCATGATGCAAGACTTTCTGGGGACGTACGCGGACGGCAGCGGCAGCGGCGAGCGCCAGCACGGCCGCTTTGGCGTGCGTGTCAAGGTGCGCTGCGATTGTTTAGCAGGGTGCACGAGATTGTGCGTTTTAGCAGTTCAAGTGCAGGATTCTTTGTGCTGTACCTGGACGAGGCGCCGATGCGGCTCTGGCCGCGCCGGCGCTGCCGGCGCAGGTTTGACGAAGCCGGGGATCAGAGGCGTCCAGGAATGAAACAGTCCCTGCGCAGCACCTGGACAAGGCTGCGGCACCGTGCCCCCTTCACAAACCAGGGTGGCACCTGACGATGCAGTCGTCGCCGGCTTGCGCTACGCTGAGTCATAGATCTAATGTTGTTTGAATCACACACATCTGACATCGAGTGTTCTATGCGCAGTACCTGGATGAGGCGCTGCTGCGGCACCTGCGCCATCATCGTTTCAGTGCATGCCCACTGGCCGCCACCCCGCAACACCTGCTCTATGCCAGGAGCGCCCGCATCAGATCCCGCTTCCCTGTCCGCAAAAGGGTGCTGGACCAGACCACGTTCTGCCGCACATTCGCCTCCATGCAGCCGCTGCTGCAACAGCTGCTCGGCGGCGCGTGCCCGCGAAACGAGGCCAGCTTCGAGACGATGGGCGCCGATGAGGTCAAGGCGCTGCAGGGGCCGCTCATCGCGCGGTGTCGGTCCGGCACTGCGACGGCAGCCGGCGTGCCCCGACACCGCGCGGCGAGCGGCCCCTGCAGCGCCTTGACCTCATCAGCCTTTCATCGTCTCCTTCTGAGACGAACCAGCGGCTGGCGGCCGGCCTTGCCCTGGCTGCAGCTGCTGCGGGAGCGTGGGTGCTGGGCAATAGACGTAAGAAAGAGGCAACCATTCTCCCCATGGAGCCACTGACGAGGACCTGATTGGTGAGCTGGCATGCACACATCATTTGGTCGCTGAACATCGCCTGTCACGAACCTTCGATTCACATGCTCACTGTCGTTTCAATCTGTTTCCACACTGCTGGTGGGATGGCCGTCGCGGAGATAATGCGGGCCTCCACTCGAACGAGCTGACCGTTGCGCCGCAGACAGCCGGCCTTGCTGCGGCACAGTCACAGGCGTGCTGGCCCCCGAAACCAGTATGTTCCTTGGAAATCGTTACTACGATCCATTTGTCTGCTGTCTGCAGCCGCTAGGACGCTGGAGACGCAGCAGGCGGACCAGCTGTATAGTGACCCGCGGGCGTAGGCGCTGGCCGGCAATGAGGCTATGAAGTTCGTGCGCGCACAGTCCAAGGGGGTGCGACTGTAGCGCACCGCTTCGTCTGGCCCATGTCACGGTGGCGTTTGCGCCGCATGCTGCATGCACCATAAGTTCTACCTGCTCAACATTGTGCCATGGCGACAGCGCCCGCCCCCATGAACTGCGGAAGCGCTGTTAGTATGATGCTATGCACTGGCAGAGGGTGCTCCCGCGACGAAGCCGGGGATCAGAGGCGTCCAGGAATGAAACAGTCCCTGCGCAGTACCTGGATGAGGCGCTGCTGCGGCACCTGAGCCATCATCGTTTCAGTCACTGCACATGCCCACTTGCCGCCACCCCGCAACACCTGCTCTATGCCAGGAGCGCCTGCATCAGATCCCGCTTCCCTGCCCGCAGGAGGGTGCTGGACCAGACCAACTTCAGCCGCACCTTCGCCTCCATGCAGCCGCTGCTGCAGTAGCTGCTCGGCGGCGCGTGCCCGCGAGACGAGGCCAGCGGTCTAGAAACAGCGGGCGTGACAAGACGGCGGGCACGGGCAGCTTTACCGCCATCAATTCGCCGTCGAGACAATGGCACATTGACGCGGTTCTGTCCCTGCTGAAAGTTGAAAGTTGAAATTCTGACGCCGTCTGCTTGATTTGGTAGCAGCTACAAGTCGCGAACCGCCCTAGTCGAACGGCGGCAGGGCGGCGGCACCTGGCCAGTTTCCGACACGAAAGTGCGCACAGCCCCATTGTGCGTCAACTATGCACACTTTGCAATTCTCCCACGTCCCTGCTGCATCTGATTCACGTCTGACGTGCAAAGACCTGTCGCGTGATCGTTGAAAGAGTGCTTCTAAGGCTTTCTGCTCGATTATTTCTGCAAACTCAAGCACCCACAGATTTCTTGCGACCTCATAAACACAATATGATTCAGTACTGGACAGTATAGGCCAGACGCAGCAACTCCACTCTGGACACCAATAATTTGACCAGCCAGGCTTTGGTGACCCCATTGCGCCGTGTCTGATCGAACAAGTCTCGTGTCTTCTGTCAGGCAAAGATTTCCTCGCTAATCAGCTATCTTCACAGTGTCAGCAAAGACGCATCAAGGCCATTGGCAGCGCCTGCCTTTGCTCCGCACAGCCCCTGGCGCGGCATGTTTGGTGCCGCCAGGGCGGCATTCCTCAGAAACGTCAGCTCCCCCGAATTCTGGTCCGACGTCAGAGACAAGGGCAGCCTGTTCGTCCGCGTCGCCTGCCTCGTGCACGTTGTGCGGTCCTACGGCATCGAGGCCACAGCAGTACGCCTCCACTCCTCCGCTGCACCCACGGCGTCCCCGCTGTCATTGTCCAGATGACACAGTGCAATGTGTATTCTCCGCGCTTCTCCAGGCACGATGCACGCAAGAATCTCGTGACTATCCTGCAGTGGTCCCATTGGTGTCGCGAAGGCGCTGACACGTCCGACTGACAACGCCTTCTTCCAACCGCAGTGCGTGGGTCCCAGCATGCTGCCGACGTTCAACGCGCGGGGCGACCTGCTGCTGCAGGAGTACCTGTCCGTCTACATGCAGCGCATCAGCGTCGGTGAGTGTGTTCACCTGTGTGTTGCGGCGACACACGAGCATCAAGCAGCACAAGTCAAACTGCAGGCTGGCAGGTCAGGCACAGCATTGTGCGTGTCCTGCCCATTCTGGCACTGATTTGCAGGCCCCAAGGTCACGGCTCGGCCTCACGGGCCTTGCTGCTGTGGCGTTTCGCCTTCAGCCCTGGACAGACTTGCCAGCTGCGCTGATACCCTCCGTTGGCTGTGGCAGGTGACGTGGTCGTTGCGTACAGCCCGCAGAACCCGCGGCATGTGGTGTGCAAGCGGGTGCTGGGCCTGCCGGGAGACGAGGTGACGGTCGCCCGCACCTCCCGCACACAGCCGCGCACCGTCCGGGTGAGTTGCCCATACTGGTCATGAACAGACTCCAAGGGCTACCTCCCTGCTGGGACATATCAAATAGAGCTGGTGAGGGGAAGCTGGGGAGGGACAGCGGCTGGACAGGCATGGCGGCGGCGCAGAACGCTCCGCGCCGTCAGCAGCAGCAGGCACGTCAGCACCGGCACAGCAGACTGCCGGCCAGGATGGCTTCGTCGCCGCAGGCAGCCTGCTTGCGCAGGTGGCCGTGCTGTAGGATTACAGCATCTGTTCTATCTGCTCTGGCGCTGAACCAGTGATTCATTGCACTCGATTGTTGCGTAGGGTTGTGCACTGCAAATCGGACGGCTTGAGTTTCGTACTTTATCGACGCTGTCTGCAGGTGCCGCAGGGGCACGTGTGGCTGCAGGGCGACAACACCCTCAACTCCACCGACTCGCGGCACTACGGCCCAGTGCCGTATGCGCTGCTGAAGGGCCGCGCCTTCTGTAAGGTGCATTGGCGGCTTCCTCGATGTGGCACCTCCTCGATCGAACCCTCCATCCGAAACCACTCACTTGGTTTCGGCATGTGGAGCAAGGGCAGCATGCATGATGTGCACAGCGCATGGATTCAAGAGGGTGCTGCTGCTGGTCTGTGAAGACACCGCAGAGTGCGAAACCACCGCCTGCGCCACAGTCGTGACTGCACGTCATGCAGGGCTGTAGGCGCCTGCACTTTAAAGGATGCATGGCGGTGCCTTTGAGCCGTGCTGCGTCGCGCTGTGCAGGTGTGGCCGGCGTGGGAGGCGGGATGGATAGACAATCGAGCTCCGGCGGCTTTTGGCATGCGGTGACAGCGGCGCGCAGTGGCAGGCAGTGCCGCGGGCAAGAAGGGTAGTAAGTCAGGTATTATGCATTCGAATCTACTGCAAGCAGCACTCAATCGGCAAGTGGATCATTCTGATTGATCGGCTGTAAATCGTACTCTCCGCGCAACCGGCGAGTGCATCTCCATTGCTGTAGGTATCCAGCCTGCAAATTTGGGCCTGGGGCATTCTGCTTAGTTGGTCGACAGGACGACCAGTAGGTTGCTCTCATGGCAATATGTAGGTGGCTTTGCCTGCCAAATTGGCCTGAAATTGTAGCTTTTACTGGAAAGTTAATGAACGGCCAACTTTCAGAAGTAATGCATGTCATGGCTGCGCTTGCTGTCAGCGTGCAAACGACTTCTGGCGAGGGCGATACAGGTTGCCCCGTAGCTGTTCCTCAAACGAAATTCCAAATATATGATATGCTTCCAATCACACAGTCACATCATAGGATGTGATTGCAACCTTTCTTGAATTTTCCATATTGTGTACATAAGTACACTAGAAAGTTCACGAATGTCCGCACGTCAACGTGTTGACAGACTCTATAGAGGTCCATAGAATTTCGCATGAAGTTGGCACATAATTTCATTTTCACTAGATCCACTTGATCTTCTTCTCCTGGATCTGCTGTCCTCCCGACTGCTTCGACTCCGCGTAATTCATTGTGCTTGCCGACGTGGGAGGTTACAGGTGGCCCGCTCCCTCCACGGCAGCTGCCTGAGCAGTTGAGGGTGCGAGGGTACTGCCTGCGAGGGTGTCTGCGGCCGGCAGTATGCCGCGCCTGGGACAGAGCATCACCAGGGTGACTCCCAATAGGCGCTGGAGCCACCAGGAGGAGGCGGCGCTGCTCGCCGGCGTGCAAAAGTGAGCTTGCGGCAGGACTTTTCCGTGAGCGTGACTTGGACAAAGTACCTCTAGAACTGAAGGAATCTTGGCCATGTGCGCACGCCTACCGGAGTCCGCCCTCCTCTCAGTTCGAAGGGCTTTTCTGACACCGGTCTCGCGCGCGAAATGGAGTGGACTGGATGGATACTCGCCAAGATTATTGAAGTTCCATAACGAACTTCATCTCCGCGGTTCTTCTCTCTCAGACACGGCGCCGGCAAGTGGCAGCTGATCACGATGGACCCGGACCCGTGGATCGGCCCGCCCCTGCGCTGCCGCTCCAACGTTGACCTGAAGGTAGGAAAGACCACCAGCCGGAGGATCCTGCTGACTCTCCGCCGACGTCGACGTAGCTGACGTCTGCGTACGACCTTCTGCACAAGTCGCTTGGACACCTGCATCGGGTCCATGTGCAAAAATCTCTTGCATTTGCCCGATCCTGGCAGTCTGCACCTGCGCTGGTGCACTGTTACCGTGCCCACCGCAGGCGCTGCACCAGAACCTGCGCTGCTGCGCATCCAGCTGCTCCTTGTGGCACCGACGCACCTGAGGTCATGTATCCTCGTGAATAGGACAAGTGGCGCAACATACGCTTCAGCGCCGGCGGCCAGAAGCGCAGAGGCGCGGCTGGCGCCGGGCCCGAGCCGGCGGCCCCATTTCCTGGCCAGCAGCAGCACCTCTCTGACCCACAGCAGGTGTGCTGCCGGAATCTGAATCAGCGAAGCTCGATGTGTTGAGCAGGGACACCGCTGGCACACGAGTGCCCCGAGGCGGCAGTTGTGCATGCGCACCCGGCACCCTGTCAGTGAATGATGTTGGTGGACGTGCCCATGTGTGTGTCCTGTGAGTGTGTATCCATGCAATCACAACAGAATTTCGAAGTGAGGTCCTGCACTTGCTGCACCTGACGATTGCCACTGGCTGCAAGCAGGGCATTCCCCTCGGTGGCGACGGCAGCGGGAGCAGCAGCGGCAGCGAGCTTGGGATGCCAATCCGGCCGCAGCCCAGGCGAGCCTCCGCAGCGCGCACAGACTCTCGCCAGTCGCCAGGTTCGTGCCTGTGCAACATTTGGCAATGAGCCATGCAGCAAAATGGGAATGCTGACCCCAGCGATGCAAACAAACCGAGTAGCCTTCGTAATCCGGCCGCAGTGCTGCCTGTGGATGGCTGGCGTGCTGCACTCAGGCGCTTCGCGTCCTGTCAGCGTCGGCGGCGGCACGGCCCGGCGCCGCTCGGAGGACGAGCCTCATGACGCAGGGATGTCTGACGCCGCGGAGGGCCTGGCTGCAATGGCCCGCCAGCAGTCCTGCCCTCCAGGGTGGGGCTCCGCCGCGGGCGGAGATGGAGCTTCCGCGGCCGCTGGCGCCGACGCCGGCGTCAGGGGGCAGGGCGCGGCAGAGGGAATGCCCGGCTTCGGCTGGCAAGCATACCAGAGCGGGCATGGCGGGCGAATGGAGGCCTCGGCGTTCAGCAGCGGCGGCGGCAACTACGATCCGATGTTTGCCGCTGCGCTGGCCGCAGCGTCCGGCGGCGGCGGCGGAGCTGCAGCAGCACCCGCAGCGGCACTGTGGCTGCAGCCGCCGCAGCAGCCGACCAGCTGGGAAGCGGCGCAGCTCTTGCAGATGCGGGCGCAGCTGCACCTGCAGCAGCGGCTGCTGGGCGCCTGGGCTACGAATCAGCAGCAACGACAGCAGCAGCAACGACAGCAGCAGCAGCGGCGGCAGCAGGCTGCCAAGAAAAAGACGGCCGCCGGCAAAGCCTCGGCAACGGAGCAGTTCCAGAGCTACTCGTGGGGGCTTCGCGAGGAATCGTGAGCACCCGCATACTGGAACTCCACTCGAAACATATTCATGCATCCCAAGTGCCGTTTCGGCTGCCCCATTCTGCAGATCAGTTCTTCTTCAGGCCTGCGCTACAGGCAAGTGATCGGCACAGATTTGAGTGTCAGGAGCATGTCCACCATGGAGCTTACCCATTCCAGATGCTGATGTCTTCGAGTCGCTTGCCGAACTCAACTTGCTGAGCCCGCAGGCTGGCACAGGGGCTGCGTGCGGCGTGCGCTTCGCTCGATGCCGGCGCCGCAGAGGCGTGCCTGCGGGCGGGCGCCGCCGCGGGGGCGCCAGACGCCGTCACCCGCCGCACGCCGGCGCACGAGCTGGCCACAGCTGTGTTGGCGGCCGGGAATGGGAACGGCAACGCGCTGCGCGCAGCGCACTATGTCCTGGGGGCGCTGCTGCAGTGCGGCGCACAGGTGCTGTAGCTGACCTGCATCGGTGCTGGCATGCCGTCCTCTTGTGTTGTTGCAGACGCTCGTTGTTTGAAACAGTCTCAACCGCTGTGTCTCAGCAGTCCGGGGTCGTCAGGAGACCCTGTGAGCCGCCGCCGCAATGCCTGCATCCTGCTGCCTCGAACGCAGGGGTAGACGAGTCGGCAGCAGACGTCAGCAAACACACACGGGGGGCCTGGGACTGGGAATTCCTCATCTGATACTCTGTTCTGCGCAGGTGGAGGTGCAGGACATTGTCGGCTTCACGCCGCTGCAGCTCGCGCACGGCAGCGCGCTGGCCCCGGCGCTCGCCGCCGCAGCCGCAAACCCCGCCGCCACAGCCGCGTACCTGCTGCAGGCCTGTGGCCCCGGCACGGCCGGCGGCTGCGGCGGCAGCGGCCCATGCAGGGCGAGCGAGGCCGGCGATGCCGCCGCGATGAGTACTGATGGCGGCGGCGGCGGCGGCGGAGGTAGTGTCAGTATGCTCACTGGCGCCGGTTGCGCAGCGGCGCAGGCGGTGGCGCCACAGAGTGGCCATGGCAGCGACGCGAGCAGCGCCGGTGGCGGCACCGGCGGCAGCGCCTCCGGCCACAGCATTGCCACCAGCCCGGGTGCTCCCGCGGCGCAGTTGAGCCTCGGCCTGACACCGGCCGGTGGGCCCGCCCCGGCTTCGGGCGCAGGTGGGTTGCGCCAGCGATCCAAAGCTCCATGTAGAATGTCCTTTGACAGCCATCTGCTGCACGGCAGTCATCGCAGCTGTACCTCTTGGGCTGAGCTCGCTGCCAACCCAGTGGGGTGTCATGGAAACCCCAGGTCTCGGAAGATTGGGTCGAAGTTTAATGGCGCATTCGTGGCGGCATTGCTGATGCAGCCATCTCTGCTGAGTCATGACCCCACCTGTGTGTGGCCGCTGCAGGTTCCGCGGCGCCGCTCGTCGCCTACCGCTCCGCCGCCGCCGCCCGTTTGCCGCCTCTGGGGCTGGGCCTCTCTGCTCTGCCGCTACCCGCCCATGCCGCGGCAGCCGCTGCGGCAGCTGCATTCAAACAGCGGACGCCGCCACCGCAGCGGCAGCAGGAGCAGCCTGCACCGCAGCAGCAGCAGCATGGCGATGCATCGCATCCGAATGCCAGGTCTGCCTCGCAGCCGCCCGAGGCCCGTTGGGCGGGCGGCACGGACTCGGGGTTCCGGTCGCTGGCGGCGGCGGCAGGGAGCAGCAGAAGTGGCGGCCGCCGTGACGGCGCCGTGGAGGCGGACCTCCAGCAAGCCTGCGCCAGGTGCGCTGGCGCAAATCCGGCGGCGCACTCGGCACTCGCCGTGCAATTATGCGCGCCAACTCGTTGCACATGCAACTAGAGTGAAATCCTGCAATTTCCGTGCTGCAGATCACTGGACAGGCTTGTGCCCGCATGCTGCGGCTGTCTGGTACAACATGTGTCGCATGTACCCTGCTGCTCCTTTGGGACACGCATCCGCAAGTGCAGTCTCTTGAGACCAAAACCTCACCTTGCAGGCAGTGTCTGTGGACCATGATCTGCAATGTGTGCTGCACAGGCCGGCGACTGGGGACGATGTGGGGGCCGCTGCCATCAAGGGCCGCCGCCGGTCCTCGGAATCCGAGCGCACTACTGCGTAGCCGCTACTGCGTAGCCGCTACTGCGCTGCCGTCGGCGAAAAGCCTACATCCAGCTGCAAGCTACCATGTTCGAAGGGAGCCGCTCGGAGGGCACTTCGCCTTGACGACCTGGGCGGTTCCGCATCATGTGAATACAAGGGTGAGGGCCGGGAGCGGCGGCGGTGGCGGCGGCGGCAGTGGACGACCGCCGGCGCTAGGCCGCCGCCGCCGCCGCCTGTTGCGAACAAGAAACGGCATGAAACGACGAGATGATGCGCCAGGCATGCCGACCTGCCTGCTCGTGAATCATCCTCACAGCCGCTGCGCTGGGACGGCCCTTGGCGGCAGTCTTGCAGGTCTTGTAAGCATCAGTGCGCGGGCAAAGAAGCCGGTCCGTACAACTATGGTATGTTGGCGCGTGTCCGTGTGTCTCGGCACTGCGCTTTTAATTTCGTTTTTTCGACATTTCTCGCATAAGCCTTACTTGAAGTGACGCCCGTGCTGCGCGGCGCGCCCTGCTGCAGTTGGCGTTTCTGAGCAGCCGCCAGCGGCTTTGCCACGTCAAGGCCCACTGCACAGGTGTTGCTGCTAGGTATGCACATCAGCCGAGGCTTAGACACAGGCTTAGACACAGCATAACACCCTGATCAAGCCTGCTTGAGTGCGTAAAGCGCGGCTTGCACAGTGACTCGCGTTTTCGCTTGCACAAGGACAGTAGTGGGAGGATTTACCCAAGTATGCAAATCGGCGGAAACTCACAAGCAGAAGATGCTCAGCTGACAACTGCTGTTGATTCCTGAACTATATTGTACAAACTGTCTGCAAATAGTCATATGCATGGCATACAGTGCATGCCGGACCACTGCTCAAACATGTTTGCGCGAGTCGAAATCTGGAATCTGCACTTGCCAGTGCAAGACACCAAAGAAAACGAAGGCTGCACCGAAGCTTCATCACAACCTCATGAAACATATCGTTTTGTAGGCCGCCGCCGGCGCAGTTTGAAGTGATGCAGGTGTCGGGCGCCGGATTAGTGGACGGGCACATCTTCTGGCTGCTTCCTGGGGCGGGGCACATCCCGGCGGGTGGCGGCGCCGGCGGCGGGCTCGGCGGTGGCTGTGGCAGCGGGCTGGGAGGCGGCGGCTGCGGCGGCGGCTGCGGCGGTGGGCTGGGCGGCGGCGGCAGCGGTGGTGGCAGCAGTGGAGGTGGACTCGGCGGCGGCGATGCCGTGCCGCAGGGTGTCCCGCCGACTGTGGGGCAGGCCACCGTGTAGGTGCTGCTGTAGGCGCAGGCGTTGCACCGCTGGTTCGCATTGAATTTTCCGGCGCAGGCGGAGCCGGCCAGGTCCAGCGGCGCGGTACCGTCGCCGCTGAAGTAGCTGTCGTCCTGGACTAGGAGCGTCACCGCCGAGCTGCACGCCGCGTTGAAGCTGAGGGCGTCAGATCCCATCCTCGGTTTGGCCCTGCAGGTGCAGCAACAGAAAACGTTTTGGGTCGATCAAGTGTGTGTGAGCATCTTGAGGACTTCGTGCTGCCTGTTGAGTCGTCCCAAGCCGAATGCCGCACATGCACACTTGCGCGCCACATCTAGCAAATACACACAGAGTTACAGGACACATGATGTAACCGGACCAGGGCCTGATGACTTGCGTTTTTCCGGCGCAGACGCCGTTGCCCTGTTGTGTACTACGCCGCAAGGAAGGCGACCCGCTTGTCGAGACCGTTGCTGACTGTGACAGCCGCGGCGCCGGCGCCGGCGCAGGCGGTGGCTGTCACGCAGCCAGCGGGGGCTACAGGGCAGGATCCGGCGCCAGCGCCCTGACTGCAGGTGGGCGGCGCCTTGGCTAGGATGAGGCGTGCGTGCGCCGCTTGCGCAGTGGTTGCGCCTGCACGATGAACAGTGAGCAGTTTGTCGAGCAAAATCCCGGCAGAGAGTTCACCAACTCCGGCATTCGTTGCAAGTTCAAACGTACTTCATACACAATGTTCCGCTGAGCTTCGACATAAGTGATCCAGATCACACGATTGGTCTGGGCGCGCGCACCAGAATGTGTGATCATGACGAACAGCACGGCGGCCCCAGCCATGTCGAGACTGCGGCGCACTTCTCGGCGACGGCTTCGTGGCGCTATCGATTCCTGCACGTGTAAGTGAACAGCAGTTCTGACTGGTGGTCATGAATGCATTTGAAACAAAGGCAGGCTCTTCGGCCTATCCACCAAGCTCCTGTCATAATTACTGGACTGCGGATGCGCAGCACGACTGACGCCGCTGGTGCTGCGTAGCTCGGCGGCACATCAACATGGCCACCTCCGAACTATCAGCAACCCGGCGGGTCCGCTCCCACTCATCGCACACAGTCCAGAAAAATGCACCGATCATGTGATCGCTTTAGGCTGCATTGGGAAGCTGGCCTGTTGACGCTCGGCTCTGGCGGTCGCGGCGCGCGTGCCGGGCCGCTGCGGCCCTCATCAGGATGGGCATCATACGGACGGGCCTTCCCACGTCTACATTCATTCAACGAGCTAGCATTTCGGAGTTGCCTCAAGAAGTCAAGCTGGAAGCGAATACCCACGCTGCTGGCCAGCCATCGCCCATTTCTTGCATCTTGGCTGCACGCATGATTCACGCCTGACGTCATCATCGGCGTGCTAACGATGCTGGGTAAAAGGCTGTCATAGATGCATACACGCATGTCTAGCGCACAAGCTACATCAGCTTGCATGGCTGCTGACGAGCAACCAACATTTTGTCTTGCACACAGCGCAGAAGCCAGTGCTGTCATAATGACATTTCAGCAACATCGACTGGAAACATGCGCGGCGTCTGGAATGTTGATCAAATGGCTCTCGAAGCAAAGCATAAAGCTCCTTGAGCATCAGATTGACTCTGCCACCAGGAGGCTTTGTTCTTGGCAGCCGCGAAGCCAGCTGTTTCACGCGCCAGCTCAGCAGCGGAGGTGGGGCCAGATCCAGAATACTCCGCCTGATGGCCGCATGCCGGTGCCGCAGGCAGCGCTGAGCGACATGAAGACTCGACCCCACAGCCTTGAGCGCTCGAAAAACTTGCTGCAACCTGAAAAGATACCAGAATGACAGGCTGGCCGCACCACTGCGTGATGCGTGGTGTGGCACTTGCGCTGCTACCTGCCCTGGCCAGTTAGCAAATTTTGGTCGCGCGAACGCATAGAACGCGTGACCACCCCTTTGATACGGTGCAACACAAGCTCCCTGCTGCAGACTCCTTCAGCTGCTGCACCGCTTCTACTGTTCCAAAAGCCTGGAGTCAAGCAGGTTTGTGCAATGTTGCACGCGAAGATGCAGGAGCGTCGATGACTCTGGCCATCCAATTCGCTTCGACAGCTTTTTACCAGGGAGTTGCAGTACGGGCAGGTACGAGTCAACTCGATGACCAATCCCTCACTTGAAGGTCAGATGCCTGTGCAGGAGATAATTGGCCAAGCTTCACGCTTGGAAGTCCTGGTCAGGCCCTGGACGCTGCTTTCCTGTGCAGGCCCTGGACGCTTCTCTCTGAGCCGTGGCTTGCGTTCGAGAGGAAGGTGTACAAGGAGGCTGGAAGCAGCAAACCGGGCCGCCCTGCAAACTGCACACGCGAGTGCAGCCGTCAGCATCGGTGATCCAATCGCAATTAACAACACTCCTATCGTCTGTGATACACTGCGAACAGGCAAGTGCTCATGCCGGCGTTCGGTGCATGAACCTGAGGCACGCAGTTGTTGCAAGATATTGGCTGCACGTAGCGTGTTGCAGTCGAAGCCTCGAACTTCGCAGATTGCACGCAGAATTTTTGGAACTCGGAATCCCGCTCCAGCAAGCGCTCAACCGCTCTAGAGGGGCGCCTGAATTTGCTGTCGGCAGCGCCCACGACCGTCGGCACTGCGCTATGGCCGTCAGCGAGGCCGACGTGGGCATCAGGGCGTGGACGAACGACCTGAAAGGCTTCACCGGCATCCTCAAGCAGAGGTGCGAATTCCTTGAGTTCGCACTGACTGCGTGTTTGCACCCCAAGACGCCAAGGCGCGGCATGTGCATGTGGACCCCCTCTGATCATGAACATCTTACGTGTGCCGCAGGTACACGGACTTTAAGGTCAATGAGCTAACGGTGCACGGGGAGGTGGTGCGGCTGACCGACACCAAGACGGTCACACAGCCGCTGCCGCCGCCGCCGAAGCCCGCCGCCGCCGCGGGCGCGCCAGCAGAGCCGGCGGGAGGCGCTGACGCAGGTGGGGTTCGCAACTTGTGCACACCGCCAGCGGCCGTAACCAGGCAGCAGGGCTTGCAGCAGGATAATCTGTGAATCTGCATGAGGGCTCGGCGGGCGTCAGGAGGGAGCCCGCGACAAGGGACGTCGATGAGATTGCCATCGGCTTACTTGGCTCATCAGCTGCTGACACATGCGCAGGCTACCCTCAGGAGGGCGTGGACGCAGCGCTGGCGGAATTTGCGGCGCTGGCCGGCGATGCAAACGGCGCTCTGCTGAGGGAGTATGTGGCTGCGGTGCTCGGCCGCGCCACAGCAGCGCCTGGAAGCGGCGGCGGTGCGGGCGGCGGCGGCTCCTCGGCAGACCTTGCAGCGGCAGACGGTGGACTGACGGCGGCGGCGGCAACGCCTGAAGCCGCAGAGCCCGCCTCTGGCGCCGCTGACCCTGCAGCCACGGGCGCGGCGGCGGAGGCGGCAGCAGCTGAGCCCGCGGCAACGGCCGGAAGCAGCGGCGCCCACACTGCTGGGGGCGGCAGGGGCGGTGGCGGCGGCCAGGGCGGCGGCGGCAGGGGCAGCGGCAGCGGCAGGGGCAGCGGCGCGCCGAGGGCGCCGAAGCACGTGCTGCTGGAGCCGATGCCGGAGAAGCAGAAGAGGTCGGCGGTGCACGCGTTCTTCAAGACCGAGGCGCGGCTGCCGCCGATGCGCACTGAGACGGCGCCGAGCAGCGTGAAGACGGGCAACAACACGGTGAGTGCGAGGCGCCTGCTTCCAGGTTCCTGTCTGCGCTGGGTAGCCACGTCTGGGTGTGACCGACGCTATATCAGCTTTCCCAGCATGATCGAAGGCCTTGTTTCTGTCTGGCGTGTGCAACACAGCATCCTGCCAAGCCGTGCCAGAGTCCTTTGGTTCTGCGCAAGGCAGTGGCGTGTTGGCGCTGCCTCGCAGTCATCGCAGTGCGGTGCCAAAGCTCTGCAAGGGTTCAACGAGTGTAGTTCGTCTCATGCCGGGTGCGCGTTCACATGCAGGCCCCCAGCGAGGGCGTGATTCAGGTCTCGGCGGCGCCCAAGCGCAAGCGCAGCGGCGGCGGTGGCGGCGGCGGCGGCGGCCGCGGGGGCTGCCGCGAGAACTGGCCGGGCGGCGACGCGCGGTACGTGCGCTTTGTGATGCGCAAGGAGAACATGGATACCCAGGTGGGTCATCTTCGCAAGGAGATAGCCCGTCAAGCCTGAATTTGGTTCAGAACACGAAGAGGGTCTCGCAAAGAAATCTCCTTGGTAATGCTGTTGCAGCATTTCCCCCTCGCCTGGTTGCCCTGCACTCCGCACTGAGTCCGCACGAGTCTCCATGGAAACAAGTACAACCATGGACCTGGACATCCAGTTCACCTGCATGCTTTCTCGACACCGTGGTGGGTTTTGTTCTCAGTGATGCTTCCTCCACCACAATGCGTACGTAGAGGTGCCGGGGCGCATGCTGCACTGCAGCGCGGGCGTGTTTCTCCAGCATCTTGCGGATGGTATTCTTCACCTTGTTTCACAGGCGGCGCTGTCGGTGCTGGCGCGCATGCTGCACTGCTCTGCGGGCGTGTTCGGCTTTGCGGGCACGAAGGACAAGCGCGCGATCACGGAGCAGGCCGCCACCGCCTTCAAGGTCGCCGACGCACGCCTCGCCGGCCTCAACCGCAGCCTCAGGTGCAAGACTGGTGCAAGACTGCTGCAAGACTCCCTGATCTGCATTTGCCCGCAGGGGCATCCAGCTGGGCAACCTCTCGTACATGGGCGAGTCGCTGGGCCATGTTCGCACCGCCTGCCGGTGTGAAGACTCCTCAGAAGACGTGTTTGACTCATCACTTTGGGTTTGCAGGGGCACTCAGGTCAGCAAATTTCCGCGTGTAGGGTTTCCGCATGTGGGCAAGCCGCTGGAGCTGGGAGCGTCCGGCCGCATCTCCGAGACTCTCCTAGATCCCCGATCCTTTGTCAATCCTCATATGTCACCCTGCCGTGCAGGGGCATCCAGCTGGGCAACTTCTCGTATGTGGGTGAGCCGCTGGGCCAAGTTTGCAACGCCTGCCACGACCGTGCAATGAATATTGACATGCTGTTCTTACCATTCACTCCTTGTTCATCTGCAGGGGCATCCAGCTGGGCAACTTCTCGTACGTGGGCGAGCCGCTGGGGCTGGGCGCGTCTGGCGGCAACCAGTTCGACCTGGTGCTGCGCGGCGTCGCCGGCGCTGACGCCGCGCAGGTGGTTGCCATTGCCCTCCACCGCTGGCAGAGGCGCGGTTATGTCAACTGCAAGTGCTGGGGCATGGTCGTGCCTGACAAGGACAAATGCACATTTTCAAATCAGGCAGTTCCGGATTCAGCTTACACTGGCATGCAGGTGTCCGCCGCGGTGGAGGGGCTGGCGAAGGATGGTTTCGTCAACTACTTTGGCCTGCAGCGCTTTGGCAGCGGCGCGTCAGCGACCCACAGGTGGGTGGCGCTGACGGGAAGGTTGAATCCGCACCTTGCTAACCTCACGCAGGAAGGAAAACCTTCTCGAGAAGCAGGCTTGATTTGTCACCTCTCATGCAGAAGCGTTGTTTGGCGCTAGCGGCACAAACCGAGGCCACGTGCTGCTGTGGAAAGCATCTGAGATACAAGTCTACCTCTGAGTATATGTCCTTGGCTGGTCCCCACGTTCTGCTGGAACGCTCTAAGATCGGTAACGTCCACCACAGGGTGGTCGCGCTGCTGCTGAACGGCGAATGGGACACTGCCTCATGGCTCCTTCGCAAGGCAGCCTGCACATCTGACATTTGCTTCTTCGTTACAGGGTGGGCGCGCTGCTGCTGAACGGCAAGTGGGAGGCGGGGGCACGTCTCATCCTGGCGGGCCAGCAGAACGACCGCCCAGACATCGCCGTCGCGCGCGCAGCCTTCCTGGAACGAGGTGCGCTTGGCTCGAAAACAAAATGCTGCCTGCTTCGCGAGCTCGTGGCCCCAGCGGTCTCCCTACCTCCAGAAAGCGACACGCGTATCGTCCACTGCAGCGCAGCTGGCGCAGGACGGATGACTCTTGCCTGAAGGTGCTGACGACCAGAGGCAGCCAAGGTGCTACTGCTATACAGATGCCTTTCGCAACTCCTGCAGGCGACGTCGCGGCGGCGCTGAACGGGCTGCCACGCTTCCTGACAGCGGAGTGCGCCATACTGGGCGGCCTGCAGGCGCACCCGGGCAACTGGCTGACGGCGCTGGAGTGCATCCCCCGCTCCATGCGCATGATGTACGTGCACGCCTACCAGGTGAGCTAGGTGATGAGGGGTACGATTCCCTCCTCAGGTGGCTGACGGCGCTGGAGTGCATCCCGCTCCACCGCATGATGTACTTACATGCACACCTACCAGGTGAGCCCAGGGTTGTGGGTAAATTTCTCTGTTCACTTGGCTCACTGACGGCGTTTGATGCAACCCCCACTCCATGCGTACTGTTGTATGTGCACGCCTACCAGGTAAGCTTGGACTTTCTTCCGGAATGAGCCCCTTACTTGCGTGTGCATGATATGTGCATGTGCGTGCACACCTGTCAGGTGAGCGCCATGCGTTCCATCCCCCAGAATGCGGCACCTGAATGCAGTGAAGCACAGCATCTGGATGGACGAGCGCCTGGTTGTTATGCATGCGATATGAACATCGGCCGCGCTGACCCCTTGTGCGCCTTTTTGCTGCATCGCGCCTGAGCTGCGTGCCAGGTGCTGTGGGCGAAGCTTGGCTTGTGTCAAATCCCGTTCGCTGCCTCAAATCTGAAAGGACAGGGTCGTTTGCAAGGATGGAGTTTCGCGAGCTTCGGTTCTCCTTCTGCTTCTGCTTTCGCTTCTGCTTCTGATTCTGCTGAGCTTCGAATTCGATTCTGATGAGCCTCTTATTCTGCCAAATATGTGATTCTGATTCTTTCAAAACCTCTCGTTCTGACTCTGCTTCTGCCCCTGGTGTGGTCCGCAGAGCTACCTGTGGAACGCCGCTGCCAGCCACCGCATCGAACGCCACGGCGCGGGGACCGTCATTGCCGGCGACCTGGTGCTTCCTGCTGCCGCCGCCGCCGCTGCAGGTGTGCTTCTTCATTGCCTCCTGCGCCTCGACCGTTTGTTCAGGCGTGTGGCTTGCTTAGATCCAAGCTCGTCATTCTGCTGCCACACTTTCATGCATTGGCAAGCCCGTGGCAATTTGGCATTGGATCAGGAGTTCACTGCTCTGAACCATTCTGAAGCACAGTTCAGGCGGCCTACTAGCTGGGACTTGAGACGCTGGAATTGTCCCGCTAACGAGAGGGTAATGCCTGTGCGAATAGCCTCGCAACCTCTTGTTCGTTCTCCTGGCTGATATCGATGGCAGCGAGGACGCAGCAGAGGAGGCGCCGGAGCGCGCGGCCGGGCGGCTGGCATCATGAACTTGAATACTGAAACATGATGACGGCGCCAGCGGAGGGCCCGGAGGCGGGCGGCATGCGCGCGGCCGGTCGGCTGGCGGCGCGACCCAGATTCTGCACGGCCTCACAATTGAACTTGAGGACTCTTGTTTTGACACTCTGCTGTTCTGAGACAGCAGATGACGGCGGCGGGGACGCCGCAGAAGCCGCAGCGCCGGATGCGGAGGGCCCGGAAGCGGGCGGCATGCGCGCCGCCGGACGGCTGGCGGCGGTGCACACCGTCACGGCAGAAGAAGCGGAAGCTGGAAGCTACGACATAGAGGACGTGGTGCTGCCGCTGCCGGGTGCGCGGGTCCGCTACCCCGAGCACGATACCGCTCAGGTGGGTGCTGCACGAAACTCGTGAACCATGGGAGGATGCATATAACCAGGCCTCCAGCTGCCATCGTCCTTGTAGATGGTCACCAGGTGCAGCATGTGCATGTGGAATCAAGAGTGCAGCTCTGGGACTCGAATCGTAAACCCTCTCTGAATCCTGCCACGTAGAGCTGGCGGCAAAGGAGAGGGCGTCGCTGCAGTCCTTGCCGCACGGCACCCACGGCTTGTCCGTTCATCCCCTGAGGGTCACTAAGAACAGGGAGCTTCAATCCTGCAATCTTGCAGGTGTACGCTGAGCTGGCGGCGAAGGACGGCGTGTCGCCAGGGTCCTCGCCGCACAGGCTTCCAGTTGAAATGACCTAAATTGAACAAGGGACTGCTGCAGGTGTATGCTGAGCTGGCGGCGAGAGACGGCGTGTCGCTGGAGTCCTCGCCGCACGGGACCCGCGGCTTTTCCATCACGGGCCTCGCCGGCGACTACCGGCGGCTGGTGCAGCGGCAGCGGGCGCTGGCGTGGCGGCTGCTGCGCTACGCCGCGCCCGACGCAGAGCTGTCCGGCGTCGGCCCATCCGGTGAGTCACTGTGAGCCACACTGTGTACAAGATATCCATACAGGAAAGAGCTCATTGTGCAGCGGCCGCGGGCGCTGGCGTGGCGGCTGCTGCGCTACGCCGCGCCTGATGCAGAGCTCTCCGGCGTCGGCACCTCAGGTAATCCGCGGCCATAGTACTGCGGAGCACAGAAACGAAATGTTTGTGTGGCGGCCGCGGGCGCTTGCGTGGCGGCTGCTGCACTACGCCGAGCTCGACGCTGAGCTCTCCGGTGTCGGCCCCTCGGGTGGGTGGCGGCGACTCCCTTCTCTGGCCTGCACATTTTGCTTGCCCGGGCCGCCGACTAGACACTGCGCAGTACCCAGTGCGGCTGGCGTGGCGGGTGCTACACCACGCCGAGCACGGTACTGTCTGGTGGTGGCTCGGCCCTTGTGCGAGGGTCAGCAGCAACTTCTGCAGCTGGGAAGTCGCCTGGCAGGTCGTGCCGGTTCGGCTCGCAGCCTAGCGCCAGTGCCGGCAGCAGCTGCAAAATCTGGAGGTGGAGGTGCCGACGCAAAGGCCTTGCGGCTCTGCGATTGTGATCATGAAATGTACGTGCCCCTGCGCAGGCTCGCCAGGCGTTGCCATCGCGGCGGCGTCTGAGAACTTCTACAGCGGCGAGGGCGCTCCCGCGGATGCAGCCTCGGGGATGGCCACGGAGTTGGCTGCGGCGCCGGCTGCGGGACCCGAGTCCTCGCTGCAGTCGCTGGCGCTGCAGCTGCGCTTCCAGCTGCCGCCGTCGGCGTACGCCACCATGGCGGTGAGCGCCTCGGAAAAGGGGGCATAATGAAACGTATCCGGACATTTTGCTGCTGGAGGGGTGCTACCGGAGGACTCGTTCCGGGCTGGCGGCTGGCGGCTGTCAGCTGCCACAGTGGCTGTGCCTCCTGGCGTTCAATGCAACGAGGAACTCAGTGTCTCCCTTGGAAGCTGCTGAGCCTCGCCATTCTGCCGCCGCGTATCGCGGAGGGCGAGTGCCGCACAATACCAAACATGTCAAATGGCGGCGCGCAGGTGCGGCAGGCGACAAAGGGCAGCACCGCCACCTCGGAGCACCGCTCCGCGACGCTGGCCGCCATTGCGGAGGCCGCGGCGCCAACTGCGGCGCAGAACGGCGCCGCAGCGGCAGGAGAGGCGGAGGCCGCGGCGCTGGCGCCGGCGGCGCAGAGCGGCGGCCCAGCTGCGGAAAGTACGGAAACCGCGGCGCCGGTGGCGGCGCAGAGCAGCGGCGGCAACAGTAGCGGCGGCGCGGCAGACACGAAGGCGTGAGGACAGGAGGCCGTCGAGCTGTGCGCTTGCGGCAGCACGCAATGCATGGCAAAGTTGAGCGTGGCGCACGCTGCGGGGTGGGCTCGCACTCCAGTACAATGTTGCGGCAGTGTTGGTTTTGTCTTCAGCAACTGGATATCTGCTATGTGTGAATTTTCCGAACCAGCCGAATGTGGGCACTCGAGCCGGATGCCCAGTAATGGCGCGTCTACTCAAATTCACCTCATATCAACACGACCATTGCGGTGCAAATCAGCAGGCACAAGAGATTTTTCAAAACAATTGCAACGAAACCATGGCCAATACATCGCCCGAAGCTGTCAACGAAGAAAAGGCAAGGTGCAGCGGCACCACTGTAAAGTTCTGGCACCGATCGTCCTCTGCCAGCGCATCGGGATGCAGAGCCAGCTTGCAACGTACAGCATCGACGATGTCGATCCTGAGCCCTGTGCTCCACATCAATCTGAATGTGCATGGAGGTTTGCCGGTTGCCAGCGTCATGTCGGCGGCTGCATGCATTCACAGAGGCGACGGTGGCCCGCCAGCAATGCGGCGCTGGCAGCGGCGCTGGCGACGGCGGCCCCAGCGGCGGTGACTCTTGGCGGGGCCGATGAGTCGCAAGGCACCGGCACTGCGCTTCCGGCTCAGCGTGCAGCGCCAAGGCGGTAAGCAGCCCCTCTTCGTTGAGAAGGGATTTGACGACACAGTCTCACACCTCCTGTCCTGACCGCGGGCATGGTGGTGCACAGGTGATACGGCAGCAGCATACTGCCATGCGCATCGCCCCCAGGCACACCCGCCGTGCTAGCCGCCATCGCGGAAATGTGCAATCCAAGGGCAAAGAAATGCGGCGCATAAGGCTGCAGCAACGGCGACACCGCCGCCGATGCATCGAATGACTCTCTCGACGCGGATTCTGCGTGAAAACCTTCCTTCTCAGCTCATTCCCTCTCCTCCCTTTTACCTTCCTTTCCTTCCCCTTTCAATTGAGCCTGATTCCTGTCCTCTTTTTCCTCTCCCTGTGAATAACCTGAAGCCTTGCCATGTCATCGACCCTTCTCACCTTCGCCAAGGGTTGGGAATCAGATGCATGTACAGAGTTAGGAGAAGCTTCCAGGCACATGCATGTCTGTACCAGCGCGTACCAGCAGATGGTTCTCGCTTCTCGCCCCTCCTCCGATCTTGTCGTTTCTCCCCTCCATGTTCACTTATCATTCAACAGCACCTTTTCTCGAAGAATCAGGCACATCGCGGCTGGACACAAGCGTGCGCAGCGCGAAATTATTGACGGTGCGTTTGAACCATACACCATCCTGCATGCTGAAGCCTCGCCCAGTCGTCAGCTTTCATGCTGCCATGCTGTCTGGTGTGCGTTGGTAAGCGATCCTGCGGCTGCGCTTTCGCTGTGACAAATTTGGTGCTGTCGTCTGACACCCAGGACCTAGGGGTCATAGCAGAGCGCGCACATGGCGCCCTACGCGAAAGCGCGAGCGTTCAGCAAGCTACCTGACGGCTGTGTTTGTATTTCTTGTGGTCGCGCCAGCCTGCGCTGCTCTCTGCGAATGCGGATGATGAATTGACCTGGCGGAAGCCGTGGCTGCAGAGGCAGGGCCACATAGAACGCAAATAGGATCAGCCTGCCGCATCACCAACCAGTGCCGCCTCGACCTGCGGAGAGGCTGAGTACGTGACGGATCAGTCTCCTCAGACGTCCAGTGGTGACATGCCGCCAGGCGGGCAAGAGTGCATGATCGCTGACGCAGCTGCCGGCGGGCGCGGCACCGGCGACGGCAGCAACAGCAGCGGCGGCAGCCCGCTGTCGGCGGCGGCAGCGGCGACCGTGACAAATGCCGTTCCAGCTGCAGCACCAGCCGCGGCTGGGCTCGTGCCAAAGCCGATGCCGGCAGACCCCGGCGAACCACCCGCAGAGGCGCCGCAGCGTGCTGCCGCCAGCCCGCAGTCGCCGTCCCGGCGGTGGAACCTCGCCTACATAGCCGACCTGCAGCAGAAGACGCAGCGCCTGTCGCTGGAATGCGCACAGCAGCAGGGCAACCTCAGCAGCCTCGCTGCCGAATGCTCCACCCTCCGTGCGCTTCTTCGCCTTTTCCATGTCCCCGTTGTCTGACTGCATCTACTTGCGCAGCACCACCTAGCCTCCACTGGCGCATTGGCCCAGCAGCTAGGCGGGCCGGCTCTCGGAGACTGCACACCTTGAGCCTGTGGGCAGGCAGCAGGCTGCTTCCTTACCTTGCCACAGTCGTTGCGTTGCCCGCCGCCTTCCTCTATTTGCTACTTTCAGCTTGACCGCAAACGGTCATTTGTCACAAGCATCACTGCGGGGCGCTCTGATGCCTCGCAAAGCACAGTTCAGGCTGGTAACGCCTGTATTTCGCTCCTCAGCACCGCCGCTGACGCCCCCGTCGTGTCATGCTCGCAGGCAGCGCCAACGGCGCGCTGGAGGAGGACGTTGCGGGGCAGGAGGCGGAGCTGCAGCGGTTCCGGGACGACATCGCGCGGCTGCGAGCGGAATGCGCGGCGCTTCAGCAGCAGCAGGCGCCGCCGGCCATGCCGGAGCCCCAGGAGTGAGTCAGCTGCGCGCAGGACTGCTCCTGGGCCTGGCAATGCCTGGAAACCCTTTTGATCTCAGCGTCGCGACCGCGCGCGACTGCCCGGCTCAGGCCTGCTTGTTCGGTCGCGGCAAATCATAGAACCCGACGTTGTCGTCATCGGACTTTAGATCATCCATATAAATGTTATTGAGACACTCTGCGCTAGAGCTGCAAGCGACGCCGCCGCCGCAGGATGGATTGCGACAGCGGCGGCGGCAGCGGCGGCGGCAGCAGCGGCGGTAGTGTCGCCTGACAACACGGTTTTGGAGGGGTCCTCAGTGCAGGCGAGCTTGCGCTAGGCGCCAGCACATCCGGTGCTGTTGGCAGGTTGGGGTTAGAACATTATACCTGGAGCGAACGAGCAAATGAGTGAACACCAGATTTCAGCCTCTCTAGGTACAATGACGCCGTCGAATCATAGTAGATTGTTCAGGAGAGGTGCACAAGCGCGCTGGCACAGCGCCGCGATTCGTTGGGCTGTGCCGGCATCTGTGGGTTTGATTTGCCGCCCAGTTCTTCCGTTTGTGTTTTCGTCTTGCTTCTTCAGGAATTGATGTGCAGCAAAGTCCTGCTAGAGTTCCATGGTTCAACACCGTTCACATGATCCACATGCATAGCACTGTCGCCACAGCTGGCATCCATACTGTATGTGGAACCGCATCTTCCTGCTTTGCACTTGACTAAACGTACTCCACTTACTTAGCCCCTGATAGCACACAGCCATTCCGCAGCCGTGACGGGATGCGTCACCTAGAGTTGTTGAATGCTCTACTCGATGCATGCCTCAACGCGCCACCGGTCAGGTCTCGATAACCGGAGCTGCTCCCGCTTGACTCCTGGGCTGCGCACAACTCCTGCCACTTGGCTCTTGAACCTGCGCAGATGCGGCTGCGGCAGAGCGCCCGCCGCCGCCCGCTGCGCCGCTTGCGCCGCAGCCCGCCGCAGCTGGCTGCAGAGCTGCAAACGCCGCCATCGCCGCCAACCCCACTCGCGCCGCCGCCGCTCGCGCCGCCGCCGCCGCTCGCGCCGCCGGGGCGCCAGGCCGGGAGGCGGCGCACCAAGCGTCACAGGCGCCGAGCCTCAACCCATCTTGCTGGTGGGCACGATGTAGGCCTGCACGGTGAGCGGCTGCTGCGCGGCCGCGGCGCCGCCGGCGCGCGTCGATAGCAGCAGCACCACCATGCGCCCGTCGAGCATTGCGAAGCCGCCGACCTGTTTCTGCGCCAGGTCCATGAGCGACTGCGCGCACCACACACAAGCAGAATGTCAGTGTTTAGTGGCGTAGAAGACTTCAGGAAAAGAAACCCAGAAGCCGCCGACCTACTTCTGCGCCAGGTTCATCAGCGACTGCGCGCACCGCACCGCAAAGGATTGCAGGTAATGCAGGGAGTCTGGGGGGGGTTGAGCTCTTTCACGAACTTCTTCAAAGTCTTCTGCGCCGGGCCCATGAGCGACTGCGCTCACACACACACGCATGGAGAATGTCAGGGTCTGGTCGTGTACAAGGCTTCCGAGAGACCAAAGCTTTGAGTTTTCTCGGATGGCACGAGAGTTCTTCTGACGGCAGCAGGATGTTGGCGGCGCCACACAGAGTTCTAGGGGCGGCAGCAGGATCTACTGACGGCAGCAGGATGTGGGCGGCGCTCCGCGCTGTGGCCACGGTAGTTGTAAATATTGTTGAACAGGCGGCCCGGTGGGCCAGCGGGCAACAGACAGGCGGCTCAGACGTCTGCCGACTTGCGCAGTTGGCCGCAAGCGCAGTGCTGGCATTGCAATTGGCATTGCAGCCCCGAGATCAGGGCAGCCGGCTCACCAGGCTGCCGTGCTGCTGCGGCGGCAGCGGCTGCGTGAGCTGCAGGTTGCAGGAGGGCGACGAGCGCAGCACGTTCTGCAGCCGCTGCAGCAGCGTGTTCCGGTCCACGAGCTTGCTGATGACCAGCCGCGCAGGCCAGTCGCGCGTCTCGCCTGCGGAAGCACAGGAAGGAGCCTGTGAGTGCAGCTGTTGGCTCGACGGTCGTTGTTGTGTCAGGTCTCATTTCAGGGCCAGCAGGGCCTGCCGGCGCGCAGTGGGGGCTCATTCCTGTCCTCACACAGACACGCAGATGAAGTCCAGCTTGTTGTGTTGCCCGAACGGGTGCCTCATCAACACCCTCAATGAATGCCGCATTCACGCATTACCACGCGGCTGTGGAGGCAGCATCGGACGCTCGCCCTGCGCGGCGCTATGCATTTCGCACATGACCGCCAGGCGCCGCCAGCGCGTTTTCCAAGCACTTCTCTTGCGGGCTTATCATCAATCGTCAGTCGGACAAAGGTGACCCACCTGGCGGTCAGGCGCCGACCAGTACAGTGGCGCAGAGCCCCGCGAGCTTCCTCTTTGAGCATCTGTATTATGGTTTCGCATGGGTTCCGGGTCCTGCTTGTCGTGTTCCGTGAGGTGACCCACCTTGCGGCCAGGCGCCCGGAACGACGACGGCACGGACGTGCGCCAGCGAGTGGTCGGCGGCCGTCTTTGCCGCGCGCCCCGATAGAGCCAGCTCGCCGGTCCACACCACCACCGCCTGCTGCTGCTGCTGCTGCTGCTGCTGCTGCTGTTGCGGCGACGCTGCCGCAGAAGGCCCGCCGGGCCGGCCGCCGGGCGATGCCATCTGCGGCTGCTGCTGCTGCTGCTGCTGCTGCTGCGGTGATTGGGCGTACTGCTGCGGATGCGGCAGCGGCTGCTGGGCATGCTGCTGCTGCTGAGGCGGCAGCGGCGGCGTGTGGGTCGGGATGGGCGGCATGAGCGACCCGGCACCGCCCGGCGCGCCTGCAGAACCGGCACGCACACTGATGTGCTGCTGCTGATGCTGCTGTGCCGGCGCTTAGAGCTTGCAAGAGCTGGCATGGACACACCAGCCAGCGAGCGATGTCATTCAAGCTCGACCAAGGTGCATGTGCAGCTCGTTGTCACATCTGGCAAAGAAACAGCAATTCGTCGGCTTCCTCATGAATCCGAGCACACCACTGAACACTTGCGGGAACACGCGCCTGCCAGTGCAGAACGCCCCGCCTGCTGCTGCCGCTTCAGCTCCATAGCGCGCTTCATCTCCAGGACTTTCTGCGCGACAGCGTCATGAAGCAGGTTGAATCCTCAACACACAAACGTGACTCGAAAAGGCACCGGCGCCGTTGGTCAAGCGAGGCGCAGCGAGTGAGGTGGTGCAGAAAATGTTGCCACATGCTGGCAGGCAGGGCGCTTGCGTGTTGCTTTCACTTTTGAGTGACTTGCCATTGTCGCGGCGACATCGGCAGAGACGCACCTGCAGACGCAGCTTCGGTGACAAGGTGTGCAGACAGGCAGCGGAAACTAGTTTCTGACGGAAAATTTCAGCACAGAGTGAGCCTGCAGATCAAGGTACCTGCTGGCGCTGGCGGTGTCGACGACTGTTGGTTGAGAGTTCAGAGAGAATGCGAGCTTGAAGTACCTGCCGGTGCTGCTGCTGCTGCTGGATGCGCAGGTGGGGATGCAAGTCGAGTCACTGCTGCGATGTCTGTGGATGTGAACACGATGGGGTCTGCAGAATAGGGTACCTGCTGGCGCTGCTCTGGCGGCAGTGTGCGCAGGTGGGCATGCCAGTCCAGCGCCGCTTGACTCCGCTGTGTCTGAGCTTGCCCATGTGCCGCCGGCCCCACTGCCTGCTGCGGCGAGCCGGCCGCCTGGCCCCACTGCTGCTGCTGCTGCTGCTGCTGCTGCTGCTGCTGCTGCTGCTGCTGCTCCTGCTGCTGGCCGCCATCGCCGGGAGCGCTCCCACGCTGCTGCTGCTGTAGCTGCTGCTGCGGGGGCGGCGGCGCAGCCGCCGGCGACGCCACGCTGTGCGCCGGGGACGGCGCCCAGTAGGCAGGCGAGGCGGCAGCGCCGCCGCCAATGCCGGCCGGCGACCTGCCGTCTCCAGCGCCCGCCGGCGACCCGGCCAGCATCTGCGCAAAGCCGCCGCCCACACCCGGCGCCGCGGCTGCGTCAGACAGAGCACCGTTGGTTGCGCAGCCTTGGCCTGGCCTGGCGGTGCCTCCCCGGTGAGCATGGCGCCGCCGAGCTGCACGCTGGCAGTCTGCTCGGCCCTGGAGTTGCGGCAGAGCCTGCACCAGCGTCGTGCAGCCTGGCGTGGGCTAATCGAACCCGAGGAAAGCCAGTCTTCGAAGCCAATGCAGTGGGGCCGCAGCAACACAGTTCGAGATGCGCCTGGCAGCGTGGGCGGCGCCGCGCTCGCCGCCTGCAGCACGCAGAGCGCCAGCGTTTCTGGCCAAATGCATCATAAGTACAGCATCTCGAATTGGGGCGCACCCGGCAACCCGCTCACCGCCTGCAGCGCGTGCATCGCTGGCGGCGGCAGCTCCGTGCCGCTGACGCCTGCCGGGCTGGCCCGCTGCAGCGCGGCCGTGCCGGGTGTACCGGCGCTGCTGGCGGTACCGGGGCCATTGCCGACGCCGCCGCCTTGCCCGCCGCCTTGGCCGCTGCCTTGGTCGCCGCCTTGGCCGCGGCCTTGGCCGCCGCCGGCAGCGGCCGCCGCCTTGGCCATCGCCCGCTGCTCCTGCGCCAGACCCTGCGCGGCCAGATACAGAAACTAGTTCGGCGTGGGGCGGAGGCAGCGCCGCCTTGGGCAGGTCGAACACACAGGGCCTTGTGTGAGAGCCTGTGCATCCTCTTCCTCCGCCAGAGATGCTTTGAGATGATAGCATCACACGCGTTCCCACAGGCAATGGTGGAGGGCGAAAGCGTCGAATAAAGCGTCGCATTTCTGGACAAGCTGTACGCGCCTGCAGCAGCTGCAGCGCCGATGGCCAGCGCGGCGACGCGAGCGCTGTGCTGTCGGGCCCAGCGCTCACCGCCATCGACCGGAACAGCTCCTGCTCCGCCGTCGCCGCCTCCCCCTTCTTCTACAAATGCACCAAGGCCTCTCCAAGTCAGCGCACCGCACACTACTCATCGCGCAGAACAGCTCCCGCTCCGCCCCCGCCGCCTCCCCCTTCCGCTGCAGGTGTAAGCAGGTTGAACGCTCCGTTCATCGAGATGAACCATCGTATGTATTGGCAATTCATTGCCAAGCAATACAGCTCCTGCTCCGCCCCCGCCGCCTCCCCCCTCCGCTGCAGGAGAACGTGGGATTGGGGTTGCCATTGGCCGGTCCTGACTTTTGATTCGTACAATCATACATGCAAACACTGTACACTCGTGGCCACAGTACAGCTTGCAATACGGCTCCGCCCCCAGCGCCTCTGCAGAATGAACATCACAGAAAGTGGCATTGGCCGCAGCAGTGACCAACAATCCAGAGACCAAGAGACAAGCCACGAAGCTCGACAAAAGACACCTGCGACGCGGCGAGCACGGCCTTCACCAGCCAGAGGTGGTTCTGCATGCGGCCCGTCACCACGGTCACGCCAACGTCGCGGCGCCGCAGCGCCATGATTAGGTCCGTGTAGGACGCCGCGCCCTGCCGCGGCGCCTGCAGGGGGAGCGTGGGCGCATTTCAGCACTGCTGACTCCGGACGCAGTGGTCAGCCATGCCTCCCACCAAGCACCGAGACATATTTGTTTTTGGCAGCAGGTGCCATCGCCGCGCATTGTCTGGAACTTGCAACATCAGCGCTGTCATTGCGGGTGTACAGGCCACACGATAGTGTGTTGTGGATGCGGAGCTGCACGGGGTTTCTCATCGCGTCCTGCGCCATGTCACACCACCCCACCTGTGGGCTGATGTCCTCGGCAAAGGGCCAAGGGATGGCCAGCCGGTGCGGCTCCGTGCGCGCCACCAGCACCACCTGCTGGCTGACGCCGCTGCCGCCGGACCCGCCATCCACGCCGCCGCCGTCGCCGCCGCTCATGCCGCCATTCATGCTGCCAGTCGCGTTGTCGGCCGCGACGCCGTCTGCGGGGGCTTCCTGGCCGGTAACACTGGGCGGCGCCGGCTGCGCGGCCGCGGCCTGGGCCAACAGGAACAGCACGTCGGCGAGGCCTTCGGCGAGCGCGGCGGCATCGGCGCCGCCGCCGCACAGCGGCAGAGCGTCCAGCCATGCGCGCGCGTCCGCGGTGCTGTCCGACCAGTGCGATCGCTCTACCATCGCCGCGCTGCGGCCAGCATCCGGCTCGAGTCAAGAGTCAGTTCGAAATTGGCGCCTCAATCGGCAGCTCGAATAGCAGTCGAGGAGTTTATTGCAGCCAGGGGGCCCAGTGCTTCACTGTGGCCTATTGCTGCAGCATCGTGACGTGGTCAAAATGGAGGCTGAACCCTTGGAGGAGCCGACATGCAGGTGCATCTCTGCTGCAGTGCAGAGATGATGCGAACGCCACGAGCTGCAGGCCGAATGCGGCATCACCAGGCAGACCGCAAACGCGCGGCTGCCAGGCTCACCTGAACGCCGAGCGGGTGGCGAAGAAGACGCACGCTAGCTGGCAGGGGCCGAATCGCCCGGCGTCCACGGCTCGCAGCAGTGGCTCGATGTAGGAGGCCCGGTCAAACGCCCAGCCCGCCGCCATGGCGGCGCTCGCCTCGATGCAGAAGACGATTCGCGTGAGCGCCGGTGGCGGCTGCGCTGACGGCTCCGGCTCCGGCGCCTGGCCTGCGGACATGGCGCCGCCGCTGGCGGCTGCTCCAGGGGCCGAGGCTCACATGGTGCTGAGGCCGGGCGCCGGTGCTGCTGTGCTGCGTTAGGAGCCGCAGCCAGCCAGCTGTGGTCTCGCAGTCTGCTGTTTCCCAGGCTGTTGATGCTGCTGATGTGGTGGCGGCTTCCGTGGCCTGTGTGCAAGCCTGGTGCGCTCCAGCAATTCCTGGCACTAACCTCGATTGTTGCGGCGCCACAGCTGCGTCAGCTGGCTTACGATGTGCCACCGCAGCACAGTCCTCAGGAGCCGCTGCCGTGTCAGAAACTCCCTAGGTCTTCCTCATACTCTTCGAAGCTGCGATCCTTCAGTCTCGGACTGGCCGTGTCGTTTCGGCCGGCTGCGACTGCTCATCAGGTGCCCAGAGAGGACTTGCAACGGCGCAAGTGAGCGAAGCTGCCGTCCCGCGATCTGCACGCTCACCGATATACTGTGTGTAGAGGAATCGAGAATATGAAGCCAGCAGGATGGTGCTGCTGACGACACGAATGATCTTGGCACGTGTTTCGGAGTTCGCCAAAAAGGTGCAGGGCCCTTCCAGCCACCCACGCTTTTTGGCTCCAATATCTGTGCGACACCAGCTCAAGCACCTGCTCCGCCTTTCAGCAGCTCGACGATCGTCTGTCGGTGTGCCTGTGATAGCTGGCTGCGCGGCGGAGCTTCGTGATCGGCGGACGCAGCTTGCATCATATTAGCAACTGGCAAACCCTCTTGGTCTGCACCGCAGCAACGCCTTTGCGGCGGCAGCTGAGGCACCCTCAGCGACGTAAACAGAGCAGATCGCATCGCTTTCGACTCATTTGATCATGCTGGCAGGCCCGCTGCGGCGCCTGCCGCTTTCGTCCGCATCCCTCCAGCCCGCAGCGCTTGCGCACCTCCACCCGCCAGCTGCCCGCCGCAGCCAGTACGCCTTAACGATCATAGCAGACGGACGAGACGGAGATCCGGCACGCCGGCAGTTTGCAGCCAAGTCCAGGAAGGGCAAGTCATTCACTAAAAAGAACCGCCGGCGCGGGCGGCCGGCATGGACTCGCTCCCCTGACGACACGCCGCTCAGGGATGGCAATCGGGACCGGCTCGTGGGCCTTCTCACGGAGAGGCGAGTCCTCATGTCTGCATGTCGCACGTCTGCACAGCTAAATTGCCATGCATGAATGTCAAACGCATTTGGAATTCCGCCCTTTTGAGGGCCCCTGTCATCCTCGTGCAGGGCAGCGAAGACATTGGTGTACTACCTCATGGTGAGAAAGCATCAGAAGTAGGAATCCTGTGCCATTTCCGGCAGGTTTCGAATCCTACTACCAGCTACAGTACCATTCACAGGAGCACCTGCTGAAATCAGCTGGCCCGACTGCGCAGGAGACCAACCTGAATGTGCATCACTGGCTGATGGCGTTCATGCAGAAGCACCCCATCCCACGGGTGCGCCTCTTGTTGCTTGGCACCGTGTGCGAAGCCTGCCGTGCCGCACATAGAGTCTGCCACACGGTGTTGGGCATGACATGGTTGCAGCAGACACCCATGCATGCAAGCGCCGTCCATTGTGTGCGTTTCGACAAGCCGTGCCCTGCTTGGGTCCAACAGGACGGTGCCTGGGATGACGTCAGCGGGGAGACGTTCCTGCGAACGCTGCTCACGATGCCCATCCAGGAGGCCAAATACAGTGTGGTGCGCTCAAGCACCTTGTGACTGCACACAAGCACCTGATTGGGCACATCTGTCGATGTGCTGCTGTTGTGCGGGCTGGGCTGACCATGCACATTCTGGCTGACCATGCAAGCTTGCGAATGGCGTCTGCAGGGGCGCGCGCAGATGTACGACACCGTCACCGGCATCGGTGTCGACCCCCGCAACATTGCACAGCGCATCATGGATGTGCGTCGCCTGCCTGCTTCGTCACATTTAGGGTTTAGGGGTCATGTCGGATCCTGAAACAGCTGCCCCCATGCCTACGCACGGCATCCAGCACCACAGACAGCCTGTTTAAGCACACAGACATGCGTTGAAACCCTCAGTCCCACCCCGACGAGTGCCTGCCACCACTTGTTCATGAACAAACAAGGTTCTTGTCGTGTGTGCCTGCAGATCCGGCGGCAGATGGCGAAGGAGTTCATCGTGGACCTGAAGGACGTGGCGGAGGAGAACAACACGCTGTTGCGCGAGTCGCTGACCTCCAGCCTGGAAAAGATGATGTCGGGCATTGCGGAGCCCGCAGCGGATGCGCCGGCGGAGGAGCCTGCGCCCTGAGCGGCACTGGTTCGGAGCATGGGGGTGATGTGGCAGCGACTGGGAACATCACGAGTTGGGCAGCAGGCCCTTCTGGGGGAGGAGGTTCGCTCTGGTGCGCTGCAGCCGTCTTGCCTGCAGCAGTTTTTCTGCTCGCTCGCACGTCACGCTAAATTGATTGAGAGCGTGTGCTGCGTTTGGGATTGCTTGAGAGCGAAGCGAGGCAACGAGAAGCGAGGCGACGAGAGAGGCCATGGCCTCATATGCTGGAGGGAGATGCCAGTGGTTCAGCGTCTGCCTTGATCTGTGACATATAAGGAGCTCCACTGTTGTGCAATTGTTGTGCACTAGAGTGTACACAAATGTGCCTACCTCTGGCGAAGGCATCGAGATGCATGTCCAGACGATCATGAGTATCGTGCTTTCTTGTCGTCAGGAGACCCAGTCAATTATCTTTCTATTTAGTTGTCTCGCCGTTGAAACTCTGGAGATAACGGCGGCGCACACGACAAAATTGCTGACCCGCAATACTGCCAAGGAACGGTGCTCTGCTCAGTGCCTGACGAATTGCAAGCAACCTTGATCGGACTCGCTAGCCAATCATAAGAAGCCGCTCTGCCACGCTTGGCTGACGATGTGTGTGGTTTATGCCTTGCCCTTGTTGATGAGCTGCACACAAGGACCAATCGATTTCAGACATGAGAATGAACACATCTATTCGCTGCCATGCACGCAAGGCAAAAGGCATGCGAAGGCTCATGATTCAGCAGTGGTCAGCTGAACGCATTGTGAACGCACGTCCTGCACACGCGGCGGGTGCCGCGTCTCAGGTTTGTAGAGAGCCTCGCGGATGGGAGGCACCACGATCGGCAGCGCCAGACCTGTGCAGCAGACACTCCGATGTGACGCTACAGAAGTGCACGCGGACCTGTGGCGTCGCAACAACGGCAGGGTTGCGCCATGGCGACGCCGCACCTGTGAAGCCGATCAGGCAGCTCCACAGGATGATTGGCTCTCTGTGAAACAGATTCCGGAGCTGTGCATTGAGGCCGGACATCCTTTGTCGCCAACTGGACTCCGCAGCTCAGCGGTGCGCTCAGCCGCTGCGAAGAACTTTCGCCGCAGGCAGGCAGAGCCTGACACGTGCGTACAGCTGCTATGTTCCAGAACTGTCAATGTGGGGCCTCCTCAAGGGAATACCACAATGCAGGTGCTCGCCAGGTCTTGCAGGTGTAGTCGCAACTTCAGGCTGGCGTCCCCTGTGCGAATCACTTGCTGGCTCGTTGCTGGCGAGTGTGCTGCGCAATTGCGCAATTGCGCTTCTGATCAGGCACTTTGAGGAGACGGGAAACTCATATGAGCAGACCGGCGTCCCTGGCACGGCGGTGCATGAAATCCAGCCGGACCGCTCCTGTTGTGCTGCCAGGCAATTTGGTTGCTGTCAGCGTCGACTTGTGCGGCGTTGTGCCGGGCCGCAGCGCGCAAGTCGCGCCCGAGGGCAAGTGGGAGGCGTTGCATCGCTGGAGGGATTAGGTGGCGGACCGGCTGTGCAGCCTCCAACAGCATAGGAGGCAGGCTTTGGTAGTCTGCTGACCAATCGGGGCATGTGAAGTATCGTTGCCTGCTTTCCATAAGGCCCGCAGCGTCCACGCCAGAGTTTGCTGGTCTGTTCGCACGACCCTTGGCCACCGGCAGCACATCCTAGCAGTGGCCCAGCATGGCGCCAAAGAAGGCGGTAAACAAGGAAGCCAAAGCCCAAAACAAGGCGAAGGCTGAGAAAGTCAAGCAGGTGAGCGGCACCTGCCCTAAGCGGCCGGCGGTTTCCGAGCTGCATGTGCGGCGCCTGCTGAAGTCGAGTGGATTTGGCAACTGACATTTCTGAGCACTTGTACCGCGCAGGCTGTGGCAGACAAGACATTCGGTCTGAAGGTGTGACTGGGCTGCTTGCTGCATGCATCCTTATATTCAGCTCCACACCGCGCATGCATGATGCCGAAAGCCGCCAGCACCCTGACATCATCCTGCCAATCTGTGCTCTGATCTCTGGCGCGTGTTTCCTTTGCAGAACAAAAACAAGAGCAAGTCCGTGCAGAAGTGAGTGCATCCTTGCCACTCTGTTGGCACCTGCTCATGTCTGATGAACTTGCAAGTGCTGTATGGAGAAAACGGAGGCACCTGTCGCAGTGCTCATCGGAGTTGCTATCGAAACCGCAGCTATGTCCAGACGATGGAGCAAGGAGCCAAGGCTGCTGCGGCGCGGCGAGGTGTCAAACTGGACCTCGACGGAACGGGCGGCGCCAAGGAGAAGGAGCGCAAGGTCAGAAAAACTTCTGAAAAGAACAAATCATACAGGACGTCGCATCGCAGGCGCAGCAGTGCAGTCCGTAGCACTCCGTTCACAGCAGCATTTCTGCGAACCATCGACCGTCCATCAGCTGACCCGCCTTGCACCGTGTTTGTCAACTGCAGAAGAAGGAGAAGGAGGCAGAGGCGGCAGCTCAGCGGGAGCTGAACGACCTGTTCGCGGTCGCCATCAAGCAGCCGAAAGTGCCGCCAGGTGCGGTCGTGTTCAGACAGTGACCTCGTGCTAGCGGCTGCCTCGCAGTCCTGCATGTGTGCGCTTCAGAAGCCTCGCTCTCTGGTGGATCTCATATTCATGGATCCTCGCGCAGGCGTCTCAGAACGCTCGCCGCGGGTCTCCAGCAAACTGGCGCGGCTGCCAAGCGGTCTCCAGGGCCCCTCGCAGAGCTTCAGTCCCTTGAAATCCTGCCATATTTCAGACCCTGACTAACTCCAACCCTCCGCTGCGCAGGCGTGGACCCCAAGTCCATGCTGTGCGAGTACTTCCGGCAGGGCAAGTGCACTAAGGGCTTCAAGTGCAAGTACAGCCACGACCTCGATGTCGAGCGCAAGGGCGGCAAGATCGACCTGTTCACCGACCAGTGCGCCCCCTTCTTCAATTCTGTGACGCCATTTTCTTGAAAGTGCACAAAGCCTGGTCGAGCAGGTGGGTCGCTGACCAGTGCACGCCGCTGGTGCCGCTTCCTGAATGTTGCTGGGTCGGGCAGAGCATGTCGTAACCTGAGCTTTGTGGCGCAGGCGGGGACATGGATGGACTGAAACCAGGGTGCAGCAAGCAAGTGTTTTGAACAATCAAAACCGTCAAGTATGCCTGCCTGGCGCATTGCGGGTGGTCGAAGGAGGACGGCGACATGGAGGACTGGACCAGGGACAACTCGAGTCAGGCCCTGGATCAATCGAGATTGCTGTTGAAGCACTTGTGACACCCAACCAAGCTTTTCTTACGCTGCAGGCGTTCGAAGGAGGACGGGGACATGGAGGACTGGGACCAGGAGGAGCTGGAGAGGGTTATCGCGGACAAGCACGCGAAGGAGAAGTCCAACGCGACCGACATCATCTGCAAGTTCTTCCTGGACGCCGTGGAGAAGAAGCAGTACGGCTGGTACGCTTCCAAGGCCAACGTTCCTGAATCCCAAACATATTGTGAAACGTCGAAAATGAAATCGCCTGCATTAGCTGCGGACACTGCTTAGACGCCGTGGAGAAGAGGTGGTACGGCTGGTGAGCTTCAAGGTTCTTGTATCTGTTGAGTACGCAGAGTGGGGCACAGCTTGCATGTAAAGATGCTGCTCCGCGAGGCACTGCACGCAGACATGCCGTAGGATAGGAGTAACAGGTGATTTCAGGGTCCAGGATGTCGACCTGCAGTCTTTACTGACCCAACTGCAACTCGCTCGCCCCCTTCGAGCGCGCATTCTGGCAGTGCCCCAAAGCAGGGCTTGCAAGCATCGGCTTCGACATTCAACCTCCTGAGGATTCAAGCATATTTGCCCAAGTAATCAACTCGTTGAACATTTGTGAGTTGATCGCAGGTTCTGGTCCTGCCTCAACGGCAAGGACTGCAAGTACCGGCGTACTGCTGCCTCTCAATCGTCTCATTCTGATCTCGATTTCACCAACCAGATGGCTTGCTGAAGTGCCCACTACTTGCTCCCCGCAGGTTCTGGTCCTGCCCCAACGGCAAGGACTGCAAGTACCGGCACGCGCTGCCGCCGGGCTACGTGCTGAAGAGCCAGATGAAGGAGCTCCTGGAGGCGGAGAAGGCCAATGCGCCCAGCATCGAGGAGGAGATCGAGGCCGCGCGTGCAAAGGTCGACGCGCGCACCCCCATCACTGAGGACGTGAGTATCGTCAGAAGTAGTTTGTCGCTTATCAACCATGGTTGTCTCTGTCGGAAACCTTACTTGATGCGGATTCAATGAGAGCGAGGCAGCCTTGCCAAGGTCGACGCGCGCACCATCACGGAGGATGTGCGTCATTCTGTCACTCCGAATGGTATCAGAAGTGTGGTAATCACTCGCATTCAGCGAGGGGCTCTGCCAGAAACCTCGTGCGGGAGATTGTGGAGACTGAGACGGCGCACGCCAAGGTGGGCGCCCTGCCCATCATAAAGGTGTTCTGGAACATCTGTGAGTACTATGATATAACAGCGGAGGTGGGGCTGTTGCTGCGATGCACTGCACTTCGGTCCCGGACCACTGAGACCATCGCAGTGCCTGCACAGCACCAGCCAGCAGAGGCTGTCCGAGGCTGGGGCGGGCATGGCAGGCACCAGCAGACAGGCTGCTGTTGCCATGGATGCCATGAGGAATGCGCTCATGTGTCCGTCGCCGCAGTCGTTCAAGGGCCCGGAAGAAGACGGACGCGGAGGCGGCACCAAAAACTTGTGGGCTTTGCCCATGCTGAACTGTGTCATTGTCGCCGCCGCAGTCGTTCAAAGGCTGGGCGGACCGGAAGGTGGCGCAGGAGCGGAAGAAGACGGATGCGGAGGCGGACGCCCGCCGCCGCAAGGGCATCCTCACCGGCCGTGAGATCTTCGCCGAGGTGCGGCGCCGTTGCCAAGGCTGCCCGTGAGCTTTGCAACTGCTTCAGACCTTGCGTGACGGGAGCTACAGCGGCAAGAGCATATCACCCCTCCTTCACGGCACGCGCCCTGAGCCCTGGGCTGCTGCAAAGCCCTATGTGCAGCGACGCGCAGTGTGTCAAGGATCTACTTGCATACCCCTGCAGGAGGGCTTTGTGGCGGAGGACGACATGGGCGCGTCGGACAACTACACACGCGAGAACGACGACGAGGCAGCCGCCGCGGCAGAGCGTGCTCGCGCTGAGGCCGCCAATACCGCCATGCGCGCCTCACAGGGCGGCGCCGCGGCGGCGCCGGCGGCGGCGGGACAGAACGGCGCAGCAGGTGCGGGATCTCGGGATGTTGGCCGCCACTCGTGTTGCTGCCTTCTGGGCTTGGGCGGTCTCGACGAATGCCAGTGCAAGCGGTGCACCTTGTTTGAGCAATCTGTTAGCACTTGCATGCAAGACTAGGCGAGCGGATGAAGATTTTGTGGATTCCCCTTCTGGAGCCTCGGCTCTGACAGAACGTATTCGTATTCTGACGCTCCCTTTGCTTGCCGCGCCCTGCATGTACGACACGTGCTTGTGCCTGGGGCCATCACCTGCACTGCGACTGCAGCCTCCAGCTTGCAGCCGCATTGTTTCGCCTGTTTTGCAAGTCTGCAGGATGTGCTGTGTTTCGGGAAACAACTGCTGACGCTGCATCGTCGATGTCTTGTGCAGGGCCGTCGGGCGGCGGCGGCGCCACAGCGGACCAGGTGGCGGAGGAGGACCGGGAACTGTTCGATGACGACGACGATGACGACTTGGACGATGAGGACCTGGACGCATTGGAGGCGGATCTCAAGGGGGAGGCCGCCATCGACTGAATCTGAGCGGCAGCGGCGGGCCACGAGTCCAGCAGCCGCTGTTTGGCGCTGGTCTGTGCAGCGCCGTGGCACCGGGCGTCGCCGAAGCAACGGGCAGCGTCCGGTGTGAGGGGAGAGCAAGCCGTTCCAGAGCTACTGCTTGCAAAGCGTACACCTGGAACAGCGCTTGGCAAACTTGTTGCGACATGCGTTAGAGGGCGGCCTTGGGCTCGCATTGCCCGCCCTCTCCGGTTGTGCTTTTCTTGAGTGGATGTAAATGACGACATACCTCACCCATTCATCATCTGTACCTGGGAATGCATGCTCGCCTTCGCCCACACTCTGGGTGTGTTGAGTGCGTAATGCCCTTTGTGCACAGTGATTCACGTTTTCGCTTGTGTAAGGACAGTAGCTGGGTCTGTTGTGCTTCCAGCTTCCGGAGATTGAACACCGCCTGCTGCGCGTGCTGCGCCAATGCGAGTGTTGAACGAGCTGCCCTTTTTCACAATTTTGCTGCGTGCACCTTTGCTGCGTGCACCCACCATTCGCTGTGGAACAACAACCTCCAACATGTGGAACAAGCTGAACTTCGCTGCGCTGAAGCGCTCGGCGCACGTTCCCACGCAGCAAGAGCTGGCATTCGATGCGATGTCAGGTAGGTTCCGGGCGTGCCTCGCGTCCTAACTCTACAGTGACTGTCATTTCAGGAACTTGCAGTCAGATGATAGTACTGATCTCACCGTACCTGGTGCCCGCAGGGTGGAGCCACGAGTTTTCACAGGCACTAACGCAAGACACAGCTGCGCAGCAGCCAGCTTCGCAGGCCGATGGAGTCGAGGGCCCCTCCGAGATCCCCGCAGGTGCATTGTCGGCTTCAACCACCGACTTTGATGAAGGCAGCGACTTGTGCAGCTGCAGCACTAGGCATGAATAGCGCGGCTTCTGTGCGCGGCGGGGGCCTCCCCAGGCAGACAGCAGAGCCTGCCTGTGTGTGGTCTATGTCGCCGCAGCCAGCACTCTCGAAGCAGCCAGCATCCTCAGCACCGTCCGCAGCCAGTGCCTTCTAAACCCTACACCCTGGTTGCACGCAGGCGAGGCGATACCGCTGGAGTACAACCTGGACGGGCTGGGCGGCATCAGCTTCGACAAGGGCTGCTATGTGGGGCAGGAGCTGGTGGCACGCACCCACTGGTCCGGCGCCGTGCGCAAGCGCCTCATGCCCTTCGCGCTGCGCCCCTCCGATGGTGCGGTTCTCTGCTGCTTGGAGCTTCACAGCTCCCTTGTGCGCATATTGGCGCCGTTCGCAAGCGTCTCCTGCCCTCCGCGCTGCGCCCCGTTGACGGTGCGGGACTTCGCTGCTTGAGACGTCACACCTCCCTTGTGCGCTATCCGGTGCCGTGCGCAAGCGCCTCATGCCCTTCGCGCTGCGCCCTTCCGACAGTGGCCTGAGAGGAATTGGTGCACGATGCTGCAGACATGGCCGTTGGGGCGGCCATCGCGGCGGAGGGCGGCGGCAAGCGGGCGGCGGGCGTCGTGCGGGTGTTCAATGTGGGCTCGGGGCGCGGCCTGGCGGTGATGCGGCTGCAGCAGGGCCTGCCGGCGGTCGCCGGGCTGCTGCCCCTGCATGTCAAGGACAGCCCGCACGTGCACGTGCAGCCGTGGCGGCCCAGCTGGTGGCCGGCAGAGTGGTCCGCCGAGCAGGCTGCCTGAGGAGACGGTGGAGCTGGACACAAAGGGTGGTTGGTGAGCGTGTGCCCTTGATCAGGTTGCTTCAGGCAGGGCTGAAATTTGGCCTTTGATTTCATAGGCAGTTGGCGACTCACCCAGTCATAGGCGCGGTAGCACGCGGCAGAGGCTAGGCAGCAGAGTTGCACAGGGGTTCTGAACAGTTGTCGCTCCTGCAGGGAACAGTTTTTCGCAGCCCGGAGGCTACGGCTTCATTCAGATGGCAGGTTCACTCGTGTTACCCAGGTGGTTTTCTTGCGAGTCGAACGATCTCTAATCTATCCTTCAAAAAATAAGGTGGCCTCACAGTTCCCACTGATAAAGGCAAGGTTTCCGTCAAAGAGGCGCCTCTGTGTCCCACATGCTCCCAGGTTTTGTTCCTCCGAGCCTCCTGATGTGTACTTGGCGGATATACACCATACGCCATGCGCTGCGACACGGACACACTCTGCGTCAAAGACATTCGGGTGAGTCATTGTATGCACAGCCTCCACATGCAGCACCAGCATTCCAAAGTCGCGAGCATGCTGTACTCCATGCTGCCCGTGGTCACACCCTCACCTCCTGTCACTTCAGCTTTGTCTCGGTGAAGAGCACATGCCGCCGCACACGCGGGTCGTACTTCATGAACGCCAGCTTCTGCGTGAACGACTTCGGGTTCTTCTTCTTGACGTAGAAGAAGCCGGTGCCTGCTGTGCTGAGGAGCTTCACCAGGATGGTGGCACCCTTGCTCTTGGCCATGGGTGCCGGCCCGGTCTGTCGCGGTCTACGCACTTACCACAGCCCTCCCTGCAGCAAAGGAGATCGCACTCACGTCCTCGGTTCAACAGCTTCCGTTTGCTGTTCGTCGCCCTCGCTCATGACCGCACATGCAACACGCAACATGCGCGGCGGCGCACCCGCAATGCCAGCAGAGCCGATCTTCTGCTGGATGGTGAACCCAGGCCTGGGCCGTCAGCCGCAATCTATCAGCTTGAGAAGGCTCGATTGTCGAATGCCGCGTCCACAGCGTGCAATTCACTGCCTCTGCACCAGCCCGCAGCCAAAATGGTGACAGGGCCACTGCTTTGCAGCAGGTCGACGGCGGCGCTGAGCTCTGAGTGCCCTACAGTCGAATTAGCAGTGGCATAAAGTTGATGCCTAAGCTGCAAACTGCCAATTTCGACGGCCTCAGCCCTCGCACACCGACATGCCTCGCCTCACCCCTGATATTCCTGCGCATAAATGGTTTTTACCAGTCATCGATTTACAGTTGCACCACGTTGATCATTTTATACATGTCACATCCAGACATGTCCGTAGCGGCTGCTGTCCCTTGCGCTGCTGTGCTCCAGTTTGGGTTGAATCTCAAAGCTCCGACAGATTGTGCTCAGCAGACTCAACTCCCCTTCAGCACCTGACAGTGAATCATCTGCTGAAGGCGGAAAGCCTTGCCGATTGGCTCCCGAACCCTTGGCTGGGTTGCTGGCCGGTTGACACAAACGCACTAGGCGGGGCGCACTGACCCTGCGGCCATGGCCGCGCAAAGGTCACAGAACGCTGACCCAAACCTGAGAGATCCGTACGAGGTGAGAGGAACGTCTGAGCATGTCGATGCCATCGTGGAGCGACCTGCACAAAGGTGCCGCGCCCATGTGATAGCAGGACGCATGGTCCGATGCCTTGCGCCGACTGACGGCTCGGCGCTCTTGCTGCAGGTGCTGGGAGTCGACCGGGATGCTACGCCCGAGGCTATCCGCGCGGCGTATCGTAAGCTCGCACTCAAGTACCATCCGGACAAGGTCCGCGACACCGAGCCGGAGGCAGCCGCTGAGCGATTCAAGGAGATCAGCACAGCGCACGGCATCCTGAGCGACCCGGAGAAGCGGCGCAAGTACGACGCCGGCGGCTTTGCCGCGATGGAGCCGTCGGACCTGGAGATGGAGATCGACATCAGCCAGCTGGGCGTCGCCGGCACGGCCTTCGCCGCCATGTTCAGCCGTCTCGGTGAGGGTGACGAGCATGCTGACGCCAGCCTCACAGCCTTCGACTTGTCAGTCAAAAGCATCAAGCAGAACTGGGTAGTCTCTACCAAGGGAAGACTGATCTCTGAGGAGTGTCGTTGAGAATGCAGGCGTGCCGATCAAAACAGCAGTGGCGCCGCAAGTGCTGGAGATGGTGAGCCCCGCATGGTGCATGCCATTGAAACAGCCTGAATGTCGTGCGCCAGATGTGCATCGCCTGGCCTAAGGAATGACACCATTGTGCTGCTGTGCAGGCATACGAAGGGAAGTTCGAATGCCAGGAGCTGCAGTTTGGCAGCCGAATATCAGACAAGGTGGGTGCATGGAAAAGCATGCAGGTCTGGCTCGCGTTCCATCCGATCATCTGTAGCCTGTGGTCACACACTCTCCTGGCAACCAATATCCTAGTACCCGTTGTAATTTTATCGATCAGGTGGAGAAGCAGACAGCAAGGTTCTACACCATCTACGTCACGCAGCAGATCATTGACGACGGCTTTGTCATCGCGGCGCACTCCCTGGCCCTCAGCAAGTTCAAGCTGCTGATGTTCGAGCAGACGACGGACGGCCAGTGGGAGATGATCGCACAGGCGAGTCTTGCTGATATCGGTACGGTGACCGTCTTTGCCACATACGATCATGCGCCTCTTCACATTTCAACACGAAAAGGCGAAGGGATGCTGACACCGAAGGGATGCTGATACCGTGTGACAAACCGGATGGGATGCATGTCTGTTGCTGCTGTGGATAGACGGTGAAAACTGGGTGTCAATGCGCCTGCAGGAGGACAGCACGAAGATGCACCGGGTCACAGCGGCGGCGCTGTTCTTCCTGAACATAACCACAGTGACAATCGGCGCGGCGCCGTCGCCGCTGGAGACAGGCGGTGACCTGGAACAGGTGACGAGTTTGCACGCTGCTGTGTTGAAGTTTCTGCTTCAAACGGCAGCAACATGCAATGGTGTCCTCTAAAGGCTGAAGCCTGCAAGCTTGAAGGTGGGACACCCGATGATGCGTGATGGCTGGCACGATGCTAGGCGGGTTGCTGTGCTCTCCTGGCACCATATGGCGAACGCCGCACTCTCGGATTGTGAGCCTGTGACGATTGTGACTCTGCAGGTGCTGTTCAAGCGGCTGCAGGGCGTCAAGCAGCGAGAGTCCGTGCCGCTCAAACCTGGGCCCCTGCTGATTGCGGTCTACGGCGACAACTGGTGAGCGAACCCTGGTTATGCAATCGACATCGTTTCAATCCAACAAAAGGAGAGCACAGCCACATTTGCTGCGGATGTCCAGCGCCCATTGTTGTGCATGTGCCGTCCACTCTATCTCCGTTTTTGTCTGTTCTTTTTCTTTGATTTCCAGCACGGCGATGCAGTTGAGCATCTGACGGCCCCATCGGCACAAATCTCAGGTTCAAAAAGGGGCTGTTCGAGCTGGAGGCGATCCTGCCAGGGCGGCTGAGCGCGGACGCCTGCAACGACGTGCAGAAGGTGGACCAGGAGCTGCTGGACCGGCGGGCGCAGATCCTCAAGTTCGAGACCGAGTTCCGAAACGCGCGTTCCTTCTTGGGTCTCTAGGGTGCTAGGATCCTCCCAAGTCCGAGACCGAGCTCATAAGTGGGAGCCACGCGCTGTGTGCACATGCACACACGCATTCAAACGGTGCAAGTTTTCTTGTGGGTCGCTGGGCTGAAGTCCAGCGGGCATGCGCAACATAGGTTGCGAGTGCACTGCGAAGCCTGCAAGTCGCCAGATGGCCTGCTTGTGACCCTGTGGACCCTTGCTGACTGCGTAGGCGCAGCAGCAGTACGTCAAGGCGTGCGAGAAGTTTGCAGAGCACAGCAAAGCCACGGACCAGCTGCTCAGCCTGCGGGAGCAGGCGTACCTGCAACTGCTGCAGCTGAACAACGCCGGCGAGCAGCAGGTCTGCGCAAACCCATATTCACCACATGTATCTGTATTCTGTTACTCAATTCTGCTTCTTGAATATAATCAGATTCCCTACGGAACGTCCTACAAATTCCTCGATTGAAGTCGTCCATCTTGTGTTACAGCAGGTCAGCACCGCACAGGCAGCCACCGCCGGCGTCACCAACGCGGCGAACAAGGTCTTTGGTGGCCTGTGGAGCGGCAGGTCAAAGCCGCAGCAGCAGCCGCCAGCGCCCTGATGCTGTCAATACAAGCACGCATTCCACATCATCATCTCCGGAGCAGATCGGGCAACTAGCTGCAGCAGTCTAGGCGCCGTTTATAGGCATTCAAAGCACCATGTTGTCCGACCTCCAAGGCATGGGTCAGGAGCCGCCGCTCTGGCGGGACCATTAGGGATGCTGACTTGCGCAGCTTGTGTCAATGCAGATGGTTTCTAGTTGCACACGGATGCGTTTCTTGTAGGTATGATGGGTGCAAATCGCTGTGTTGAGGGGTATTGTAGGTGACTACACAATTCTTCTGCTAGAGGTCGCCAGGCGCGCCTTGTCGATCTTAGACTCCCGGATTGCGTTCTTAGAGCTTCGGCGCAATATATCAGTTGGATGATCAGTGTGTAAGGATGCGGTGGACACAGCAAGTCTGACGCAGTCGTCTGACGTGCGGCTCAATCTAGCATGGAAGCCTTCCACCTGATCTGCCGCCCTTGCCGTCATCATGTTGATTGGCCATCAAAGTGTATATCTCATGCGACCCTTTGCATCACGGCTTGCTGGAGCAGAGAAGCTTCTCGAGCTCCTTGCCCACGCCGGCTGCGTCCAGGCCCTCCACCGCCACACTCTTCTCCACCCCCAGGTCTGCAGAACACGATTCAGTTGGCATTATTGCCTGCACTGCCGAGGCATTATGAGCATGCACATCATGCGTCGACGCTGGTCACGTCACAACGCGAGGACGGCCGAGCACGGCCGGTGAGTGTTTCGTGTGCAACCAGAGGGTGACACGCCGGGCGGCAACAGGCAGACTTACCGTAGCGGGCGATGAGCCGCGCCTTGACATTCTCCGCCTCCCGCACCAGGATGGGGAATGTGGGGTTGGCCGTCTTCAAGTCCTTGTACGTGCTCATCACAAACTGCCTGTTTGCGGGCATCAGCAACACTTAATGGAACTGCACATGCAAAAATGTTCATCATGCATGCAGCGGCGTCGCTGTCAGCAGTCACGCATCACATATACCTGGCGCCCTCGCTGCCAGAGGCTGTCTGCGACAGGTGTATCCTGCAGGGGCAAAGAAGCAAAGATGGTGAAGCACCGTCGGTGTTATCTTCTGTGCCATCGAGGTATGTCAGGCCTATGTGCGTGCGCGCACCTGAGCTCCTGCAGGTTCTTCGACAGGTTCGATCGCCACGCCATGGCGTTCCAGCAACGCCTTGACCCAATTGGCTGTGTCGCTATATGGGCGCCTAGTTACTCTATCGCGACCAGCCCAGTGGCCCACTCGACCTGGGGGAACTGGCAAACACCCAGGGATGGCTGGATGGACTTTTTGGACACAGGGCGGTCTCAACGCCTATAGCCACTGTCAAGGCTAATGACACTCTTGTCCTGCTGTGCTGAGGGTGCAGCCTGGGTGCAGTTTGCAGATGCAGCATCTTGCACGAGCTTGTTCAGGTTAGCTTGCTCAGGTGCTTCTGCATTCTCTGCTTCCAGGACGTTGCACGCGAGCAGAAGCGTGCTCGGCGACAGAACCAGCATTTTCAAGACTCCGAGAGCGCCTCGTATCCGTTTTGCAGGCTTGGCTGCGCATGCCCTTCGCCAAAAGGCCAGGCAAGTTGTAGGCACGCGGCGGCGCCCCCAGCCCACAGTGCGTAGCAGACTGTCGACTCAGGCTGATCCCGTGACGCTGGACCAGCCCCGATGGTGAATGACGTCTCCCGCCGCATTGACGCATTCGAAGCCGGCGGCCACCACCCCTACCGCTCGTCACTGGTGCCGCCCGAAGTGGAGCACGCCGCGCGCATCGGCAATGTCGGCCCCGTGCAGCAGTACCTGCAGGCCGGCAAGGACCCCAACGCCCGCAGCGTGTACCAGTCGCAGCTGCTGCACGTCGCCGCGCGGCACGGGCAGACGGACGTCCTGAAAGTGCTGGTCAAGGCGGCCGGCATCGACATCATGGCCCTGGACTATGTGAGCAGATTCTGCTATATGGAAAGCATGATGCAGTCTCCAGTCATGGGTCGTAGGTGCGAAAGGCACGTCAGGCAGACATATGCGGCGGACTAATCAGCCCCAGAAATCTCGCCTCCAATGAATTGTTGTGCCGGGCTCGCAGGGCGGCATGCGGCGCACTGCGCTGCACTGGAGCTGCCAGACGGGCGACATCCGGTCTGTGGAGGTGCTGGTGGATGCGGGCGCCAACACCACGGTGAGCTTGGCTGTCCAGTGCATGACATGACCATTGCCTGACGGCCACGCATGCGGCATGACATGACCATTGCCTGACGGCCACGCATGCGGCATGGCGGAGGTCTCATGCACCACCACGAAGGTTCATCGACTCCACGCCTTAGAAACTGCAGGTACAGGGGAAGAGCTGGGCCAAGATGGTGCAAGGCCGGCGGTGCGGCTCGCTGCTCCAGAGCAATGCGCCGCCTGAGGAGTCGCCTGCAGACCTCTGCAAGACGAACCTGGTCAGGTCAGCGCTTGCATCAAGTGCATGTATATTTCGCTTTCAGTTTGCACAAGCCAGGCCAGCTTTCAAGGGCGCTGAATATGTATGCCTCTGCAGGCTGGCGCTGCTGCGGCCGCCATGGAGCCCGGAGTCCCACAAAGACTTCCCCGAGGAGTTCAGAGCCGTGGCCAGGCTGCTGGTGCTAGCAGCTGGCGGCAGGAGCCAGGCGGCTGAGCAGGCGCAAGTGGCAGATGAGCAGCCGGCGGTGGCGCCGGCGCCATCGCAGCAATGGCCGCTGAGCCTGGATCTGACTCGGACTATCATCGCGCAAGCCGCCTATCCCTTCAGCGCCTGGCTGCCTGATGAGCGGGATGATGGGGCTGCGTCGACCGTTGGCATCGGCACTGGCCGGCGTACTGTACCTATTGTAGATTCTGCACCAGATTCGAGTTGTAGCCTGTTGGACCCAATGATGCAGCCCTGGGCTGACACAGTGGGTGCACGGCGAGTCACTAATCCGCGCGGTTGGGTTGCTTCCGGCAACGGGACTGCGCTCTCTGGGCCTGTGGTGAAATCATGATTCTTGCTGCGCATGCTTGGCCTGACTGCATGCCTTCATTGTAAACTTTCTTGGATTTCAGACCACCCATTCAGACCTCGATCTAGCAGACTCTCTGAAGAAGAATAGTCAGCGTTGCAACATCCGGCACTCCGCAAAAAGCAACCAGCGTCGAGAAGCACTCAACGGCAAGATCAAAGATGCATAGTTCGCAACAGATTGCCCCTGCTCTTCATGGACCGAGAGCCGCTGCCGTCAGATGTTAGCGAGAACAGCGCCAGGTACGGCGACTGCAGACCGGGTGCCTGCAGCAGCCCTGGCGGCAGGTGCAGCCGGCCAACCTGCAGCTGACAGCACAGCAGCTTGAACAAGGTTCGTCAAAGCATGAGAGGCGTCGAGGAATGACAGAAACGCAGCTTGAAGCCAGGTGGCGTGTGCAGGCTTACAAGCAAGGCAGGGGGTGATGCATCTTAGGTGAAGGGTGGCGAGTGCTGTGGTGAACTGGCGCATTCAGGGTTTCAAAAGCCCACCTGCAGGGTGTTGACGCGCTGCAGCTCGGCTTCGCCCAGCGGCGTGAGCAGGTACACTAAACCCTGCTCTGCGTCCAGGCTGCGCACGATGCCCAGGCCCAGGCACGGCAGCGGCGGCGCCTCGCCGTCGCTGTTCAACACGTGCCGGTAGGCGGCGGGTAAACCCTGATCCCCGGGCGCGGAGGCGAGGCCCACCACCGTGCCGTTGACGGCCGCTGGCAGCTCCGACGCCGGCACCGCGCAGTGCAGCACCTGCAGGATTCATGCATAGTGACATGCAGCACAATCATGAGGTGGAATATCTCAGGTGCGGCGTGTTGCCGCACAGGACAACACTGAGATCAAACCTTGAGACGTGACTGGGCCAAGTGCGGCCTGAGAGTCGCACCTGCACGCTGAGGGTGCGCCACGACGCGACAAAGGGCGGCTGCTGCGCCAGCGCCCAAGCCGCCGCGGCAAACGCGGTGCTGTCCCAGAGTCCCGGCTTGCTGGCGGCGTGCCGCTGCGCGTCCAGGCAGCCGCGCGCAAAGGCCAGCCAGCTTAGCGCCCGCGTGTCGACCGGCGACAGGCTCTTCGCCGACTGCCCGCCTGCCAGCACAATAATTCGAGACGTTGCCACAGATTCATGCCACTGTACGATTCTGTCTCTGCAGATACGCCACTGCTCAGGCGGAATCACATTGTCATTGTGTGTACTCGGTGACGAGAACGACTTCGCTATGACCAGAAGGACCTTTGTCGCTGCTGTCGTTTACATCTCTTTCATCAGAAGGCATGACCTGCAAGGCGCCCCCAAACTGTCATCAAGTAGGTGCTCCCACCTGGGGAGGCGAGGCCGTTCGACTGCCGGTCAGGGCTGGCGCAGCCGGCGCCCAGAACGTCCACGCCGGGGAGCAGCACCTGCGCAAAGGGCGGCGTCTGCTGCGCGGCGTCGCCTGCGGCGGGCGCCGAAAACCACGAGGCGTCGGACGGCAGGTTGCGCTTGGGCTGCAGCGACTGCAGCTGCACCAGGTGCGAGGCGCACGCCGCGCCGAGCACCTCGTTCAGCATATCCAGGCCGGCGCCCTGCGGCAATTGTGAGCCGGGTCAGGTTGCCGCAGATTAGGATGGCAAGGATGATCTGGAAAGCCGGAGAAGTGACAACGTGTCAAGGCAAGAGCACATCGTGTGTGTCTGAGGCTGTGCATTGTGTATTCGGCATATTGCCGCCTGTTCTTGTCTTCAGCCACAGTCGCGTACAAACCGCATTGAAGCTGTGCAATAACCGTTTGGCAACGCGCTTTCTTCGATCGCATCCAGCAGCAGCTCAGCTGCAATGGCGAATGCGCAGTCACTCGTCAGAAGCCATAGCCCGACCTTGATCCAGCCGTGGGTGTTGATGACCAGCGGCGGCGCCGCCTGCCAGGCGCCGCGGCCCTGCTGCTCCGCTGCGTGCGACCTGAACCAGTCCAGCAGCGACGCAATGCTCCGCACGTACAGCATGGGGTTCGCCTGTGCCCCAGCTGATCAATGTTTAGCAATCAGTGCGCCCAGCATGCTGCGTGAAGTAGTTGAGTTGAACGATGGGCAAGGGCGATGAATGTCTATCCGAAGATTTCCCTTCACCACAAACCACAGCCACACCTGGGGGGAGGTGTCACCCAGGAAGTGCGCGCGCGCTGGCGGCAGCGGGTGCATGTGCGGCGGCCCAGTGACCGGCTGCTGCACAAGGACCAGGGACACCAGACCTGCACACGGCTGCAGTGCTTGCATGAGAGACAAGGGGCAATTCTGCTGGCAGCTACATAGGAATACCCAATTTCAGTCAGATGACACAGCACAGCCCAGTCTCCCAGGCGATGAGCTTACCTGGAGCTGTGAACTCGGACTGGCCGCAGTCCGTGTCCAGGTAGGCCACCATGGGCCAGGTGTTCAGCAGGCTGTTGACCAGCAGCCGCGCGAAGGTGGACTTGCCGGTCTGCTTGCTGCCCACGATGGCGACAATGGGCGCCGCCGCCGCCGCCTGCCTGGCGGCCAGCTCGGCCGCCGCCTGCCGCCATTCGTGGCAGTAGTCGGGCGCCGCCGCCGCGCCCTGTGCGGCAGCTTGCGCCGCGGGACCTGCTGCCATCTGCTGCGTGACCTGAAACGGCCGCGCTGGCTCCTGCCAGTGTTTCCGCTGTGCTGCTGCTGTGCCGCCGGCGCTGACATGTTCTGGCCCGGTGGCGCTTGCGTCTGGAGGCGAGGCGTCCTGGCTGCGCAGCGTGATGGCGGTGATCTGGCTGCCAGAGCGGGGAATCTGAACACCCACATTCGATGCCTCAATCGCCAGCGGCCCGCCGACTCGTGCATCAGCGCAGATGCTGACGGCGCCGGTCTCAGAAGTCACTACCCGGCCAGCGACCCAGGCAGCTCCGCTCTGGACCGCCAGCTGTGCGGTGCCAATGAAGTGCAGCACCTGCGCAGGGTGAGCAGCAGGCTCAGAGTAACCGGCGGTCTCATCCGCCTTGGCATGCAGGTCAACGCGGCAGCATTACCTGTCCAGACGCAAGTTCGGCGTTGAAAATTCCGTTGCTTCCCGCCGTGGACTGCCTGCACATCGGCAGATTTCGATCAGTACGTACTGGGCGCATGGCGGCAGCGCCATGCGCATGCCAGTGAGTGCCGCCATGCAGCTGACATCAGCACATGACAGCAGCGCACCGCTTGCTGTTGGTCGCCCCTGATGACTTGCTGCTGGATAAGGGTGCGACATCAGACTTGCGCTTGCCCATCGAACCGTTGGAATGCCAAGCCTGAGAGATGCCGATGTTTCTCAGCGAATTTGACGCTCCGGCGCACGCACCATGCACCACACGGATCAGTATCGCGCTCGAATGTGATTTTTGCAGAGGGAGCGTGATTCTGTGCAGGCATAGCCGCATCGGCGCTGACCCAGGCGAGACTCACTTTCGCTGCAGGGTAGGATGGCGGTGGCATCGGCGGATATTTCGCGCCAGTCGCGGTTTCCCATCCCATCCCTTTCTCTTGTAGTCCCGGAAGGTCAAACGGGTCGATGCAACTTTGCGCGCCGACGCTGCTCACAGTTGCACAGGCCGACCCTTCCACGGACTTCGCGTCCTCAATCGCGTCGTTTCGTGCCCCGGGGAGCCTTCAGCCGCCCACCGCTCGCTGCTGTCAGCTCTTGCTGCAGCTCATCCCGTTCGTGTTACCCGCCAGATTCACTTCTTCACCGGCGGTGCCCAGCGCCACCCAGACTTGCCACCATGCGTGAGGTCATCAGCATCCACATCGGTCAGGCCGGTAAGTTTGCCGGGCTGTCGGCTGAACTGCTTTCTTCACATGCGCTAATGACTCAAATTGGCGCACTCTGGGACAACCTTTGGCTTTCCGATGGCGGTCCACAACTTTCTGCATTGGGACGGCAACCTTCTCGTCTGATTCTGCACGGGCTCGATCATAGTTTGTGGTGGCAACCAGTGAGCGATCATCTGTTCAGCACCGATTGCTTGTCTGGACGATCTGCCACTGAGCAGCAAATCGCAGCTGTGCCATCGTACTGGCTGCTTCCAGATGCACCGATTCAGCAATTGGAAGAGCTTTGGTTTGCTGTTGCAGTAGTCCGAACGCCCGAGGCCCTGCATGTCTTGGCCTTCTCAACGGCTGTCACTTCAACAGCGTCCGGCAGACACATCACAAGCGCTGCATGCTGATCTCATCCTGCTGCTGCGATCCTTTTACAGGTATCCAGGTGGGTAACGCCTGCTGGGAGCTGTACTGCCTGGAGCATGGCATCCAGCCGGATGGCCAGATGCCGTCGGACAAGACCATCGGTGGCGGCGACGATGCCTTCAACACCTTCTTCTCGGAGACCGGCGCCGGCAAGCATGTGCCCCGCTGCGTGTTCCTCGACCTGGAGGTGTGCGTTTTGGTTTATGCAACGCATTGCTGTACTTCTGTTGCCCCCAATTGTCCGTCCGAACCTGTCTTGGTCATGTTCAGGCCCTGACTTACTGAGTTCTGATCGACGTCGCACACGGCCTGACGGATGAGTGTTTGCTACCTGCAGCCCACCGTCATCGACGAGGTCCGGACCGGCACTTACCGCCAGCTGTTCCACCCGGGTGAGTGACCATACTATATGTCTGTGATGTGCATGCAAGTGCCATCTGCTCGTATCTCTGTAGCATCCCCATCATGCACCTTCTGTGTGTGCTTCGTCCTCATGTTGCTGCTTCCTCCATATCACAGAGCAGCTGATCTCCGGCAAGGAGGATGCCGCCAACAACTTTGCCCGCGGCCACTACACCATCGGCAAGGTGCTACACCTTCATTCACCTGATCTTGAATCAAATGCTGTTGTCACTACTCGCTTTGCAGCAGCTTGGATCATTCGCTACATGTATGCTAGTGCTCATTGCATGCAATTCGCGTCTCAGCAGGCAGCCGGCCAAAACCACCATTGCTCCTGGCCCACATGCTGACTTTTCTACATTGTGCTGACACTCGCAGGAGATCGTGGACCTGTGCCTGGACCGCATCCGCAAGCTGGCGGACAATTGCACCGGGCTGCAGGGCTTCCTGGTCTTCAACGCCGTCGGCGGCGGCACCGGCTCCGGCCTGGGCTCGCTGCTGCTGGAGCGCCTGTCCGTGGACTACGGCAAGAAGTCCAAGCTGGGCTTCACCGTCTACCCCTCCCCCCAGGTGCGCCTACATGCAAGCCTTTGTTTGCGTTTTGGTGCCCCAAAGCTGGTCGTGCAGTCTGCAGATGTCTTATGCAGTGCGCAGGTTGGCGCACTTTGATCGACATATCTGCATAGGTCTCCATGCAGTGCTCTGGCTGCTCTTTCCACGCCTGATAACCAGCTCTGCCAAACATACATGCCCACTTCTGCTATTTTGCTTGCATGCAGGTGTCCACCGCCGTCGTCGAGCCGTACAACAGCGTGCTGTCCACCCACTCGCTGCTGGAGCACACTGACGTCGCCGTCATGCTCGACAACGAGGCCGTGTACGACATCTGCCGCCGCTCCCTGGATATCGAGCGCCCGACATACACCAACCTCAACCGCCTGATCGCCCAGGTGCGCCTTTATGGCACGGCTGTTGCTCATCTTCTCTCTGAACTTGCTTCCTAATCCCGCACTGGTTAGGCACTGTACATTGCTCGTGCTTGACTGTGGTGCAGATCTCTGGCAAGTGCAATGTTTGCGATCCACTGATTTGGTGCACTGCAGGTCATCTCGTCCCTGACGGCGTCCCTGCGCTTTGACGGCGCCCTGAACGTCGACGTCACGGAGTTCCAGACCAACCTGGTGCCGTACCCGCGCATCCACTTCATGCTGTCGTCCTACTCGCCCGTCATTTCCGCCGAGAAGGCGTACCATGAGCAGCTGTCCGTCGCCGAGATCACCAACTCGGTGGGTTCCACGTTCTCATCTGTTCAGTTGCACCTGCTGTCACATACATGAAGCAACCACAGGTTATCCCTGTGGGCAGTTCCCAAACTGTCGACAGCTGCTGTTATGAGCTGTGACTGTGACCCAAAAGTGCTGACGTCAGTCGCTCATCACCTGCAGGCGTTCGAGCCGGCGTCCATGATGGCCAAGTGCGACCCGCGCCACGGCAAGTACATGGCGTGCTGCCTGATGTACCGCGGTGACGTTGTGCCCAAGGACGTCAATGCCGCCGTCGCCACCATCAAGACCAAGCGCACAATCCAGTTCGTCGACTGGTGCCCCACCGGCTTCAAGTGTGGCATCAACTGTGAGTCTTCTTCAACTCTCGATGTTGATATGTGCCCTATGTCAGTGCTGCAAGTGACATGCAATGCAGATCACACTTTAGTTGACAATCCTGCCAAGGCAGATCTCAGTCGAACACACAGCTACTCGCATGATCTGACAGTTCCATATTTTTGCTTCTGCAGACCAGCCGCCGACTGTGGTGCCCGGTGCGTCTCTGTGCTTGGTTCTGTCGTGTCACGCTGTTGTGCATTGCCTCTTGATGCAAGTCGATGTGCAAAGGGTAGGCCACGCCTCGATGGGCCATTGCTTCGCAATGCAGGCGGCGACCTGGCCAAGGTGCAGCGCGCGGTGTGCATGATCAGCAACAGCACCGCCATCGCCGAGGTGTTCTCGCGCCTGGACCACAAGTTCGACCTGATGTGTAAGGCACTGCCTCTTGTCTCTGGAACTCACAGGATGGTTGCTGCATGCGGCTGTATTCATCAGCCTAGGAATCTCTTGGCATATGCTGACCGTCTGCAGCCCCATGAGCAAATCCAAGCGACTGCAAGCTGACACAAAGTATGTTGCAATCGCAGACCAGAAGCGGGCGTTCGTCCACTGGTACGTCGGCGAGGGCATGGAGGAGGGCGAGTTCAGCGGTGCGTCTCTCGTCTCCTGCGTATCTCAAAAGATGTGGCTTTGAGCCCCCAGATGTGAACTTGGCGTCGCCTCCCTGCTTGGCTTTGCTATATGTCTCCTCGAAGTCAACAGTGTTCAGTGTCCACTTTCAGTGTTTGTTTCTGCTGTTGCTTCCTCTCCACATCGCTATTGACAAACACCTGCTTTGCGCCCCTGCAGAGGCCCGCGAGGACTTGGCGGCGCTAGAGAAGGACTACGAGGTGCGCACCGCTGTGGCCAGACTGTGGTTAGGGACATTTTTCGTTGGTCGCAACGCAAGTCTGCCTGTTCAATCCATTAGTCGCCTTGACATCAGGCTTCCAGTGCAGCGGAAATTTTGTGGCTCAGTGCATTGCTGTTTGCCGCAACGCAGGAGGTTGGCGCCGAGTCTGCTGAGGGCGACGAGGGCGAGGAGGGTGAGTCGCTGCTTGCGCACTACCGTTGACGCTGCATGTAACTTGACTGAGTGTAGGTTGCTTGTGGATAGCAGCTGGCTGACTTGTTCTGGTTGCAATCGCAGGCGAGGACTTCTAATCTCTCCCTCGTTGCCGCGTCAAGGAGACCCTCAGCGCATGTGCTCTGTGGTGACGCTGGACACCGAAATGGTGGCTTGCAAGGATGAACTGACACACTGACATGCTGTAAGACTTGGAAGCCCCATCCATCGTGCAGACGCACAGAAGCACTTCTCAGAAGGCCGCGAAAAGCTCGCACATCCGCTGATGCCACCGCCGTATCTGAAATGCGCTGATGCACTCGCAGAATCGCTTGCGCCTGCTTATCGCCTGATCGCACACCCGACACGGACTCGCATGACAGCGGCGCATGTGATGCAAGCGACCTGCATCTTGACGCCCTGAGCACCTTCCTGGAGATCACATGCAATGTGCACCGCAAAAGTGGGTCCAGAGGCCTTCGTTTTTCCAGCGACTCGTTGACCGGCACACGGTGATGAATCGTGACACCTGGTGATCAGCAGACATGACGACCGCATTGGAGCGTAAGGTCAGCACTCCACTATCGCCTGCGACAAGTGCTGCTAACCCGTGGTATGAGATGGAGCACAACGGGCCGCCCTATGCAGCTTCCAGCTCTGGCCTGACAGACGAGCTGGCGCGGAGATCGGTCCCCCAGGTGCTGCATGTGTACTTGTGTCGGAGTGACTCACCCGTGCATCCGGAGGTTGAACATATTCAGAGCTGCACCTGCTGCAAGCTAGGGCACCGTTGGCTCCTGAATCGGCTTCGTGAACGATACCAAGCTGACGGCGACAGTCTGCACAATCCCCAAATGCACATGTGCGTGCGCAGGCGGAGCGGCCCGTGGAACCGGATGAAGCGGCTCCTTTTCCACGCGGCTGGGTGCCTCCCACCTACTTCGCAGAGGTGGGTCGGGAACATCAGGATGCCGGGGCGTGTAGCACCTCACGATTGTTTGTTAATCACGTGTTAAGGTGCAAAGCTAGCGAAGCATGCAGACGTATGCACGCGTCACCAGGCCGCAGTGTGCATGAAGGAAGGTCAGCGTAGTGCTGTCGATTCACTGGTGCGAGTGGTCCCTCTCACAGATCCGGCACGACGTCGGCAACGACACGGCGGACGCGCCGGCGCAGTCGCAGGGCATCGTGTCGAAGTGGCGCCAGAAGGAGCGGCTCAAGACGACGGCGGTCGCGCTGGTGCTGTGCCTCAACATCGGCGTGGACCCGCCGGACGTCATCAAGATCTCGCCCTGCGCCCGGCTGGAGTGCTGGGTGGACCCGCTGTCCATGCAGCCGCCCAAAGCGCTGGAGACGATAGGTCAGCTTCCGTTCACATGCCATCAGCCCCGTGAATGTGATTCCGGTGCCTGTCCGGCCGCAGTGGCTTCGCAAACGTTGACATTAACTGTGACAGGCACAATTTGTGCATCGTTGGTGGTGTGCACAGATCGGCTGCAAGGCTGCAAGCTGCCGTGTAGCACACCGCTTCATGGCAGCACTCATTTGCCGACCGCAGGGAAGAACCTGCAGGCGCAGTACGAGCGGTGGCAGGGGCGCGCCAAGTACAAGACGCACCTGGACCCCACCATGGAGGACGTCAAGAAGCTCGCCATCTCCTGCCGCCGCACCGCCAAGGTGCTTCTGCGCATGGCTTTGCGCCTTTCTTCTCTTCACATGCCTCGCGCCGCTAAAGCAACATCGCAAACAACAGGCACTGTCAGATCTTGGCCTGGTACATGCTGAATGCTTCTGTTGTGCCTGAATGTATCATCGTCTGAAACAGTTTCCAACACAATGTCCACCCTGTGCGGCAGTCGGAGCGGGTCCTGTTCCACTACAACGGGCACGGCGTGCCGCGGCCGACGGCCAATGGCGAGATCTGGGTGTTCAACAAGTCCTACACGCAGTACATCCCCATGTCCATCTACGACCTGCAGACGTGGGTGGGCATGCCCGCCATCTACCTCTTCGACTGCTCCGCCGCTGGCCTCATCGTCAACTCCTTCAAGTCCTTCGCCGAGCAGCGTCAGCAGGTGTAGTGGTATTACCCGTGACTTTTAATCGACATATGCTGACCATCACGCATCAGATTGAGACATGCTACCTTCGCAGCCTGTGCATTCTGTGTTCATCAGGAACGACCTCGTTGGAACACGGCTGACATATGCATGACCTGCGCTTGTCACTGCAGGAGGCGGCGGCGACAACGGCGCTGGGCAACGGCCCGGGCGGCCTCGGCTTTGGCGGCGACGACCCGATGCGGGAATGCATCCTGCTGGCGGCGTGCGGCGCTGGGGAGCTGCTGCCGCAGAACCCGGAGCTGCCGGCCGACGTCTTCACCGCCTGCCTCACCACGCCCATCAAGGTAATGATTATCAGTTACCAAAGCAGCGGATCTCAACAAACAACCCCATCAAGGTGCTGCCCTGGATGATCGGTTGGGACGTGATCCGAGAGGTCGTGCATGCAGCAGTGTTGTACGAAGTATGCCTTGATGCCTTCAGGCCACGGGTACGCACGCCAGTACTCATGTGAGGCAACCCTAACAGAATACTGCCGGCAAAACAGCCGGCAAAACACCCCATTGGCAGCAAAGCAGTATCCAGTCGGCAAAGCATGAACAGGAGGGTGTTTTGGCGGGCAGGTGGCGCTGCGGTGGTTCTGCAACAGGAGCCTGCTGCGAGGGGAGGGCCTGGCGAAGGAGCTCATCGACCGCATCCCGGGCAAGCAGACCGACCGGCGCACGCCGCTGGGCGAGCTCAACTGGATCTTCACCGCCATCACGGACACCATCGCCTGGAACATGCTGCCGCGAGCGCTGTTCCAGAAGCTCTTCCGACAGGCAAGTCCTGTCACCATCGGAGTGCAACTCGGCTTGGCAGTACTCTTGCACTTGCAGCCTCGCTGCTTAGGCTGCTAGGATCGCAGGCCAGATTTCGCGCAGCTGTTGAGCTTTGCTGGTGAGCTTCATCACTGTGCGAGTCCACCTGATGCGACTTTTGTTGGTTGAGGCCCCCTAGGCAATTCGACAGCCAGGCTTTGCAGCCATACTGGTGACCGGACAAAAGTGCGATTTGAGTGTTCCTTGCACGTTCCGCACGCGCAGGACCTGCTGGTGGCGAGTCTGTTCCGCAACTTCCTGCTGGCGGAGCGCATAATGCGCGCCAACAACTGCACGCCCGTGTCCTGGCCCAAGCTGCCGCCGACACACCAGCACCCCATGTGGCACGCCTGGGACATGGCTGCCGAGATGTGCCTGCTGCAGCTCCCCGCGTGCGTCCTCTACTCCTGCCCCTCTTCTTTTGCCACAAAAGGGGCTTGTTCTCTTCATGCGCGTATCTGCATTGCCAATGCTGCCGCCACACTCGTGCACAGTACGCTTACGCAATAGTTCCCCCCGACACACGATGCTAACGCGTATTGCGCAATGTGTGTGCAGGCTGCTGGAGGGGGACGTGCCGGAGCACGAGTTCCAGCCCAGCCCCTTCTTTGCAGAGCAGCTGCGCGCCTTCGAGCTGTGGCTGGAGGCGGGCTCCCAGCGGCGGCGGCCCCCCGAGCAGCTGCCCATCGTCCTCCAGGTGTACACACGGGATATAATCCAATACAGCAAAACCGTCTTGCACAGACATCCCGCACCGAGCGGTCACTTGTCAATGGCTGTTGCTGGCCACGACTGCAAGCAGCATGATGCTGCTGCTGCTGACAATCCGGAATCCGGCAGTCACAGGGCAACCTGCTGCCGCGTGCAGGTGCTGCTGAGCCAGGTGCACAGGGCGCGTGCGCTGCAGCTGCTGGGGCGCTTCCTGGACCTGGGCAGCTGGGCAGTGGACCTGGCGCTGTCAGTCGGCATCTTCCCCTACGTCCTCAAGCTGCTGCAGACCAGCAGCGCAGACCTGCGGGACACCCTGGTCTTCATCTGGACCAAGATCCTGGCGCTCGACCGTTCCTGCCAGGTGCATCAGACCCTAATCCCTATGAAATCCCTGTGCGACCAACCCTCCGCGATTTGCGATGGTTGCCGTTCTGCTGGCATAAACACCCGAGGGATGTTGCTGGCGACGAGACAGTGTCGCTGCGGTTGGCGCGACGAGCTCGACATGCCTTGTCAGCACCCCGGCGCCTGTAAAGTGGCGCAGCCAAGCCGCAGATTCTTCTGTTCGCAGCTCATCAAACAATGTTGTTGCCAATGCAGGCGGACCTGGTGAAGGACAACGGGGCGCGCTACTTCGTAGAGCACCTGGCCGGCAACGAGGCCGCGCCGTGGGCCGCGTCCCGCGCCCAGGTGAGCTGTGTAGTCTGTGAAGCATCAAGGCAACAAGAGGCAAGCGCAATCGGCCAGCGTTCTTGCCATCACAGGAATTGTTCTGACACCAGCCCTGTTATGAGCAGCCCCACCGGTTGCAGCACTGTCTTCAAGTATCGGCAGAAGTGCCGTTAACCCCTGCCGCAGGCGGCGTTTGTGCTGGCGGTCATCTCGGACCGGCACCCGCGGGGGCAGCGCCTGGCGGCGGACCTGGGGCTGCTGCCGCTCATCCGGGCGCAGCTACCGCACGCGGCGGCCGAGGCGGCGGGGCGCGGCCACGATGCGCCTGCGGCTGGCCTGCTGGCGCAGTGGCTCGCGCTCGCACTGGGCAAGCTGGTGGAGGACGCCCCAGACGTGAGAACATTATTTGGATCAAATCCCAAATCATTCTCAAAGCGCCTTCACGAAGGACTACGAAAAGCATCGTGCATCAGGATCCGGCATTGCGTCGTGTGACCAGTGATGTTCGTGGCAAAAGATCAGTCGAGGGCATGCTGTCGCGCCTGTTGTTCCCCTCTTTGCACTGCACTGTGGGGGGGATCCGGCCTTTCGTGGCGGTTGATGGACAGCGATAGCGAGCCTTCAACTGAATTTGCTGCACCCCAGCGTCATGAAAGTCCCATCTTTGGCACAATGGATGCCACCAGCAGTGGGCCAAGTCAATATCCAACTCAACGCACGGCTCACCCTGGCGTCACCTCCGGCGGCCGCCGCTATGTTCGAGGACCTGGCGTGGCAGGACGGCAATGGGGCGTGAATGGTTGTCCCGCACAGTCTCCTCCTCGCTGGCTATTGACGCATGTGCTGCGATCAATGCAGCTGGCGGACGTCGCCATGATGGAGGACCTGCCGCGGCTGCTGGAGCCGATGTTGGACGGATGCCAGCTGATGCACAGACATCCTACTCTAGGTTCACTTTGGGCACCTCTGCACTGCAGCTGGCGGACACCAGCATGATCGAGGACCTGCCGCGGCTGCTGCAGTCGCCGCTGGCACCGCAGAACTCGCTAGATGGGAAGGCAACATCCTGTCCCTCTCTCAACGTGTGCTGAATCTGATGCAGCTGGCGGACGCCGCCATGGTCGAGGACCTGCCGCGGCTGCTGGAGTCGCTTCTGGACGCACCCGACCCGGAGCTGCGCGCCTCGGCAGCCTTTGCGCTCGGCGCGCTGCTGCCGGCGGAGACCTCTGCCGCCGCCGCCACACAACAGCAGCAGCAGCAGCCGGACGCCGGCGGGCACCCGCCGGAGCTGTCGCCGCAGCAGCATGAGGTGGGAGAGGTTACTACCAGTACTCTCATCTCCTCGATCACCAGCTCGTTTAGCTCCCACACGGACCACCTTATGCTAGAGTCGCTACCGGAGCCAACGGATCTCTGTCAGTCAAAGTTTGTGCAGTTCGAGGTTGTGTGTGTTGTTATGCGCAGGTGGTGGAGGCGCTGGTGCGGGCGGCCGGCGACGGCAGCCCCCTCGTGCGCAGCGAGGCCACGGTTGCGCTGGCGCGCTTCGCCAGCACCCACCGCTCTGCGTTCCAGGTGCATCGTAGCTTGTAGCATTGGCTTGCACATGCCACCATAAGCAGCCTGCCTCGCAGCTGTGCTCGCAGCCGCAAGGACGGGGCGACAGTGGGAGCTAGATGCGCGTGCATTGCCTGTGAGAAAGTTTCAACCAATCTGCGATGACACCTTCGGTGCAGGACGCCATCCTGGAGACGCAGCAGGCGACTGCGACGCTGCTGGCGGAGGCGGCCGCCGCGGCGGCGCGGCCGCGCGCCGGCCCCGTTGCCGCCGGCGGGCCAGGTGGCATCGCCGGCAACGCCTCCCGCAGCACCCTCAGCGGCGCAGCCACCCCGGCGGGCGCCAGCCCCTCCTCCGCGCCGTCGGGATCGGACCGCGCCGGCCAGCCGCGCGCCCCCGGCGGCGGCGTCGCCGACGCCGCGTCGCCCGCCTCGGCGCGGACCTCTCAGGACGAGGACCACTCCGTGCACAACAGGTGAGTTGCGTGTTCGTGTCAGTCCTGTTGCTAAAAACGTGGATGCGAGTGTGTCAGCATCGTACTCTGCCTGCCTTCCCCACGTCCCAGCGGTCACTACAGCCTTGGTCACACAGGTGGGCACAGTGTTTATCCGACAGCGAAGAGCTCAGCGCTGGGAAAGAGGTAAAGGCAGTGACGCTTCGAGCTCGGGAGCTTTTTTTCGGCGGCGCTTGACCAATGCTGTTCTTGGGATGCTGTGCAGCGAGCGCACCGAGGACAGCAGCGTGCACGGCGCGACCGGCAACGGCGCGCACAGCCCGCGCGGCAGCCCGCCCAACAGCCCGCAGCGCGCCAGCCCGCAGGCGGCGCAGGGCCCTGGCAGCGCTCCTGCGGACGAGCGGCCATTGTGCTCCAGCGCCCGCTCCGAGCACGACCTGTCGGCGCACGGCGGCCGCGCCGCGACGCGCAGTGCATTTGCCGACATGCCCGAGCCGGCGAGCGGCGACGAGGGCCTGGCGCAGCTGGCGGCGGCGGTGCTGCGCGCTGGGTGTGTATCGTTTGTTTTTCTTTCGTTCCTCCTCTTGTAGATACTCTACTTCTGGCGCAGCTGGCGGCGGCGGTGCTGCA
>JAABUW010000578.1_pt1 | contig 70375 bp, 61 predicted proteins | sample 5560081 | NCBI WGS metagenome assembly JAABUW01 (sample SAMN10711882, study PRJNA513363) | rock metagenome | isolation source: Antarctica rocks | place: Antarctica: Victoria Land, Knobhead sud | reverse complement strand
ACTGTTGTTCTACCGGTTGCTGCAACAGGCGGTCAACACGGACCCGCATCCGTTGGATGAGCTGCGCAATCCCGTTGGGGAAGTGGAGGTTCCGTTCTGAACTTGACTCAAGCAGCTACCCAGTACACTTGTTCGCATGACGGTTGGGGTGGTTGGCGGCAGGTCTGGTGATCTGGCTGCGGGGGAGGCGAGGGGTCAGGTCGGTACCGACGACGACGGTTTCTGGTCCGGCGGTCCGGCGGTCCGCTGTCGGCGGCGCTGCTCGGTGTGGTGGGTGGCGTCGATGCGTTGGCCGCCGCTGACCTGACCGTTCCCGGCACCGGGGAAACCTTGGACGTGCTGCGCGGTGTGGAGCGGCAGATCCGACGGTTGCAGGGGGTGTCGGTGCGGCTGGTGGGCCAGGTGGATCAACGTGGTTTGGTCGCTCCCGCGGGTGCCACGTCCACCGTCGCGCTGCTGCAGCAGGTCCTGCAGGTGGGCGCCGGCGACGCCGCAGACCGGGTCCGGCTGTCCCGGGCCGTGTGCGCCACCGTCGGGCTCACCGGCGCCCCGGTGGAACCGCAACTGCCGGGATTGGCCGACGCGGTCGCCGCCGGCGCGGTCGGGCAACGCCAGGCCGCCCGCCTGGCCGCGACGTTCGACAAATTCCCGTCCACCATCTCCCAGGACAGTGGGCCGAATACCACCACATCCACCACTGGGCAGACGGCGGCCCCTCCGACTACAACAACGCCGCCCTGCTCTGCCGCCGCCACCACACCCTCATCCACCACAACCAATGGCAAATCCGCCTCGCCCCCGACGGACAACCCGAAATAATCCCACCCACCACCCACGACCCCACCCAACACCCACAACGAAACACCCTCCACAAACCACCCCAATTCAACCCGCCGAACACCAACGAACACAGCTGACACCACACTCGTGAGAAGCGTGCCCTCGCCGATGTCCCATCGTTGCTGCCAGCGGAACTCCATTGGACGACAGGATGAGGGGGTTGCAGCGATACTTCGCTTCGCGCAAAATCTGCCCATGAAATTGACGAACCTCGTGTTGACGTCGATAGCGGCCGGTGCACTCGTTCTTGTCGTGGCGGGCTGCTCCTCGTCCAGCGTGTCCAATTCGTCGACACCAAAGCTGACCTCGGCGGCCACCGATGAGGCACCGACCACGGCGGGTTCGGCGGTCCGGGCGACGTTCCGAGTTGACCCGGCGGTGACACTGATGGATCAACCGGTCAATATCAGCCTGTCCGGCCTTCCGGCCGACGCGCACGTCACGGTGTCCGCGCAGGCGACCGACGTCGACGGCTCTGTGTGGAAGTCATCGGCCCAATTCACGGCGACACCCAGCGGCACCGTCTCTCTGGCGCAGCCCTCCACCGGCGGCAGCAATCAAGGCAGCGATCCGATGGCGATGTTCGAGTTGATGGTCCCGCCGTCGACCAGCCGGGCCCAGATCTTCCGCACTCCAGCTGTCAAAACGTTCCCGGTCACGTTCCGAGCGACCGTTGACGGCGTGCCGGTGGCCCAGGTCACCGTCAACCGGGACACGTTCCTTTCCAAGGGCGTCATTGCCACCGGGTACCTGCCGGCGGCCGGATCCGGCATCTACGGCACGTACTTCGCTGCGCCATCCATCGGCCATCGCAGGCCGGCGGTGCTGTTGTTCGGCGGCTCGGAGGGCGGCAATTTCGAGATCAATGAGGGCAAAATCCTCGCGGCACAAGGCATCCCCACCCTGACGTTGGCGTATTTCGGCGAACCCGGATTGCCCTCGAGCTTGACGAACATCCCGCTCGAGTACTTTCAGAAGGCGCTGAAGGTGCTGGCCGCCCGGCCAGAGGTCGACCGCACCGAAATCTATGCGTGGGGGATCTCCCGCGGCTCCGAAGCAGCGCTGCTATTGGGCGTGCACTATCCCGAGCTCGTGCACGGCGTGATCGCCGGCGCCCCGAGCGCGCTGGTCTTCGGTAACTATCCGAGTTCAGGGCAACCGGCCTGGACCCTGCAGGGAACCGCGATCCCGTTCGTTCCCGACGCCGATTTTTTCGCCACCACGAACCTCAGCCAGTATCCGGAAGCCGTGATCCCGGTCGAAAAGATCCGGGGTCCGATCTTCACCGCGTGTGGAGGCGTCGACACCCTGTGGCCATCCTGCGTCAACGCATCGGCGATCACTCGACGCCTGCAGGCGAATCACAGTCCCTACCCCCACGTAGCGCTGAGCTACCCCGACGCCGGCCACGTCATCGGGGCCATGTCTGGTTACGTCAGCGTCACCAGCAACGGCGGCGAGGGCGGCACGGTGGTGGCCAATGGCGCCGCGCTGGCCGATTCGCATACCAAACTGCTCGCCTTCCTCAAGTCCAATTAATTGCAGTGGTGATCATCTAGATATCGAGTGTCTGCTGGACGACGGGGCCTGCGGCTGCTGGCCTGATCAGGTCTGGCCCGTCGTTGCGGACGCTGTTGACCGCGGTGGACACGATGCGCGGTTCCAGGCGCGGCTCGGGGATCTCGTCCAACAAGCGTCTCGCGATTGCCGCGTCACCGGTTGTGCAGTCCAACCAGGCGTCGCGCATGTCGACCGGCACGATGACCGGGCAACGGTCATGAATCTCGCCGAGGGTGTCGATCGCCTGCTGAGTGATGACGGTGCACGACCACAGCCACTTTGTGGGGTCATCGTCCGGCAGTGCCGGATCGGGCCAGAGCTCGTAGAGACCGGCGAACGCAAGTTGTCCGTCGTCCGGTGCATGCAGGAAGTACGGGATCTTGCCATCGGCGGTTTTCTGCCACTCGTAGTAGCCGTCCGCGGGTAGCAGACAACGCCGGCGGCCTGCTGCGGTTTTGAAGGCGGGTTTGACCGTGACGGTTTCCTGACGGGCGTTGATCAGCTTGGCCGCGCCCGCGCGTGTTTTGGACCAGCTCGGCACCAGACCCCATCGCAGCGTCCGGAGCTGTTTCGCCTGCGCCGAACTGTCGTCGTCTTCGCTGCGCGATTTGCGTCGGACGATGCCGCGAACTGCATCGGTCGGCGCGATGTTCCACGAGGGTGGCAGGTCGTCGCCGATCACCTCGTCCAGGGCGTAGGACCCGTAGAGGCTGGCGGTGTCTGCTGAGTTCGCGTAGCGGCCGCACATATGGACGATTGTGCCCGCTCCGGTTACGCGGTTCTCAGTCGGATCCGGAAGGATCCGATTCGGCCGCAGGCCGGCATGGCTGGTTCGGTCCAAGCCGTTGACTGGAGCCGTGCAGCAGCTCTCTCAAAATGATCCGTGACCGGCCTCGATGGGAATTCCGACCGCCGACTCGATCAAGACGCGGGTCGACTCCTGGCCCCGTCAACGACTCACACCCACCGTGGGGATCTGCCGAACCGTCGTTATCGTCGGCGTGACGCGATTTGCGCTGCAGACTTGCCCGGACCGGGTCCGTGGCGCACATGATTCAGGACGGTTCCAGGTCGTCACCGGAGCCGCACCACCTGCGAAAACCGGCCCGCACTACCTGTTGCAACGACCGCTTCAGGTCCATAGTGGTGGTTCAGGGCGTGAAAATTCAGTACACCTTCGCCGCGACCGGGCGATCGGTGTCTTTCACAGAGGTGGTGGCTGAGCCCGGCAGTGCTCACCCCGGCAGTGCTCAAACCGGGCGCGATGCTCAACCGGGCGCGATGCTCAACCGGGCGTAACCGTGTCAGGAGGCAGCCATGGACCGAAGATTCGTCGGCTTCCTGCTGATGACCATGATGCTTGTGTGCGCGCTTACCGTGCCTGGAATGATCGGCCGGCACGTTTCGGGACAGGCCGCCCCATCAGTGCACCCCCGGGCGATTCCTGCCGTCGGCGACTGCCTGGCGCCGCTGACCTCTCCGGAGGAACTGAACACCATCTTCGACGCGGTTCCGGTCGTACCGTGCGGCACGCCGCACAGCGCGGAGATCCTCGCGGTCGGCCGACTGGCCCACAAAATTTATCCGAAGCGACCGACAGTCTCCGACGGAAACTTCACCAACGGCGCCCTGAGCCGTCAATGCGATCAGCTCGCCGGGAAGTTCCTGGGTTGGGGCAACAAGTTGGCGCCCTCTCGCATCCAGGTGAGCTTCTTCTCGAGGTTGACGGTCCCCGGTGACCTCGAGTGGCGGTTGGGCCAACGGTGGTACGCCTGCGAGTTGATGCCGGGCGTCCTGGACTATCCCATCAGCTATTCCGGCACTGCGCGGGAAGCGAGTTTCCGCACCCCGCCCGGAGCGTTCGCGAATTGTTCGGACGGCCCCGGATCGTTGGCCGTCTCGTGCGATCGACCACATCACGCCGAGCAACTGACCAGGACCTACCGGCCGCGCATCCCGTCCAACCCGGTTGGTCCGGGGCCGGCCGGCACTTCCGGTGCCGATGAGTGCCGGATCCTGGTCGGGAGGATCATCGGCACCTCGGATCCGACATTCGCCGGACAACTGGCAATTCTGGACCGGATGGAAAGCGGTGCGGATGGATGCTGGGTGACCACCACATCCGACCGCAAGCTGACGGCAACGCTGATCAACCATGGCAACACCCCCCTGCCGCTGGATTGACAGGCGGCAGTCGTTCGGCACGGACCACCATTAGTCGCTCGGCGACTGCCGCTGACCAGCGCGGAACAGGTTCATCTCGGTGACTGCAGTTGAATCCGATGCTGATGAAAGCCGGAAAGCGGGCGCCTAGATGCGGAAACCGACTCCGATGAGCGAAAATGAGCCGGTGAGCCTCTTAGCAACCACGCACTGGCCGGCCCCGACCGCGTCGGACCCGATTGACGCCACTGTTCGGGTACCGGGATCGAAATCGTTGACCAACCGTGCTCTTATTCTGGCCGCACAGGCGACCGGGCCGTCCACTCTCACCGCGCCGCTGATCAGCCGGGACACCAATCTGATGGCCGCCGGACTGACGGCACTGGGCGTGCGGGTCGACAAGGCACTGGGCGTGCGGGTCGACAAGGCACTGGGCGTGCGGGTCGACAAGGCGCCCGTCGACAAGCAGGCCGACAAGGTAGGCGGATCGTGGCGGATCATTCCGGGACCACTGCGCGGACCGGCGATCATCGACTGCGGACTGGCCGGGACGGTCATGCGATTTCTGCCCCCGCTCGCAGCGCTGGCCGTCGGCGAAATCACCGTCGACGGCGACGAATATGCCCGGCACCGGCCGATGACGACAATTCTCGACGCTCTCCGCAGTCTCGGCGCGAGCATTGTGGGGGACAACCTGCCCTTCGTCATCTCAGGCACTGGCTCCGTACCCGGCGGAATCGTTCGCATCGACGCCTCCGCTTCCTCGCAATTCGTTTCCGGCCTCATGCTCTCGGCCGCCGGGTTCGAGCGCGGCCTGACGCTGGTACACACCGGCAAACCGATGCCATCGATGCCACACATCGACATGACCGTGCAGATGCTGCGCTCGGTGGGCGTGACGGTCGACGACAGCGGGGCGAATACCTGGCGGGTGGAGCCTGGTCCGGTCGAACCCTGGAACCGAACCGTCGAGCCCGACCTGTCCAACGCGACGCCGTTCCTGGCCGCTGCGGCGATCACGGGTGGCACCGTCCGTGTGCCCGACTGGCCGACGGAAACCACTCAGCCGGGTGATGCGATCCGGTGGATCCTGAGCCTGATGGGTGCGCAAGTCGATCTGACGGGCGGTGAGCTGACCGTTACCGGAACGTCGAACCTGGCCGGCGTCGACCTGGACCTGCACGACGTGGGCGAATTGACGCCGACGATCGCAGCCCTGTGCCTGTTCGCCGACACGCCGAGTCGGCTGTTCGGAATCGGGCACCTACGCGGCCACGAGACTGATCGGCTCGCTGCGATCGCGAGCAACATCCGCGCCATCGGCGGGGACGCCGACGACACGCCTGACGGACTCGTGATCCGTCCGCGTCCGCTGAACGGAGGGATCTGGCCCGCCTGGGCTGATCATCGGATGGCGACCGCGGGAGCGATCATCGGATTGCGCGTGCCCGACCTGCTGGTGGACGACATCGGCGCCACCGCGAAGACCTTGCCCGATTTCGCCCAGATGTGGGCCGACATGCTCGCCGGAACTCGGTCCGCGGGAGCCTCGTCCTGAGTACTCTCGGTGATCACTGGGACAACGACGACGTCCACGTCCGCCCTTCGCGCCGATCCAGACCGCGTACCAAAACCCGTCCGGCGCACGAAGATTCGACCTCCGGCATGGTTCTCACCGTAGATCGCGGCCGGTACACGTGTCTGGTCGAAGGTGGCACCCGCCGCTCGCGGTCCGTGACCGCGATGCGAGCACGGGAGCTCGGACGTAGGGCGGTCGCCGTCGGCGACCAGGTCGAGATCGTCGGCGACATCTCTGGGGACGCGGACACACTGGCGCGGATCGTCCGGATATCCGAACGCCGCAGCGTTCTCCGTCGATCGGCCGACGACACCGACCTCGCCGAACGGGTTCTCGTCGCGAACGCCGACCAGCTCGTCATCGTCGCAGCGCTTGCCGACCCGGTGCCCCGAACCGGATTCATCGACCGATGTCTGGTCGCCGCCTATACCGGTGATCTGGATCCGGTGCTGGTACTCACGAAGGCCGACCTCGCCGATCCAGCACCGATCCTGGAGATCTACCGCGATCTGGACTTCCCGATCATCATCACCGGAAGGGCGGCCGCAGCCGGCCGACAGCTCGCCGACGCGGACGTGGAGCGGGTGCGGGCTCGATTGACCGGCTTGGTCTCGGTGCTGGTCGGGCACTCCGGCGTCGGAAAGTCGACGCTGGTGAATGCGCTTGTTCCGGATGCGCAGCGCGCCACCGGCACCGTCACTGGAGTCGGCAAGGGCCGACACACCTCCACCTCGGCGATCGCCCTGGCGCTGTCCGACGGTGGTTGGGTGATCGACACCCCCGGCGTGCGCTCCTTCGGGTTGGCCCACGTCACCGCCGACGACCTGCTGGAAACCTTCGACGATCTGTTGCCGGCAACCGTCAACTGCCCACCCGGCTGCGACCATTCGGGGCCGGACGGCGGTCCGGACTCGACCGGTGTCGGTTGCGCCCTCGACGCTTTCGTGACCGCGGGCGGCGCAAAGCCAGGGCGCCTCGCCTCCTTCCGGCGTCTGCTCTCGTCGAAGTCAGGCGGGGCGGTCGACAACACCGAGGCAGACAGCAGCTCGGCCGACAACACCGCGGACGACAACACCGCGGCCGACAACACCGTGGCCGACACTGAGTTCCACAACACCGACGTCAAGTCCGACCGGTCCCATTCCCAGCCCGGGTCCCAGCCGCCGGCCTGAGCCGGAGCCCGACGGTCAACCAGCTCCAGCTCCAGCTCCAGCTCCAGCTCCAGCTCCAGCTCCAGCTCCAGCTCCAGCTCCAGCTCCAGCTCCAGCTCCAGTGGCAGAATGCTCCCGCAAAGCGGCTGTCCCGTTCCGGCTGTCTCATCCCGACCGGCTGTCTTATCCCGACCCGCCTTCTTATCCCGACCGGCTGTCTCATCCGGAGTTGTCCCCATGGCACGAGGTATCCACATCGGCACCGACTAGCTCATCGCTCTGATGCGTCCCGGCGACACTGACGGTCATGAGTGCCTTCGTTCTGCCGATCACGGTGCGCACCACCTCCCGATCAGTCGATTTGCTGATCGAGTTGCGGCATCCGGTAGAGCTGGCTGTGGTGCTTGCAGAGATGATCCGGCTGGCTGGGTTGCCCAGTGATTCCACCCTGCATCTGGGCATAGGGCCGGTCGAAACCTCGTGGATTCTGGGCCGACCACCGCTGCTGGCCGGATGTGTGCTGACCACCCGCCCGCAGGACACAGTTCGGACCATCGGGCCGGTCAACCTTTCGTGCGTGGCAGGTCCGGACGCCGGTGGATGGGTTCCGCTGGAAGCGCAGCCGGTGGAAGTGGGTCGCAGTCCGACCTGTGACCTGTCGCTGGACGATCTGGAGCTCTCCCGTCGCCATGCCCGCGTGAGCTGGTCGGACGAGGGGTTGATGGTCACGGATCTGGATTCGGTGAACGGTGTCAGGGTAAGCGGCCCCCCAAGAATCGGTTCCACGCTCACCGTGCCGCCGGGCGAGTTGGTCAGGCTGGGCGCCAGCGTGCTGCGCGCCGGCCTCGACAGCGAGCCGACGCTCCTGCTGACCCCGGACGGCCGCGGCCGGGTTGCCGTCGCCCGGCCCGCACGGATCGCTCCCACCTTCGACCATCAGCTGCCTTCGGCGCTGGGGTCGGCGCCAGAACGGAGCCGTAGACCCATCCCCCTGCTGGCGGCTGCGCTCGGAGCGGTGGCCGGTGGAGCGATCGCCGTAGTGACAGGCATGTGGAGTTTTCTGTTGCTCGCCGCGTTGGGGCCGGTCCTGATGCTGGCCACGGCGTTGTCCGACCGGCTCAGTGGTCGGCGCACCCATCGCCGGGATGTCGCCGATTACCGCGCCGCGCAACGCGTCGACGCCGAAGAACTCGAGTCTGCCGTCGTCGCCGACCGACGGGACGCCTGGGATCGATACCCCGATCCGGCAACGTTGGCACGCCGGGCGGCGAACTGCAGCACACGCCTGTGGGAACGACGCCCGACTCATCCTGATTTCCTACGGTTGGCGCTGGGCGTCGGCAGCCGGCCGTCACGGGTTGACCGAACCGATCCACCGATCACCACCGAGGTGCCGATCACGGTGAATCTCGCCGAGATCGGTGTGCTGGGTCTGGCCGGCGAGTGTCGCCCCCTGCTCCGGCACCTTCTCGGCCAACTGGCCGGGCTGCATTCGCCGGCCGATCTTCACCTGTCCATCTTCTCCGACCATCCTGATCTGGGCCGAGCGCAAGATCTGCCTCACTCGGCCGTCGACGGCTCGGCGGCCTCGCTTCCCACCGGAGCACGCGCGGCCGCGCAGCTGCAGCGGTTGCCGCCGCACGGTGACGCTCGAGTGACGGTCGTCATCCTGGACGACGCCCACCGGTGGCGTCGGACCGCCGGAATGACGGATCTGCTGGCTCGGGCTGCGGAGAGCTTCGGTCCGGGCGCGATTGTCGAGGGACCGAACCATGCTGCCCGGCCGGTCCGCGCCGGGCCGGCCAAGCTCTTCGTCATCTGCGTGTCGGCGCAGGCCGAAGCCCTTCCGGTGGAGTGCACCGCCATCGCCACGGTGGAGTCCGGACGAGTGGTGGTCGCGGCCGGTCAGGCCACCGCGAACGCCGAGGCGACCGGCGTATCGGCGGAATACCTGGATGCTCTGGTGGACGACCTGGCTGCGTTGTCCGACCCGGACACCCCGGGGCTCGGGGTGCCGCCCGAGGTGCACCTGTCAGCGTTGTTCGGCGGGCACAGCTTCCGGGAGGCGGTGGCGAACGGGTGGTCTGAGCCGTCCATGTCCGTGCCGTTCGGTCTGGGAGCGTCCGGAACGGTGACAATCGATCTTGAAGCCGACGGTCCACACCTGCTGATCGCCGGCACCACCGGCTCGGGAAAGTCGGAGCTGTTGCAGACCTTAATCGCCGGGTTGGCCTGTGCAGCGCCGCCCGATCGAACAGCGTTTCTGCTGATCGACTACAAGGGCGGCGCAGCCTTCGGCCCGCTCGGAAACCTGGCGCACACCACCGGAATGGTGACCGACTTGGACGCGGCTCTGGCCGTCCGGGCGCTCAGAAGCCTGCACGCGGAGGTCCGGAGACGGGAGCGATTCCTGGCCGCGGCCGGAGCCAGCGATCTGAAGGCCCTGCGGAACCACCGTGCGAGCGCCTCGGACAGCGCGGATCGACACTGCGCTGACGGGCGGGTGCCGCCCTCCCTGGTGATTGTCGTGGACGAGTTTGCGACCCTCGGTGCCGAATTGCCCGAGTTTCTGCGTGGTCTGCTCGACGTCGCGCAGCGAGGGAGGTCCCTCGGGCTGCACCTCGTGCTGGCCACCCAGCGGCCCGCCGGCGTGCTGAGCCCGGCGATGAAGGCGAACATCGGGCTGCGAATTTGCTTGCGCGTCACCGACGACGCCGATTCGGTGGATGTCATCGACACGCCGGCCGCGGCGCGGCTCAGCGGCGAGGTGGCCGGTCGAGCGTGGGTGCGGTACGAGCGTTCCCGGATCACCCTCGTCCAGGTCGCCAGGGTCTCCGGAGCAGCACGCAGGGGTCCGCTGGTCCGATTGCGCGGGTCCGCCGCCGGCGATCACGGCGATTCTCGGAAGGCCACCCCTGGTGTCGGCACGAGATCCGCACTTGGAACGACCAGATCCGATCTTGGAACGACGAGACCGGATCTTGGGACGAGATCGGAATTGGACGAGATTGTGGAGGCGGTCACGGCCGCTGCGGCCGGTATGCCACGGCCGGCACCTCCCTGGTTGCCCGCCCTCCCGCACCTCGTACCGCCGACCGGCGATCAAGCCGGCCGGCGGGATGTGATCGGCATCTTGGATCGCCCCGCCGAACAGCTGCAACCGCTGTTGCGCATTCCGGCAGCATCGGTGCTGGTGCTGGGGCCGCCGGCGTCCGGCCGCAGCTGCGCACTGCGCAGATTCGGGTGGATGGCGGCTGCTGATGGAGCGCAGGTCCTGGTCATCGACCCGGGACGCGGGCTCGCGGACCTGTCGAACTGGCCCGGTGTGCGCAGTCATCTCGACGGGCAGGATCCGGTCCTGGTCCAACGCCTGGTGCACCGACTCCAGGCCGAACTCCGGACTCGGAACGGGATGCCCGGTCCTCCTGTCCTGCTGCTCGTGGACGGTTGGGATCTCGTCAGTGGCCCGCTCGACGCCGTGGACTACGGCGCCACGTCGGCCGCCATCACCGACCTTGCCGGCCGTGGACCGAGCGCCGGCATCCGGGTCGTGCTCAGCGGCGATCTGCGTCTGGCGCATCACCGGATCGCCGGCGCGTTCGGCAGCGTGCTGCGCTTCGGCGTCGACGACCGCGGCGACGTGATGTCCGGGCCGCCGGGCCGAGGCCGCTGCGGTCCGGACGAGATGCAGGTCGTCCACTGCCCGGCCGGCATTTCGGCGCCGGCGACCGAGCCGATTCCCCAGCGCGGGATCACCGTCCGACCGTTGCCTGTATTCGCACAATTCCTCGATCTGCCTGCCGCCGCCCCGGAAGCGGTACCGATCGGATTCGGTGGGGACGATGCCGGCGCTCGAACCGTTGACCTGACGGGCGCGGGCGGCCTTCTGGTCGCTGGTCCTCGACGCAGTGGCGTCACGACAGCGCTCGGCGTCCTTGCGACGGCGGCCGCGGCGGCCGGAATTCCGGTGCTGCGAGCAGGTTCCCGCCCGAGTGCACCTCCGCCGTCACCGTTCTGCGTGACGGGCGTCGGACCGCCGCACCCGGGTGTCGGATGTCGAGACGTCGATATTCGCGACGGGTTCGACGCACTGCGGAGGTTGCTCGTCGATCACCAGGGCCCGCTCCTGCTGGTTGCGGACGAGGTCGACAGTTGGCCGTCGGAGGGCGAAGCACTCCTGGCGAGATTCGTCACGGTGGCCGGGGTCGCTCAGAATCTCGCAGTGGGTGCGCGCCTCGATCGTGCGGTGCGATGTTCCCGCGGACCTATCGCGGAGCTCGCCGCGCTGCGAACGGGCCTCCTGCTGCACGCTGATTCCACCGACGGCAGCCTTTTGGACGCGGTACTTCCGCGCCGACGAGGGTCGCTACCGGCCGGACGTGGGCACCTGGTGTCGCGAGGTCAGGCCGTCCCGATTCAAGTGGCAAACCTCTGAGGAGGCGCTGGAGACCGCGCCGCTTCCGGCGTCAGGCACCATGGAGCAAGGAACCGGGGCGGCTCGAGCATGCGAGGAGAACCAGCAGGAGCGGACAACTCTGGGCACTGCGCACCGGGTTGAACCGGCGCGGAGCCCGAAGCGGTGCATCCACGGGTCGGGCAATCTCTTCCAGGGCTGACGGGCAACCGGAGCGGGTAGCAGCGCGTCCATTGGCCGGCCTTGTGTTCCCGGTCGGCAGGGCTCAGTCGGACGGGCTGGGCTCGGTCGGACGGGCTCGGTCGACCGGGCTCGGCAAGGCCACGAACGACATCGAACTTCTTGACACTCGAACAGGTAGGAATTGATGGTTCACCAACATGGGGTTGTCCGCTCGACTCGGCTAGTCGCGTTGCTGGCAGGACTGGGGCTCGTGGCCGTCGCCTGCTCCTCCGGAGGTCCAGCCGCTTCGCAGACCGTGGTGGTGAACTCAACGGTCGCGGCCAGCGGAAACACCGCCTCCGTCACAGTCGCCGGAAGCGCCGGCGGGTCCACAACTGCGCACGCCTCCTCCGACCCCGCCGCATCCGGCGCCCCAACTTCGGGCGCCCAGGCATCCGGCACCCAGGCATCCGGCGTTCCGGCATCGAGCCCCCCCGCCTCCGGACCCGCTACCTCCGGACCCGCTACCTCCGGGCCTGCTACCTCCGGGCCCGCGACCTCCGGAGCTGCGGCCTCATCGTCGCCTGCCGCTGGCGTCAACGCTCTGCCGGTCGCCAAGGTCAGCGCCAGCCCGGCGTTCGGGAGCAAGACGGTCGGCGTCGCTGACCCACTCAAGATCTCGGTGCAACAGGGCCGGATCACCGACGTGAAGGTGACGACCTCCACCGGGCACGAGCTCAAAGGTGCAGTGTCGGCCGATGGCACTAGCTGGTCGCTCGGTGAAGTTCTGGGGTACGGCAAGACGTACACGGCATCCGGTACCGCCACCGGCACCGATGGCAAGGCAGTCCCGATCGCGGGCAGCTTCTCGACCGTGGTGCCGACGAGCAAGGTGCGCACCACGATCAGCCCCAGTGACGGTGACGTGGTCGGTGTCGCGACTCCGGTGATCGTCGCCTTCGCTGTGAATCCGGCCGACCGAGCAGCCATTGCGAAGGCCGTCTCCATTCGGACGACGCCGAAGGTCACCGGTGCGTGGGTATGGATCCAGCACGACGACAAGCGGTGGGCGCTGGACTTCCGGCCGGCCGTTTACTGGCCGGCGAACACGAAGGTCCACGTCGAGGCGAAGGTCTATGGTCTGAAATTCGCGGCCGGCGCCTACGGGTCCAGTGATGTGACCAGCGATTTCACCATCGGACGCAATCAGGTGGTCAAGGCCGATGTGAACTCGCATTTCCTGCAGGTCTTCCGCGACGGCCATCAGGTCGCCTCCTACCCGGCCTCGTACGGCAAGGGCGATACCCCGGACAAGATCACCCGGTCGGGGGTCCATGTCGTCAACGACCTCTTCCCGACCAAGTTGATGAGCAACCCGAAGTACGGATACGTCAACGTCCTGGAACACTGGGCCGTGCGGATCAGCGACAACGGTGAGTTCATCCACGCAAATCCGAAGACCGTGGGGGACCAGGGCAACACCAATGTCTCCCACGGCTGCGTGAACCTCTCGCTGAAAGACGCCGAGGCGTACTTCAAGTCCGCCATGCGGGGTGATCCCGTCGAGGTGACCGGCACCACGATCAAACTGCAGCCTTCCGATGGCGACATCTTCGACTGGACCTACCCATGGCAGCAGTGGAAGAACCTGGCCGTGAAGACCTACTGAGAGCCCACGGAGGGTCCTCCCTGAGAGCACACGGAGGACCTTCATGGATCTTGAACTCGTGCCTGGGCTACGACTTCATTCGCTCAGTCGGTCGGTGTGACAGCAGCGGAGTCCGACAACTGCGCGAGCTCCGGGCGCTTGGGTGGGCGGTGGTCGCCCGACGATGTCCCGGTCAATCTCCGGCGCACCCAGGGGCCGACGAACTCCCGGTAGAAGTCGACCTGATTGCGAGTCGTCCGAGCTGGCTGCAGCTCCGATCCCAGCGAAGTGGTCCAGTGTGCCGGACGATCGATCTCGAGAGCATCGAGAACCCGGCCGGCCACCTGCTGATGGCCGGCTGGGTTCAGATGGAGTCTGTCCGGCGCCCAATAGCCAGGGCGGCGAAGTTCGGCGATGGGCCACAGGTCGATCAACAACGCTCCGCGCTTGACCGCGATCTTCCGGACGCCGGCAGCCAGTCTGTCCCCACCCGCTCGGATTCGCGCGCCGAGCGGGAGCCCGTCGCACGGATCCGCTCCGGTGAAGATCACCACTGTGGCTCCGGTATCGGTCAGCCGCGCCACGCCGAGGTCGAGCAATAGAAGCAGGGTCGGGAAATCCATTCGGGGCCGCAGCATGTCGTTACCGCCACCGGCGAAGGTAATCAGGTCCGGCCTCAGGGCCACGGCCGCATCAAGTTGTTCCTCGATGATGGCGCCGAGCAGCTTCCCCCGGATCGCCAGGTTGGCGTATCCGGTTCGCTCCCCCGCCGGGTCCTGGCCCAACCACCGCTGCGACAGCACGCCGGCCACGAGGTCTGCCCAGCCCCGGACGGATCCGTCCGGCAGATCATCTCCGACGCCTTCCGTGAAGCTGTCGCCCAGAGCGACGTACCGACGAGGTGTGCTGGACATTACGGAGGTCACGCCGACGAATGTTACCCATCGGTAACTTGACCGATCGCGGCTGAATACACGATTCATGGCGAATATCACAGAATGCGTCCCCGTCGCTTTGGATGACAGATCCACATTCCGACGTTAGGCTCACTGTCAAGGTAGTTGACACATCACAAACCGGAGGACCTCATGACTACGCCCACCACCACGCTCACCGGAACCTGGACCGGAGACGCCGTCCACTCGGACGTCAGCTTCAAGGTTCGTCACATGGCCGTCGGCAAGGCCAAGGGCACCTTTGCTCTGGAATCCGCCACCCTGGTCGTTCCCGAAACCGGGCTGGAAGGCGCCACCGTCACAGCTGTGATCGACGCAGCGAGCGTCGACACCAAGCAGGAGCAGCGCAACGAGCACGTGAAGTCCCCCGACTTCCTGCACGTCGCCGAGCATCCCACCTTCACCTTCGTCTCCACCGGAGTCAAAGACCTCGACGGCGACGAGTTCGTTCTCCTCGGCGACCTGACGATCCGCGGCATCAGCAAGCCCGTCGAGCTCAAGACCGAGTTCCTGGGCGCGACCACCGACGCGTACGGAGCAGAGCGGGCAGGCTTCTCAGCCACCACGTTCATCAGTCGTAAAGAGTTCGACGTGTCCTTCAACGCAGCCTTCGGCGCCGGTAACTCCGTGGTGAGCGACAAAGTCGAGATCGCCCTCGAGTTGGAATTCACCAAGAACGTCTGATTCGGTTTCGATTCGGCGAACACGACACCAGGCACGGCAACCGGCTTCGAGACCTCGAGCCCCGCGCACTTCGATCCTCGGATCGGGCGCGGGGCTCCGTGCGTCTTGCCGGCGGTCAGGGCGCGCTGTCGAGGTCCTCGATGAAGTACGCAATCTCGCCCGGTGCGTACCAGGCCAGGTCGATGTCGTCGGCAGAGCCGACCGCGAATTCGGCGTCATCGTCCCCCAGGTCTGCCTGATCGACGATCGCGGCTGCGGCCTGCACGATGTCCGCGGCATCGGCGCCGTCGAGATGGAACGAGACCAGCTGCTTCCACGGCACCGAGCCGGAGATGGTGGCCGCGGCTCGATCAAGCTGCGGAGCGGCCGTAGCACCGGCCACATCTGCGGCGATGACGACGCGCAACATCGGCTCATCCGGACCGGCCGCCGCAAGCAGCCGCAGGCACGCCCTCGCCGCGTCGGACAGTGCCAGGTACTCCAGGTCTTCCTCCAACGCGTCGGGATACTCCTGCCGAAGGTCGTCGGTGACGGCGAACACGATTCCTCCGCGCGGGGTGATCTCACGATCGGCCACCACCTGTCGCAATGTCGACATCGTCGCCGGGACGTAGATCCTCATCGATCCGCTCCGGGTCCGCGAGAGCCGGACGGCCTTGGTGTGGTTGTTGGGCGCTCCGCCTGCCCGATGGCGGTGCTGCGTCGAGCCGGGCGGCGTGTGGGCCGCTGCTGCTCGACCGGCTCCTGGTTCACCACCGCGACCACCTCCTCGGCGGCGGCGATTCCGGCCGCCTCACCCCCGGCGGCAACCGCGACCACTTCCTCCACCGCAGCCACCTCACCCACCGCAGCCACCTCACCTACCGCGACCACCGCAGCCACCGCACCTACCGCGGCCACCGCACCTACCGCAGCCGCCTCACCTACCGCAACCTCCACCGCGGCCTCCGCGATCACCTCGCCGATTTCGTCCGCGGCCGAACCATCAACGACCTCTGTGCTCGACAGGGCTGACACTGCCTGGGCGGAGCCCGGCAGCAGTTCTTCGATGGCCTCACCGATGTGGAGTGCGAACTCCCCGAGGTCGGGAATCGCGTCCCGATCGGCGGTCAGGCCGAAAAAGATGGCTCCGTTGTAGGACGTGCACGCCACCGCGAGCGCCTGCCCGGCGGCCAACGGCGCCACCGGATACATCGCCTCCACCGGCGAACCGCCGGCGTACAGGCGGACCTGCGGGCCGGGCACGTTCGTGATCAGGATGTTGTACATCCGGCCCGACAATTGCCCCGCAACCCGAGCACCAAGGGCATGCAGCGTCGGCGGCGCGAACCGGCCCAACGCAAGCAGGGCATCCGCGCCGACCTGCCTACCGGAATCCGAGTGAGCTCCCATCGCGAACGACACCTGATGCAGACGCATCACGGGGTTCGACTCGGCGACGGGGAGATCGACGAGGTACGACACGACCGGGGAGGAGGCCGGCCCCTCCGGTCGACCGTTCGCCGCAGGCCCCAGGACCGACATCGGTGCCAGTGCCCGCAGGGTGGTCGTGGCGGTGACGGCCTCGCCACGAGCAAGCAGCCAGGTGCGCAGCGCCGCGGTGATCAAAGTCAGGATGACGTCGTTGATCGACGCCGAATGCGCGGACCGGATTGTTTTCACATCGGCCAGATCGAGGCGGAAGGTCGCGAACCGCCGCTTCCCACTCATCGTCATGTTGAGCACGGACCGTGGCGCCGGCTTGAGCGTGCGTCGCAGAATCTCCACCACTTCCGCTCCGACGTGCCCCACTTTCGCCACCGTCGAACCGATGTCCGCCGCGGCCAGCCTCACCACGTCCAGCAGATCTGACGGTCGGCTGGTGATGTCGGCGATCGCGTCGACGATCAGATCGACGTCACTGGGCGCCGGCTGCGGAATCCACGGCTGCTCCGGCAGCGTCCGTGGCCGCTCGGAGAGATCCAGGATCGCGGCTGCGACGTCAACCGCCCCGATCCGGTCGACCATCGCATGATGCGTCTTGTTGATCAACGCAATGCGGCCATTCTGCAGGCCCTCGATAACGTACAGCTCCCACAGCGGCCGGGTCCGATCGAGCGGCCGGGAGATCAGCCGGCCGACCATGTCCTCCAGCTGGGCCGCAGTTCCGGGTTCCGGCAGCGCCGACCGTCGAACGTGGTACGTCAGGTCGAAATTCGCGTCGTCCACCCACACCGGCCGCGCCAACCGACCAGGAACGAAACGGACCCGCTGCCGGTAACGAGGCACCAGGGTCAGCCGAGCGGCGATGAGGTCGACCAGGTGCTGGTAGTCGAACGTGCCCGGGGCCGGCTGCAGGACCACCACGCCCCCGACGTGCATCGGTGCGGACTTGTCCTCGGCGTAGAGGAACGCGGCGTCGGTCGCCGAAAGGCGGTCGGTCATGCCTCATGGTGACACAGGCCGAGCTGCCCCAAGCCGAGCTGCGCCGCGCCGCCTCATCCCGAGACGACCGCAGTGCGCGGCGGCGCCGTTCGAACCGGCTGCAGCTCCGATGCCAGCTCGCGCAGCGCCTTTCGCAGCGGCGAACTCGGCGCAACCTCCGACAGCGGTTCGCCCCGCATCCAGGCCTTGTCCATGCTGGGCCGGTCCTCGGGCAACGCCGCGGTCACCGCCGCTCCCGAGAACCGGGACAACGCTGTTCTGGCCTCGTCGATGGACGCGGCCGTGCGCCGTACCCGATTGAGCACGATGCGGGGCCGCACGGCCGGCAGCACTTCTTTCAGCTCGGCCAGACCCCTGGTCAGCCGTTCCATTCCGGACGGATCAGCCGAGCCCACCACCAGCACGACGTCGGCCGCAGTCAGGACGGCCAGCGTTGCGCCGTTGCGCCGCGGAGCGGCGGTGTCGAAGGTGATCTCCTCGTCGGCCTCGAGGCAGAACCCACAGTCCACGAAGGTCATCGGAGCCATTGATCTCGCGACGTTCAGCAGCGTCGGAATTGCCGACGGGCGCACCTCCGGCCACCGATCGGCCCTGGTGATGCCGGTCAGCAGACGCAAGTTCGGCGCAATCGCCCAGACCAGCTTCGTCAGCTCGGCCAGATCCAGCCGGCCGTTGGCGGCATGTCGGCAGGCCCCGGCCAGGCCGGGTGACTCGTCGAGTAGCCCGAACGCGCTCGCCTGCACGCCGCCGTAGATGTCGGCGTCGACCAGCAAGGTCGGCACGCCCGTGGCGGCCGACTCCACTGCCAGGTTTCCGGCCACCGCGCTCCGGCCTGGCGAGCCGACCGGGCCCCAGACTGCGATGACGCGGCCACCGGGCGGCGGGTCGGCCGGCGGCGCGGGCTCGGGGGTTCCCGGAATCCGATCAGCGCTCGGCAGGGCGAGTCGGGGGTCGGCGAACCCGACGGGTGCCGAGCCCGGCTGCGTCGGGGTTTCGGAGGTGCGCGCGGTGACCGCGACGCGAGCGGCGGCCAGTAGAGCCGGAGCTCCGACGTCGTCCGCAATCAGATTCAGAATGCCGAGGCGGGTGAGCCGGGCCTTGACCCGCTCGTCCCCGGCCGGGTGGATTCCGAGGATGGCAACACCAGCGGCCGCCAGCCGCTGCACCACTTCGGTGTCCAGCCGGCGCAGACCGGCCGAGAGTACGACCACCGAAGCCTGACCGGTGGTGGCGGCGGCCAGCACGTCGGCGACGTCGACGCAGCGGCGGATCACCGTCATCCCCGACCCGGGTCGGTCGAGCGCAGCCACCAGATCGTTCTCCCAGTTCTGGCCGTTGCCCGCGGTGAGAAGCCCGGGGCTCATCTGTTCCCGCTCCACAACGCGACGAAGGCCTCACCCCTGGGTAACGTCTTGACCAGTTGATCGGCCGACGCCGGGGGGACCAGTACGGCGACCTGGTAACGGTTCGACGTCGCCCCGGACAGTCCGCCAGAGGCCGGCGCGCTCACCGACTGCACCGTGACTTTCGCGGAGATGAGTTCGGTCTTGGTGTCGACGGCCGTGGTGGTACCGCCGATGATCAGGTAGAGGTCGATCAGCGATCCGTGCGTCACGCCGGGCGGCATCCGATCCGGCGAGACACCGATGACGACGATCCGCCCGGCCGCCGTGGGCCGCACGGCCGATACCGGCACCAGGTCACCCGCCCTCACCGGCACCACCAACCCGGACCCGACGATTTTGCCCACGTCGGAAGCAGCCAGGTAGTTGCCGGCGCCGGAACCGAGATTGACATCGACCGGCACCAGGTCGCCCGCGGTCAGGACGGTACCGGTGGCAAGGTCCCTGCCTGCGGCCCAAACCGCAGTGGTGTGTGAGCTGGCACCGATCACCCGCGCTCCTACTACGACGGCCGCTATCACCAGGAGCAACCCCCCGATGATGCGGATGTCGAGCCACCGCGGCCGGGTGGTCCGCCGTGGAACGGCAGCGCCGTCAACCCCGCTTGTCTTCATGAATCCCCCGTGTTGGTTCTTTCCACGACCGATGTCTCACCGATCGGCCCCGACTCCCCTGGGGCAATTGTGGATGGTTGGTCCCTGTTATGCCAACTGTGCCAGACTGAACCGGTTGCCAAAGCGGCTCAAAGCTCCTCGCTGCTGGCTACCGAGCGCAAATTGCTGATTCTATGGCCCGACCGACGAGAAGGACGAGGACGAACTTGCGCACTGAACGCTTTTTCACCGCGGTCACCGTGGCGGACATCAGGTCCAGTTTCGAGGTCTGCAACAGCCCGACGTGCTGATGTGCGTCGTGAACAAGTCGTTGGCGGAGGCTTCCGCCCGAACCCGGAGAGAGGTATGGGTGTGACCGCGGATCGTTTCCTGACCTTGGCGGACGTGGCCGAGATCCTTAACATTTCGACCTCGCAGACCTATGCATTGGTCCGCAGCGGTGACCTGAAGGGCATCCAGATCGGTGGGCGGAACCAGTGGCGGGTCGAGCGCACCCGACTGGAGGAATACATCGACCAGGCCTACGAGCGAACGGTCGCTTCCTTGTCGGAACTGCCCGCTTCCCTGCCCGCTGACTCCTGACCGTCCACCATCCGGGTTGGTGCCGTACCGATCCAATGCACGTCGCCCTGGTCGGCCCGAGCTGGCCGCAGCCGACGGGCGACCCGCCGTCGGCGCTTTCCCCCAGGTCGTGATGCGTCATGCAAGCAGCCCGAGCCCGATGAGGTGCCGGTGGAATTTCGTCGCCCGATTTAGGGACCTCACTAGCGGCGCTCTTCGCACCGAGGCGGGCACACCAGTCGCACAACGGACCGTGAATGAGGCTTCGCGGATCACCGGCAGGTCGGAGTGCGACGTCCGAACAGCCACGGCACGTTTCGCGCGGAGCCTCGGCGACACTTCTCCACTCCGGACACGCAGCGCCCCACGTTCGAGCAATACTTCGAACCTGCCTACCCGTAGGGACCGGTCAACCAACCGGCTCAGCCCAACGGCAGCGCACTGACCAGCACGACTGAGCCGAGCGGCACCAGCACCACCGACCGCACCGAAGCCGTGCGTCGTGGTTCCCACGGTGCATGCAGTGCCATCTCGAGAAAATCCGCTCCGACTCGATCAACGGTGCCGGTGACTTCGGTGTGCAGGCTGGTCGGCTCGCCCACTCCCCCGGCCACGACCAGGGCGATCGGAGAGCGATCCCGAGCCAGCCCGCGCATGGCATGACGCAGGTTCAATCGCAACTCCACCCCCTTCAGCGCCGGCCCGGTGGCCGCCGACAAGCCCTCGATCATGGTGGTGGCCGCAAGCGCCACCACCGTCTCCCGTCCTGGAGCCTCGTGTACGAGAACCCAGTCAGGACCGACCTTCTGCAGATTTCCGGTCACGGTCAGCCCCGCCGTCGTCCGGAACCGGATCGGGCGGCCGACGGCCCCGGCGATCCGCTCCACCATCGAGATCGCTCCGGCGGCTACGCGTTGCCGATCAGCCAGCTCGGCCATCATCTCGGCGTCGGCGAGGTCGTCGAATCGTGCTTCCAAATCGTCGAAGAGCTGCTCCCATCGCATCGATCAACCGTCGTCGATGCAACGCCATTCGTCAAGGACGGACCGAATCGGCTTGCTTAGCTCATTTGATGCTGTTTGACTGCGTTACATGCGCTTTAACCGAGATCGTCAGGCTTTGTGGCCGACTGATCAGGAGATGACGTCAATAACGGTCGATGACGGCTCCGTCAGCCGGGCCTGGTGGCAGCTCTTGAGCTCGATCGCCGCGCTGGCCGCGCTCGCAATGCTGCTACCAATGCCGTGGGCGGCGATCGGCGCAGTGACCGGCTCTGCCAAGGCGGGTTCGGACGTCGGTGCGGTCGGGCAGACGGCGATGTTGGCAATCGCCTCGACGGCAGTATGGATCCTGTTGGTGTGGTCGGCGACTGTTGCCTTCTGCGTCGGTATCGGGCGGCTCCCGGGCACTGCAGGCGCTGTCGGCCGGCTGATTCTGGCCCGGATCGCACCCGCTTTCGCGCGCAGGCTCGTACTCACTGTCGTCGGCGCAGCCATGGTGACCGGAGTGGCCGGGTACGGAACAGCGGCAGCCGCTACCACCACTTCCGGCTCCTCGCATCAGGCAGACGCGCACCAGGGGAACGCGAGCGGTCAACAGCTCGTCGGATCGGCTGACCCTGCCCGGAGTTGGATCGCCGTCGAGGGGTCGACGGTCCAACTCGGAGCAGGCTCGGCACAGCCCCGGTCCGGCGCCGTGCCGGATCTCGGCTCGGTGAACCTCGACTGGCCGGACGGCCGGGCCGCGAATCAGCTCGGCGGAATGCCGGGCCCCCCGAGCCCTCCGACGCCAGCGCCGACCGCTCGCACCCACCCCGCCGCTCGCAACGACCCGGCGGGGGACCCAGCCGGAGACCCGGCCGGAGACCGGGCGAAAAAACAGCCAGCGACGGCGGTGAATGTCGATTGGCCGTCCGGCACCGCGGCTCGCCGCGGCGAGGTCGTGGTGCTGCGCGGCGACTCTCTGTGGTCGATCGCGGCGCGGCAGCTGCCCGGCGAAGCCACTGACGCAGAGATCGATCGGACCTGGCATCAGTGGTACACGGCGAACGCCGCCGTTCTCGGCAGCGATCCAAACCTGATCTTCCCCGGGCAGGTTCTGCTGCCCCCGACCCAACGAACGGATGACCGACCATGAGCTCAGCACTGTTGTCCACCGACCGTTCGACCGCACCGGCGACGTCCACCGTTCCCGCGAAGGTGGCCGACGATCGCCCGTATCTCGCCGCGGTACCGGACTGCGAACCACCGTTCGACGACGAACGGTCTGCTGCGAGCAGGCTGCAGCAGCTGCGCCTGGCCGGACAGTCGCGGGCCGGCGCCACTGCCGCCAGAACGCTCGAGGATCCGCTGGTTCGGCCCTGGCCCGGGCAGCGCACCATCGGACTGGTTCGAGTGCCGGACACGATTGCGGATTCGCGGGTACCGGGCTGGTCGCAGGAGGTCGACATCGGCGTACGCCGCACGACGACTGCGGAACTACCACCCGCGACCCGGTCCGGTCCGGTACTCGCCCGAGCCTTGGTCGAAGTGCTCTGCGGGCAGCGACCGTTGTCGCAACTCCGTGTGCACTGCGCGCCGGAGGTGTTCGCCGGACTGCAGAGCAGACCCTTGGCCCGCGGCGCCCTTGGCCACCTGCTCAACGTTCGGGTCTGCGAGCCGGCCGACGGTGTCGCGGAGATCAGCGTCGCATTCCGCCGCGGAGAACGAGTACGCGCCATCGCCTTTCGGATTCAGGGCGTCGATGGCCGATGGCGCGTCACCGCTCTGCAGACGGGCTGAGCGATCAGAGCGCCCCCGGGCGGCCGTGGCACACCTTGTACTTCTTGCCCGAGCCGCAGAAGCACGGCGCGTTTCTCGACGGTGCGTTGCCGCTCCCGCTCGAGGTCTCGGTCGACGTCGGCTCCGCCGAGACCCCAGAGACCCCTGAGACCGCTGAAACCACTGAGATCTCCGAAATTTCGGTGCCACCGTCCTCGCTCGGGCCGGAATAGCTCAGCGCAGCGGCCGGGGCAGCGGGTCGGGCGAGGCCCTTGGCCTTCAACGCAGCCGGTGCTCCGTCCGTGTCGTGGACGACCGGGGCCGGTGCTTGCTGGCTGGGCAGCGGCTGGACGGGGCGAATCCTGGTCCGAACCGCCCCGGCCTGCTTGCCGCCTACCGGCTTCGGCGGTGGTAGCGAGCTTCCGCGCCGGCCCGTCGCCGCCGCGCTGTTCTCCGCAATCGGCTGGGAGGGCGCCGGATCAAGATCACCGTCCTCCACCGGGACGCCGCCCTCACCCTCGGCGCTTTCGGCGGGGACCACCTGAACCTGGAGGTTGTAGAGGAATCCGACCGACTCCTCCTTCAAGGAGTCGAGCATCGCGTTGAACATGTCGAAGCCCTCGCGCTGGTACTCGATCAGCGGATCCCGCTGCGCCATCGCTCGCAGGCCGATGCCCTCCTTGAGATAGTCCATCTCGTAGAGGTGCTCGCGCCATTTGCGGTCCAGCACGGAAAGCACCACCCGGCGCTCCAGCTCCCGGGTGATCTCCGGGCTCAACGCTTCCTCGCGATCGGCCCAGGCCCGACGGGCGTCCACGAGCACAGCCTCGCGCAGCGAATTCCGCGTCAGGTCGCCGTGCTCCTGGCTGACGCCGTCCGGAGTGACCGTGACCGGGTAGAGCGTCTTGAGCGCCGCCCACAGCGTGTCGGTATCCCAGTCCTCTGCGTAGCCACCCTGGGACACAGCCCCGTCGATGTACGCAGTGACCACGTCGGTGATCATGTTCTGCACCTGGACGTGAAGGTCCTCGCCGTCCAGAACTCGCTTGCGCTCCTCGTAGATGACCGTCCGCTGCTTGTTCATGACCTCGTCGTACTTGAGGACGTTCTTGCGGATCTCGAAGTTCTGCTGCTCGACCTGGGTCTGCGCGCTCCTGATCGCCTTCGACACGAACTTGTGCTCGATCGGCATGTCGTCGGGCATCCGCAGCCGGGTCATCAGCATCTCCACCGTGCCACCGCCGACCCGGCGCATCAGATCGTCACCCAGCGAGAGGTAGAACCGGGACTCGCCCGGGTCACCCTGCCGACCGGAACGGCCGCGCAACTGGTTGTCGATGCGCCGCGATTCGTGCCGCTCGGTGCCCAGCACATACAGCCCACCAGCGGCCCGGACCTTCTCCGCTTCGGCCCTGCTCTTCTTCGTAGCGGCCTCCAGCGCGTCGGGCCACGCTGCCTCGTACTCCTCCGGAGTCTCCGCCGGACTCAGGCCGCGCTCCCGCAGATCGAGGTCTGCGGTGAAGTCCACGTTGCCGCCGAGCACGATGTCGGTGCCGCGACCGGCCATGTTGGTGGCCACCGTGACGGCGGCCGCCCGGCCGGCCTGAGCGATGATGGCCGCTTCCCTGGCATGGTTCTTGGCGTTCAGCACCTCGTGCGGCACACCTGCCCGCAGCAGCAGCTTGGACAGCAGCTCCGACTTCTCCACCGACGCGGTGCCGACCAGGACCGGCTGCCCCTTCTCGTGTCGTTCGGCAATGTCAGAGACGACGGCGTCGAACTTGGCGTCCTCCCCCTTGTAGATGAGGTCGCCCTCGTCCAGACGCTGCACCGGCTTGTTGGACGGAATGGGAACGACCCCGAGCTTGTAGGTCGAACTGAGCTCCGCCGCTTCGGTCTGCGCGGTGCCCGTCATGCCGGCCAGCCGCTCGTACAGCCGGAAGTAGTTCTGCAGGGTGATGGTGGCCAGGGTCTGGTTCTCGGCCTTGATCTCGACGCCTTCCTTGGCCTCGATCGCCTGGTGCATGCCCTCGTTGTACCGCCGGCCGTGCAGAACCCGGCCGGTGAACTCGTCGACGATCAGCACCTCGCCGGACACCACGATGTAGTCGCGATCCTTCTTGTACAGCTCTTTCGCCTTCAGCGCGTTGTTCAGGAAGCCGACCAAAGGTGTGTTCACCGACTCGTACAGGTTGTCGATGCCCAGTGCCTGTTCGACCTTCGCCACCCCGTCCTCGGTGACGCCGACGGTGCGCTTGGACTCGTCGACCTCGTAGTCGGCCTCCAGACGAAGCCGCGGCACCAGCCGGGCGAACTCGGAGTACCACTTCGACGACTGGTCGGCCGGCCCCGAGATGATCAGCGGGGTTCTGGCCTCGTCGATCAGGATCGAGTCGACCTCGTCCACCACGGCGAAGAAGTGCCCCCGCTGCACCAGATCATCCTTGGACCAGGCCATGTTGTCGCGCAGGTAGTCGAAGCCGAACTCGTTGTTGGTGCCGTAGGTAATGTCGGCGGCGTACTGCGCCTTACGGACCTCGGGCGTCTGCTGGGACAGGATCACGCCGACCTCGAGCCCGAGGAAGCGGTGGACCCGGCCCATCCACTCGGAATCGCGTTGGGCCAGGTAGTCGTTCGTGGTGACCAGGTGCACCCCACGGCCTTCGAGTGCATTGAGATACACGGGCAGGGTCGACACCAGGGTTTTGCCCTCGCCGGTCTTCATCTCGGCGATGTTGCCGAGATGCAACGCGGCTCCACCCATCAGCTGGACGTCGAAGTGCCGCTGTCCCAGCGTCCGCTTCGCGGCCTCTCGGACCACTGCAAACGCCTCCGGCAGGATGTCGTCGGTGGTCTCCCCGGCGGCGAGTCGAGCCTTGAACGTATCGGTGAGTTCTCGGAGTTCAGCGTCGGTCAGATCCGTGAAATCGGACTCGATGGCGTTGATGTGGTCGGCGATCGTGCGCAGACGTTTTATCGTCTTGGCCTCGCCGGCACGGAGCAGTCGGGACAGAACCACGTGGTCACCCTCGGTCGATTTTCGCATCATCCGCAGCTGGGAGCCGAATGGGCGCGGCCAGCCAGGGCCAGGAACTCTTGGTGCCCCCGGCATCACCAATGGTAAGCGCAACCCGACCCGGACGTGGCCGGAAGGGACCGCGGCCCAGAAGGCGACCGACCAGCCTTTCCCGCCGGAGCTGCCGGACGATCGACCAGGCGCAGACGGCTCCCGGCGTCAGACCAGGCGCAGCAGTCCGTAGTCGAAGCCCTTGCGCCGGTAGACCACCGAGCAGAGCCCGCTCTCTGCGTCCTTGAAGAGGTAGAAATCGTGCCCGACGAGCTCCATCTGGAACAGCGCCTGATCCACGGTGATCGGATCCGCGGGGTGATCCTTGATCCGCACCACCTGACCGGGTCCGTCACCGGCGGCGTCCCCCAGGCCATCGTCCTGCCACCGATCGGCGGTCGAGGTGTCCCGCGGACCGCCGGCGGCGCCGTCAACCTGTTCGGGAGCTTCCGGCAGTCCCCCACCGGGACCCGCGACGGCCGAGATCGGAGTCCTGGCGTGCTGCTTGTGGTGCCGGATGTCGGCGGAGCGACGCAGTCGGGCCTCGAGTTTGGCGACCGCGGAGTCGAGCGCGCCGTAGAAGCTGTCAGCACTGGCTTCGGCCCGTACAGCCGGCCCTCTGCTGGCGAGTGTGATCTGAACGCGCTGGCAGGTCTTCGACAGCCGTCGGTTCGTCTCGTGCGACAACTCCACGTCGACTCGGATGATCTTCGAGTCGTATCGCTCGCTACGAGCCAATTTGTCGGCCACGTGCGTCCGGAAGTGCTCCGGCACCTCGACGTTGCGGCCCTTGACGACGATATCCACGTGTTCTCCCGGCGGGTTGCGGCGGCACGGCGTTCCCGGGCGCGCCCAGCGAATGGTGGTGCCCGAGCGCATTCGGAGCGTTGGCGGCACCGGACTCGCCCGGGTTAAGACGAACCTACCGTTCTGGTGCCGGAGCGCAAGGCAGGCAACACCAACGGGCCATCCGGGTGTCGGCTGTCCGTCGCGCACTGTTGATCGAACGGCCATCCCGGTCCGGTAGGGGCATCATCTCCCTCGTTCGGAGCACCAGGGCGCCGCAGTGGCGATGGCCAGTTCCATGTCCACCTCCAGCCCGGCGGTGGCCAGCACCCGGCAGCTGGCAACCATGGTCGCCCCGCTGGTCAGGACGTCGTCCAGCAGCACCACCGACGCTCCGGACGGCGGCGCTCCGGATTTCTGGAACCGGACCCGACCGTTGAGGTTGGCCAGCCGGCCGGCTGCGTCCAGGCCTACCGAGTCGCGCGCCCGGCCCGCCGTGTACAGGCAGGGCGCCACACCCGCCGCAATCCCACGCTCGGCCAGCGCCCGCGCAGCAGCATTCGCCATCCCGATGACCGGATCGCCGCCACGTCGACGAGCCGCACTGCGTCGGCTGGGGGCGGGCACTATCCAGATCTCGGCCGATACCAGAGCGCTGCGTTGCAGACGCAACAGCGCCAGGCCCACCGCCAGGCCCAGGAGCGGCGGCAGGTCGGACCGACCGTGTTCCTTGCCCGCCAGGATGGCCGCACGCGCCGGGCCTGCGTAGCGAGTGAGAGCCCGAGCCGGTGGAAGCCGGAATCCGGTAGCGGCATCGAGGGTGGACTCCGGTAGCGCCAGGAGCCGCGGGCGGCCCTGCAGCGTGCCGGCGCAGCCCGCACACCAGGGTTCCGGCCCGCCGCATCCTGGACACGGACGCGGCAGCATCAAGTCCAGCCCCGTCCGGACAGTGCGGCCGATGGCGGACGCCGCAAGCTTCATCGATCGAGCATCGCGTTCGCACTCGATCGCGGCCATCTGCCGACAAAAAATGTGGACAGCCCGAAGCCGGTGGACAACTCGGACGAGGCCACAGCTTGTTCAGTCGGGAAAGAACGGGTTCATGCCGGTGGACAGGGCCGGGTCGACGGTCGCCCAGCGACCGGCGCTCAGCGAACCCTGCAGTTCGAGGATGGTGCCGACCCGATCGGGCAGGCCGACCGAAACGTAGATCCGCCCTGGATAGCTGTCCGGCGCGTCGGCGCCGACTCCGGCCGTTGAACTCGGATCGGAGCCGACCTTGGAAACGGCCATGCCCTGGACGTCGGCCGTCAGATCCTGGCTGGTCACCGCCTTCGCATCGGAGCCGTCGATGGGCAGGTCGACGATCGATCGATAGCTCAGCGACGGGTTCTTCGACACGATCAGGATCTGGCTTGCGCTGCGAAAGGCGACCGGTCCCACCGAATCGAGCTCACCGCGCAGCTCTTGCAGGTTGATCAGGGTCAGCGCCTCCGGCGTCTCGGGCGTCGCGGGCGGTGTGGCGCGTGTGGTCGCCGTGTTGGCCGGTGCGGCGATCGCGCCGACGTACAGTTTCCCGCCGGCAACGATCGCGACCCGAACGCCGTCCGGTGACAAGGTCAGTGCAGTCACCGCGCCCTTGCCGGCCAACTGCGTGACGCCGACCTTCGCGCGGCTCGCCGTGCCGGTGCCCGTCGTACCCGGGCTCGTCAGGCTGGTCGAGATCTGGTAGACCTCGGGATTCTTCGAGGCGCCGTTCTGCACCACCCACACCTCGTCGCCGGAGCGGCTGAAGCTCGGCTGGGTCAACGTCGGGGCTTCCAGTGCCCTCGCGGTGACCTGCAGGTTCAGCGGCTGACCGATCAGCAACGCCTGCCCGGCCTTGCGTCCCCGAACGTTGGACACCGCGGCCAGGGTGCCGTTCGCGGCGGACATCGCGGCGGACTGCACCTGGGCCGAGCCGGTACCCACCGGACCGTACAGCGGCGTGCGCGTCTGCAGGTCGATGATCGCGCCCCGCGGATCGATCAGGTACGGGTCGGTCGCCACAGACCCGTTGCCCGGCACCCGGTCAGGATTGAAGGACTGCACGGTGGAGAGCGTGTACGTCGGCGTCTTGCGGTCCAGTGGAACTCCGTCGAGGCTGATCGCCACCTGGCTGGGTTCCGGGTAGAGCGTCCAGACGACCTGCGCGACCAGCGCATTCCGGTCCGCAGGGGTGGGCAATTTGACGCCGAGCAGGTCGATCTTCGTGGTCACCCCGTCCGGCGCCAGGGCAACGGTGGTGCGCAGCGAACCACCGGTCAACTCCGACAGCGCGGCTCCCTTCAACACACCGGCCGGCCCTTGGATCAGCAGGCTGATCAAAGTGGCAACCCGGTTCTCCGGTTTGTTGCTGGCCTTGATCAGATAGCGGCGGTCGGGAACCACGACCGTGCGCGTCGAGTCCAGGAAGTAGATGGTGCGGGCGGCGAAAACGTTCCGGAAATCCGAATCGAGGATCAACAGCTCGGCCGGCGGGTCGGTGATGCGCCACTGGCCGCCCTCCTGGACCAGGTGGACGGCGATCCGATAGGTTGCGCCGTTGCCGCTGTGGTACGCCTTGTCGCGATCAAGGGTTCCCCCAGAGGTTCCGCTGATGGTGATGACCGACGAGTCGGCCGGGCTGGGGTCGACCCGGCCCTGATCGGACAGGATGGCGACGGTCTGGGGCGGCTGCCAACTCTGCTGGGCCTTGGCGGTCAGATACTGCTTGGGCGCCGAATACGCCGAGCCGGCCGTCCCGGCGACCGAGATCCGGGCCGCTGCGGCGATGAAGCCGCGTACCACCGCATCGGGGCGCATGCCGGGAACCGGAGTCGCGGGTGCCTGCTCACTGACCGGGTTCGCCACTTTGGTCACATCGTGCACATCGCCGGATCCCGGTATGCCCGAGCACGCAGTGAGCAGGAACGCGCCGATCAGCAGCACTGCGATCCGGCGGGTGACGGTCATCGGACGGATCTCATCGGGCTCGCTCTCTGCTGCTGACTGCGGCCGGCTGACGCCGCCGGCCCGCGCCGGGGAAACCCTCACTGATTGCCGCCGTCGGTATTGTCCAGTCCCGGCCAGGTCAGGATCCCGCCGGCCGGCAAGGCTCCGGCCAGTCCGTGGTGGCTCCAGTTCCGGGTGTCTGGATCGGCAGCGCCCGGTACCGGTTCGTCGACGTCGTCGCCGCCCATCCGCAACGGTAGCGGCGAGGAGGTGACGAGGGTGTCCAGATGCAAGGGAAGGGTAAGCCGGAAGCGAGCCCCCTGGCCGGGCGCTCCCGACGCCTGCAGCCAGCCGCCGTGCAGCCGGGCGTCCTCGAGTGCGATGGCAAGGCCGAGGCCGGTGCCTCCGGTCTGGCGCTGTCGCGACGGATCCGCCCGCCAGAACCGGTTGAAGACCAGCCCCGCCTCGCCCGGCTTCAGGCCGACGCCGGAGTCGGTGACCGTGACGGCGAGCACCTGTTCATCGCTGGCCAGTTCGACCTCGACGGTGCCGCCCTCGGCGTGATCGATGGCATTGTTCAGCAGGTTCCGAAGGATGCGTTCGATCCGGCGGCCGTCGATTTCGGCGACCACCGGAACGGCGGGTAGCCGCCGAACGAGCAACACGCCGGCGTTGGCGGCCAGGATCTCGGACGCCGCGACGCAATAGGTGATCACCCCGCGGACGTCGACCCGTTCGGCGGTGAGCTCGGCCATTCCGGCGTCGTAGCGGCTGATCTCGAGCAGGTCGGCGAGCAACGTCTCGAACCGATCCAACTCGTTGACCAACAACTCTGTCGAGCGACCCAGGTGTGGCGGCAGCTGGTCGCGGCTGTCGTAGAGCAGGTCGGCTGCCATCCGCACGGTTGTGACCGGAGTTCTCAACTCGTGCGACACATCAGAGGTGAACCGCCGCTGCAGGTTCCCGAACTCCTCCAACTGACGGATCTGAGCGCGAATCGCGTCGGCCATGCCGTTAAACGACCTGGCCAGTGTGGTCAGCTCGTTCGGCCCCTTGACCGGCATCCGCTCGGCCAGGTCGCCCGCGGCCAGCCGCTGGGCAACCGCGGCTGCCCGGCGCACCGGGCGAACCACCTGCAGGGCGACCAGAACCGCGATCAGCGTCAGCGCGAAGGCCAGCCCCGCACCGCCCAGCAAAAGCGTGTTCTGCACCACCGACGCAGTGGTCTGGTCCGAGGTCAAGGGGAATATCAAGAATACCGAAAAGCTGTCCGTGCTGGTCAGAGCAGGCGAGCCGACCACAAGTGCCGGTACGTTGACACCCTCGCGGCGGACCGTTGTGTACTGGTAGGCCAAGGTTCCGGAAGCGACCCTGGCGCGAAGGGCCTCCGGAACGTCCGGATACAAGCCCTGCGCCAGCGACGGTGCGGCATCCGGCACGATGACCGGGTCGAAGGCCCCGGTATTGCTGCTGCCCGTGGCGTTCGAGTCGTTGGCAAGAGCCGGGTTCCCCAGCTTCTGCAGTGTCAGCCCCAGCTCGCTCTTGAGCGACGTCGGATCGGTGTCCGCGCCGCGCAGATCCGTTCGCACCGTGTCGGCAGCCTTCTGCACCTCGGCGATTGCGACGTTCTGTCGCGATCCCAGCAGGCCCCTGGTGATCTGCTGCTGCAGGATCACACCGATGCCGGACATGGCCAGGGTGGAGAAGAACAACGTCAGCACGATCACCCGCAGCAGCAGGGACCGACTCCAGAAGGACAGCGCGGCACGGATCCGCGAGCCCTGCGACCGCAGTGTTTGGGCCCGCCGCCCGGTCGATGTGCTCGCCGGCGAAGGACCAGCGGTCACGCGATGCCGGCCTTGTAGCCCACGCCTCGAACGGTCACGACCACTTCCGGCCGTTCCGGATCCTTCTCGATCTTGCTGCGTAGCCGCTGCACGTGCACGTTCACCAGTCTGGTGTCCGCCGCATGTCGATAGCCCCAGACCTGCTCGAGGAGCACTTCCCTGGTGAACACCTGACGAGGCTTGCGGGCCAGCGCCACCAGCAGATCGAACTCCAACGGGGTCAGCGGGATCGGCTCGTCGGCCCTGGTCACCTGGTGGCCGAGCACATCGATCTCGATGTCGGCCACCCGCAGCATTTCGGCGGTCCCCACGTCGGCGCGCCGAAGCCGGGCCCGGATCCGCGCCGTCAATTCCTTGGGCTTGAACGGCTTCATGACGTAGTCGTCGGCACCGGATTCCAGGCCCAGCACCACGTCGACCGTGTCCGTCTTCGCGGTCAGCATGATGATCGGAATTCCCGACTCCGCCCGGATCTCCTTGCACACGTCCAGGCCCGATGTGCCGGGCAGCATGAGATCCAGCAGGACCAGATCCGGATGAGTTTCCCGGAACGCTTCGAGGGCCTTCGCACCGTCCCGAACCACCGCGGTGTCGAAGCCCTCCCCGCGGAGGACGATCGTCAACATCTCGGCCAGGGCTGGGTCGTCGTCGACAACCAGAACGCGTGCTCTCATGCGTCCATGTTCTCACCCTCGACGACGTGCCGGGCGGAGGTTGCGTCCGGACCCGCCCTGTCGGGATGACGTGGGACGATCGTCTGCGTGAGTCTTCCGCCCTATCCCCCGTCCATCTCCCCCGGTTCGGGGTTCGCCGACGCGCCGCAGCCGGGGCTGTACCCACTGCGGCCATTGACCGTCGGCGAGATCCTGTCCGCGGGACTTCAGGTTGCACGGCGCCACCTGCGGACCCTCGGGCCTATCGCACTCGTGTTGGCCCTGCTGAACGCGGCCGTCTCGCTGGGCGTGATGGCCGCGAACGGCGCGCTGCACGACTTCGCCAGTGGCGACTACGCGCGGCTGCCGGCCACGCCGACCGCCGCGGACCTCCAGGCCTTGTGGGCCACGCTGAGCAGGGTATTCGCCGGCATTGCATCCGGCCTCGTGCTTGCGCTGGCCACGTCGCCGTTCCTCGCCGGAGTCGCCACGCCGTTCACCGCGCAGGCCGCCACGAGTCGAACGGGCGGGTCGACCGGTCCACGTGCCAGGCTCGCCGGTCGGTGGGGGGCACTGCTGGCGGCTGCTGTGGGCGCCGGCGTTCTGACGGCCGTCGGCTTCGCGCTGCTGATCGTGCCCGGTGTGCTGCTCTGGCTGATCTTGATGCCGCTCGGTCCGGTGACGGCGATGGAGGGACTGTCGGTCGGAGCGTCCTTCCGGCGGGCGGCCGTTGTGAGCCGCGGGTTCAAGGGGCGGCTACTGGGCGTCACCCTGCTGGCCGGCCTCTTCGCCTCCCTGGTCTCCCTCGTGGTCGGCATGCTGTTCGGCTCGGCCATCTCCACCAGCGATCCGGTTCGCCACCTGCTGCTGACCGAGGGACTGTCGGTGCTGGTCAGCGCATTCACGCTACCCTTCGTCTCCTGTGTCACGGCGATGCTGTACATCGATATCAGGATGCGCCGGGAAGGTCTCGTCCAGGCTTTGCTGGCGTCCACCTGAACTTGAAACTGACCCTGAGGCGCGAGGCACTCAGCCGAGCAGCTCGGCGAGCAGATCCACCGGCGGCCGCTCCGGAAGCAGTACCGTCCAGGGCGAGAGATAACCCTCGTCGGAAAAGCGTCGGTACATGGCGCCGGTTCGCTCCTGCAGGGCGGCGTCGGCTTCGAATCGATCAAGCTCCCCGGCGGCTCGGCCTCTCGCTCGCTCGGCTGCGACATCGGCGGGGGTGGCCAGCAGAATCTGCCGGTCTGGCACCGGGAGTCCGAACCGGGAGATCTCCAGGTCGAGCACCCATTGCGGAAATCCCGTATCAATGTCGGGCCCCCCGAGCCGAGCTGCTCCGTACGCCGCATTCGAGCTGACATAACGGTCCAGGATGACCAGATCGTGCGCTGCCACCAGAGCCTCGATCTCTCGCGCGGCAGCCCGCCGATCCAGCGCGAACAGCAGAGCCGGACCGTAGACGGAATCCGCCAGGTCGCCCAGCCGGCCGTACAGCGCGTCTCGCACCAGGTCGGCGTGGATGTCGGCGCCATAGCGAGGAAAGGCCATGGTAGCGACGGCGACTCCCGCGGCGGCCGCCTGTTCGGCGACGGCCCGGGTGAGGGTCTGTTTTCCGGAGCCGTCGAGCCCCTCGATGACGATCAGTCGGCCCACTTCATCGCTCCCATGGAACTTCGCTTGGCATGGAACTTCCCTTGGCATGGAACTTTGCTTGGCATGGAACTTCCTTTGGCATGGAACTTTCCTTGGCGCGGAGCATCGCTCGACGCGGAGTCGGACACGCGGAGCATCGCTGGGCGCCGAGTCGGACCCATCGAAAAGGCCGCACAGCGAGGCTGATCGGGTAGCTGGTACGGCCGGCTGGGTGAAGCCGGCTCGTCCGCGCACTGCACTGTCCGGTCACTGTCCGTTCAACTTGCCCCACCACTCGCCCTTGCTACATCCCTCGCGACAGGCTGCCTCTTGCCACTGCCCTGGCCTTGCCACTGCCGTTGCCCCCTTGCCATTGCCCTGCCCCCTTTGACACTGCCCTTGCCTTGCCACTGCCCCATCCAAGCATCGTAGGAACGGCGATGCTTGGATGGGGGCATGACAGAACCAGCAACCAAGCCCGAGGTCGACCACCCCACCGGCGAGCCGCCGACCGAACTACAGATACGCGACCTCACGGTCGGCGACGGCCCGGAGGCAGTTCCCGGCGCGAAGGTCCGAGTGCACTACATGGGTGTCGAGTTCGCGAGCGGCGAGGAGTTCGACTCGTCCTGGAATCGCGGCGAATCGATCGAATTTCCGCTTCGCGGACTGATCCAGGGCTGGCAGGACGGTATTCCGGGAATGAAGGTCGGCGGCCGCCGCGAGCTGACCATTCCGCCGCACCTGGCCTACGGTGCGGCCGGTTCCGGTCACCGATTGTCCGGCCAGACGCTGATCTTCATCATCGACCTGCTCGCCGTCGCCTGACGCCTCGCGGTTGGGCGTTCCGCAGGCGATGTCAACCGCGGAGCGCCCAACTGCCCGAACCTCAGTAGCGGTAGTGGTCGGCCTTGTACGGGCCCTCGACGTCAACGCCGATGTACTCCGCCTGCTCCTTGGTGAGCTTGGTCAAGACGCCGCCGAGCGCCTCGACGTGAATCTTCGCGACTTTCTCGTCCAGGTGCTTGGGCAGCCGATAGACCTCGAGGTCGTACTCGTTGCGCTTGGTGAACAGCTCGATCTGGGCGATCGTCTGATTCGCGAACGACGCCGACATCACGAACGACGGGTGGCCGGTGGCGTTGCCGAGATTCAGCAAGCGGCCTTCCGACAGCACCAGGATGGTCTTGCCGTTGCCGAAGGTCCACAGGTGCACCTGCGGCTTGATCTCCAGTCGGTTGATACCGGGAATCCGCGCCAGCCCCGCCATGTCGATCTCGTTGTCGAAGTGACCGATGTTCCCCAGCACCGCCTGGTGCTTCATCTTCTGCATGTGCTCGACGCCGATGATGTCCTTGTTGCCGGTCGTGGTGATGACGAAGTCCGCACGCCCGATGGCCTCGTCGACCGTTGCCACCTCGAAACCGTCCATCAACGCCTGCAACGCACAGATCGGATCGATCTCGGCGATGACAACACGAGCGCCCTGGCCGCGCAACGACTCGGCGCAACCCTTGCCGACGTCGCCGTAACCGGCGATCAGGGCCACCTTGCCGCCGATCAGCACGTCGGTGGCGCGGTTGATGCCGTCGATGAGCGAGTGGCGGCAGCCGTACTTGTTGTCGAATTTCGACTTGGTGACGGAGTCGTTGACGTTGATCGCCGGGAACAGCAGCTCGCCGGCAGCCGCGAGTTGGTACAGACGCAGCACGCCGGTCGTCGTCTCCTCGGTGACACCGAGGATCTTCGGGCCGATCTCGGTGTAGTACCCGGGATCGGTGGCCAACGAATTCCGCAGCAGGTCGAGGATGACGCCGTACTCCTCGGAATCCGACTCGTCGGTGGGCGGAACCACACCGGCCTTCTCGTACTGGACTCCTTTGTGGATCAGCATGGTCACGTCGCCGCCATCGTCGAGGATCATGTTCGGGCCGATCCTCGAACCGTCGGCTGCTCCTGTTTCGCCCCGTTCGGCGGGCGTACTGGAATCGCCGGCTTCGGCGGGGGCCGGCCAGCGCAGCATCTGATCGGTGCACCACCAGTACTCCGGCAGCGTCTCTCCCTTCCAGGCATAGACCGAGACGCCCTTGGGCTCCTCCGGCGTGCCGTACGGCCCGACGACGGTGGCCGCAGCGGCGTGATCCTGGGTGGAGAAGATGTTGCAGGACACCCAGCGCACGTCGGCGCCGAGGCTGATCAACGTTTCGATCAGCACCGCGGTCTGCACCGTCATGTGCAGGGATCCGGCGATACGCGCCCCCTTGAGCGGCTGAGCTTCGCTGTATTCCCGACGCAAGGACATCAACCCCGGCATCTCGTGCTCGGCGAGGGTGATCTCCTTGCGTCCGAATTCGGCCAGGCCGAGATCGGCGACCTTGAAGTCGAGTCCGTTCACGCGATCGGCGGTGGGGCCGACTGCGGTCAGCGTCGATGAGGACATGGATGCTCCTGTTTCGCTTGGTGAAGCGCCGCAGAACTGCGGTCGCAGGGACCGGACTCGGGGTTCCACCCTGCACCGGACGCCCGACGGGGCGTGCATGTCAGTTGTCAGGATACCGACACACTTGCGCTTGCAGCTCTCCCAACGCGTAACGGAGCTCGCCGTCGAGCCGGCTTCGCGAACGCCCCGGCCTTCTCGGCAGGAACGTAGTAGGCCCGTGGTCGACTATGACATCGGATGTACTACGTTCCTGCTGTCTTGCCACCTGCCTGGGCCCGGACGAGGGCCCTGTTCGTCTACGACGTGTGTCCGGTCGAAGACTGCCCCGTCGTCGACTGCCCCGGCATCGGATCTCCGGTTCCCTGGCGCCCCGACGCCGAGGTCCGACCGCCCGAGGTCAGGCCGCCGGAAGACATCCCGCTCACCCCGCTCGAAATGACCCCGCTCGAAGTCACGCGTTCGCCCGAGGCTGCGGACATCGTCGATGCGGAGCCCGGCACCGACTCGGGCTTGTCGCCCTCGGTCGTGGCGCGCGCGCTTGCACCCTGCGGTTCCCTCGCCGCGCCGGAGGTGACGCCGGCAACCGCCACCAGGATCAGAACCAGCAGCAGCGCGCGCAGCAGGCCGATGTGGCCACCCAGGAATCCGATGGACGGCGGTCCGACCAGGAAGGCGAAATAGCCGATGGTGGCGACCGCGCTGACTCGGGCCGCGGCGGCCTTCGGGTCGTCGGCTGCCGCCGACATCCCGACCGGGAACCCCAAGGCCGAGCCCAGACCCCACAGGATCACGCCGAGAACGGCGACAAGTGCGCTGGGTACGAAGATGACGATCAGCAGGCCGACCGCCGCCAGCGCCGCCGACACTCTGAGCACCGGCACCCGACCGAATTTGTCGAGCAGAACGACGCCGCCGATGCGGCCAACCGTCATCGCAGTGACGAACACTCCGAAGACGAAGGCACCGATGGCATTCTTCACGTGATGACCGTCCACCATGGCAAGGGCCAGCCAGTCGTTCGCCGAGCCCTCAGCAAACGCCATGCCGAGCACGATCAGGCCGATCAACAGGGTGCGCCGCTCGCGCCAGATGCTGAGCCGGCTGCGCCAGTTGGACGTCGGTCCGCTGTTCGCCCTCTGTGAATCCACTGCGCGCGCATCTGCACGCTGAGAGTTCGCACCGTGAGGGTTCGCCCGGTGAGAATCTGCACCCTGAGAATCTGCACCCGGGGAACCTGCACCGGGGGAATCTGCACCCGGGGAATCTGCACCGGGTGTGGCTGGAGCTTCCGGGTGTGGCTGGAGCTTCCGAACGGAGATCAGAACCCCGGCGACCAGAACAGCGGCGACGACGCCCAAATGCACCGCGATCGGCACCTGGCGCAGTTCGGCCAGTGCGCCCAACCCGGCACCCACCACGGTTCCGCCACTGAAGGCGGCGTGGAACAACGGCATCACCGTGCGTGCGAGCACCCGTTCGTTGGCTGCGCCCTCGACGTTCATCGCGACGTCGCACATGCCGGTACCGGCGCCGAAGATCGCCAACCCGATCACCACCACGAGCGGTGTGGAGAAAAGGGTGGCACCGATTCCGGCGAGGGCGATTCCGAGCGCCGCACTGATCAGTGCGCAGGCAATCGTGCGCACCGACCCAAAGATCGCCAGCACGTGGCTGGACAGCACGAGTCCGACGATGGATCCTGCGGCCAACGCGAAGACGATCCAGCCCATTTCGGCGGTGGTGGCGTGCAGCGAGTCCCGGATCGCCGGGGTCCGCGAAACCCAGCTGGCCAGCCCCAGTCCGCACAACGAGAAGATGACGAATACGGCGTTGCGCCACCCGACTATCTGAGCGCGCGTCAACCCTGCGGCCAAGCCGGCGCCAGGCACGCTCGCGATGTTGGTCATGAAACCCCTTGTGCGGGCCGAATGCCGGCCCCTCCGTGGTGTGTAGGATCGAATCGATTCGATATCCGCGTTCGATCAAACTAGCGACTGCGTGGTGTGGGGTCAAACCGGATCCGGAGCGGACTTCGGCGGTCCTACCGAAAGTGCTGACGGTGGATTCTTCGAGCGGCCCTGATCGTTTTGGCATCAAGCGGCCGACCCTGGCGGGTGTCGCAGCACTGGCGGGCGTGTCGGTGTCCACCGCGTCGCTGACCTTCTCCGGGTCAGGGCCGGTGTCCCAGGCCACTCGAGATCGGGTTCGGGCGGCCGCGGAACAACTGCGCTACGCCGGCCCTGATCCGCGGGCGCGATCCCTGCGGCAGGGTCGGTCGGGAATCATCGCAGCTGTGTTGGAAGAGACTGTGCTGCAAGGATTTCGGGATCCGGTGAAGATTGCGTTCCTCGACGGGATAGCCCAGCAGCTCGCCGGGTCCGGTCACGCGCTGCTGTTGGTGCCCGACGTCGGTGACGGACTGGGAGTAGGTGACGGGCCGGGGGGAGGTGACGGGCCGGGAGCCACCACCCTGGAGTCGGCCACCATGGACGCGGTGGTGCTGCTGGGTTGCAGCCCACATGTCGCGCGGTCGATTGCCATCACCCGGCGTCGGTCTATCCCCATTGTTGCGCTGGGGAGTACTCCGTTCGCGGACGTGCTGTCCGTGACGCTGGACGATCGAGCCGCCACCGTCACGCTGGCCCGTCACCTGCACGCATTGGGGCACCGGCAGGTCGCGGTGGTCGCTCTGCCGCTCGAGGAAAGTCGGCAGCGCGGCCCGCTGACGTCGGAATGGGAGCAGCGCGCCAACATCTCGACTCCGATGGAACGGCTGGCCGGAGCTCGTGAGATCTTCCCCGACCTCGACGTGGTGCTGACGGCCGGCAGCCTCGTCGACGAGGGACTGTTGGCCGGACGCGAGATCCTCACCCGCGCAGCAGGGTTCGGTCCGCCGACTGCGATCATCGCGCAGAGTGATCTATTGGCCGCCGGCGTCATCCGCGCGGCCCAGGAGCTCGGTCTGCAGGTGCCTGCCGACGTCAGCGTGGTGGGCTTCGATGGGATTCGACTGGACAACGTCATCTCCCACGACCTCACGACAATGGTCCAGCCCGCCGCCGAGCAGGGAGCGACCGCGGGGCGGATGGTGCTGGAGTTGCTGGCCGGCGGCCGGTCGGAAGCCGCGTGCTTCACCAGCGAGTTCCATCTGGGTAACACCACGGCTTCCCCGGCCGGGCATCTCCCTGGATAGTCACCGCTGTCAGCACTCGCGGTCTCAGCACTCGCAAGGGTCAGAACTCCCAGTGTCGGCACTCGCAGGGTCAGAACTGGCAGGCGAGCACCAAGCGGCAGTGTTGAGGGCTTCAAGACGCAGGTCCGCACCAGGTGTCAGCGGCGGCCCAGCGGCCGGATGCGACCGCCGACGCGCACCAGTACCTGGCCGGCGACGATGCGGACCCCCGGCAGCCGGCGGCGGCGAGGTTCCTTGATCCCGTCATACCGCCAGAGGAATTCGCGCTCGGCCAATTCCACCGCAGCGGCGGCCGGCATCTGGGTGCGTTCGACGAGCCGACGGGCGAAATCCCAGCCATCCCGAAAGGCCCCCACGGTCGGCCGGCACGCCGCCCAGTCGACGAATTCGACCGGAAATCGATCGCCCAGCGCTGAGACCAACATCGGCCAACTGCGGGATACCTCATTGGAGCGCTTGCGCAACAGCGCCTTTCGAGCAATCTCCAGCCGGTCGACGTCGAATCCCGGTGGCGGCGGCCCGCTTCCCGTGAGTGCGGCGACCAGTTCGGTCTGGGCGTTCCCGAGGTCTGTCATGCAAGAAGGCCCGTGGTGATTCTGGGATGAGCGCAATGGTCCGCAATCGCGTCCAGCTCCCGGCGCAGTTCGCTCGCCGGCGGGTAGCACCCGTCGCGTTCCAGCATCACCGCCGGCGGCCGGTGCCGACTGGTCAGCTCGGCCAGCAGGTCGAGCACAGGTTGCGGCACCGGATCGGTGTGGGTGTCATGGTAGACACCGTCAGCGCCGGCACCTTCGCTTCCGCCGGCCATGTGCACGTAGGCGATCCGCTCCAGCGGGATCTGGTCGAGCAGGGCGGCCGGCTCGGCGCCACGGTTGAGCGCGTTGGCGTAGACGTTGGCAACGTCCAACAGCAGCAACGCGCCGGTGCGGTCCAGGATCTCGGTCAGGAACTGACCCTCGGTCAGCTCCGCGTCCGGCCAGTCGAAGACGGCGGCGATCGGCTCCAAGGCAAGTGGCACGTCCAATTCCTGCACCAGTAGGGCGACATTTCGGACAACCGCCTCCACCGCCTCCGTCGTCCGTGGGAGGGGCAACAGGTGTCCGGCTTCGACTCCCCCGGCCCGTACGAAGGCGATGTGTTCGCTGACCAACGGCGCACCAACCACCTGTGCGGCTCGCGCGAACCGAGTGATCCGTGCGGGTTGCAGAGGATCGGCTCCACCGAGCGAAAGTCGGGTGCCGTGCGAGACAACCGGAATGCCCCGGCTGAGCACGCCGGTCAGTGCCGCCGGAGGCCTTGGACCGATGGCCTCCGCGACGACCTCCACGAATCCCAGCCGCGGCAGGTCGTCGATGAACCCGCTGATCTCCGGACGCCAGCCGATACCCACGCCCGACACCGGACTACTGATATGACAGCCTTTCTGCGTGGCCGAAGATTCGATCATCCTCCGCACCCGCCACCACCACAGCTACTGCCACCCCCACCGCAGCTACTACCTCCCCCACCGTCGCCGCTTCCTCCGCCATCGCCCATGGCGCCGGCATAGCCGCCGGAATTCGCATACCGCGGCACGTCCGCGGCGCCAGCGAACACCGGATCCATCGCGAACAACGAACCCGTTCCGAACAGTGCGACGGAAAGGCCAACGCCCACTGCACCGTAAGTCGTCCAGGAGGGGTTCTGCGCGGTGGTGAGATGCGTGTTGGCGTTCCGCAAGTGGCGCAGGGCCGCCGTTCCAGCTGCGGTCCTGGCCGGCACCACGGCCAACAGAACCAGGCCGAGCACCCCGACCACGATCATGATCGCCAATAGATTCAGGAACGGATGGCCGTTCTGCAACGCGGCCGCCACCCGAGCCACTCCGACCGCCTCGACGACCAGCAGAATCCCGGCGGCCCGCCTGCATCTCGAGGTCCGCTCCGGGTCATCAACAAGCCACGTGCCCCCAGCTCATCCCGAATGCGGTCCAGCGGGGCGGTCAGCCGCGAATCTGATTTCACCGCGGTGGCCTTGGCGCCGGACTCCGCTGCCTGCAAAATCGCCTGCTGCAGCCCTGACAGGCGAATCCGCTGCGGATAGGGCGCGGCGGCGATCGTGCCAGGTCCCACCGAATCAACCAGCCCCAGCGCCCGCAGCGCGGCCAGAGCCGCGAAGTATGCCTGGCTCCGAAATCCGGCCAGGTAGCCGATGTGTTCCGAATCCAGCGCCCTTCCGGACCGACTGTCGAACAAACCTCTGGTCGCCGAGTGCCGAATTCCCAGCACGACGATGATCGCCAACACGGCAACGACCAAGTAACAGATCAGGAAAGTTGGACCCTCGATGCCCCAGGTATCCCCATCCGCTGCCAACCGTGCTGAGAAGTCCCGGTACTTCATGCTGAGAAGTTCTGGTGGTTCATGTCGCCCTCCGCAGTCGGCTCGTTGGCGCCATTGTCGTCCATGGAAGGCGGATCGGAGCCAGAACTCCCAGACTCGACTCAGCTGGTGATGGCGCCCTGCGCCGCGGATCCGACGAGCTTCGAGTATTTGGCGAGGACGCCCCGCTTGTACTGGTGGTCGAGCGGCGACCACCCAGCCTTTCGCGACTCCAGCTCGGCCGGGTCGACCAGCAGATCCAAAGTGCGAGCGGCGATGTCGACCCGAATCAGGTCGCCGTCCCGCAGGAACGCGATCGGGCCGGCGTCGACGGCCTCCGGAGCGATGTGACCGATGCACAGGCCGGTGGTTCCTCCCGAGAACCGACCGTCGGTCAGGAGCAGCACCTCCTTGCCGAGACCGGCGCCCTTGATGGCCGCGGTGATAGCCAGCATTTCACGCATCCCGGGGCCGCCCTTCGGCCCTTCGTACCGGATGACCACGACGTCTCCGGTCTTGACCTCGCCGTTGGTGAGCGCGTCCATCGCAGCTCGCTCCCGCTCGAAAACCCGGGCCGGGCCCTGGAAGACGGCCACGTCGAACCCGGCCGTCTTGACCACCGCTCCCGCCGGCGCCAACGAACCACGCAGAATGGAGATCCCGCCGGTCTTGTGGAGCGGGTTCTCCAACTTGCGGAGCACCTCACCGTCGAGATCCGGGAGCTCGAGTTCGGCCAGGTTCTCGGCGAGCGTCTTTCCCGTCACTGTCAGCGCGTCGCCGTGCAGCAGCCCGGCATCCAACAACGCCTTCATCACGACGGGGATCCCGCCGACCCGGTCCATGTCATTCATCACAAAGCGACCGAAGGGCTTGAGATCGCCCAGGTGCGGGACCTTGTCGGCGATTCGGTTGAAATCGTCCAGCGTCAGATCGACCTCGGCCTCGTGGGCGATGGCCAGCAGGTGCAGTACCGCGTTGGTCGAACCACCAAGGGCCATCACCACGGCGATGGCGTTCTCGAAGGCCTTCTTCGTCATGATGTCGCGGGCGGTCAGCCCCAGGCGGATCAGCTCGACGACCGCCTCGCCGGAGCGGTGCGCGAAGTAGTCGCGGCGACGATCTGCGGCCGGCGGCGCTGCTGAGCCGGGCAGGGACATGCCGAGCGCCTCGGCCGCCGAGGCCATGGTGTTGGCGGTGTACATGCCACCGCAGGCACCCTCGCCGGGGCAGATCGCACGCTCGATGCGGTCGAGATCCCCGAGGCTCATCTTGCCGGCCTTGCAGGCCCCGACCGCCTCGAAGGCATCGATCAGCGTGACGTCCTTCTCGGTGCCGTCCTCGAGCTTCACCCACCCGGGGGCGATGGTTCCGGCGTAGAGGAAGACGGACGCCAGGTTCAACCGGGCGGCCGCCATCAACATGCCCGGCAGCGATTTGTCGCAGCCAGCCAGCAGAACCGATCCGTCCAAGCGCTCCGCCTGCATGACGGTCTCCACCGAGTCAGCGATGACCTCGCGGGAGACCAGCGAGAAATGCATGCCTTCGTGGCCCATCGAAATGCCGTCGGAGACGGAGATCGTGCCGAACTGCAGCGGGTAACCGCCACCGGCATGCACGCCCTCCTTGGAGGCCTGGGCGAGGCGGTCCAGCGACAGGTTGCACGGGGTGATCTCGTTCCACGAGCTTCCGATGCCGATCTGCGGCTTCACCCAATCGTCGTCACCCATGCCGACGGCTCTGAGCATGCCCCGCGAGGCGGTGCTCTCGATTCCGTCGGTGACGTCGCGACTGCGCGGTTTCAGATCCCGCGGTTCTCTGTCCGTTGTGCTCACGACACAGAGCCTAACGAGGCACACCGACCACCGGCGCCACCGGTCCGAATCACTCCGGCCCACCATTCCAACGCCCTGGTACTTGCGGCACCTCGCGGAGCTGTTACTGCAGTACCTCGCGGAGTTGATCGGCCAGGACGAGAGCCGCCGATCGCAGAGCCGCGACGGACGGGCCGGCCTGCAGCACCGCTCGGCTGGTGGCCGGGAGCACACCGGACAGGTTGTCCCCGAAGACAACCCGGAGATCCGCGACGGTGCCGCCCTGCGCGCCCAGACCCGGGGCCAACAGTGGTCCGTTCACCGCGGCGACGTCGACGCCGGTTCGGCCGACCGTCGCACCCACCACCAGACCGACCGAGCCCAGTGGTCGATCGTTCCGGTTCTGCGCCGCGGCCCCGTCGACGATCGTCTGGGCGACCGATCGGCCGTCTGCGGCCATCGCATGCTGCAATGCGGGGCCCTCCGGGTTGGAGGTCAGCGCCAGGACGAAGACGCCGCGGCCGTTGATCTTCGCCGTTTCGATCGCCGGCTGGAGCGAGGAGAACCCCAGGTACGGCGAGAGCGTCACCGCGTCGGCGGCCAACGGCGAACCTTCGGTGAGGTACGCCGCTGCATACGCGGCCATCGTCGAGCCGATGTCGCCGCGCTTGGCGTCGAGCAGAACCAGGGCACCCGCGCTGCGGGCGTCGGAGATCACCCGTTCCAGCACGGCGATCCCGGCCGAACCGTAGGCTTCGAAAAATGCCGACTGCGGCTTGAGCACCGCTACTGTGCCGGCCAGCGCCTCGACGGCGGTATGAGCGAAGACCTCCAGGCCCGCCACCGTTTCCGGCAGATTCCAAGCCCGCAGCAGTTCCGGATGAGGGTCGATGCCCACGCACAGCGGACCGCGGGACTTCATGCTGGCGAGGAGTTTCGAGCCGAACGATTCCACGGTCATCCTTTTCCGTTGTCGATCTTGTCGCGGCGGGCTACTGCGGCGTTCAGACCGGACACCAGACCTGGTCCGGAATAGATCAAGCCGGTGTAGAGCTGAAGCAGGGCCGCCCCCGCATCGAGCATCGCCAAACCGTGCTCGGGAGTGCTGATCCCGCCGACGCCGATGACGGGCAGGTCGGTGTGGTCGACGACGAACCGCACCACCTCCAGTGCGCGTCGACGCAGCGGGGCCCCGGACAGTCCACCCGGTTGCGCCGCCAGCTCTCGATCACCCGGCGCGATCCCGTCCCGCTCAAGGGTGGTGTTGGTGGCGATGACCCCGGCGACACCCTGGTCGAGACATACCTGCAGGAGTTCGGCGATGGCACCGTCGGTGAGGTCGGGAGCGATCTTGACCAGTACCGGAACCGGGGTACGACCTTCCGCCAATACCCGTGCACTCCCGGTGAGCGCCCCGAGAAGCTCGGCCAGTGGCGCACTCTGCTGCAAGAACCGCAGTCCCGGCGTGTTCGGCGAGGACACGTTGACCGCGATGTAGTCGGCGTACCGGTGCACTGCGCGCAGCGACGTCAGGTAGTCGCCCACCGCATCCTCGACCGCCGTCGCTCTGGACTTCCCCAGCGAGATTCCGATCGGAATTCCGATCCGGCCGGTCCGGGCCAATGTTCCCGCGAGCGCCCCCGCCCCGGCATTGTTGAATCCCATTCGGTTGACGATCGCCCCCGACGAACGCAACCGGAACACTCTGGGCTTGTCGTTGCCCGCCTGGGGCAGCGCCGTCACGGTGCCCAGCTCAGCGAAGCCGAACCCGAGCGCAGGCCACGCCCGTGCCGCGATTCCATCCTTGTCCATTCCCGCTGCCAGCCCGACCGGCGAGGGGAAATCGATACCGAACACCGTGCGGGGCGCGGAATTCCGACCCAGCAGCATCGACAAGCCCTGAACAGCAGGGCGAAGGCGAGCGATCACCGCGAGTGTGCTCAGCGTCCGGTGGTGAGCAGTCTCCGCGTCCCCGCCGCCGAGCCGGAACAGCACCGGGCGCGCCACCCGCTGATATGCCAGGTCCAGCGCACTCACCGCCCCGCTCCCCCGGCACCGCAGGAATCAACTCGAGTTGCGCCCGACTCGCGGACTCGCATCCCACCGGCGGCGATGCGGCCGGGTTGATCCTTGCAGCGCAACTTGATTCGCGCCGGAGGGGGCATGATCACGCCCCGACGGCAGCGGTGGCCGGTGCCTGCGCAGCGGCGTGGACCGGCTCGAGAGAAGCATCCAGGTCCGCTGCCCGCCCGGCGTGCAGCCGAGCCTGAAGTACCTGCAGGGGTGCCACTCCCACATCCGAGCGGGTCAGCGCCTCGATGCCCTGGATCGCCGCGGCGGCGCCGGCGACAGTGGTGATGCACGGGATGTTCACCGCGACCGCCGCAGTGCGGATCTCGTAACCGTCGATGCGCGGACCGGACTGACCGTACGGGGTGTTGATGACCAGATCCACCTGGCCGGCCCTGATCAGATCGACGATGTTGCCCGACCCTTCGAAGTGCTTTCGCACCACCTGAACGTCCAAACCGTTGGCCTGCAACATGCTCGCCGTCCCGCTGGTGGCCAACACGGTGAATCCCAGTTCCGCCAACCGCTGCACCGGACCCACCAGCGCCGGCTTGTCCCGGTCGGCCACCGAGACGAAAACGGTGCCCGCGGTGGGAAGTGAACCGTAGGAGGCGGTCTGCGATTTCGCGAAAGCCGGCCCGAACGCCATGTCGATTCCCATCACCTCACCGGTGGAGCGCATTTCCGGCCCCAGTACGGTATCCACACCGGTTCCATCCGGTCGCCGGAACCGAGCGAACGGCAGCACCGCCTCCTTCACCGAGACCGGAGCACCGGCAGGCAACTTCGCCCCGTCGCCCTCGGCCGGTAACAAGCCTTCGGCTCGCAAGGAGGCGATCGTCGCTCCGGCCATGATTCTGGCCGCGGCCTTGGCCAGTGGAACTGCGGTCGCCTTGGAAGTGAACGGGACCGTCCGGCTGGCTCGAGGATTGGCCTCCAGCACGTACAGCACGTCGTCCTTGAGCGCGTACTGGACGTTGAGCAAGCCCAGCACCCTGCCGCCAAGGGCAATCGCCTCGGTATGCGACCGCACCCGGTCGATATCGCCACTGCTCAAGGTGATCGGCGGTAGCACGCAGGCGGAGTCGCCGGAATGAATGCCGGCCTCCTCGATGTGTTCCATGACGCCGCCGAGGTAGACCTCGATGCCGTCACAGAGCGCGTCGACGTCGATCTCGATGGCGTCGTCCAGGAAGCGATCTACCAGAACAGGATGATCGTCGGTGATCTCGGTCGCCCGGCTGATGTAGTCGGCGAGAGACGGCTCGTCGTAGACGATCTCCATGCCGCGGCCGCCGAGCACGTACGAGGGCCGGACCAGCACCGGATAACCGATGCGGGAAGCGGCGTCCCGCGCCTGTTCGAACGACGTGGCCAGGCCGAACGCCGGTGCAGGTAGACCGGCCCGGGCGAGCAGGTCACCGAACCTGCCTCGATCCTCGGCGAGATCGATGGCGTCGGAGTCGGTTCCGAGAATGACGATCGGCACCCGTTCCCCCGACCCGTCCCTCCTGGCCACGGTGGCGCCGTCGAGCACTGCGGCCAGCTTGAGCGGCGTCTGGCCGCCGAGCGTGACGATGATCCCGGCGACGGTGCCCGACTCTTGTTCGGCGGCAATGACTTCCAGCACATCTTCGGCGGTGAGCGGCTCGAAGTACAACCGGTCGGACGTGTCGTAGTCGGTCGACACCGTTTCCGGGTTGCAATTCACCATGACGGTCTCGAACCCGCCCTCACGCAGGGCAAGAGCAGCATGGACGCAGGAATAGTCGAATTCGATCCCCTGGCCGATCCGGTTTGGTCCCGACCCGAGAATGATGATCTTCTTCCGATCGGTCTGCGACGCAACCTCCGACTCCGCGGCCGGATCCGTTTCATAGGCCGAATAGTGGTACGGCGTCGCTGCTTCAAATTCCGCGGCGCAGGTATCGACGGTCTTGAACACCGGCCGCACGCCCAACGTCCAGCGCAGCTCGCGAACCGCTTCCTCGGAACCGAGTTCCGGTCGCAGAACGGCGATCTGCGCGTCGGACAGTCCGTACCGCTTGGCATTTCGCAGGACGTCGGCATCAAGCTGGGCGGCATTGCGCAGGGCGTGGCCGACGGAAGCGATCAGCTTGATCTGCTCCAGGAACCAGGGGTCGATGCCGGTCGCCTCGAAGACCTGCTCGACCGAGGCGCCCAGTGCCAGGGCGCGTTCGACGCCGTAGATCCGGCCGTCCGTCGGCACTTTCAGCGCGGTGAGCAGTGCGTCCAGGCCGGTGTCCGCCGGCGTCGGACCGGTCCAGAATCCGGACGCCTTGGTCTCCATCGACCGCATCGCCTTGCCCAGCGCCTCGGCGAACGAACGGCCGATCGACATCGCCTCCCCCACGGACTTCATGGTGGTGGTCAGGGTGGGATCCGCGCCCGGAAACTTCTCGAAGGCGAACCGCGGAATCTTCACCACGACGTAGTCCAGCGACGGCTCGAAAGCGGCCGGCGTGGCTTTGGTGATGTCGTTGGCAATCTCGTCCAGGGTGTAGCCGATCGCCAGCTTGGCGGCAATCTTGGCGATGGGGAAGCCGGTCGCCTTCGACGCCAACGCCGAAGACCGCGACACCCGCGGATTCATCTCGATGACGACCATCCGTCCGGTGGCCGGCTCGATGCCGAACTGGATGTTGCAACCGCCGGTGGCCACGCCGACAGCGCGCAGAATCTTGAGACCGAGGTCCCGCATATCCTGGTATTCCCGGTCGGTCAGCGTCATTACGGGCGCAACCGTGATCGAATCGCCGGTGTGCACGCCCATCGGGTCGATGTTCTCGATGGAGCAGACGACGACCATGTTGTCGTGCGCGTCGCGCATCAATTCCAGCTCGAATTCCTTCCAGCCGAGCACACTCTCCTCGATCAGCACCTCGTGCACCGGTGAGGCGGCGAGGCCGGTCGAAGCGATGCGGTCGAGATCGTCCTCGGTGTACGCCATACCGGAACCCAGGCCCCCCATGGTGAACGACGGCCGGACCACGACGGGCAGGCCCAGTTCGGAAACGGTGGCGCGCACCTGTTCCACCGTGTGACACACCGCAGAGCGCGGCACGTCCCCACCCACGGACCGGACGACGTCCTTGAAGATCTGCCGATCCTCGCCGCGCTGGATGGCCGGGATGTCCGCGCCGATCAATTCGACGTCGTAGCGTTCCAGCACTCCGGCGTCGGCGATCGCGATCGCTGTGTTCAACGCCGTCTGGCCGCCAAGGGTGGCCAGCAGCGCGTCGACGGGGAACCCGCGCTGCAACTGGTCGGCCAGGACCTTCTCCACGAATTCTGCGGTGATCGGTTCGATGTAGGTGGCGTCGGCGAACTCCGGATCCGTCATGATCGTCGCCGGATTGGAATTGATGAGCGAAACCCGGATGCCCTCCTCGCGAAGGACCCGGCAGGCCTGGGTTCCGGAATAATCGAATTCACAGGCCTGCCCGATGACGATCGGCCCGGACCCGATGACCAGGACGTGCTTGATGTCGGTACGTGCGGGCATCAGGCTTGCGCACCCTTTCGGCTGGTTGCGATCAGAGCTTGCTCCGGATCGGCCATCAGCGCGACGAACCGGTCGAACAAGGACTGGGCGTCGTGTGGCCCGGCGGCGGCCTCCGGATGGAACTGCACCGAGAACGCCGGTACGTCAAGGCATTCCAACCCTTCCACCACATCGTCGTTCAGACAGACGAAACCGACCTGGACGCGGCCGAATTGGGTATCGACCGTCTTGTCCAGAGGTGCGTCGACCGCGAACCCGTGATTGTGGGCCGAGATCAGCACCCTGCCGGTCGCCTTCTCCAGCACCGGCTGGTTGATGCCGCGGTGGCCGAACTTGAGTTTGTAGGTACCGAAACCCAGCGCCCGGCCCAAGATCTGGTTGCCGAAACAAATTCCGAAGAGCGGTATCCGTCGGGTCAGGATCTCGCGGGTCAGCGCGACCATGGCGTCCTGGGTGGAAGGGTCGCCCGGCCCGTTGGACAGGAAGACCCCATCGACGCCGAGCGCCTCGATCTCGTCGATCGTGACGTGCGCGGGCACTACATGAGTGGTGATGCCGCGCGCCGCCATCATCTTCGGCGTGTTTGCCTTGATGCCCAGATCGATGGCCGCGACGGAGAACTCTTCCCGGCCATGGGCGCTGACCGTGTAACGCTCGGTGGTGGACACCTCTGCGGTCAGATCCGCGCCGGCCATTGCGGGCTGCGCCCGAACCTGCTCGACGAACTCCGCTGGGTCGGCAAGCGCGTCGCCGGAAAAAATGCCGCACCGCATCGCGCCGGACGCGCGCAGATGCCTTGTCAGCGCCCTGGTATCGACACCGGCGATACCCACGACGCCCTGACGTTCCATCTCGGCCGGTAGTGCGCTGCTCGCGCGCCAATTGGACGAAACCGGGGACAGATCGCGGACCACATAGCCCGCGACCCAGATACGGGCTGACTCGTTGTCATCCTGATCCCGGTCGGCCCCGCCGCCCGCGACCCAACCGGTGTTGCCGATCTGCGGTGCGGTCGCCACCACCACCTGACGGCGGTAGGACGGATCGGTCAGGGTCTCCTGGTATCCGGTCATCCCGGTGGTGAACACCGCCTCGCCGAAGGCCGAACCTGTTGCTCCGAAGGAAGTTCCGCGGTAGACCCGGCCATCCTCCAGAACAAGCACCGCCGGCGTCACGGTCGGTGTCAGGGACTGCGTCATCGTCGGTGTCATGGACTGCGTCACGGTCGGTGTCATGGTCGGTCCTCGCTGTCGATACCGGTCGAAAAAGACGAATCAGGGGCTACCGGGCCTGGAATCAGTTGTCGCGCAATGGCGATCCACTCGACCTGGGCTTGCAGATCCTCCATTCGAAGTCCGCTGTCGACACTCGTACCGCCGAGGGACCAGGTGATCACCAGAATCCCGTCCGGCATCGCCATCACCTTGCCGGCAATGCCAGGAGCGGTTCCGACGGCCTGGACATCTCCGATCGGGATGAAGATCTCTGTCTCACCGACCCGGTCGATGAGAACTCCTGCAGCGGTCAATCGCAGGGTCGCCGCGGCCCGCCGGCCCAGGCCATGGGCGACTATCCGGTCCTGCCAGGAGCCGGCCTTCGTCGTCGAGACATAGAGGCCTGCAAGGGGTTCGGTGAGATCATCACCAGGGCTCCCGGGAACGGCCGGCAGCAAGGCAACATCCGACTGCCGCGCAGCGCGGTGGCGCCAGCCGACCAGCAGCCCGTATGCGGCCAGCAGCACGATGGCCACCAGCATCAGGGTCAGCAGCGTTCGGCCCATGTCACGCCTCCACAATCTGGGTGCTGAAGTGGGTCGGGGCTGGGAAATCGGTCGGGCTCGGGAAGTCCACCAGGGCGCCGTCGCGAACGGTCGGCCGACCGCGCAGAAAGGTGGCGACCACTCGACCGGGCAGCGTCATTCCCTCGAACGGCGTGTTCGTCGACAGGCTCGCGAACTGCTCGCCGCGGACCGTCCAGGAAGCAGCGGGATCCAGGAGCACCAGGTTGGCCGGCTCGCCCTCCGCGATCGGCCGACCGTGATCTGCCAGACCCCCGATGACGGCCGGATTCTCCGACATCACCGCAGCGACGCCCCGCCAGTCCAGCAAACCCGGACCGACCATCGTGTGGATCACGACGGACAGGGCCGTCTGCAGGCCGAGCATGCCCGGCTTGGCGTTGTCCCATTCTGTTTCCTTGTCCTGCAACGCATGCGGGGCGTGGTCGGTGGCCACCACGTCGATCACACCGGCAGCCAGGGCAGCCCGCAGCGCGCGGACGTCCGCTTCGGTGCGCAGCGGCGGGTTGACCTTGTAGACCGGGTCGTACCCGATTGCTCGCTCATCGGTGAGCAGCAGGTGGTGCGGCGTGACCTCGGCGGTGACCCGAGCGCCGCGGATCTTGGCCGCCGCCACGATGTCCACCGAGCCTGCCGTCGAGAGGTGGCAGACGTGCAGCCGGGAGTCGACGTGGTCGGCCAGCAGGCAGTCCCTGGCGATGATCGCCTCTTCGGCGACGGCCGGCCATCCCGCCATCCCGAGCCGGGCGGACACGTCGCCCTCGTGCATCTGGGCGTCGACCGTCAGCCTGGGCTCCTGCGCGTGCTGGGCGATCACCCCGCCGAAGGCCTTGACGTACTCCAGCGCACGGCGCATCAGCATCGGATCGGCCACGCAGTCACCGTCGTCGGAGAAGATGCGGACCTTCGCGGCCGACGCAGCCATTGCTCCGAGCTCGGCCAACCGCTCGCCCCGGCGCCCCACCGTCACCGCCCCGATCGGCTGGACGTCGACCAGACCGGTGGTCGCTCCGAGTCGGAACACCTGTTCCACCACGCCCGCCGTGTCGGCGACAGGGTCGGTGTTGGGCATCGCGAAGATCGCGGTGTAGCCCCCCAGGGCTGCGGCGGCCGAGCCGGTGGCGACCGTCTCCGCGTCTTCGCGGCCCGGTTCCCGCAGGTGGGTGTGCAGATCCACCAGGCCGGGAAGAACGATCAGGCCGGCTCCGGAGATCCGCAGGGCCCGGTCGGCTCGCGGATCCGCGGCTGCGGCCTGCCCGAGTGCGGCTACGACGCCGTCGACCAGGAGCAGGTCGGCCGGGATCTCCCCATAAGGCGCGGCTCCGAGGATTAGTACTGCCTGCGACATGTGTTCCCTTTCCGGAAGCGCGGGCGACCGCGGTGGGCTCGTCATGCGCCGTCGCCGAGGCCGCCGGTGAGCAACAGGTAGAGCACGGCCATCCGCACAGTCACGCCGTTGGCCACCTGCTCGACGATCACCGAGCCGGCTCCGTCGGCGACCTGCGGCGTGATCTCCATGCCACGATTCATCGGGCCGGGGTGCAGCACGATGCCGTACCGCGCCAGCAGCCCGGCGCGGCGCGAGTCCAGCCCGTACGAGCGGGCGTACTCACGCTCGGTGGGGAAGAACGCACCTCCCATCCGCTCGCGCTGAACGCGCAACATCATCACCGCATCCGCGCCCACGAGCGCACTGTCCAGGTCGTAGGTGACCTGGACCGGCCACGTCCGCACGCCGACCGGCAGCAGCGTCGGCGGGGCCACCAGGGTGACTTCGACGCCGAGCGTGGACAGCAGCAGGACATTGGACCGCGCCACCCGCGAGTGCAGGACATCGCCGACGATCACCACTCGCCGGCCCTCCAGGCTGGCGCCAGGGGCAAGATGACGGCGCAGCGTGTAGGCGTCCAGCAGAGCCTGGGTCGGGTGTTCGTGGGTGCCGTCACCGGCATTGATGACATGGCCGTCCACCCAGCTCGACAATCGGGCGGGTGCTCCGGACGAGGGGTGCCGGCAGACCACAGCGTCCGCGCCCATCGCTTGCAGGGTCAGTGCGGTGTCCTTGAGTGATTCGCCCTTGGACACCGACGAGCCCTTGGCCGAGAAATTGATCACGTCTGCGGACAGCCGTTTGGCTGCCAGCTCGAACGAGATGCGGGTGCGGGTGGAGTCCTCGTAGAACAGGTTGACCACGGTGCGGCCGCGCAGCGTCGGCAGCTTGCGGACCTCCCGGCCGGCGATCGCCTGGTCGAGGCGGGAAGCGGTGTCCAGAATTCGAAGCGCACCGGCTCGGTCGAGGTCACCGGCAGAGAGCAGATGGCGAGGGAGCGCCTTCGCATCTTCGGTGCGGACGATTGCGTCCGGCGGATCGGTGCTCGTCGCACTGCCGTCCGTCGATGTCGACACTGCTCCCGGGCTCCCTGCGGCGTGCCCCATCAGGTCGACCTGATCAGGTCGACGCCGTCGACGCCGTCGGTTTCGGACAACCGCACGGCGACGTCGTCGGCGAGAGCTGTCGGGAGGTTCTTTCCGACGTAGTCGGCACGGATGGGGAGCCGGCGGTGTCCGCGATCCACCAGGACCGCCAGTTGGATGACGGCGGGGCGCCCGTGGTCGCGGAGGGCATCCAGTGCGGCGCGGACGGTTCGGCCGGAATAGAGGACGTCATCGACCAGGACGACGGTCGCGTCCTCGATTCCGGCTTCGGGAAGGACCGTCTCCTCAAGTGCCCTCGGCGGGCGCCGCCGCAGGTCGTCGCGGTACAGCGTGATGTCCAGCGACCCGACCGCGAACGCGCGACCCGTGAAGGTGGCCAGACGATCGGCAAGCCGCCGGGCCAGGTGCACGCCGCGGGTGGGGATTCCGATCAGGACTACACGTTGCTCGCCGGTGCGCTCCAGGATCTGATGGGCAATCCGATCGATCGTCCGGCCGATGTCGGCGGCCGAGAGCAACGTGGTCGAAGTGGAGGTCACGAGCGGGGCGGCACTGCCGTCCACCGCGGGATCGGGCGGGCTTCCGTCGGTTCGGTTCGGGCGCGCGAGCACCACGCCGACCTCCTTTCCCGCCTCACTGGACGGCTTTAAAGGATGTCTCTGGACAAAGTTCCACGGCCCAACCGCGCGACACCGGGGTGGCGCCGATCCGGAAAGGCCCTTCCCGGCGATACTACCAACGAGCCACCGGGCACTGCGCCGCTTCGCCGGAGTACTCCGCGCCGACTTTCTAGTCGGTTGAATGGAACAATCTGCGACTATCGACTACTCTGCGTATTGTGACGTGGATTCGTTTCCACTGGCACGTCTTCGAAGTTCACGATCCGCGGAAGGATTTTCATGACGCAGGACTACGCAAGGGCGCTCGGGCAGCGACTGCGATCCATCCGCGCGCAGCAGGGGCTGAGCCTGCACGGCGTCGAGGAAAAATCGGAGGGCCGCTGGAAGGCCGTCGTGGTCGGATCCTACGAGCGCGGCGATCGGGCCGTCACCGTGGCCAAGCTCGCCGAGTTGGCAGAGTTCTACGGGGTGCCGGTTGCTGAATTGCTGCCGGACGCCCGGGCCGCCCGACGCGGCCTGCCGGCGCCCAAATTGGTCATCGATCTGAACCGACTCTCCGAGCTGCCCGCGCACCAGGCGGGCCCCCTGGCCCGCTATGCGGCCGCGATCCAGTCCCAGCGCGGCGACTACAACGGAAAGGTGCTCACCATTCGGTCGGAGGACCTCCGGTCGCTGGCCGTCATCTACGACATGTCGCCGGAGAGCCTCACCGAGCAACTGGTCGGCTGGGGCGTGCTGCCGGCCGGAACCGAACTGGAGTAGCGGTCCTCGACCGTGCCCGTCGACAGAGCCGGCGCCTATCGACAGAGCCGGCGCCCTCGGCAGGGCCGGCGCCCTCGGCAGGGCCGGGTAGTGGACGAAGTCGCCTGCCCGAACAGGACCAGCGATTTCGACCGCAGGGGTCGGTCAGCTGCGCAGCTGCGGGGCGATGGTCAGAATCTGACCGAGCACGCCGTTGATGAATCGTGGTGAATTGTCGGTGGACAGGCTCTTGGCCAGCTCCACCGCCTCGTCCACCGCGACAGCCGGCGGCACATCCGCCGAGTAGACCAACTCGTAGACCGCGATCCGGAGAATTGCCCGATCCACCGCCGGCATGCGCTCGAGCGTCCACCCCTCGGCGTACTCGTCGAGCAGATCGTCGATCACCTCGGCATGTGCGGCGTAGCCGCGGACCAGCACTTCCGCATACTCGCCGAGCGGCGCCGCCTCGACCGTGTCGATGCGCTCACCCAGCACGTCCAGTGGATCAGAATTTCTGGCGTCGGCGGCGTACAGCACGTCGAGGGCACGTTTCCGGGCCTTCGTGCGCGCCGACATCAGCGCCCTGCCGAGCTGCCGAGGGTGCCGGCACGGCGACCGCCGGCATGCATTCGAGGAACCGGCACGTCAGCTGTTGACGCGGCCGAGGTAACGGCCGTCCCGGGTGTCGACCTTGATCTTGTCGCCGGTGTTGAGAAATAGCGGCACGTTGATCTCCGCGCCCGTTTCCAGCTTGGCCGGCTTGGTGCCACCGGTGGAACGATCGCCCTGCAGGCCGGGATCGGTGTGCGAAACCAGCAGTTCGACGGAAGCCGGTAGCTCGACGAACAACACCACGCCGTCGTGCGTGGCGACCATGGCCTCCTGGTTCTCCAGCAGATAGTCGGCAACGGTTCCTACCACCTGAGCGGAGACGTTGATCTGGTCGTAGGTGTCCTTGTCCATGAAGACGAACTCGGATCCGTCCTTGTACAGGAACGTCATGTCGCGCTTGTCGACCGTCGCCGTCTCCACCTTGATACCGGCGTTGAACGTCTTGTCGACGACCTTGCCCGACATCACGTTCTTCAACGTGGTTCGAACGAAGGCCGGGCCCTTGCCGGGCTTGACATGTTGGAACTCGGTGATCGTCCAGAGCACGCCCTCGAGGCGCAGAACAACACCGTTCTTGAAGTCGCTGGTGGAAGCCATGAGATGGTTGCAATGCCTTTCGTTGTGTTCGATCTACAGCACGAGAAGGTCGCGGGAGGTCAGGGTGAGCGTCTGGTAACCGGGGCCGACGTTTCCTGGTTCTGATGACGCCGCTCGCACCACTCCGCTGTCCTCGATGCGCACTCCGCCTCGCTCTGGCAGATACACGCCCGGTTCGACGGTGACGCACATACCTGCGCCGATGATACCCGCTGCGCCTTCCGCCAGGCTCGGCGCCTCGTGCACGGCAAGGCCGATCCCGTGACCTAGTCCGTGAGCGAACTGCGGACCGTAGCCCGCGGCGATGATCACGTCCCTGGCTGCTGAGTCGACCTCGCCGCCCGTGGCCCCGACCACCGCTGCCGTGCGACCGACACGCTGCGCAAGCTCGACCAAGGCGTGGATCTCCACCTGCCAGTTGGCGGGTGGCCCCAGCACGAAGGTCCTGGTCATGTCGGAGTGGTAGCCCTCGACCATCGCTCCGAAGTCGAGCTTGAGCAGATCACCCCGGGCAACCGGCCGCGAGCTCGGTCGGTGATGCGGAATGGCGGAATTCTCGCCGGCCGCCACGATCGTCTCGAACGCCGGGTCGGAAGCGCCCAGCCGACGCATCCGCTCGTCCAGGTTAAGGCCGATCTCGCGTTCGGTGCGACCGGGTCGGATTCCGCCGGACTCGAGCAGGTCACCCAGGGCCTGATCTGCCACGGCGCAGGCGATCCGCAGAGCCTCGATCTCGCCCGCGTCCTTGACTGCCCGCAGTCGCTCGACCAGGTCGAGGGTTTGCACCAGCTCGACCCCGGCCGCGGCCGCGGCACGCTGCCTGCCGTGCTGCGCCACCGACACTGCGCCGGCCTCGAACCCGACTCGACCCGTAGCCTCCGCGAGTAGCGCCAGATCGCACCGGCGGTCGATGCGGCGGCGCAGATCAGGCACTTCGACCGCGGACTGGACCTCGTAGCGCCCGTCGGTGCAGAACACCGATTGGTCGTTCTGCTCGCCATCGTCCCCACCCACGGCGGCCACCAGGAGCGCTGCGTTGGAACCGGTGAACCCGGTGAGATACCGGACGTTGATGAGGTCGGTGACCAGAAGTGCATCGAGTCCGTTCTCGACCAGCAACCCGGCCAGCGCCGCCCGCCGGGCTGCGGTCCGAGCGGTCGCGGTCCCAGCAGCGGCGGTCCCAGCAGCGGGGGTCACAGGCCCAGGCCCGTCGACTCGTTGCCGCGTTCGGATTCCGGGTGCTGCTCGCTGCCGCTGCGTTCGGCGTCGTTCCGTTCAGCACCGCCCCGAAACTCAGTACTGCCCCGAAGCGCGTTGGCCAGGAACTGCAGCGCCAGATGGTAGCCATCGATTCCGAGCCCGGCGATGACGCCGGTGGCGACGGCCGAAACCACCGAGTGGTGCCGGAAGTCTTCGCGGGTGTGCACGTTGCTGATGTGCACCTCGACCAGCGGCGCGGTCCGCTGCGCCACCGCGTCGCGCAGGGCGATCGAGTAGTGCGACCAGGCCGCCGGATTGAGCACCACCGGAATCGAGGCGTCAGCCGCCTCGTGCAGCCAGCCGATCATCTCCGCCTCGTCGTCGGTCTGGCGCACCTCGACCTCCAGACCGAGCTTCGCGCCGGTTTCGGCGACGAGAGCGGCCAACTCGGTATGCGTGGTCGAGCCGTACACCAACGGCTCCCTGGCTCCGAGTCGGCCCAGGTTGACGCCGTTCAAGACCAGCACTGTCGTGGCAAGCAGCACGCCGATTCCTCTCCAGGGCAACCACTGTCGGGACCGAACCAGAAGGCAACAATTGTCAGGCAGGAACTGTCGAACGAATCAGAGATGGACGACGCCGCCGCCTTTCGGCCGGCCGGCCACCACCGAGTAGGCGGCCGCCAGCAGGGACGGGTCCGGCCCGACCAGGCGTCCGGGCCTGGCCGGGCCGTCCAGCACCACGAATCGGAGCACACCGGATCTCGTCTTCTTGTCCGACGCCATGATCTTCACCAGATCACCGAGGGCGTCGGGATCGTAGGTGGTGGGCAGCCCGAGCCCGTGCAGGACCTGCAGATGGCGGTCGGCGGTGGCGTCGTCGAGTCGGCCGGCGGCCCTGGCAAGTTCGGCTGCGAACACCAGGCCGACCGAAACGGCGGCGCCGTGTCGCCAGCGGAACTTTTCCCGTTTCTCGATCGCATGGGCGAGAGTGTGTCCGTAGTTGAGGATTTCGCGAAGATCCGACTCCTTGAGGTCGGCGGCCACCACCTCGGCCTTGACCGTGATCGCCCGGCGGACCAGCTCGGCGAGCGTCGCTCCGCCGGGGTCGACGGCGGCAGTCGAGTCCTTCTCGATGAGCTCGAGAATTCCGAGATCGGCGATGAATCCGCATTTCACGACCTCGGCGAGCCCGGCCACCAACTCGTTGGGCGGCAACGACTCCAACGTTGCCAGATCAACGATGACGGCATCGGGCTCGTAGAAGGAGCCGACCATGTTCTTGCCGGCACCGGTGTTGATGCCGGTCTTGCCGCCGACCGCGGCGTCGACCATCGCCAGCAGCGTTGTCGGAACGTTGATCAGCCGGATACCCCGCATCCAGGTAGCAGCAGCGAATCCGGCCAGATCGGTGACGCTGCCGCCGCCGAGGGCGATCACCACGTCGGACCGTTCCAACCCGATCTCGCCGAACACATCCCAGCAAAAACCCAGCACCTCCAAGGATTTCGCGTCTTCGGCGTCCGGAACTTCCAACAGGTGGGTGGCAATACCCGCTGCCTGCAACGCCTCCCGGATGACCTCGGCGGTCTGCGCGAGGGTCGGTGCGTGGATCAAGGCGGCCTTGCCGGTTCTGCCGTCTCCTCCAGCAGCGGTGACGAGCTCATCCAGCAGGCCTCGACCGACCGTCACCGAATACGGCGACGGGCCCAAAACGCGGACGGTCACCGGGTTTTCGAGCGGGTTGCTTTCGAGCGGGTTGCTCACTGCGATTCCCCCTTGTCGCGCTGCGAATCGCCCAACTGCTGGACGACCATCCGGGCGACCTCGGCCGCGCTGAGATCGTCGGTCTGGATCTCGTACCGGGCGACCTCGCGGTACAGCGGCATCCTGCCCTCCAGCAACGCCTTGTAGGTGGCTCGCGGGTTGATGCCGGCCAGCAGGGGGCGGTTGGCGGCCATGCCGGTGCGGCGCACTCCGGTCGGCATCGACAGGTTCAGGAATACGACCACGTGACCGGCGAGGGCTCGTCGCGTCTGGGCCGCCAGGATCGCTCCTCCTCCAAGGGAGAGCACGCCGGCGTGCGTGGCCAGGGCCGCCGCCACCGCCGCTTTCTCCAACTCCCGGAAGTGCGCCTCGCCATCGTCCAGGAAGATGTCGGAAATGGTCTTGCCGGCCTGCTTTTCGACGTCGTCGTCGACATCCCGCAGCGGCCAGCCCGTGGACCGGGAGATAGCTGCACCGACCGTCGACTTGCCCGATCCTGGAGGTCCGATCAGCACCACCGCCGGCTGGATCCGCGGGTTCCCAGGCGCTGCGTTCGACCGCGAGTCCGAGCCGGCGTCCTGCGCAGCGATCACCGACGCGCGGTCAGCTGCGCGACCGGGGCCCGGGCGAGCGGTCATCGCAGCGGCCTTCGCTGCGTGGTCATCGCCGTTGTCCGGCCAACTCAGGACGCAGCCGCGGCGGTGTCCACGACGGCAGGATCCGCCGGGATCGGCAGGGTGTCGGTCAGCGTTGCCAGGTACCCGGCGACATTGCGGCGCACCTCCGCGACCGAGTCGCCACCGAACTTCTCCACCACGGCGTCGGCCACGACCAGGGCAACCATCGCCTCGGCGACCACTCCGGCCGCCGGTACCGCGCACACGTCGCTGCGCTGATGGATTGCGACGGCAGGGTCGCCGGTCTCGACGTCCAGCGTGGCCAGCGCCCGCGGCACCGTGGAGATGGGTTTCATCGCCGCCCGCACCCGGAGGATTTCGCCGTTCGTCATACCGCCCTCGATGCCGCCGGCACGGTTGGACCGACGAGTGACTCCAGGGCGCCGCGGGTCCATCTCGTCGTGCGCCTGCGAGCCGCGTCGGCGTGCGGTCGCGAAGCCGTCACCGATCTCGACGCCCTTGATCGCCTGAATGCCCATCAAGGCCGCGGCGAGGCGGGCGTCCAGCTTCCGGTCGCCGTGCACGAACGAACCCAGCCCGGGCGGCAGACCGTAGACCAGGACTTCGACGACGCCGCCGAGGGTGTCTCCGTCCGCCTTGGCAGCCTCTATCTCGGTGACGAGTGCATCGGTTGACCGCGAGTCCAGCGCGCGTACCGGGGATGCGTCTATGGCGTCTCGATCCGCCGGCGTGGGCAGCCGTCCGGCGACAGCGTCGGCACTACCGATCGAGACGACGTGCGAGACCACCTCAGCGCCGAGCACCTCCCGCAGGAACTGCTGGGCAATTGTGCCGAGCGCGACCCTGGAGGCGGTTTCGCGCGCCGAGGCCCGCTCCAGCACGGGCCGTGCGTCGTCGAAACCGTATTTCTGCATGCCGGCCAGGTCTGCGTGTCCCGGCCGTGGGCGGGTGAGGGATGCATTGCGGGCAAGACCGGCCAGGATCTCCGGGTCCACCGGGTCGGGGGACATGATCTGTTCCCATTTCGGCCACTCGGTGTTGCCGATCTGGACGGCAATCGGGCCGCCCAGCGTGATCCCGTGGCGTACGCCGCCGAGCACCGTTACGACGTCCTGCTCGAACTTCATCCTGGCGCCCCGGCCGTGGCCGAGCCGCCGGCGGGCCAGCTGCAGGGCAATGTCGGGAGTGGCTACCGGCACGCCGGCAGGCAGTCCCTCCAGGACGGCGACGAGGGCAGGTCCATGTGATTCCCCTGCGGTTATCCAGCGCAACACGTCTCCCATCCTCCCACGGGTCGTCGCACCGCCCGCCCGCATGGATCGTCTGCGCCCGCACCGGCCCGTTCGAGGCGCCGGCAGGGGTCAGTGGGCGGCGACCCAGGCCGCGTAGGCGTCGTGCACCACCCGGATCATGTCGTCGACGTCATCGGTGACGTGCAGCAGATTCAGATCCGGCTCCCCGATGTTGCCGGCACCTGCGACCGACCGCCGAATCCAATCGACCAGCCCACCCCAGTACTCCGAACCGAACAGCACCACCGGAAATTTGGTGACCTTCTTCGTCTGGACCAGCGTCAACGCCTCGAAGAGCTCGTCCAACGTGCCGAATCCACCGGGCAGGCACACGAAAGCCTGCGAGTACTTCACGAACATGGTCTTGCGGGCGAAGAAGTAACGAAAATTGATGCCGAGATCGACGTAGCGGTTGATGCCCTGCTCGAACGGCAACTCGATACCGAGCCCGACAGACAGCCCGCCGGCTTCCTTCGCGCCACGGTTGGCCGCCTCCATGATCCCAGGTCCACCGCCGGTGATCACCGCGAACCCCTCCTTAGCCAGGGCGCCGCCGATCTCCATTGCCTTGCCGTACTCGGGGTTCTCGGGCTTCGTTCGAGCGCTTCCGAAAACGGTGACGGCGCGCGGCAGGCCGGCCAACGCGCCGAAGCCCTCGACGAATTCGGCCTGGATGCGGAGCACGCGCCAGGGATCGGTGTGGACCCAGTCGGTCGGGCCGCGCGAATCGAGAAGTCGCAGATCGGTGGTGCTGGTGCTCTCGGACTGGGTACCACGCAGAACCACGGGGCCGCGATGCTTCTCGCCGGGCATCTCTACCGGGGTTTCTCGTGAGCGCTCCCGATCGTCGAGCGGATTGGGCAGTTGTTCGTCGGTCACACGCGACACCCTAGTGAGCGCGACCGTCGAACAGGGTCATCGGCCCCTGACGAGAATCGACAGCGGCCGGACGGCGGTCGGGCAGCCATGGACGACGTCGCCTACGCTGCGCAGATGGCGGACCCGAGCCGAAGAGCATGCATCGAGGATGTGCATCAATTGGCGGTCGGCATGCCCCATGTCACCGTGGGACACGGGAGCGTCGCCAACCCGGTGTATCAGGTCGGCGGCAAGTCCTTCGTGTTCTTCCGAAATCCGAGACCGGACGCCACCGATCCGGGAACGGGGGAACGCTACCCCGACGTCATCGTGTTCTGGGTGCCGTCCGAGTCCGACAAGCAGGCGATGGTCCGCGACCAGAACTCGCCGTTCTTCACGACGCCGCACTTTGCCGGCCATCTGTCGGTACTGGTCCGGGCCAGCCGAATCCACGAACTGACCTGGCAGGAACTAGCCGAGGTGGTGCAGGACGCCTGGCTCTCCCGCGCCTCGTCGCGCCGGGCAGCAGCTTGGCTCAGCGACCGCGCGCACTAGCTCCCCGCGCCGCGATTGCGGTTTCGCTGCCGTCCGGTTGCCGAGCCACGGATTCTCGAGCCGAGCACCGCGATCAAGGCGAACAGCAGCGCCCCGACGATCACGACTGTGCTGTTGAACTTTGCGAGGAACAAGACGATCACGTAGATGATCGCCGCGACGGGCATGACGGTGGAGAAATAGCGGCCTCGGCTGAAATCGGACATGGCGCTCCCTTTTGAATCGGCATCGTACCGACGGACCTGGTGCCTGCCGTCCGCCGCTTCAGCTTCGGCGCCCTCGCCTTTCGGCGCCTTCCCTTCCGACGGCGCCACCGACCCGACGACCGACTTCGGCTCGCCGCTTGCGGCGACTGCACCGACGACCGACCGCAACCGCGTCGGGAGCGTTCGCGACAATCTTGGCTCAGGCCAGGAACGACCGCAACACCTCGGTCATCTGCTGGATCTGCCGACGGGAAACGTGTTCTTCGCGGGTGTGGGCCAGGGACGGGTCACCGGGGCCGTAGTTGACCGCCGGAATGCCGAGTGCGGCGAATCGGGCCACGTCGGTCCAGCCGTACTTGGCGACCGCCACCCCCCCCGCTGCCTGGACGAATTCAGCGGCGGCGGGCGCCGACAACCCTGGCAGAGCTCCGGATGCCACGTCGAGCACATCGACCTGGAAGCCGTCGAACAATTCCTTCAGCAGCCCGACCGCCGCGTCGGCGTCGCGGTCCGGCGCGAATCGGAAGTTGACCTTGACCGTGCATTCGTCCGCAATGACGTTGGACGCGACTCCCCCACTGATCGAAACGGCGTTGAGCCCCTCCCGATACCGGCAGCCATCGATCTCCACCTCGCGGGACTCGAAGCGCCGCAACCGTTCCAGCACCTCGGCGGCCGAGTGGATCGCGTTGTCGCCGAGCCAGGACCGAGCGGCGTGCGCCCGACGGCCTCGGACGGTGATCGCCACCATGGCGGTGCCCTGGCAACCGGCCTCGACCTGCCCGTTGGTCGGCTCTCCCAGAATCGCCAGATCCGCGGCCAGCCAGTCGGGCAACTCCCGCTCGATCCTGGTCAACCCGTTGCGCTCGTGTTCGATCTCTTCGCAGTCGTAGAAAACGAAAGTCAGGTCCTTGGAGGGCGTCTCGAGCGTTGCGGCGATGTGCAACAGCATCGCGTCACCGGATTTCATGTCAGTGGTGCCGCATCCGTGCAGGGTGTCGCCGTCGAGTCGGGACGGCACGTTGTCGGCGATCGGGACGGTGTCGACATGCCCGGCCAACAGCACCCTTGTCGGACGTCGGAGTTCAGTTCTGGCCAGCACCGAATTGCCCGACCTGACCACCTCGAACCTTCCGAGCGAACGCAGCGCCGATTCGATCGCGTCCGCGATCAGGCCCTCGGTGGTCGAGACCGAAGGAATGTCCACCAGGGTCGCGGTCAGATCGGCGGGATCGACGGACAGGTTCAGCTCAGGCACATGGGAAACCTACCGCGGCCCAGTACGGTTCTGGTGTGCGCAAGCCGATCGCCTGGACCCTGGCTGCCGTCGCGGCAATCGCGGTCCTGGTGACAGCCGCCGTCGTGGGAGGGAAGATGCTGTCCGCTGCGAGGACGTCCGCCGTTTCGGCCGAATGCACGGTGCCGGTACCGGCATCGCTGTCCACGGCCGGGGTTCGGCAGACCGGGCAAGGCGCCTCGACAGGCTCCTCGACCGATCAGGGCGCGCCCGTCGCGGTGTACCTCGATGCCGTGCAACTGCAGCACGCCTCGACGATCAACGCCGTCGGCCTGCACAGAGGCCTAACGCAGCAGGCCCGAACCATAGCGCTCGCCACCGCCTTCCAGGAATCACAGCTGCGCAATCTGCCCAACGGTGACCGCGACTCGGTCGGGCTCTTCCAGCAACGACCGTCCCAGGGCTGGGGCACGGTCCGGCAGATCTCCGACCCCGTCTACGCAGCCGGAAAATTCTTCGATGCATTGATGAAAGTGCCTGGCTGGCAACGTATGTCACTCACCAAGGCCGCTCAGGCGGTCCAGTACTCCGGATTTCCCGATGCCTACGCGAAGTGGGAAGGCAAGGCACTCACCCTCGCTGCCGCTCTGGGCGGAGAAGTCCCGGTGGAGCTGAACTGTGTTGCCGGCGCTCGGCCCTCCAGCGCCGATGCGCCGGTCCGCAAGGCCGTTCCAGGAACTACCGCCGCGTCACCCGCTCTCGCAGCCGTCCTGGCTGCGGCCCAGGCCGAACTCGGTGGTCTGAAGGTCGTCTCTGCGTCGGGGTCCACCGGCACGGTGACGGTGACGCTGACCAACCTCGGGGCGCAGCAGTCCGCCCGCACGCTGGCAGCCTGGGCGGTGGCCCACAGCCCCGGGTTCTCGGTCAGTGCCGTTTCGGCAGGGAGCCAACAGTGGGCCGATCACTCCTGGACCTCAGCGGGCACCCAACTGCCCGCCGGCCAGGTGGTGATTCGCACGGCCTGATCGAACCCGTGACGCACTCCGCGCGAGCTGTGTCGGCCTGACGATGATCGACCGCGACGTCGGTGTGGCCGCGAAGTCAGCGCCGAATCGGCGCCGTCGGCCCGCTCGAATAGGCTCCCGTCATGACCGGACCCACTCCACCGACCACATCCGCCGCTGCTCCGTCGGCTCCCTCGGGCGGTGCCTTCGGCGTCGGTCTGGCCACCCGAACCGCCGACGGCGCCGTGTTGGACGTCTGGTACCCGACGCCCGCTCTCGGCGCCGCTTCCGAGGTTGCCGGGCGGGCCGCACAGCCGGACCTGTCGGATGCCGAACGACACGACGATCTCCGGAACGTCGATCTGGTGGCAGTGACGACGGTGATCGGGTCCCTGGCCGACCCGCCGGTGGATACCGCCGACGTCTACCTGCGACTGCATCTGCTGTCCGCCAGATTGGTCCGGCCACGCTCGATCAATTTGGACGGCATCTTCGGTCTCCTCCCGAACAACGTCTGGACCTCGTTCGGACCGACTCCACCGGAATCGATCGAGCAGGTGCAGCTGGCCGCCGCCAGAGCCGGCATCCGGTTGGCCGTCTTCGGTGTCGACAAGTTCCCCCGGATGACGGACTATGTGGTTCCCGCCGGTGTCCGGATCGCGCATGCCGACCGGGTTCGTCTCGGTGCCCACCTCGCGGCCGGAACCACCGTCATGCACGAGGGTTTCTGCAACTACAACGCAGGCACGATCGGCACCTCGATGGTGGAGGGCCGAATCTCGCAGGGCGTCCTTGTCGGCGAGGGCAGCGACATCGGCGGCGGCGCCTCCATCATGGGCACACTCTCGGGCGGCGGCGCCGAGCAGGTGACGATCGGACAGCGCTGCCTGCTCGGCGCCAACTCCGGCGTCGGCATCTCGCTCGGCGACGAATGCGTGGTCGAGGCCGGGCTCTATCTGACCGCGGGAACCAAACTCACCCTGTTGGTCGGAGGCGACGCGACGGTGCTGAAGGCCCGCGAGCTCTCGGGTGTGGACGGCCTGCTGTTCCGGCGGAACTCGTTGTCCGGCGCCGTCGAAGCAGTGCCCCGCACCAGGTCCTGGGGTGGTCTGAACACGACGTTGCACGCTCACTAGCGGCCGCATCTTCGTCCAGTTCCCGAACCTGGTCCGGCAAGGCGCGCGGGTGCTCGGGTCACCGGCCGTGGTCGGTGCGCGGAACGGGGCACCGGAGCTCTGGTCGGTTCTGGCCAGGGGAAAGCGGGTGGTTGCTGTCCGGTGTGCAACGAGAGTTCACCGAGGTGCGGAATACTGCAACCGTGGTCCATTCCGAACGCCGCTCCACTGCCGTTCCGACACCTCGCCGGAAAGGCGGGCCGACGGCGCCGTCCGCGGCCATCGACCCGTTGCCGACGATTGACGCTTCGGAGGACGGAACGTCGGTTCCGATCGCCGCACCGCGTCCGGCACCCCGCCGACCCGGTCTGATTCCCACCGACATCGCCGACGCCCTGTCCGCCGTTCTGACGAAGTCCATCGCCGCCATCCGCACCCACGAGGACGGGAGTCGAGCGGGCGGGAACCTCGAGAGTGTGCACCAGATGCGGGTGGCCACCAGGCGGATCAGGGCGTACCTGAAGGCAGCCAAGCCCGCGCTGGAAGGGGCCGCCGCCGATCGGCTGCGCCAGGACCTCTCGGCTCTGGCCCAGGTACTGGGTACGGTTCGGGACCTCGACGTGATGATCGACAGGTTGCACACCGAAGCGGCAGCCCTCGGCAAGCCGGATACGGCAGCCCTGGAAACTTTGATCGGCTCGCTGGACAGCGCCCGCCGCCGCGCCCGATCGGCGCTGATCGTCCAGCTGGATGATCCGCAGCACGCCGGGCTGCTCGCGGAGCTGGATGCGGCCGCGGCTCGGCCGCCGGTGGCCAATCCGTGGGCCGACCTCGCCGAGTTGGGCGCGATCGAGTATCGCCGACTGGCCAAGGCCCAGCACCGGCTGGAGTCCAAGTACCAGGGCGACCCTCCCGACGACGAGTTGCATGTGCTGCGAATTCTGGGAAAGCGGACCCGGTACGCCGGCGAACTACAGCGCAAGACCAAGACGATGAGCCGATTTCTGGACGCCCTGGCCGCATTCCAGGAGGTGCTCGGCGATCACCAGGACGTGAGTGTGCTGGAGGATGAGTTGCGCGCCATGGTTGCAAAGGCCAAGAATCCGGCGGCGGCCATCGCTGCCGGCCGGGTGATCGAGGGCGGTCGCCGTCGGAAGATCGAGGCGCGAGCCGCATACCCGGCCGCCTGGGGCGCGGTCGCCGAGGCAGCGGAAGCCGCCTACGCCGAGCAGCTGGACCAGTAGCGGCTGCTTCGCGCACTTCAGCCGCGCCGCACTTTCAGCCCGCGCCGCACTTTCAGCCCGCGCCGCACGTCAGCCGAGCCGCCCCGCACTTCATCCCGCCGCACGTCAATCGCGCCGCACGTCAATCGCGTGAGGCGCGAGTTCAGCGAACGAGGCGAGCGACCGCGCTGTCGATCCGCTCGTCGGTCGCCGTCAGGGCCACCCGGATGTGACGAGCGCCGGCCGGGCCGTAGAAGGTGCCCGGAGCGACCAGGATGCCACGCTCGGCGAGCCAGTCGACCGAGTCCGACGCCGGCTCGTTCCTGGTGCACCACAGATAGAGTCCGGCCTCCGAATGACCGACAGCAAAACCGGCTCGCTCGAAAGCGTCGATCAGCTTGAGTCGCCGCTCGCCGTACCGAGCGCGCTGTGCCATCACATGGCCGTCGTCGTCCAGGGCAGCCGTCGCAGCCGCCTGGATCGGCGTCGGCAGCATCTGCCCGAGATGACGGCGCAGCGCCAGCAACGACGCGATCAGAGCCGGATCACCGGAGAGGAATCCGGCGCGGTACCCGGCCATGTTGGAACGCTTGGACAGCGAGTGCACCGCGAGCAGGCCGGTGAAGTCGCCGCCGCAGACTTCAGGATGCAGAATCGAAACCGGAACCGAATCCCACCCGAGGTCGATGTAGCACTCGTCGGACACCACGATGCACCCGCGGGCCCGCGCCCAGCTGACCACCTTCGCCAGGTGCGCCGTCGGCAGTACCCGCCCGGTGGGGTTCGACGGCGAGTTGACCCAGAGCAGGGCCGGGCGTTCCGGACCCAGCGCCATCAACCCTTCGGCCCGAACCACCGTGCACCCGGCCATCAGTGCGCCGACTTCGTAGGTCGGATAGGCGATGTCGGGAATGACGACGGTGTCGCCGATCCCAAGACCCAGCTGACCGGGCAGCGAAGCGACCAACTCCTTCGATCCGATCGTCGGCAGCACGGCGATCGGATCGATGTTGCCGACGCCGTGGCTGCGGTCCATCCAGGCCGAATAGGCGCCCCGCAACTCGGGCGTGCCGTGGACGGTCGGATAACCGGGCGCGTTCGAAGCGTCGGCCAGCGCGGTTCGCACCGGTCCGGGCACCCGATCGACCGGTGTGCCCACCGACAGATCGACGATGCCGTGCGGATGGTTCCCCGCGGTGTCGCCGGCCGCCGCCAATTGGTCCCACGGGAACTGTGGCAGCCGGCCACCGGGAGTCGCCCTCGTCATGCCGAACGCCGGCCCGGCGCCGCCGGCTTTCCGCACACCAGGCGCAGCGGGCTCAGTGCCCTTCACCCATCGGCGGCAGAGCAGCGATGAACGGGTCATCGGTGCCGGTCTTACCGATCTTCGACGCGCCGCCCGGCGATCCCAGGTCGTTGAAGAAGTCAACGTTGGCCCTGGTGTACTCCGCCCAGGCGGCCGGCACGTCGTCCTCGTAGAAGATCGCCTCGACCGGGCAGACCGGTTCGCAGGCGCCGCAGTCCACGCACTCGTCGGGGTGGATGTACAGCAGACGGGCACCTTCGTAGATGCAATCGACCGGACACTCCTCGACACACGCCCGGTCGAGAACGTCGACGCAAGGTTCGGCAATCACATAGGTCACGGCAGGTCTCCACGCGGGGTTGTTCGGGCGAGCTGGGCTGCGAAGGAAAAAAATGCAGCGACGACCAGTATCCACTGTCCGGCGCCTGCCCTGCACCCGTGCCCGTGTGGTGCTCGGCTCAACCGCGGGGCGGCGGGCGGAAGTCCGGATTCGGCATGCCAGCCCGCAGATGGTCACCCCAGAGCAGCCCGACCGACCCTGTTGCGGCCAGCAGACCTACGCCTAGCAGCAGCACGGACTGCCAGCCCGGCCAGGCCACCGGAAGACCTCGGTAGAGAGCGTTGTCGGTCAGGTTCAGCCAGGCCAGAACGCCGAGCCAGAGCAACGGTGGAGCGGCCGCCGCGACCATCCGCTCGGTGAGCCGGTAAGCCATCCGCGGCAGCACGGCCAGCGCCAATCCGACCGGCAACACCACCACCGGCAGCGGCACCGCCCCGGAGTACCACGGTAGGAACAGCACACCGACCAACCCGATGACGCCGCTCAGCACGGTCAACAGACCGACCAGGATCCAGTCGACGAGGCCCGGTCGGAAGCGCTCGGAACCATGCCCGGCAGCGGCGGAGGCGACCGTCACGGCAGGTCCTGGAACAGATCGTCGGCCACCGGCCCGGCCGGGAACCGGACGCCCGAGAGCAACTTGAAATACTCGACCGGACCGCAGGGCTGGGCTATCCGGTTGGACAAGGCGAAGCCGTCCTCGATCAGCTCGAGCTGAGTGGCGTGCGCGGCCAGCGCCTCGCGGCGGGCAACGGCCTGCGCGGAAACCTCCACGGCCGCCGCCAGTTCGCTGTCGGCCGCCAGGTATCCGAGGTCCTCCGGTGTGGCCGGCAGGTATCCCGCCGGTACCGGTAGCGCGGCGAGCAGCTTCGCGGCGCACGCCCGACTGCGGACCACCGCGAGTACCCGAGGCACCCGGCCGGTGGCCGCGGCGACGGCGACCTGGTGGGTAGCGACGTGGTCGGGGTGGCCATAACCGCCGTCGGCGTCGTAGGTGAGCAGCACATCGGGTCGCACTTCGTCGAGAATCTCGACCAACGCTGCCACGGCCGATTCATGTTCGGGCCGACCACGTCCGGCGCGGGCAAAGGCGCGGGGATGATCGGCCGAGGCGGTGCCGGCCATCCCGGAGTCCCGCCACCTGCCGAGGCCACCGAGAATACGGAGGTCGCTGATGTCGAGCGCGGCGCACGCCGTTCGCAGTTCGGTGTACCGGTATCCGCCCAGCTGGTCCGCCGACTGCGAGATGAGGCCCCGCAGCGATACCGGGATGACCTCGCCTTCCTCGCCCAGCGTCGCCGTGACCAGCGTGACGCCGACGCCTTCGGCCCGGTAGCGAGCCAGCGTGCCGCCCATGGTGATCGACTCGTCGTCCGGATGTGCGTGGACCGCGAGCAGGCGGCGGGTCGACATGGCTCCAGCCTAAGTGGTCTCGCTCGATAGTTCGTCAGGGGTTGTCGAGGTAGAGGCCGCAGGCGGTATCGAAGGCGTCTTCGGGTGCGCCGGCGAGGACGCCGGTGGGTAAGACGGCGGGTTCGTAGCCGTCTTT